>WBZL01001531.1_pt1 | contig 24128 bp, 19 predicted proteins | sample 5204291 | NCBI WGS metagenome assembly WBZL01 (sample SAMN12344345, study PRJNA552823) | activated sludge metagenome | biome: Activated sludge suspended growth; feature: Nitrification reactor; material: Wastewater; isolation source: activated sludge from nitrification reactor of wastewater...
GTCGAGCGGTATGGACAAGCCTGTTACGGTGCGGTCGAAATCTTCAACGTACTGCGCCCTTTGATGATCTTTCGACTGTTGACGTTGCCAAAGCCCATTGCCGTTGCCGTGAGGTCCTGGGCGGCGCGTGCCGTGGGATTGTCGGCGAGCGGCAGGAGTGTCTTGATGGTCTGTCCGGCCGCCCACTGCATGCAAAACACCGGATATTCGACCGCCGCGTTGGCGTTGACCTTCGACGAGCCGATCGCCGTTTCGAACCCGGCCTGGATGAGATGAGACGAGTGGGAATTTCCGTAACAGGACGTATTGTAGACGAGGCGTAACCGGTCAGGCAGGTTCTCGGCCAGGATCTCGTCTCGTAGGACGGCCGTATCGACCTTACCGTCGTAAAACCATACATGTTGTGAGGCGCCATGCAATTGGAGGAAGAGGTCCACGCTGCGAATGCCCGACCGGTTCGTCAAGGTGCGCAGGCGGCTGATGAACGTCGACCGCTTGGCGCTGGTACCTCGGAGCACGCTGATCTCGTCGTACAGGCCGCTCAGGAATGTCCGCCCCACGGAGACACCGCTCTCCTCGATAAACTTGTAGAGCGGTCGCCACTGGCTTCCCCCGTGTTTGGCCAATTCATTGACGATCAACAGGACCCGCTGACGTTTGGTTACGGTCGCCATGTGCACCTCCTGATGGTTAAGGCCTTAGGCCCCGCATCGCGTGATGGATGGGATCGCGCAGGATCTCGAAGGTCGCAATGTATAGAACGGGAGACGGGGTGTCAAAGCTGCGGATCTGAATGCAGGTGCGGGCGACTCTGCGGGAGAGGGTAGTAACAGAGTCTGCCGAAATGTCCGGTGCTCGCCTGTCGGCGCCGAGGGGGGCGTGCAGGCTGACGATCGGAGTCGATGAGAAGACGCTCCCACGGGTCTTCCCTTCTTGCGGGATCGATGCCTTGACTTGGAGTCGGGAAAGGCGCCATCGTGAGCGTTTCCGCGGAAGGGAAAGGGCCATGGCAGGAGAGCGGCAGCGTGAGCAGCTAGGGCAGGGCGGGCAAGGTCTCGGTCTCGGCATGGCCCTGTCGTCGCTCACTGCGATTCAGCTGCTGCTGTCGTTCGGGATCCAGTGGTATACGATCGCCCGTCTAGGGGCAGGACCGGAGACCGATGCTCTTTATGCCGGCGCAACCGTCCTGCAACTGTTTCTCGTGGCGGTCATGGATCCTCTGTCCTCCGTGTTGATACCTCTGTTGTCAGGCAGAACGGAAGCCGACCGTCGCGGGTCGGCCCGGCCTCTCTGCATCGGCCTGACCACGCTCGCCGGCATGCTGGTGCTCATCATCGCCGTCACTGCGCCGTTGTTCGTGTCTCTGCTTGTCCCCGGGTTTTCCGACCGTACGCGCGCCTTGACCGTCGAGTTGATGCGCATCCAGGTGGTGGGCCTGATCGGCGCCTCCGCGTTTACCGTATTGGCCGCGTTGTCCCATGCGCGCAATCGCTTCCTCTGGCCGGCTGGTGCCCTGGTCGTCTGTTCGCTGGTCGGCTGTGGGCTGCTGTGGCTTGGTCTTTCCAGCGTCGGCGTCAGGTTGGCCGCGTGGGTGCAAGTGTTCCTGTGGTGCGGTCCGGCCCTGTTGCTGGTCAAGGGCTTGGGGGGGGGGCCTTCCCGCCCCCTGTTGCTCGACCGACCCTTGTGGGGCGAATTGTGGGATCGCCTGAGGCCTCTGCTGTTCAGTGCGGCCTATATTCGAACCGGCTTCGTGGTGGATCGGTTCCTCACCTCGTTCCTGGCTGCCGGCAGCCTGGTGATCTTCGATCTGACCTGGCGGGTCTTGGCTGCGATGGTGCGCATCCTCAATCAAGGGGTGGTGACGCCGCTGGTTCCGACCCTCGCGACCTTGGCCGGGCGCGGTGCCTGGAGCGAGTTTGCCCAGCTCTGCCGCGCGCGCCTGTGGTGGTTGGGAGCGGCGGGGCCGGCGGCGTTGGTGACGGTGCTGGGCGCGGTGACCTTTGCCCAGACCCTCGACCTCTGGAACGACAACCTTGCCACGTTCAGAACACTTGTGCTCGCCGGTTCCGGCGTGCTGTTCTTCGGCGGCATCAACCACCTCCTGGTCAACGCATTTTACGCCGAGGGGGAAAGCGCCATTCCGGCCAGGCTGGAGATCCTGACGACCACCGCCGGTTTGGCACTCAAGGGACTGGGAGTTCTCTCAGGCGGTCTCACCGGCCTTGCCGCCGCGATCAGTCTTCAATACTTCCTGTCGTGTCTTCTCTTGGGAGGGGCCCTCGCGCGGCGTGTGACGGCTCGGATGCGGACATCCCCCAACGCTCCTGTAGCGGGCATGCTGGCGGCACACTCGTCTCGTCCGTTGTGATGGATCGCTTCGACGCACAGGCGCGACCCCGAATGTTGGCAGTCGCCTCGATGGCACTGTCACTGGTCGCATTCCTGTTGCTGCTCGAGTTGGGCTTCCGCCTGTTGCCGGTCAACGAGGGATTGCGTGGGCTCTCGGTGGACGAACAGAATCCTGTGTTTCGATTTACGCCCCACCGCGAGTCGGTGTATTCGCGCGGCTGGAACTTTTCGATCGTCAACCGTGTCCGCACCAACAATTATGGATTTATCAACGATCATGACTATGACCCGGCGCTCACCACGCCGTTGCTGGCCGTCATCGGGGACAGTTTCGTGGAAGCCGTGATGGTGCCCTTCGCGCAGACGGGCGTCTCGCGCCTCGCCGACTCGGTCGGGGCCGCGGGCCGGGTGTATGGGTTCGGCACGTCCGGGTCGTCGCTCAGCCAGTATTTGGCCTATGCCCGTTATGTACGGGACACCTTTCACCCCGCTGGATTGACGGTGGTGATCGTCGGGAACGATTTCGATGAAAGCCTGCGCACATATAAAAATGAGCCTGGACTACACTATTTTGCCGAGTCGCCGGGGGGCGAGTTGACCCTGACCCGCCTCGATCGCCCTGTGCCCTGGTGGCGTGATCTGGTCGGCGGCTCGTCGCTGGCGATGTACCTCTACGTGAACCTGGAAATTCGAGACGTGTGGAAACGCTTCGCCTACCGGCCCGGGCAGTCGGCGATCAGCCGCCCACGGTTTGTCGGCAATACCGCAGCGGAGGCCACGGCGGAACGCGTGGCGGATTCGGACCGGGTGATCGACGCCTTTCTCCGGCAGTTGCCCGGGATGGCGGGATTGCCGGTTTCCCGTATCGCGCTGGTGGTGGACGCGCCCAGGCCTGAACTCTACGACGCCTCTGCGCTGGAGGCCGTGTCAGACTCCTACTTTTCCATTATGCGTGCGCATCTCATAGACCGGGCGCGCGCGGGAGGCTTCGAGGTGGTCGACATGCAGCCGGCGTTCCTCGCGGACTATGCGCAACGTCGCCTTCGTTTCGAGTATCCGGACGACAACCACTGGAACGGTACCGGGCACGAGGTGTTCGCACGAGTGGTCCAAGGGTCGAAGGTGTATCGCGATACGTTCGAGGTCGTTCAACCGTGAGAGGGGAAAGCCGACGACGATGATCGAGGTCATGCGGAGGGTTGAGCGAGGGGCGGATCCGGCGAACGCTGTCACGAACGACCGTCTCCGGGTCTTGTATGTTTTTCCTGGATCGGCCGAAGGCTCGGCGATGATTTTTGCGCGCAAGCAGGTGGAGGCTATGCGTGAGTTGGGGGTGATCCCCGAGATCTTCGCGGTGGAGTCACGTACGGACCTGGTCTGCTTGCGACGAGACTCGAGGCGATTGCGGCAATCTGTCGCCTCCTTTCGGCCGGACCTGATCCATGCGCAATACGGGACCGTGACCGCCTGTCTCGCCGGCTTGATGACGATGGTCCCGCTGGTCATTACCTTTCGCGGCAGTGACCTGAATCCCACGCCCAGCGACCCCTGGCTGCGTTCCGCCGTGCGGCGCGGGTTCTCGCAGTATGCGGCGCGCAAAGCGGTCCGGATGATTTGTGTCAGTCAGGAGTTGAAACGGCGTCTGTGGTGGGGGCGTGATCGCGCGCTGGTGTTGCCATCCGGGGTCGATACCGACCTGTTTGTCCCTCGATGCCAATCCGATGCGCGGGCCGAACTCGGCTGGGGGGCCACTGAACGGATCGTGCTCTTCAATGCGGGACTGTCGCCGGAGGTGAAACGCCTCGACCTGGCCCAGGCGGCGGTGAGAAAGGCAGAACGGTTGTGCGGGCCGATCCGGTTGATGCTGCTGGATGGAATGGTGCCGCAGGCGATGGTGGCGACCATGATGAATGGGGCCGATTGTTTGCTGCTGACCAGCGACTGGGAAGGGTCGCCGACGATTGTCCAGGAAGCGATGGCCTGTAATCTGCCGGTGCTGTCGGTGGATGTCGGAGATGTGCGGGAACGGCTGGCTGCGGTGACGCCCTCCGGGATCGTGGGCCGGGATCCGGCGGCGATGGCGCGGGCGTTGGCGGAATTGCTCGCCAGGCCGGCGAGGTCCAACGGTCGAGACTTCATCACGGCTGTGGACCAGCACCACATCGCCCGACAAACCCTGGCCGTCTACCATGAGGCGCTCGGGAGGCGCGACGGATGCTGATACTCGGCATCAACGAGGGCTTCGAGGCGTCGGTGGTTCTCTGCCGGGACGGCAAGATCCTGTTTGCCGTGCAGGAGGAACGCCTGACTCGCGAGAAGGGAGTGATCGGCTTTCCGGCGCAAGCGGTCCTGCACTGCGCCAAACAGTATGGCTTGAACTCTCGGAACTTGAACCACGTCTGTCTGAGCAACCTGCGCAGTCCGAAGGCTGAGACTCGAGACGAATTGTTGCGTGAATATGCCCGGCGTGGCCGGTCGGGACGAGAGCTGCTGCAGAAGGCGGACCTGTCCGGATCGCTCGCTCGATTGGCAGGTGTGCTACCGGGTTCGATGGAGAATCGGATACGGGAGTGGCAAGCGGCTCGGCGCGGCATGACAAATAACCGGATGGTCACGGAACAGTTGGCACGCTGCGGCCTCGACGGGGTTCCTGTCAGCCGCTTTCATCACCATTCGAACCATGCGGCCTCTGCCTACTACGGCTTGCGGAAGAATTGGCATGAGCCGCATCTGCTGTTCACGTTGGACGGCGGCGGCGACGACGCCTGTGCTCAGGTGCACTTCGCCGAGAACGGGACACTCAGGCTGTTGGCCGCCACGCCTACCGGTCATTCGCTGGGGAATATCTATGCGGCTGTGACGCATATGTTGGGCATGCGGCCGCACGAGCATGAATACAAGGTGATGGGGTTGGCGCCCTATGCGGACCCCGAGCAGGCGGGCCTACAGGCGAAGGTGTTTGCACGGTACCTCGATCTCGATCCGGCCGATCCGTTGCGGTTTCGTCGAACCATCCCGGAGCGCACGAGCGCGATGCTGCCCAGGCTGTTGCGGGATTTCCGTTTGGTTCGGTTCGATCTGGTGGCAGCAGGGCTCCAGCGGTTTACCGAAGATCTGGTCCTGCGCTGGATTGCCGGCGCCGTCGAGAAAACCGGCGTGCGGAAGGTGCTCGCGGCGGGGGGAGTGTTCATGAACGTGAAGGCCAATCAACGCATCGCTTCGTGGCCTGGCCTCGAATACTTCGACGTGTTTCCTTCCTGCGGCGACGAGACGCTTCCGTTCGGGGCGGTCTGGCAATGTCACGTTCGCCAGGGCGGCGCGCTTTCCGATATACGGTTCGATGACCTGTATCTTGGACCGGAGGCGGGGACGGACCTGTCCGACGCTCGCGCTCGCTACGGCCAGGCCGTGGAATTTCAGGAGCTTGATGATCCGGAACTCCGCACGGCGGAACTGCTCGCGCAGGGTCACATTGTGGCTCGCTGCTCGGGGCGCATGGAGTTCGGTGCGAGGGCGTTGGGGAATCGGTCCATCCTGGCGGATCCCAGCAAACCATCCGTAGTGCAGACGATCAACCGGTTGATCAAACAGCGCGATTTCTGGATGCCGTTCGCGCCGGCGGTTCTGGGTGAGCGGGCCTGCGAGTATGTCCATGTGCCGGCTTCGTTGCCGCAGCCGCGGATCAGCCCGCACATGATGCATGCGTTCGACACCACCGAGCGACGGGCTGAGTTGGCCGCCGCCGTTCATCCTGCCGACCAGACGGCGCGGGTGCAGACGGTATGGAAGGAGCTGAATCCATCGTTCCATCGACTCATCGAAGCGTTCGGGCGGCTGACCGGCCGAGGGGTGTTGCTCAACACCTCCTTCAATCTCCACGGGTATCCGATCGTGAGCGGGGCGTGCGATGCGATCGAGGTGTTGCTCAAGTCGGGATTGGACGATCTGGTTGTCGATCGATGGTTGATTCGGAAGCGCGGGGCGCGGGAAGCCGGGGGGCCGCCGTCCGCGCCATCTGTGAGCGGGCTGTCGGGGCAGCGTTAGGCCTGATTGGGAATCAGCGGATGGAATTCTATCTCCTCCTGACCGTCACCACGGCCTGTATCGTCGGGCTCGCCGCCTTGCTGTACCAGCGCTCGGGTAGCCTGTCGTTTCCATTGGGCGTCTTGTTTTTGTATTTCTGGTCGATTCACGGCGGATGGGCGATCGTCGCCGACGGATTGGGCGTCGACAGTCAGATGCCGCACCACTATCTCTATCGCAAAGTGTTTCCGGTGGAACTCAATGGCGCCTACCAGGAGACCCTGTTCGACTATGCCTTGTTCGTGATCGTGATCGAGCTCACGGCGCTGGCCGGGATCTTCGAAGCCCGTTCCCGTCCAGACCCGCTCCGTCCGGCCTTGTGGATCTCTCATGTCAGTCTGCTCGTGATGTCCGTCTTGGCCGGGGCGGCGAGTTTCTTGATCGTGAAGGACCAGCTTGCCACCGCCATGTTGTTGGGCAAATCGGGGTATGCCGCGACGCGAGGGGGGCTGGGCGAAATGGTGCCGCTCTTCACGTTGCATCAGGTCCTCAATCGGGTCGCGCTGTTTTCCCTCGCCCTCGGGGGTGCGGTCTGGTTCACCGGCCGGCAGGGCCGCTGGCTGGCGGGCGAGCCCACGATCGCCGTCGGGATCGGGTATGGGCTGGTGCTGGCGGCAGTATTCGGCTATGTCACGGTGCTCGGGAACAAGAATGAACTGTTCTCAGGGCTGATTCTCGGGGGGCTCTTTTATCTGGCCAATGCGCGCAACGTGCGGTGGGGGCTTGTGGCAGCCGGGGCCGGGGGCATGTTCCTCTGCATCGCCCTCGTGGACTTCTTGCGGGCCTTTCCTTTGCCGGAGCTTTGGGAAGGCATCGACTGGTGGGAAGCGGCCCAGTGGGTTCCGGAAATCCGGGCGAGCAACGAAGCGTTCGGCGCCCATCTGTCCTTGTACGGGGTCTTGTATTTCCATTCGCCGTTGACCTACGGTTCCAGTCTGACCTCGCTGCTGGCCTCGGTGGTGCCGCGCATTCTCTGGCCGGAGCGGCCGGGCGACATCTACTCGCACTATGCGGCTTCGGTCGGCATCGTCGAAGGGGTCGGCGAACAGGGATTCAGTATCCATCACGCAACCGGCTGGTATCTCAACTTCGGTTTGCCCGGTCTGGTGTTGGGGGCGATGGTCTGGGGATGGATCTGGAGTCGTTGTTACAACGCCTACCTCTCTGCCGACGCCAATCGGGATCGCCGGCCGCGGTGGCAGTATGTGTTGGCGGTCCTGGCGCCCTGGGGGTTCGTGGCCTACATTCCGCCGCTGATTCGCGCAGGCTTGGAAGGATATAAGGGATTGGTGATCGACGCGCTGCTGGTCCCGACCATCGTGATCACGCTGGCGTCCTATGCCGCCGGTTTGCGGACTCGCCTGGCGGTGCGGGCATCCCGACCGGTCGAGGGTCTACCGGCCCGTACGGAGTAACGCGAGATGCAGGCACAGCAGCCGTTACCGGTTATTACCGTGCTCGTCCCCTGCCGCAATGAGCGGGCGTTTATTGCCCGATGCCTGGACTCGATTGTGCACAACGGCTATCCGTCCGATCGGCTCTTCGTGCTGGTCGTGGACGGCATGAGTAGCGACGGCACGCGCGCGGTGCTTGATGCCTATGCACGCGAGTATGCGTATGTCCGCATGATCGACAACCAGGGCCGGACGACGCCGAAGGCGCTCAATCTGGGGTTACGGGAAGCGCGGGGGGCAATTGTGTTCAGGGTGGATGCCCATGCCTGTCTGGCGCCTGGGTATCTCCGGCGCTGCGTGGATGCGCTGCAGGAGTACGGGGCCGATGTGGTGTGCGGGGTGATGCACACCGTCCCTTCGACTGCGGGTCCGGTGGGAAGAGCCATCGCCGCCGCGCTCGGCCATCCGTTCGGGGTCGGGAATTCGTACTTCCGCATTCATGTCTCGCGCCCGACCTGGGTGGATACGGTGTTCTGCGGCTGTTACCGACGCGAGGCGTTTGACCGGGTGCGGGCATCGGACCAGCACGCCGATCGTGAGCCCGAAGGCGGAGGTGACGCAGTCGTGGATACTCGGGGGCCGTTTAATGCGGACTTAGTTCGCGGACAGGATATGGATTTCAGCGTCAGGCTGCGCAAGGCCGGAGGGCGGATGCTCCTGCTACCCGATATCAGCACCGACTATTATGCCCGTTCGACCATCCGATCTTTCTGGAACCAGAACTGGAGCAACGGGGTGTGGGCGATTCTGCCGTTTGCCTACAGCTCGGGCACGTCGATTTCATTGCGCCATCTGATCCCCTTGGGTTTCGTGCTGTCGGTGGTGGTGACGGCGGCGGCAGGTCTCGTGATGCCGTCGTTCTTGTGGGGGAGTGTCGGAATCGCCGGTCTCTACGGCCTGGTGAATGTGGCGGCGTCACTGCATGCCGCTCGGCGTGAACGGTCAATGGCTCTGGTCGTCCTGTTGCCGTTGGTGTTTGTCACGCTGCACGTGGGGTATGGACTTGGGTCGCTGTGGGGCCTCGTGCGACTGCTCGGCTTACCGCAATTCTGGCGCAGGGTGGGATGGACCGGAAGCCGTCGCGCGGCTGCCGTGGTCTCCGGAGAGCGAGTCTAGGTGATGAAACGTCTGTGTGATGTGGTGGTGGCTTCGGTCTTGCTGCTGCTGTTGAGCCCCCTCCTGCTCGTGATTGCGCTGGTGATTCGGTGGAGCGACGGCGGCCCGGTGTTCTATCGAGCCCCTCGGGTGGGGTTGAGGGGGCAGCCGTTTCGTATGTGGAAGTTCCGTACGATGGTGCAGCATGCGGACCAACTCGGCGGGCCATCGACGCCGGACGGAGATCCGCGGGTGACCCCGGTCGGTCGCTGGTTGCGACAACACAAACTGGATGAACTGCCGCAATTGTTCAATGTGTGCGGCGGGACGATGAGTCTGGTCGGGCCGCGGCCGGAGGTGCAGCACTATGTCGACTTGTATTCGGAGGAGGAGCGCGTCATTCTGACGGTTCGCCCAGGGTTGACGGACTGGGCAAGCTTATGGAATATCGATGAGGGGGCGTTACTCAAGGGAAGTCCCGATCCCGAGAAAGTCTATTTAGAAACCATCCGGCCGGTAAAGCTCCGGCTCCAACTGGCCTATGTGCGGCAGAGGAGCTTCGGCACCGATCTCCGCATTCTCCTCCATACCGCGATCGCGCTGGCACGAGGCAAGGGGGCCCGCCCGCTTCCGCTGATTGTTGAAAAGGGCGTGTGACGTGCAAGGAACGGGAGCGTCAAACGAGGTGATGAATGTCGAGCAGTCGCTCTGGCGGATGATGGTGTTGATCCGCGCCGTCGAGGATCGCATCGGCGAGTTGGTCTTGGCGGGAGAGATCAAGACCCCCTGCCACCTCTCGATCGGACAGGAGGCCATTCCGGCCGGTGTGTGCGCCGCGTTGCAGCCGGACGATAGTCTGTGGGGCGGACACCGCTCGCATGGGCACTATCTCGCGAAGGGTGGAGATCTGCGCGCCATGATGGCGGAGATTTTCGGCAAGGCCACGGGCTGCGCGCGCGGGCGCGGGGGCTCCATGCATCTGGTCGATACGGCGCAGGGCATTTTCGGTACGGTCCCCTTGGTGGCAGCGACTATTCCGTTGGCCGTCGGCGCCGCCCTCTCCGCGAAGCTCCGGCGCACGGGGCAGGTTGCCGTGGCGTTTTTCGGCGACGGGGCCACCGACGAGGGGCACTTTCACGAATCCCTCAACCTGGCGGCGCTCTACCGGCTGCCTGTCCTGTTTGTGTGTGAGAATAATTTTTACTCCACACATTTGACGATGAAGGAGCGGCGGGCGAAGGACAACATTGTGGAGAGCGCGGACTTGCACGGGCTGTCGGGTGAACGTGTGGACGGGAACGATGTCATGGCAGTGCGCGGTGCCGCAGACCAGGCTGTGCAACGTGCGCGAGCCGGCGAAGGCCCGACACTCTTGGAATGCCGAACCTATCGATGGCGGGGTCACGTCGGACCGGCAGCCGATCTTGAGGTCGGCGAGGACCGGCGGCGTGAACTGGATGAATGGCGGCAGCGGGATCCGATCGCGCGATGCCGTAAACGGCTCCGCGCACAGGGTCTGTCCCCGGAGCAGTTCGAGTCGCTTGAGGCCGCTGTGCGGGACGAGATTGAGGAAGCCGTGAGTTTTGCTCGCCGGTCCCCTGCCCCGGATGAGAGCGAATTATTGCACCATGTCTACGTGTCCCGGCGAGGAGTCTAAGAAGATGCGCAGGTTGAGTTACGCCAGGGCGATTCGGGAGGCGCATGCCCAATTGCTTGCCCAGGATCCGCGCGTCTTCCTGATCGGCCAGGGCGTCAGGAACCCCTGGTATGCGGGCACGAGCCTGCAGGATCTCGATAAGGAATTCGGTCGTGAGCGGGTGATCGACTCCCCGGTCTCCGAGAACGCGACGACCGGTGCGGCCATCGGCGCGGCGATCACGGGCATGCGCCCAATCGTATTTCATCCGCGCATGGATTTCATGCTGCTGGCGGCGGACCCGATCATGAATCAGGCGGCAAACTGGTCGTATTTGTTTGCGGGGCAGGTCTCCGTCCCGGTAGTGATTCGGGCGGTGATCAACCGTGGCGGCGAACAGGGTCCGCAACATTCGCAGGCCGTACAGGCGCTCTATGCGCATGTGCCCGGACTGAAGGTCGTCATGCCCGCGACTCCCTATGATGCGAAAGGGCTGCTCGTCGCGGCCGTCCGAGACGGGAATCCCGTGCTCTACATCGACGACCGTTGGTTATATGAGTCGGAGGGTGAGGTGCCGGAGGCGTTGTACGAAGTCCCGATCGGATCGGCCGCCATTCGTCGAAGCGGCAGGGATGTCACGCTGGTGGCCACCTCCTACATGGCGAGTGAAGCCGCCAAGGCGGTTGAGGTGCTGGCGCAACGGGGCATCGACGTCGAATTGATCGATCTGCGTTCGATCAAGCCCTGGGACCGCAATCTCGTGTATTCGTCGGTCGGGAAAACCGGCCGGTTGGTCATTGCCGATGCCGCCTGGGTGAGCGGCGGCATTGCGGCGGAAATCGCCGCCTCGGTGGCAGGAGACATCTTCCACGCCTTGAAAGCCCCGATTGCTCGAGTCTGTCTGCCGGATGCGCCGGCGCCCACCTCCGCGGTGCTGGAGCAGGCCTATTACGTCGGCGCAGACGAGATGGTCTCCGCAGTGGAAAAGGTCTTGTTGTAAGGGTATTGCCGCGCATGTCGTATCACGTCCCCTTCATCGACCCCCGCAGTCACTACGCGAAGCTCAAACCTGAAATCGATCGGGCGATCATCGACTGTCTCACCAACGGCGATCTGGTCAACCGGCACCAGTTGAAGGATTTCGAACAGCATCTGGCCGAGTTCGTCGGCGTGAAATATGCCGTCGGCGTCAACAGCGGCTACCATGCGCTGTTGTTCGCGCTGCTCGGCGCCGGAGTCGGGCCGGGCCACGAAGTGATTACGGTGGCCCATACTTTCGTCGCGACGGTGTCGGCCATCGTCCATTGCGGCGCTCAGCCGGTGCTGATCGACGTGGCCCCGGACTTCAACATGGATGTCGACCTGATCGAGCGCGCCATCACGCCGAAGACCAAAGCGCTGCTTCCTGTGCACCTGAACGGACGGGTCTGTGAGATGGACCGCATCCTGGCGCTGGCCGACAAGCACGGGCTGGCGGTGATCGAGGATGCGGCTCAGGCGCTGGGGGCCACGTTCGACGGCACGTGCGCCGGGAGCCAAGGGCGGGCCGGTTGTTTCAGTTTCTATCCCTTCAAGGTGCTCGGCGGGTTCGGGGACGGGGGCGCCATCACGACGAACGATGCGGCGCTGGCCCGCATGGCGACACTCCTGCGTTATAACGGCGAGGACCGTGCCACCGGCGAATACCACTACCATGGACAGACCGCGTTGTTGGACAACGTTCAGGCAGCAGTGTTGGACGTGAAGCTCCGCCACTTGCCCGATTGGATCGCCCACCGGCGTCGCATCGCTGCGGCCTACCATCGGGGCCTGTCCGGAATCACGCAGCTGCGCATTCCTCAATTCGACGAGACGCGGCGCAACGACATCTTTCAGAACTACGTCATTCGCACCAGGGTGCGCGAGCCACTGCGCGCGTATCTGAAGGAGCAGGGGATTGAGACGTTGGTTCACTGGCAGAAACCCATGTGGGAGCATACAGCTCTGGGGCTGGCGGCCCCGGATGTTCCGGAAACCCTCTCCATCTGCCGGGAAGTGGTGTCGTTGCCGATGAGCGCCGAAACCACGGAGGCGCAGGTCGACTTGATCGTTGCCGCACTTCGGGCGTTTTTCTCGACGCAGCCGTGACCTCTCCCGACTACAGTCCCGTGACCGAAACGTGCGGCGAGTGGGTGACGCCGGAGGCGTTGTCCATGGTCTATACGCGCTACCGGTTTGCGGCGGAGTGCTGTCGAGGCCGGCGAGTGCTGGAAGTCGCTTGCGGCCCCGGCGTCGGGCTTGGGTATCTGGGGCGGCAAGCGGGGGCGATCGTCGGGGGGGACCTGACGGAATCTTTGCTGCGTCAGGCGCACCGCACTGTGCAGGGCGCGACCCCGTTGGTGCGATTTCGAGCGGAAGCCTTGCCGTTGCGCGCCGGGTCCCGTGACGTGATCGTCTGTTACGAGGCGCTCTACTTTTTCGAAGATGTCGACACGTTTTTGAAGGAGTGCCGGCGCGTGCTGGCTCCGCAGGGGCAGCTCATACTCTGCACGGTGAATCCTGAGTGGCCGGAGTGTAATCCCAGTTCCTATGCGCGCCGATATTACTCGGCCCGGGAGCTGTCGGCACTGCTGAGACAGTCCGGCTTTACGTGCGAATTGTTCGGCGCATTTCCGGCGCAGCCTGCGTCCTGGCGCGCCGCCTGGGTGGCCAGGCTCAAACGTGCGGCGGTGGCGTGGCGTCTGATTCCGGTAACCATGGCCGGGAAGCGTTTGCTCAAACGGCTGTTCTTTGGCGCCCTGGTTCCGTTTCCCGCGGTGGTGGTCGACGGTATGGCGGCCTATGCGCAGCCTGTCCCGATCGAATCGGCCCAGCCGGTCCGTGGCTACAAAGTGTTGTTCGCGGTTGGCCGCTCAGCCTGACGTTCACAAAGCCGTCTCCTCTGGTCGCAGTCCCTCTCTGAATCGGCCCTGAGATATCTCCTAGGGCTGGATTCGGCGATTGGAGACGGAGTATGTTCTTGACTGGTCCCATCGGGGGGTCGAGTCACTCATTGTCCAGAGACTGTCATGCCGACTCCGGTTTCTACAGCCATGACGGCCGTCCAGCGGCGTCTCCTGCTCTTCGTCGCCTATCTGGGGCTGGCGGCCTTATCTAATGTCGCGGCCTTTCTGCTTCGTTTCGATCACGTCGTTCCGGCCGCTCAGTGGGAGTTGTGCCTCACCCTGCTTCCGCTGTTGTTGGCGATCCGGGCGTTGGCCTTCTATCCCTTCCGGCTCTATGACGGGCTCTGGCGCTACACGAGTTTGTGGGATGTCCGCGATCTGGCGCTGAGTATCGCGCTCAGTACGCTGGTGTTTGTCGGAGTAGTCCGACTGGGGTTGGGCATTCGGGCCTATCCCTCTTCGATTTTTGTCATCGATGCGTTGCTGCTGTTCTGTCTCCAAACCGGAGTGCGCGCGATGCCCCGGCTCTTGCGGGAGCGTGGTTGGATGGGAACGGGCCGCAAGCGCGCCCTCATCGTCGGGGCGGGTGATGCGGGAGCGATGATTGTGCGAGAGATGCGCAACAATCCCTCCTCCGGCTACCGGCCCATCGGGTTCGTGGACGACGATCCGGCCAAGGTCGGACACCGCATTCACGGGGTGAAGGTGTTGGGGAGCCGCGCCCGACTGTCGGAGATCATCGCCGAGGACGCGCCCGACGTGGTGCTGGTGGCCATGCCGAGTGCGGCACCCGCCACAATTCGAGAAGTGGTCACGGCGCTCGAGCCGTTCCATCTGCCGATTCAAACCCTCCCGAACTTGCGCGACCTGTTGCAGTGTCGCGTGGAGGTCGGCCAAATCCGCAATCTCTCCGTTGAAGACCTGCTCGACCGTGTTCCGGTCGATTTGGATCCCGAACCCCTGCGCGCGCTGGTGCAAGGGGCGCGTGTGTTGGTGACCGGCGCCGGGGGGTCGATCGGCTCGGAGTTGTGCCGGCAGGTCGCACGGTTAGGGCCCGCGACGTTGGTGTTGCTGGACCGGTATGAGCACGGCTTGTTCGCCATTGCGACTGAACTCACGGCCGCCGGGTATCCATCGATCGCTCCGGTGATCGGAGACGTGACTGAGGTCGGCCAGATGAATCGGCTGTTCGCCGAATATCGCCCGACGCTGGTGTTTCATGCTGCTGCGCATAAACATGTGCCGCTGATGGAGGGCAACCCTTGTGAGGCGGTGTTGAACAATGTCGGCGGCACTCGCATCGTGGCCGAGGCCGCGCATCGCCATGAAGTCGAACGCTTTATTCTCATTTCGACCGACAAGGCCGTCAATCCCGTCAGTGTCATGGGCGCCAGCAAAGGGATCGCGGAATTGCTGTTGCAAAAACTTGGGCGCTCGTCGCGCACCAGGTTTGCCACCGTGCGGTTCGGCAACGTCCTGGGCAGCAACGGCAGCGTCGTGCCGTTGTTTCTTGAACAAATCAAGGCGGGAGGACCCGTCACGATCACCGATCCGCAGATGCGCCGGTATTTCATGTTGGTGGCGGAGGCGGTTCACCTGGTGCTCCATGCCGCATACCTGGCCAAGGGTGGCGAGCTGTTTGTCCTGGAGATGGGTGAACAAATCAGCGTGGTGGAAATGGCGCGCAATCTTATCCGTCTGGCCGGGTTCGTCCCCGACAAGGACATTGCGCTTGCCTATGTGGGCTGTAGACCAGGGGAGAAACTGGTGGAAGAATTGGTTGCCGCCCATGAACGGGTCGAGAAGACGGCGATCTCCAAGGTGCTCGCCGTTGTGCCGGACTCGGGACGCGATCTCACGCGCCTGTCCACGCTCGTGGCACAGTTGGAGGAGTCGGCGGCTGAAGGGAGTGTGGCCACGGTGCTTGAACTCCTTCGCACCATGCTTCCGAGCTACCATCCGTCCCCCGTTCCTGCAACATCGGACGGCTCTCCCGATGCCGACAATGGAGTGACGGAAGGCGTGCCTGCCCCCTCAGTGGATATCGTGACCGCAGCCGGCCCGTCGTCTACGGGCTCCCGCAGGCGAGCATGATGTGGGTTCGCTGCGCGTTCCCGATACCCGGCGACGTGATCGTGCCCTGGCGTCCCGTCCTCGCCGCTCTCGTGGTGTGGCTTGCCCAGTGAACGTTCCGCGCGTTTTCTGCTCGCTGACGCTGGGCCTCTTCCTCTGGCTGATCTCCGGGGGCGCCGCCTTGGCGTCCAGCAACCTTCCACTGCACCATTGGGGATATGATGCCATCGAGCGGTTGATCGCTCTGGAGGTGATCGACCGGGCCTTGGTCGGCGCAAAACCGTTCACCCGCATGCAGGCAGCGCAGTATGTGGCGAGGGCGATCGAGCGCGTGCGGACCGATGAGGTGGCACTCGACGGCCGGGAGGCAATCGCGGAGCCCTTGTTGGAGCGGCTCCTCGTAGAGTTTCGGCCTGAACTGATCCGTCTCGGCACCATCAGGGCTCGCCCGGAGGACAAATCCGGTTCGGTACGGTTCGGTGCGCGTGTGACGTCGGAGGTCGACGCGTCGTCCATCGGCGGCGGACAAACCATCCGGTTTCGTGAAAATCGCGGGGGGGAGTATTTCGTCAACGGTGTGCAGAACCAGACCGATGTGCGTGCCTGGGCGGAGCTGAACGAATGGGCCGCTGTGATGGTCCAACCGAAATTTATCAGTAATCGTCATCTGCTGGGGCTGGGTGCGACGAACTATAGTGAGAATGTTTACCTCCGCGAATTCAGTCTCAAATTAAGTTATGCCAATGTCGCGCTGGAGGTGGGGCGAGGGACGCAGTGGTGGGGGCCCGGGTATCACGGATCGTTGTTGCTGACCGATCACGCGTTTCCGATGGACATGATCAAGCTCGGCACCGAACGTCCGTTTCGATTGCCGGGATTTCTCAACGGACTCGGGGACTGGAAGGTCAACGCGTTTTTGGGTCGTTTCGAGGAGAATCGGGATTTCTCACGCGCGAAACTGTTCGGGGTGCGGCTCAGCTATCTGCCGGCCCCCTGGTTGGAGTTCGGCCTCACTCGGCTGACCCAGTTCGGCGGCCGTGGGCGCGACCAGTCATTCCCCGGCGTGGTGGTCGATGCCTACATCTCGGAGCCCAATCAAACGGGCAATCGGGATGTGAATGAACAGGCGATGGCCGATTTCCGGCTCCGGATTCCCTCGGTTCCCTACCTGATTCCGTTTCCGGCCGGCCTGCAGCTCTATGGGGAGGTCGCCACGGAAGACAAGTGGTCGCAACTTCCTGTGCCGAGCCGCGCCGCCTTTTTGGGCGGGATCTACATCCCGCAGGTGTTTGCGGGGGATACGTTGGATCTTCGTATCGAATATGCCGACACGGATTATGGGCGCCGCCGCCATCCCGAGTTAGGCCAAGTTTGGTACAACAACGGCATCTATACCAGTGGCATGCGGCACCGCGGGCTTCCGCTCGGGCATCACATGGGCACCGACGGCATCGATTTCTTCATCCGCACGACCCGGTATCTGACGGATACTCTGCAACTCGGCGCGAATGTCAACATCCAGGAACGGGACCGGGGTCAGCCGGTCCATGAAAAGAAGCGTGAGGCGGCGATCGACCTGACCTGGTGGTATGCCAAGGACGTGCAGGTGATGGCCGGGTATACCTTTCAGCGATTGAAGAATCCCGGCCAGGTCACGGCGATTACGCCCTTTGACGAAACGTTTGCCGGCGGGGTGCAGGCCCAGAACCATTTGTTCTGGACTTCTTTAGCGGTGCAGTTTTAGGCTACCGGTTTGATTTGTCAGGCGGACCGGATCGCCGGTGCCGCACGCGTTCAAGTACGGCCACGGTTGTTCCCGGTTCGGACCTGTGCAGGAGGTGCGAGCGGTTATGGGTATACGTCGATACGCTTCCCATGGTGCAAGGGGCTCCCTGCGGTCGAGTTTCTGCGCGCGCACCATCATTTGGATGTTGGCGGCGTCCTTTGTGCTGCCGCCCTCACTGCTCGCGCAACATCTTCAGTCTCAGTCGGCGGTGCCGGGGGGCTTGCAACAGCAGCCGGGAGCCGGTGCGCCCGGCGGGCTATTCACTCCCGGTGGATTTACCGCTCCCGGAACGGGCGGTCAGCTGGGGCAGGCGATCGTCACCAATCCCACCGCCTTGCAGCCCATCGTGCCCAGCCAGGTGCCCTGTCCGATCCCTCTCGCTTCCGACCTGAGTAGCAAGGGAACCGTGCCGAATCTGAACGACTATTGGCCTGTCGAGCCGAGCAGTTTGCTGCCCAGCTCCATCGAACAACGGATGAAACAGGAGCAGGAAGAACGGGATCGCCGACAGGAGAAGCTGCAGGCGGAGAAGGAAAAGTCGAGCATCGAGTATCAAGTGCAGGTGGAGCGCGAGAAAAAAAGCGTTGCCCAGCTGCCCTTCGGCCAGGGATCGGTTCCGGGTCTCCAACCGTCGCTCGGCCAGCAGCCTCCGCAACAGGGGACTCCACCTCCCGGCCAGCCGGGAGCGGGGCGGCCGCTGCCGGAAAAGAAGGCCTTCACGGCGGAATTGCTGCGGCAGCAGGACTTCAATGTCGAAGAGGCCTTTGCCGAATTTTCTGTGTTGCACGGCGTGAAGAGCCGTGTGCGGCAGTTCGGCTACGAGTTCTTCGAGGCTCAGGCCAACACCTTCTCCCCGGTGCTGGATGTGCCGGTGGGGCCGGATTATGTCGTCGGACCGCAGGATTCCCTCGCCGTCCACATCTGGAATGTGCCGGACCCCAATTTCAACCGCAGCTTTATCGTGCCGGTCGAACGGGATGGGATGATCGTGATTCCGCAGGTGGGGGCGATTTCCGTCGGCGGTCAGCGGTTTTCCCAGGTGGAACAGACGGTTCGGGCACGGTTGGGCAGTCTTCTGAAACGATTTGAATTGCATGTGTCGATGGCGCGGATCCGCACCATCAAGGTGTTTGTCGTGGGCGAAGTCATCCGTCCCGGCGCGTACGAAATCAGCGCGCTGGCCACCGCCTCGAACGCGCTCTATGCCGCCTGCGGTCCGGCCCGTTCCGGCTCGTTGCGTCAGGTGAAGGTGATGCGGGAGGGAAAGACGGTTGCCGATCTCGATCTATACGATTTCTTGTTGCGCGGCGACCGGCGGTTCGATCAGCGCCTCCAATCGGGCGATGTGGTCCTTGTCCCGCCGCTCGGTCCGGTGGTGGCGATCAGCGGATCGATCAAACGGCCGGCCATTTACGAAGTCAAACCCGGTGTGCGATTGACGGAGCTGTTGACGCTTGCGGGAGGGCTGACGCCGCTGTCGGACCGGCAGCGGTGCCATCTTTTCCGGTTGGATCCGGAGCGCGGTCGGATCATGGTCGATGTGGATCTGGTCGGCGCCCTTGCTTCTCAGGGGCATGAGAAGAGTCGTCCCGGTGTCGCGGGCGGGGACCCGCTGCTGCTGGACGGGGACTACGTGCGGATCGGCATCCTCCCGACGCAGATCACCAACGTGGTGAGTCTCGTCGGGGCGGTGAAAAGCCCCGGTCCCTATGAATATCGCCCGGGCATGAAGGTCAAGGATCTGCTGGTTCACGATCAGTTGACGATGGATGCCTACGCGGATCGCGCGGAGATCGTCAGGACCGACCCGGTCACGTATCAAACCAAGGTCATTCAATTCAGTCCTCGGGCGCTGCTCGACGGCAACGACGCCGAGAATCATCTGCTTCAACGACTGGATCAAGTGGTGGTGGCCAGTCAGCATCGTCCGCCCAAATTGGTGTTGGTCGAGGGGGAGCTGCAGCGGCCGGGCTATTTCACGATTGAAACGGGCGAACGGTTGAGCTCGGTGTTGAAGCGGGCGGGCGGGGTCACGGCGAATGCCTTTCCCGCCGGTCTGGTGTTGACGCGCGAGTCCGTCAAGCTCAGGCAACAGGCGGAGCTGGAGCGGTTCATTGCCTCGGAGCGCCAACGATTGACGGCACAGGCGGCGGGCGGAGCGGCAGGGGCAACCGGACTCAGCACCGCCGCGGTCTTGTCTGCCGGAGGGGGCCTTGCCGAGCAGCAGGTCTTGTCCCTGCGTCTGCAGCAACTGGAGGCGATTACGTCCCGATTGGAGTTGGGGCGGGTTGTGATTCGGATGGAATCGATCGAGCATCTGGAAGGCACGGAAGACGACATCATCCTTGAGGCGCGCGACCGAATTTTAATGCCGACGCCGTCGCAGACGGTCAGCATCATCGGCTCGGTGAAGAACCCCAGCACGGTGGTGTATCGGCCCGGTTTTGGGTTGGACGATTACCTGCGTCAGGCCGGGGGCGTGACCGAGGATGCCAACAAGAAAGAAATGTATGTGATGCGCGCGAATGGGACCACGGACTCCGCCTATCTCGCCGTCAAAGAATTGCGCTCCGGGGACACGATTGTCGTTCCGCAGAAAATCGAAGCCCGAACGCCGCAGCTTGCCTTATGGCAAACGGTGGCCAGTATCATCGGCAGCGTGGCCCTCACGGCGGCCGGCATTGCCGTAGTCGGTCGATAAGCCGGATAGGATCGGCATGATGGGTCCAGTGCTGGAATCACACCAGGTTGCCATGACGCCCACTCACGGTTATGGATCCAGTCCGCTCGTCCCTTCGCCGGTCGGGCCGCTCGACCTCTGGAGCGTGCTGTCGCGGCGGCGTGGGTTGGTGGCAGCGATCGTCCTCGTCTTCCTCCTCGCAACGTATGCGGTGAGCATAGTTCTGCTTCCCAAGAGGTATGAGTCGACCGCGACGCTCCTGCCCCAGTTGGATTCCAAGGAAAGCGGAGGGCTTGCCGCTCTGCTCACGGCCACAGGCGCCGGAGGGATGGCGCAGAATCTGGGCGCCACCCTGCCGAATATGCCGACGACACCCACCGATGTGTTTGTGGCGATTCTCAAATCCCGGGTCATGGCGGATGAGGTGATCGCCAAGTTCGGCCTGATGGCGTTGTATGACGAACGGACGATGCATGACACTCGTCTGGAGTTGGCGGACCGGGTGCGGATTAGCCTGTCGAAAGAGAAGGTCATCAAGGTGACGGTGGAAGATGTCAGTCCGCAGCGGGCCGCCGACATCGCGGCCTATTTTGTGGCCGGTCTCGACCGGTTGAATCGCACCTTGAATGTGAGCAAGGCCGGGCAGAATCGTGCCTTCCTGGAACGCCGTCTCAATGAGACGATGGACACGATGGCCAAGGCGGAGGAGGCGCTTCGGGATTTTCAGGCGAAGAATAAGGCGGTGGCCGTGGAGGCGCAGTCGAAAGCCATGATCGAAGCTGCCGCCATGATTCAGGGTCAAATCACCGCCCAGGAAGTGCAGTTGCAGGTGATGGAAGGCTATCTCTCGCCCGACAATCCCGATCTCTCCCGTGTCCGCTCCAGCATCGAAGAGTTGCGAAAGCAGTTGGGATTGATGGAATCCGGCAGGGGAGGCAAGGGGGCACCGGCGGGGGGTAGGTTGCATCCCGCCATGGTGACGGTGCCGGATTTGGCCTTGCAATATGGGCGACTGCTCCGGGAGTTGAAGGTGCAGGAGACGTTGTACGCGCTGCTTACCTCGCAATACGAACAGGCGAAGATCACCGAAGCGCGCGATACGCCCACGGTGCAGGTGTTGGACCCACCGGTTCCGGCAGATAAACAGATCAAGCCGCGCCCGGTGTTCTATGCGGCCGTCGCCGGCGTGGCAGGCCTCTGTCTTGCGATCGTCCTTGCCTATGCGTTGGAGTTGCGTGCCCGGAAGACCGGCGGCCTGCCGGACCGATCTCGCCCAAATTGACGATTTTTCAGTCGCAATGGTACAATCCGCGCGATTTCTCTGCTAGAAGGCCGGAAGTCTCAGTCGGTACTCACATTCACATTTATCAGAATAGGAGAACGGGATGGCTGTTCCAGTCTCCCAGATGTATACAGTGACCAAGTACGTGTTGACCCAGAAACTCCGGGGGGTCAAACGGTATCCGCTCGTGCTCATGCTCGAGCCGCTGTTTCGCTGCAATCTCGCCTGTGCGGGGTGCGGCAAGATTCAGTATCCGGATCATGTGTTGGATAAGCGGTTGACGCCGGCACAATGCTGGGCGGCCGCAGACGAGTGCGACGCCCCGATCATCAGTATCCCGGGCGGCGAACCGCTGATCCATCCGGAAATGCCGGAGATCGTGCGCGGCCTCGTGGAGCGCAAGAAGTACGTGTATCTCTGCACGAACGCGATCTTGATGGAGCGGAAACTCGACGACTATCCGCCGTCGAAGTTTCTCACCTTCAGCGTCCATATGGACGGCTTGCGCGACGAGCACGATTTGGCGGTCTGCCGCGACGGGGTCTACGATGTGGCGGTGAAGGCGATTAAGGCGGCACTCAAACGTGGCCATCGGGTCACGACCAATACGACGCTGTTCGACGATGCCAACCCGGAACGCGTCCGGAAGTTCTTCGATGAAATGATGGGGCTGGGCGTTGAGGGCATGATGATCTCGCCGGGCTACAGCTACCAGAAGGCCCCGGATCAGCAGCATTTTCTCAAGCGCAGCCGGACGACCGAATTGTTTTCGAAGATCCTCAGCAATCGAAAGCGCGACTGGCAGTTCAATCAGTCTCCGTTGTTCCTGGAGTTCCTCATGGGCAAGCGCGAGTACCAGTGCACGCCTTGGGGGAACCCCACCTACAACGTGTTCGGGTGGCAACGGCCGTGTTATTTGCTGCAAGAGGGCTATGCGTCAAGCTTTCGCGAGCTGATGGAGAAGACCGATTGGGAGGCCTATGGCACCGGGCGGAATGAAAAGTGCGCAGACTGCATGGTGCACTGCGGCTATGAGGCGTCAGCGGTGGAGGACACCTTCGGTTCCCTGTCCGGATTCACGAAAACCGTCAAAATCACCCTGTTGCCCAACGCGCGATAACCGGGTGGTTGATCTCGATGACCGCCACAGTGACGTGGTTCGGCCGCCCGGCCGGCCGAACGCGTCGCCCAACATCTATCACATTGTACGAGGCGATGAGCACCGACCATGACTGATGCGAAATACCATGCGCCGGAGACCGGGAGTTTGGAAGGGCGGGTCTTCCGGCCCGCCACCCCTGAAGAGTTAGCTGGGGCGATCGAGCTCGCCTTCGACTACCGGGGGGATATCACCGTTGAGCTGAAGTCGGGCGATCGAGTGATCGGGTATCTCTTCAATCGAGCGTCGACGGGTGACCAACCGACGATTGAACTGTTTCCTGCAACCAGCAGCGGGACGATGACCATTCCTTATTCCGAGATTGCAGCGATCGCCTTTACCGGGGAAGACACGGCGACTGGAAAGTCGTGGGAAGCGTGGATGGCCAAGAAAGATACGGAGCGACGTCAGGAGGTGGATCGTGTCGCTGCCGATGCGAAGGCGCGGGGGCATTTGTAGTCGTCGATCTGGTCTGTGTACGGGCGCCGATCCCGCCGCGCATCGCACGGTGATTTCTGCTCCGATGGCTTCCCGTTTTATCCGTCCCGCGTGATCAGTTTTGCCCGCTTCTTCCGTCGTTTCTCCATCCGTTTGACTCCATCCATTTGTTGACAAAGAGGGGGGGCTGTGCTAGAAGAGTCGGCCTCAAAATTGGCGCGAATCCGTGTCGAAGAGGCCTCTCGAAGCATGGCATTTCTCAAGATGTGTGTGAGGCCAATAACGAGTCCGGCACGGGTCGAGTAGATGCAAGAACGGAGGAGAATTGCTGGTCATTCCGTTCGGCAGGCCTGTTGGGGATTGATCGGTGCGCTGCTCGTTCCTTCGGTGGTGTTTGCGAGTCATGCAGCCGACCACCGGTTTACGGTCGAAGGGTTTGTTTGCGGAAAAGACGGCCGCCCCAGTACCAAGGTCGAGGTGCTGGTTAAGGACACCCGAATCACGGTTGGTCAGACCGTGGAGACCGATGATGACGGGTACTATAAAGTCACCCTGCATCTTCATAACGACAATGTCGGTGACCCGCTGCTCGTTGAAGCCGGCGGGGAGCAGAAGAATCTAAAGATTGAGTTCGATCCGAACGATCTGGAGACCGAACGGAAGCTTCGGGTCGATTTCGGCAGTGGGTGTGAGCGCGATCTCGGTCCTCCGCAGTGGTTGTTGTACGGGCTGGGGGTTGCGGCTGTTGCTATTGTGGGATGGATTGGGCTAAAGATCTCCCGCAAGCGGATGCGTGAAGAGCAACGGCGAAGGAAGGGGCAGGGCAAGCGGCAGAAATAGGGCACGGTCCGTGGGGCATTGTTCCTCGCCGGATCGAATAGCAGGAAGCAGGCGGGGAAGTCCAAACGTGACCTCGTTGTATTGTGAGTCTTGACGCTTTTGCTGAGGCTGCTGTGTGTGCCTCAGGGAAGCGTCTTTTTTTTCTGTCGATGGTAATGGGTGTCTGCACTTGAATGGGTGCAGACATGAAGAAAGGAGCGGGAGTTCTTCTATGAAACAAGCAGGCATGAAGAGGTTGGCGCTGATGGTCGGCATTCTCGGATTTGGGTTCGGTGTGGTCGGATGCGGCGGTGGTGGTGAGGGTGGCGGTGAAGGTCCGGTCGTTCCGC
>WBZL01001532.1_pt1 | contig 24128 bp, 23 predicted proteins | sample 5204291 | NCBI WGS metagenome assembly WBZL01 (sample SAMN12344345, study PRJNA552823) | activated sludge metagenome | biome: Activated sludge suspended growth; feature: Nitrification reactor; material: Wastewater; isolation source: activated sludge from nitrification reactor of wastewater...
TACCGCCGTACTTCTTCGCCAGCGTCATGGTGATCGCTGCGGTCAGCGTCGTCTTGCCATGGTCCACGTGCCCAATCGTCCCAACGTTCACGTGCGGCTTCGTACGCTCGAATTTTTCCTTGGCCATCGTCTATCCCCTAGCAAAAACGGATGAACACAACACCCGGTCAACAATAAAAAACACCGAAATCTGGTGCCCATGGCCCGGATTGAACGGGCGACCTCTCCCTTACCAAGGGAGTGCTCTACCACTGAGCTACATGGGCAGCTATACCCTTAGCACTCTTTACAACACCACTCCGAACCTGGAGCGGGTAGCGGGAATCGAACCCGCGTCATCAGCTTGGAAGGCTGAGGTTCTACCATTGAACTACACCCGCCTGGACTACGCTCCCGAACCCGGGGCCGCTCAATGGCGCGGCTGTCACTTCAAAAAACCGCGCAAAAATCCGCGATGAATCTGGTGGTGGGGGAAGGATTCGAACCTTCGAAGGCAGTGCCGTCAGATTTACAGTCTGATCCCTTTGACCGCTCGGGAACCCCACCGGGAAAGCGCGGCATTATTCCGGCCTTCGCCGCCGTTGTCAATTAAACGTTGAACAGGAAATTCAGCACATCGCCGTCCCTGACCACGTATTCCTTGCCTTCCGAGCGCATCTTTCCCGCCTCCTTGGCCCCCTGCTCACCCTTGCAGGCGATGAAGTCCTCGAAGGCGATGGTCTGGGCGCGAATGAAGCCCCGCTCGAAGTCGGTGTGGATGACCCCGGCGGCCTGGGGCGCGGTATCGCCCTTGTGGATGGTCCAGGCGCGCACTTCCTTCACGCCGGCGGTGAAATAAGTCTGCAGCCCAAGCAAATCGTAACCGACGCGAATCAAGCGGTTCAGACCGGGCTCGTGCAGCCCCATCGACTCCAGGAACTCCATCTTGTCGGCCTCATCCAGGACCGCGATTTCCGCTTCGATGGCGGCGCAAAGGGCCACCACGGGGGCGCCTTCCGCGTCGGCCAGGGCATGCAGGCGATCCAGATGGGGATTGTTCTCGAAACCATCCTCGGCCACATTGGCCACATACATGGCGGGCTTGATGGTCATCAGGCAAAGGGGAGCCAGCAGGAGCTTCTCCTCGTCCGACAGCTTCAGGCTGCGCGCCGGCCTGGCCTCGTTGAGGTGGGGCAGCAACCTGTCATAGACGGCGGTCAGCTTCTGGGCGTCCTTGTCGCCAGCGCGGGCCTTCTTCACATCCCGGGCATGGGCTTTCTCCACCGTGGCCAGGTCGGCCAGGGCCAGTTCGGTGCCGATCACCTCGATGTCGGAAACGGGATCCACCCTCCCCGCCACGTGCACCACGTTCTCGTCCTCGAAGCAGCGCACCACGTTGACGATGGCGTCGGTCTCGCGGATGTTGGCCAGGAACTGGTTGCCCAGGCCCTCGCCCTTGCTGGCCCCCGCCACCAGTCCGGCGATGTCGACGAATTCGACGATGGCCGGCACCACGCGCTGGGGCTTGACGATCTCCGCGAGCTGCTTCAGGCGAGGATCGGGCACTTCGACGACGCCGACGTTGGGTTCGATGGTGCAGAAGGGATAGTTCTCCGCCGCGATGCCCGCCTTGGTAAGCGCATTGAACAGGGTGGACTTGCCCACGTTGGGCAGGCCGACGATGCCGCATTTGAGGCTCATGATTTTTCCGGTGAGGAGTGAGGAGTGCCCCCGCCAGGCGGGGATGAAAGGGGTGAGGGCGGCTTGGTGTTGGCGCGCTTGACCGCCGTGTTCCAGTCCGCCTTCTCGATCAGGGGCCAGAGATCGAGGCCGCGGTCGAGGGCCGCGTCGATGTCGTCCCGTTCCTCGCGCCGGGGCGGCTTGAGGACATAGTTGACCACTTCGTTGCGATCGCCGGGATGGCCGATGCCGATGCGCAGGCGCCAGTAATCCTGGGTGCCGAGGTGGGCGGTGATGTCTTTCAGGCCGTTGTGGCCGCCCAGCCCACCGCCAAATTTAAGGCGCAACTGCCCCGGGGGGATATCCAGTTCGTCGTGAACCACCAGAATCTCGGCGGGGGCGACGCGATGGAAGCGGGCCAGGGCGCCCACCGCCTGGCCGGAACGGTTCATGAAAGTCTGGGGCAGCAACAGCCAGACGGCCTGCTGTCGCCCATGCCCGACCAGACCATGGAAGCGGGATTCGACGGAAAGAGAAACGCCCAGCCGATCGGCCAGGCGCTCGCAGAACCAGAACCCGGCGTTGTGACGGGTGTCGGCATATTCCCGACCCGGATTGCCAAGACCGACGATGAGGCGAATGCGAGCCTGCATCGGATCTCGGCGCTCCGGCGGGGGCGGGACCGGCGGCTATCAGGCCGCCGTCGCCTCGCCGCCCTCGCCCTCGGCTTCGGCGCTGGCGCCGCCACGGGACAGGAGGTTGGCGACACCGTGGTCGTCACCCCGCGCCAGGGCGGTGAGCTCGACGCCGGCGGGCAGCTTGAGATCGGACAGGTGCAGGGACTGGCCAGCCTCCAGATTACCCAGGTCCACCTCGATGAACTCGGGCAGGGCACCGGGCAGGCAACTGACGTCCACCTCGGTCAGGATGTGGTTGACCACGCCGCCGCCCAGCTTCACGCCCGGGGCGATATCGGCGTTGACGAAATGCAGCGGCACCTTCATGTGGATCTTGTGGGTGGCATCCACGCGCTGGAAATCCACGTGCAGCACCAGGGGCTTGTAGGGGTGCATCTGGAAATCGCGCAGCAGCACGGGTTCCTTGGCGCCGTCGAGATTCAGGTTCAGGACGGAGGAATGGAAGGCCTCGTTCTTGAGGGAGAAATAGAGTTCCTTGTGGTCGAAGTCCACGGACTGGGCATCCTTGCCGCCCCCGTAGACGATGCCGGGAACCCGGCCGGCGCGACGCAGGCGGCGGCTCGCTCCGGTGCCCTGCGCTTCGCGCTTGCTTGCATTGATTTCGATGTGCATGACTGACTCCTTGCGGTTGATGAAGGGCCGCCCGCGACCAGGCAACCCGGTTTGGCGAATGCGCTATTCGATGAACAGCGAACTCACGGAATCCTCGTCGCTGATGCGGCGGATGGTTTCGGCCATCAGATTGGCCACGGACAGCTGGCGGATGCGCGGACTGGCCTTGGCGTCATCGCGCAGGGGAATGGTGTCGGTGATCACCAGTTCGTCCAGGGCGGAATTGCTCACCCGCTCCACCGCGCTGCCGGACAGCACGGCATGGGTGCAGTAGGCGATCACGCGCCGGGCGCCGTGCTGCTTGAGGGCGTTGGCGGCCTCGCACAGGGTGTTGGCGGTATCCACCATGTCGTCCATGATCAGGCAGGTGCGGTCCTTCACGTCGCCGATGATGTTCATCACCTTGGCCACGTTGGGCTTGGGCCGGCGCTTGTCGATGATGGCCAGGTCGCACTCCAGGCGCTTGGCCACGGCCCGGGCGCGCACCACGCCGCCCACGTCGGGGGACACCACCATCAGGTTGTCGTAGTTCCGCTTCCAGATGTCGCCCATCAGGATGGGCGTGGAATAGATGTTGTCCACCGGGATATCGAAGAAGCCCTGGATCTGGTCCGAGTGCAGGTCCATGGTCAGGACCCGATTCACGCCCACCACGGTGAGCATGTCGGCCACCACCCGCGCCGTGATCGGCACCCGGGCGGAACGCACGCGGCGGTCCTGGCGGGCATAGCCGAAATAGGGGATGGCGGCGGTGATGCGGCCGGCGGAAGCCCGGCGCAAGGCGTCCACCATCAGCATGATCTCCATCAGGCTGTCATTGGTGGGCTGGCAGGTGGACTGGAGCACGAACACGTCCTTGCCGCGCACGTTCTCCATGATCTCCACGTTCACTTCGCCATCGGAGAAGCGCCCCACCGTCGCCCGGCCGAGGTGGATGTTGAGATGCCGCACCACATCCTCGGCAAGCTTGGGATGGGCGTTGCCGGTGAACACCATCAAGCTGTCATAAGCCATTCTCGACCCCTGCCGCCATTCTCGACCCCTGCCACTCGCGAGTCACTGCGCCTGAAAAAGCCAACCAAAACAAAAAAGCGTGCAGCCTGCGCTGCACGCCCACCGCCCGCCTTGCCCAGGCGGGAACCTATCTGGCTGGGGAGGTAGGGATCGAACCTACGAATGCCGGAATCAAAATCCGGTGCCTTACCACTTGGCGACTCCCCACTATCCGTCCAACCAGCCTCAATCGGCGAACCCGCGCAAGGGGTGCAGATCGACGCCGTCGGCGACGAAACCGTGCATGTGACCGGGCCGCGCCGCGAACACGACTTCCGCCGCGGCGCGATCCGGGTAAGCCGCGAACACGCAGGCGCCCGAACCGGTCATGCGCGCGTCACCCCGTGTTTCCAGCCAATCGAGAACCTCGGCCACCTCGGGATTCAGCGCGCGGGCGACGGGCTGCAAATCATTGTGCCCGAAGCCATCAAAGAGGGCCGCGATTGTGACGGAGGGCGTATTTCGTGTCAATCCCGGATGGGCGAAGATGGCCGGGGTGGAGACATGGACCGATGGCGTCAGAACCACATAGCTGGCCGGCGCCGGCGTCCAGGCGGTGAGGACCTCCCCCACCCCCTCGGCGAAGGCGCTGCGACCGAACACGAACACGGGCACATCCGCGCCCAGGCTCAGGCCCAGCGCCCGCAACTCGGCGCGCGGCAGATGCAGTCGCCACAGGCGGTTGAGCGCCAGCAACACGGTGGCCGCGTCGGAACTGCCGCCGCCGAGCCCCCCGCCCAGGGGCAGGCGCTTCACCAAGCGGATGTCCGCCCCCAGGCGGCAGCCCGCGTGGGCCTGCAACAGCCGGGCGGCGCGCCAGCACAAGTCCTGTTCCGGCGGCACGCCGGGCAAGGGCGACAACAGGCGGATGGCGCCGTCCGGACGGACATCGATTGCCACGCTGTCGCCGTGATCGAGGAAGCGGAACAGGGTCTGCAGCAGGTGGTAGCCATCCGGCCGGCGTCCCACCACATGCAGGAACAGGTTGAGCTTGGCTGGCGCCGGATACTCGGGCATGGCCATCATTCCGCGTCGTTCCCCGGAACTCGCGCCCGGGCCGTCAGGGCCAGCCGATGAGGGATCCGGGGTCATGGCAACTCCCAGGCGTCCACCACCAGGCGCACGTCCAGATCATCGCCGCGCCGGGCCACCAGCTTGCCCGGCAGCACATGGCCGTCGCGGGGCTCGTAACGGCTGAAATCGATGCGCCAGTCATCCTGTTCCAGCACCGCCATCCGCCCCGCCTGGTCCGCCTCGGCGCGATAGGGGGCATCCGGCCGGGGATGGCCCACCACCCACCAGGCCAGGCCCCGCAAGGGCAATTCCAGGCCCAGGGCCTGGCGCACCAGGCTATCGGCGTCGGCGGCGCGATGGGATCGTCCCTTGGCGTCGGTCAGCGACACCCCTTCCTTGTCACTCCGCAATTCCGCGACCCCCTGACCCAGGGGGGTGCTCAACAGGATTTCATCGCCGGCGGCGCCCCGACGCCAGGCCATCCCGCCGGAGAAGGATTCCTCGCCGGCGCGCACGGACACCCGCCCCTCCAGGCGAAAGGCGGCGGGGGCGGGCGACAGGGAGAGTATGGCCGGCGGCGACGGCGCCCGGAAGCCCGGCGACTGGGCGCAACCGGCCAGCAGAAGGAACAGCGCGGCGACGAGGCCGCGCCGGGGGACGCCCATCAGGGCATCAGGCGCGAGGCGACTTCGCGCAGGCTCTCGTTGTCCGGGTGAAGCTGGAGACCGTTGCGCCATACCCGCCGGGCCTCCTCCTTGTCACCCTTCATCCAGAGCGCCTCGCCGAAATGGGCGGCGATTTCCGGATCGGGCCGGACCCCGAAGGCGCGGCGCAGATAATCGACCGCCTCGGCGTAACGCCTGGCCTTGAACATCGCCCAACCCATGCTGTCCAGGATGAAGGGATCCTCCGGTTCCAGCTTGAGGGCCTGCTCCAGCAACTCGATGGCCTCCTTGATGCGGGTCGTCCGGTCCGCCAGGGTATAGCCCAGGGCATTGTAGGCGTGGGCATGGTCCGGCTTGAGCTGGATGAGCCGACGCAGATCCTTTTCCAGCACATCCAGGCGATTGATCTTCTCGGCCGCCATGGCCCGGTCATAGAGCAATTCGGGCGCATCGGGCATTTTCTCCAGGGCCGTGGACAACACGCCGAACACCCCGTCGAAGTTTTTCGCCTCCCGCAGCAACTGGGCCTCGGTCTGGGCCAGCTGGATCCGCTCGGAATCGCTGGATGGCGCCAGCGCGGCCAGCCAGGCCCTGGCTTCCGCGAGCCGGCCCAGCTTGTTCATCACCACCGCCGCGCGCAACTGGGCATCGAACTGCTGCCGCCCCTTGCTCACGGACTGGTACCAGGTCAGGGCTTCCTCGGGCAGATTCCGCGCCTCGGCCAACTGTCCCAGATAAAACCGCACCTGGCCCTCATCCGGATGACCCAGATCCAGGGCCTTGAGGAAGCTCGCCTTGGCGCTGTCCAGGTCGTTGGTCTGCAAAGCCACCAGACCCACGGCGAAATGGGCTTCCGGGTTGTCCGGGTTTTCCCGGGTCATGAACTCGAACTGGGCCCGCGACTCGGTGAACTTGCCGACGCGGGCAAGCTGCCTGGCGTAGGCCAGCCGGACTTCACGGGCCGCGGGATGGGCCGCCAGATAGTCCTTGAGGAAGGACTCCAGGGCGGCGTCCCCATCCACCCGTTGCAGCACCTGGGCCTTGAACAGGGCCGTGGACTCCCAGTCCGGCTTGAGGCGCAGGGCCTCGTTCAGGGCGGCCAGGGCCTTCTTTCCCTGTCCCGCCTGCCAGGCCGCCTGGCCAACCGCGAAGCGGGCTTCCGGCATGCCCGGGTAAGATGCGGCCAGGTCGGTGACCAGATCGAGCACGGCCTGCCGATCCTTCTGTTTGGCGAGCAGCCCATGCAACTGCATGAACACCTCCCCCTCCTTGCCGGTCTTGATCCAGGCATGGAGATGGGGCTTGGCCTCGCCCAGGCGCCCGCTGCCTACCAGCAGGGAGGCCAGGGTCTGCATCGCCTTGGGAGAACCGGGTTCCAGTTCCCGCCAGAGCCGGGCATTCTTCAGCGCCAGCTGGGTTTGCCGGGCATACAGGGCGACTTCCGTGGCGCGCCTGGCCACCCGCGCGTCGCGGGTGCGCGTCGCCAGGTCGGCATAGGCCTCGGCGGAAAGCTGCAGTTCACCGCGCTGGCTGGCGATCTCCCCCAGCAGGAACTGGTACAGAACATGGGCCGTCAGCCCCTGGCCCTCGGGCTCCGGGGCGGGCACCACGGAGTGCTCCAGTACCGGCGACTGGGCGCAGGCGGATACGGAGACGGCAAGCAGCGCGTAGCTGAAAAGCTTGGCTTTCATGGTAAAAATCCAATCGAAGTCAGGGCATTATGCTAGCAGCCTGTCAAACTTCCGGCTGTTTGGAAAGATTTTGGCATTCTTGACCGCCGCGCTTCCGATAAGTTGCCCCGCTCCCGCCATGCCCTCGCCAAGGCCGACCCGATCCCATGCCTGAATTGCCCGAAGTGGAAACCGTGCGTCGGGGGCTGGCCCCTTATCTGGAAGGGCGTCGCCTGCTCGGCGCCCGGATCAGGGAGCCGCGCCTGCGCTGGCCCGTCGCCGCCGACCTGGACATGCTGTTGCGCGATCGGCGCGTGGAATGCCTGGATCGGCGCGGCAAATACCTGCTGCTGCGGCTCGACTCGGGCTGCCTGATCTGCCACCTGGGCATGTCGGGCAGCCTGCGGCTGGAGATGGCGACCACCCCGCCCGGAAAGCACGACCACCTCGATCTGTTGCTGGAAAACGGCCGCATCCTGCGTTATCGCGACCCGCGCCGATTCGGCGCCTTCGTCTGGAGCGACAACCCCGAGCGCCATCCCCTGCTCGCCCATCTCGGCGTGGAACCCCTCGCCGCCGAATTCGACGGCGAGCGACTGCGCGCCCTGTGCCGGGGCCGGTCCACGAGCATCAAGGCCTTGCTCATGGATGCCCGGCGACTGGCGGGGGTGGGCAACATCTATGCCAACGAGGCCCTGTTCCATGCCGGCATCTCGCCCCGCCTCGCCGCCGGCAAGCTGTCCCGCCCCCGTTGCGCCAGGCTCGCCGTCGCGATCAGGGACACCCTGACGCGCGCCATAGCCGCCGGCGGCAGCAGCCTGCGGGATTTCGTCGACGCCCGTGGCAACCCGGGCTACTTCCAGCAAACCTATTTCGTCTATGGCCGCGCGGGAGAGAACTGCCGCCAGTGTGGAAGCGTGATCCGCCAGATCCGGCAGAACGCGCGCTCCAGCTTCTACTGCCCGAACTGCCAGAAGGCGTGATCGGCCGAAATCCCTTGCGGACACTGGGGGCACGCTTCATTTGTGCTACATTGCCGCCAACAAAATCACACCGGACATGGCATCCGCTGGAGGAAGACAGATGACCACCGCTTCGTTCGTCAACGACTTCGAGGCCTACAGCCAGTGGCGACAGGAGTTGTCCCGCCGCATCGTGGCCTACCGCCAATGGCTGGGCCGCGAGAACCTCAACGATTCGCAACGGGACCTGCGCCTCCAGCAACTGGTCGACCGCCTGGCCGAGGACAAGCTCCACGTGGCGTTCATCGCCGAGTTCTCCCGCGGCAAGTCCGAACTCATCAACGCCATCTTCCTGTCCGACCTGAAGCAGCGCCTGCTGCCCTCCACCGCCGGCCGCACCACCATGTGCCCGACGGAACTACTGTACGACCCCGCCAAGCCGCCGATGATCCAGTTGCTGCCCATCGAGACCCGCGGCACCAACGCCACCATCTCGGAATACAAGACCTACCCGGACGAATGGAACCAGGTCGCCATGGACGCCGCCTCGCCGGACAGCGTGGCCCAGGCCATGCAGGAAGTCTGCCGGGTCAAGTCCGTGCCCGTGGAAGAAGCCAGCCGCTTCGGCCTCTACAACCCGAACGACCCGGAATCCGGCCTCGGCGTGAACGAGGATGGCACGGTCAGCATTCCCGCCTGGCGCCACGCCATCATCAATTTCCCCCACCCGTTCCTGGAAAAGGGCCTGGTGGTCTACGACACGCCGGGCCTCAATGCCATCGGCGTGGAACCGGAACTGACCTTCAACCTGTTGCCCAACGCCCATGCCGTGCTGTTCGTGCTGTCCGCCGATACCGGCGTGACCAAGTCCGACATCGACGTCTGGCGCAACCACATCTACTCCCGGGGCAACAACCGGGGCCGCCTGGTGGCCCTGAACAAGATCGACGGGCTGTGGGACGAACTCAAGACCGAGGCCCAGATCCAGGCCGAATTGCAGGGCCAGGTCCGCTCCTGCGCCGAATTGCTCGGCGTCGAGCCCGAGCAGATCTACCCGGTTTCCGCCCAGAAAGGCCTGTTGGCCAAGATCAACGGCGACCAGGCATTGCTCGAGCGCAGCCGTCTGGCCGCCCTGGAAACGGCCCTGTCCGAGGAACTGATTTCCTCCAAGCAGGCCATCGTGCGCGACCAGACCGAAGCGGAACTCGGCGACCTCATGGACAACTGCGTCGCCCTGCTAGACGCCCGCCGGCGCGGCATCGAGGAACAACTCGGCGAACTGAAGGGCCTGCAAGGAAAAAACCAGGACGTGGTGGAACACATCATGTCCAGGATCTCCGGCGACAAGGACGCCTTCGAGCGCGGCCTGCAGCAATTCCAGGCCCTGCGCTCCGTGTATTCCCAGCAGAGCATCAAGCTCTTTTCCCAGATCGGCATGGACGTGCTGCGCAACGAGGTCAAGGCGGCCCGGGAAGGCATGGTGGAAAGCCGCTTCACCAAGGGCATCCGGGATGCCATGAGCGGCTTCTTCAGTGGCGTGGACGAGCGACTCGAGGCCGCCAACGGACAGATCGAGGAAATCAACAAGATGATGGAGGCCATGTACCGCAAGCTCAATCAGGAGCATGGCATCAACCTGATCGCCATCCCGCCCTTCTCCATGCTGCGCTACCGCAAGGAAATGCAGCGCCTGGAGGAGGCCTACGACCAGCAGTTCAACACCTTCTACACCTTCCTCACCACCGAGCAGTACACCCTCACCACGCGTTTCTTCGAGACCCTGGCCAGTCGGGTGGTGCAGGTTTTCGAGATCCTGAACAAGGATGTGGAAAACTGGCTGAAGGCGGTCATGTCCCCCATGGAAGGCCAGGTCCGGGAACACCAGATGCAGTTGCGCCGCCGCCTGGAAAGCGTCAAGCGCATCCACAAGGCCGCCGATACCCTGGACGACCGGATCGGCGAACTGGACCAGATGCATGCCGAGGTCATGCGCCAGGTCGGCGAACTCGATACGCTCACCTCGGGCATCCGCGACGCCCTGGCCGCCGTCGATCACAAGCCGGCCCGGCTCGCGGCCTGATCCGGACCGGCGCCCGCATTGAAAATGCCCGGCATACGGGCAACGCAATAAAGACCTCTGCTGCCCGCCCTCGGCGATGACGATGTCCGCGCTTCTTGCGGGCATCGTCATGACGGACCCGGTGAAGCCGAAGCAATGGGCCAGCACCGCCTTATCAGATACAAGCAATGCGGCCAAAAATGAAAAACGCCCCAGCGATGGGGCGTTTTCGTTTGCCGGTTACCGCTCGGATCGTGGTTTTACACGATCTGATATGGGCGGCGGCTCTTCCTCACTCAGGCAAGGTCACAGGCTACTGGTGTTATGGCAGGCCGCGCCGCACTTGTTGGTGTACGGGATCGGCATGGCCTTGCCAGGTTCCACGCCCTTGACGCCGATATTGGATTTCAGCGGCACGTCATACAGGTGGGACGTGATGTCGTTCATCCAGTAGTTCTTGCCGTCCTTGCCATCCATGCCCTTGCCCATGCCGGCGCCGGTCTGCATGGTCTTGGTGTCGTGGCAATTGGAGCAAGTGATCTTGTCCGGCGCCACGTTGCACTTGGTCTTCTCCATCACGTGCTTGCCCATGTCGGTACGGTTCGTGTGGCAGGTGGTGCAGGCCGCGGGCGAGTGGGCATCCGCCTTCATCTGGTGCGCGAACTTGGCCTTGCCATGGGGGTTGTGACAGTCGGAACAGGCCACCAGGTGGTTGCCGTTGCGGTGCTTGGACGACTTGATGAAGTCGGTGTACTGCTGGTGGTGGGACTTGGAATGCAGTCCGTCCGCCCAGTAGTCCTTCACGGGGTCCGCATCCGGCCGGGTGGTGTACTGGCTCAGGAAGGTGTTGCGGCTGGTGCCGGGCAACATCATCTTGTTGTCGGCGTTGACCGGCTGGTCGTTCTTCAGGTTGCCCTGGGGCCGGCTGTGGCACTGGCCGCAGATCATCGATTCGCGTTCCGCCGCAAGCTTGTCGGGGCTGACGATGCTGGCGGATTTGAAGCCCTTCTTCGCCTTTACGTGGGCCGAACCGGGGCCGTGGCAGGTTTCGCAGCCCATGTTGATCTCGTTGGGTTTGCCGTCGCCGTCGATGTCCATCTCGCCATCCGGGTCGTTGGCCGAGCCGGCGACATAATCACCCGCCGCGGTCTTGGTCAGCGTGTAGCCGTTGAAGTGGCAGGACGCGCATTCCTTGTCGAAGGATTTGGCCTGGGACGGGTTCGCCAGTTTTTTAGTCTCCTCATTGAACAGCCAGTCGGCGTGGTAGTCGCGCCAGGGCTTGCGGCCGCGGTCGCCGAAGCTGTTATCGCCCTTCTGATTGAACTGCACGAAGGGGAACAGGTTGGGGCCGACGCGATACAGGTAACGCTGCTTGTAAACGCCACCGCCGTAGGCCAGTTCCACCGGATAGACGCGCGCCGGGTCGGCGGCATCCTTGGCATTCTCGGTACGGAACTTGAGCTTGCCGTCGGCATCCTTGAAGAACGTGGCGGTGAAGCTCACGCTGGCCGGGTCGGCCGGTTCCTTGTCGCTGATCTGGTATTTGTCGAAGCCGCGGGTTTTGTCGTAGCCGTGGAACCAGAACTTGGTGCCGGCCATGAGCTTGGTCAGGCCCAGGTTGAAATCCGGGAAGCGGGAGTAGTCCTGCAATTTGCTGGGTTTGCCGATGACCTGGATGCCGAGGCGGTGCAGGGTGCCCTTGAAGGCTTCATGCTCCTCGTGGCAGTCCAGGCACTTGCCGGTGCCGACATAGGTGGCGCCGGCTGGCACGTTGCCGGAGACCTGGATCTTCACCGGTACCGCGGCCAGTTCGGCGGTGGTCAAGGATTTGCGCGACTTGCTGCCACCGGGCAGGTAGGTGGCATCGGCGGGTTCCACGTAAAGGAAATATTTGCCGCCGGGAACGTCGGCGACGCTGAATTCACCGTTGGCCCCGCTCTTGGCCTTCATGTAGCGGTCCCGGTTGGCGGCCAGGTTGTCTTCCAGGGGCTCATCGTTCTTGGCATCCTTCTTGATCTCGATGGGCGTCTTGCCCATGGCCGCCACATCGGCGGCGGGGATCAGCCAGACGGTGGCGTTGGCCACCTTGTGCCCATCCCTGTCCTCGATCGTCCCCTTCACCGTGGCATCGGCCATCTTGGCCGACGGCTGGGTGCAGCCATAGATCAAGAGCGCGCCACTCAAGGCCAGCAGGGCCCCTATCCAAGTCTTTCTCATGAGTTTCTCCTCTTTGTTGAAAAGCCGGCTGTCCTCGGGAGGACATCGGACGGACTGCGGGTCCGCGGATCATCAGGAACCGAAGCGGCGACTCAAGATAATCGCGAACACCCCGTCCCCTCCGCGTGGCGAACATAAAAGTTATCTTCGATCATAATTGCCGAGTGATTTAGTAAGGAATTATTCAGGCTGGAGCGCCCTTGTGGCCGAATTCAGCCCTTCCAGACGCGCGACGGCCAATACCCGGATAAGGCGGCCCTTGACCTCGATGCATCCATCCTCCGCCATCTGACGCAGCACACGGGAAAAGGTCTCCTGGGTCAGGTTGAGCTTGGTGGCCACTTCCCGTTTGGTGGTGGGGAGGAGAACGTCGTAGTGGTGGCCAGCATCGGCCGGCCGGCGTTGCCAGAGATAACAGGCGACGCGTTGCTGCGCGGACTTGGGTGTGCAGCTTTCCAGGTTGCGCATCATGTCCTTCACCCGATGCGACAGGGCATCCATCAAACGGCCGGCCAGGACGCAGTCCACGCGCGCGCGGCGCATGAGGGCCTGGCGGTCGATGATCAGCAGGTGGCTGTCCTTGTTGGCCACCGCATCCGCCAGATGCGCCTCGCCCAGCCAGAGAGACGCCACGCCGAAGCTTTCGCCGCGCTCCACCAGGGCGACCACTTTTTCGCCGGTATTGGGCTGGGGCAGGAACACCTTGATCTGGCCGCTCACGACGATGTGCAAGGTATCGGCGGGCATGCCCTTGTGAAATATCGGTTCGTCGCGGCGAAACGCCATCTGCCGGGCGCCCGCCGCGAGTTGATCCAGCGTTTCCGTTTCCAGCCCATGGAAATAATCCAGGCGGTTGATGATTTCGCTGATTCGGGTGTGTGTAAGCGGAATGGCATTCATGGCGGGTTTCCGGTGCGAACCAGCCCATGCAACAACCGTGCCATGGATATATCCCGATGTATTTAAATGGTATTTTGAATACGCTTGTCTTCTCTTGGAGGGCGTGGTCACGCATGCGTAACACAGGTTTGGGCTTAGGCAATCAACCCGATGAATGGGTTACATGCAAGTAACCCATTGGCCCCGCCACAGATCACGACGTTACAATCTCGTAACAATCTTGTGGCATCAACCGAGGGAACCGGATGGAGCGACGTGAATTCATTGCCCTGGGCGCGCTGCTGTTTTCGCCATTGGCCCACGCCGATCCGCAGCCCCTGCGCATCGGCCTGACGCCGACCCTGCTGCATGAACGCCATGCCCTGCTGGCCCGATGGAAGGCCTACCTGGAGCCGCGCCTGGGCGTCCCGGTGAGTTTCGTCCTGCGCGACAGCTACAGCGACACCATGGATCTGATCAAGCAGCGGCGTCTGGACGTGGCCTGGCTGTCCGACTATCCCTACGTGCTGATGAAGCCCCACGTGCGCTTGCTGGTCACGCCCTTGAAAGACGGACGGCCGTATTACCGCTCCTACCTGATCGTGCCCGCCCGCGACAAGCGCACCCGCTCCCTCGCCGATCTGGAGGGCAAGATCTTCGCCTATGCCGATCCCTATTCCCATACCGGCTATCTTTTTCCGCGCCATGAGTTGGCGGCACTGGGGAAATCGCCGAAATCCTTCTTCGGGCGCACCTTCTTCACCTGGTCCCATCGCAAGGCCATCGAAGCGGTGGCCCAGCATCTGGCCGATGGCGCGGCGGTGGAAAGCTATGTCTGGGACGCGCTGGCGCGTGAGGAGCCCCGCGTTACCGGAGGGACTCGCATCGTCAGCCGTTCCCGCGAATTCGGTTTCCCGCCCCTCGTCACCCTGAAGGCGTTTCCGGAAAAGACCTTCCAGAGCCTGCGCCGGGTACTGATGGAAATGGAACGGGACGTGCAAGGCCGGGAGATTCTGGCCGATCTGCACATCAACGGTTTCATTCCGGCAAAACCAGACTTGTATGCCGAGGTGGAGTCCATGGCGCGCCAGGCGGGCAGGCAGGATGATGGCGCGGGTATTTGATCTCAGCTTCCGCTACAAGATCCCCCTGTGGGGGAGTGTCCTCATCGCCGTCGTCGCCCTGACGTTGACCCTCTCCTTCATGCTCCAGGCCCATGACGACCTGAAGCGGGACATGCTGGCCAATTCCGACAATCTCGGCCGCGTCCTGGTCAAGACCTTGTACGCGCCCATGCTGCACGACGACGTCTGGCGCGCCTACGAAATCGTCAAGGCGCCCTTTTCGGCGGGCTCACCGCCCGGCTCGTTTCGCGCCGAGGGACTGATCCTGCTGGATGCCAGGCATGAGGTTTTCGTGTCCAGCCAGCCGGATAGCTGGCCGATGCGAACGCCGATGGCCCGCTTAGGCCAGGCCTACGCGCGGTTGGACGAAAAGCTGCGCGCGGCGCCGAAAACCATGGCCATATCGGCGGAAGACGAGGGGGTCATCCTGCTCGCCCTGCCCATGATTTCGGACGATGTCGACATCGGCCACCTGGTGCTGGTGCACCCGGCGGGCTTCTACTGGCCACGGTTCCGGGAACTGGCCTGGCGCGCCCTACTCATCACCGGGCTGGTGCTGTCCGTGCTGTTGCCCATCAACTGGTACTGGGGCCGGCGCATGGCCGTCCCGGTCGAGCGACTGGCGGAGCGCATGGACGAATTGGGCAAGCTCGATCCTGAGAGTTCGCCCAGCGACGACTATCCCTATCGCGACGAGCTGGGCCGCCTGTTCCAGGCCTACAACCGCATGCACGCGGAGATGGCGGAAAAAGCCACCCTGGAACAACGCATGGTGAAAGCCGACCGCCTGGCCGCCCTGGGCCGCCTGGCCGCCGGCATCGCCCACGAGATCAACAACCCCCTGGGCGGGCTGATGACATCCCTGGACACCGTCAAGCTTCACGCCGCGCCCGACCCCGTGCTGGACCGCTTCCTGCCCTACCTGGAGCGCGGCCTGGCCCAGATCCGCGACATTGTCGCGGCGCTGCTGGTGGAGACCAAGGCCAGAAGCCGCCCCCTTGCCGCCCAGGACATCGACGACGTGCGCACCCTGCTGGCCCAGGAGGCGAAAAAGCGCGATGTGGAGTGGATCTGGGACAACCGGGCGGGAGATGCCAGCGGACTGCCCGCGACCCTGGTGCGCCAGGTGCTCATCAATCTGGTGCTCAATGCGCTCCAGGCCGCGGGTGGTGGCGGCCATGTCCTGGTGCGTTGCGTCGGCGCGGAAACCGGGCTGAAGCTGGAAATCGAAAACGATGGCGCCGTCATCCCGGACGAATTGATGAAAAACCTGTTCGAGCCCTTCACCGGCCTGAACGAGGAGGGTCATGGCCTGGGCCTCTGGGTGACCCACCAGATCGTCGAGCAACTGGGCGGCGGCATCAGCGTGGAAAGCCGCGACGGCCGCACCCGTTTCAGCGTCGAATTACCCAAGGGGGACTGCGCATGGCAGCCAAGCGCCTCTGTCTGATCGAGGACGACGAAATCATGGGCGGGCCCCTGGCCCTGCGCCTCGAACTGGAAGGCTACGCCTGCGACTGGTTCAAGTCGGGCCGCGGCGCCCTGGCCGCCTTGCGCAAGACGCCCTACGACATGGTGGTGAGCGACATCCTCCTGCCCCACATCAGCGGAGAGACCCTCTACACCACCTTGCTGGACGAGGGCGCGAACCTGCCCCCGTTCATCTTCATGACTGGCCATGGCACGGTCGATCAGGCCGTGCGGCTGATGAAGCTGGGCGCGGTGGATTACCTGGCCAAGCCCTTCGAGCCGGAACTGCTGCTGGCGAAACTGAGAGCCCTGGAAGCGCATCGGGAAACCGATGCCGACCCGGATCATTCCCTGGGCATCTCGCCGGCCATGCGCGGGATCGAGGAACTGCTGCATCGCCTGGCCGCGAGCGACACCTCCGTGCTCATCACCGGTGAATCGGGGGTGGGCAAGGAAGTGGTCGCGTTGCGGCTGCACACCCTCAGCCATCGCGACGCCCGGGCCTTCGTGGCGATCAATTGCGGCGCCATGCCGGAAGCCCTGATGGAAGCCGAACTGTTCGGCTATGAAAAAGGCGCCTATACCGGCGCCGCGAACGCCAAACCGGGACTGCTGGAACAAGCCGATGGCGGCACCCTGTTCCTCGACGAAATCGGCGACATGCCCGCCGCCATGCAGATCAAGCTGCTGCGCGCCCTGCAGACCCGCCGGATTCGCCGGCTGGGCGGCGCCGCCGACATCCCGGTCGGTTTCCGGCTGATGGCGGCCACCCACGAGGATCTCAAGGTGAAGGTGGAACGCGGCCTATTCCGGGAAGATCTGTATTTCCGCATCCACGTCATCCAGGTCCGGGTGCCGCCCCTGCGCGAGCGGCACGAGGACATCCTGTGGCTGGCGCGCCACTACCTGGCCCGGTCGGCCAGCCCCAACGAGCCGCCACACATGCTCTCCCCCGCCGCCGAACGCCTGCTCTTGACCCACCCCTGGCCGGGAAATGTGCGTCAACTGCTGCATGTCATGGAACGCGCCCGGATTCTCGCGCGGCAACCGGTCATTCCCCCCGAGCTCCTGTTCGAGGAAACCACGTCCGTCGCCGGCGACACGCCCGATCTGGCCCTGGGCGACTGGCTCGCCCATCAGGAACGCGACTACATCCTGCGGGCGCTGGAAGCCAACGAATGGCGCGTGCAGGACACCGCCAAGTTGTTGAATATCAGCCGCAAAACTCTCTGGGAAAAAATGAAGCGCCTGGAAATACAGCGGCAAGAGGGGTAAGCCGTTTCACCACTCGTCATGGCCGGAAGAACGATCATTTCTCGCCGGTGAGCTTCTGGTACTTGGCGAAGAGCTGATCCTTGTCCTCCACATAATTCGGGTTCACCGGGATGCAATCCACCGGGCAGACTTCCCGGCACTGGGGTGTATCGAAATGGCCCACGCATTCGGTGCACTTGTTGGGATCGATGATGTAGATATCCTCACCCTGGGTGATGGCCCCGTTGGGGCATTCCGGTTCGCACACATCGCAATTGATGCATTCGTCTGTGATCATCAGAGCCATGGTTATTTTCCTTTTCAGTCATGTTGAGCAAATCGGTCCGCCAGGCGCGCGGCCACCAGCGGATGCACGAAAGGACTCGCGTCTCCGCCCAAGCGCGCCAGCTCGCGCACCATGCTGGCGGAAACGAACATGTGTTGTTCCGCCGGCGTGAGAAAAACCGTCTCCAGCGTGGGATCCAGGCGGCGGTTCATGCCCGCCAGCTGGAACTCGTACTCGAAATCCGACACCGCCCGCAACCCGCGCAGCACCATGTTGGCGCCCTGGGAGCGAACGAAGTCCACCAGCAGCCCGGAGAAGGGCACCACCCGCACCCCGGGCAAGCCGCCCAGCACGCAGCGGGCAATCTCCACCCGCTCCTCGAGCGTGAAACAGGGCTGCTTGGGGGCGTTGGTCGCCACCCCCACCACCACCTCGTCGAACAGGTTGAGGGCACGGCGCACGATATCCTCGTGTCCCCGGGTCAGCGGATCGAAGGTTCCCGGATAGACGATCACGCGTTGCAAACTGGCTCCAGCAGGCAGAAGTTGGAAAGACCGGCCCGGCCCTGGCGCAGGATTTCGTAGCCTGTCGCGACAAGCGGCGCGGGAGATTCGGCGTAGATTTTACCGCCGGGATTAAGCCGTGTCGCCGCGCGTTGCAGGGCGGGCATCAGCGAATCCCCGTCGAATGGCGGGTCGAGCAGGATCAGATCGAAGTTTTCGCCAGCGCCGGCCAGGAACGCCAGGGCATCCATTTGCCGGACCTCCACGCTGGTGGCGCCCAGCGCCCGGGCCTGGGCGCGCAGGCCGGCAACGGCCCGGCCGTCCCGTTCCAGCATCAGTACCCGCCGCGCGCCCCGGGACGCCGCCTCGAAGCCCAGGGCGCCGCTGCCGGCGAAGGCGTCCAGGCAAGCCCATCCCGCCAGGTCCTGGCCGAGCCAGTTGAACAGGGTTTCCCGCACCCGGTCCGGCGTGGGGCGCAGGCCGGGCTGATCGGGAAAGCGCAGGATCCGGCGGCGGAATTCGCCGCCGATGATGCGCACCGAGTTACTTTGCCGGGCTTTCAAGCTGCCCGCCGACGATCACGGTCATCATGGCCTCCGGCCGCACCCGCGCGCGAAAGGCGCGCAGGATGTCGTCGCGGGTCACCGCGTCCACCTTGGCCGAGTAGGTATCCAGCCAGTCCAGGGGCAGGCGGTAGAAGCCGATCACGGCCAGGTACTCGAGAATCTTCTTGTTGCTGTCGATGCGCAGGGGGAAGCCGCCGATCAGGTTGTTCCTGGCCTGGGCCAGTTCCGCTTCGCTGGGGCCTTCCTCCAGAAAGCGGGCCAGTTCCGCCCGGGCCGTGTCCACGGCTTCCCGGGTGGCGTCGCGCCGGGTCTGCAGGCCAATCTGGAACGGCCCCATCTGTTCCATGGGCATGAAGTAGCTGTAGACGCTGTAGGCCAGACCCTTCTTCTGGCGGATGGATTCGGTGAGACGGGAATCGAAACCGCCGCCACCCAGGACGTAGTTGCCCACGTACAGGGCGAAGTAGTCCGGATCCTCCCGCTTCAGGCCCGGCAGGCCCATGAACAGGTGGCTCTGGGTGGCGTGATGGGGGATGACCCTCTCCATGCCCTGGTCCGCCGGGCTGACCGGGGGAATGGGTGGCGGCGCCTCGCCGGGCGGCAGGCCGGCGGCCAGCTCGGCCGCCAGCTGTTCCGCTTCCTGACGGGAAATGTCACCCATCAGGGCCACCACCATGTTCTTCGCCCGGTAATGGTCGCGATGGAATGCGACCAGATCGTCCCGGCTCAGGCCGCGCACGCTGTCCACCTCGCCGCTTTCGTCCAGGGCATAGGGATGATCCCCGTACAGCGCCGTCTGGAAGGCCTTGGCGCCGATGGTTTCCGGCTTGGTGGCGGCCTCCTCCAGGCCGGCGATGACCCGTGCTTTTTCCCGTTCCAGGATGGCCGCATCGAAGCGGGGCGCGGAAAGAATGGCGCCGAGCAGGGACAGGGTCTGGCCCCGCTCCGCCTTGCCGGACAGGGTACGCAGCGAAAAGCCGGCCCGGTCCGCGTCCAGCCGACCCGACATCACGGCACCCACATCCGCCAGTTTCTCGGCGATGTCCCGTTCGGAATAGTCGCCCGCGCCCAGCCCCATGACATGGCGGGTCAGGTTGGCCAGGCCGGATTTCTGTCTGCTGTCCCGGGCGCCGCCGGCGGAGAAATCCACGCTCACGTCCAGCATGGGCAGGTCGTGGTTCTCGACGAAATAGACCCGGGCGCCCTGGGGCGTGGTCCAGTGCTGGATGTTGAGGCCGGCCCAGACCGCGGGCGAAACCAGCAAGGCGAATAACAGCGCGAACAGCGTCTTAGCGGACATGGCCGGCTCCCATCGGATTACGCGCCATCTCCGGCTTGCCTTCCGGCATGGGCTGCGGGTCCAGCACCGCCAAGGTGAGCCGGTCATCCACCAGGTACTTGGCCGCGACGGCCTTGACCTGATCGGCGGTCACCGCCTTGAGCTTGGCGTAGCGGGTATCCCGCGCCTTGTAGTCCAGCCCGGCCGTGGTCCATTCGCCGATCTGCATGGCCTGGTAGAACAGGGAATCCTGCTGGAACACCTGGCCGGCCAGTACCTGGGCCTTGACCCGGTTGAGCTCGGTTTCGCTCACGCCGTCCTTCACCAGACGGGCGATCTCGGCCTTGAGGGCGGCTTCCACCGTGGCCACGCTCTGGCCCTCCGCCGGCGTCGCATCGGCGACGAACATGGCCGGCCCCCGGGAAATGCCGTCATAGCCGGCGCCCGCATCGGTGGCCAGGCGCTTTTCCCGCACCAGGGACTGGTTCAGCCGGGCGGAGGCATGGCCGTCCAGCACTCCGGCCAGGATTTCCAGGGCATAGGGTTCCCAATCCGCCTGGGGATCGACCAGGCGGGGCGCCTGCCAGGCCAGGGCCACCACCGGCTGCTTGGCGGGGGCCTTCACCGTCACCTGCTTCATGCCGATCTGCTCCGGCTCCCGCTGGGGCTTGCGCTCCGCCACGGGGCGGGCGGGAATGGGGCCGAAATACTGCTTGGCCCAGGCCATGACCTGGGCCGGGTCCACATCGCCCGCCACCACCAGGGTGGCGTTGTTGGGGGTGTACCAGCGCTCGTACCAATGGCGCGCGTCGTCCACGGTCATGCTCTTCAGGTCGTCCATCCAGCCGATCACCGGATGGCGGTAGGGATGGGTCTGGAAAGCCGTGGCCATGAGCGCCTCGTAGAGCTTGGCCTGGGCGCTGTCCTCGGTGCGCATGCGCCGCTCTTCCATGACCACGTTGATTTCCTTGGCGAATTCCTCCGGGGCCAGGACCAGGTTGGCCATGCGGTCGGCTTCCAACTTGAGCGCCAACTCCAGCCGATCTTTCCGCAGGGTCTGGAAATAGGCCGTGTGGTCCCGGGAGGTGAAGGCGTTCTCCCGGCCGCCCGCGGCGGCGATGCGCTTGGAAAATTCGCCGGCGGGAACATCCTTCGTGCCCTTGAACATCATGTGCTCCAGCACATGGGCCACACCGGTGGCGCCATAGCTCTCGTCCATGCTGCCGGCCCGGTACCAGACCTGGGACACCGCCACCGGCGCGCGCCGGTCGGTCTTGACGATGACCCTCATGCCGTTGGGCAGGGTCTGTTCGACGATTTCGGCCCGGACCGGCAGGGCGAACGCCGCCGTCAATCCGAGTAAAGCCAGGAGTCGCTGCATGGTGGGAGGAGGAAACATGGGGGAAAGGGGTCGCATGATAGAATTTCCGGGCTAATAACGCAGCCTGTGACTGATCCCTCCCGTGTTTGGTTTCTTCAAGTCCGGTAAACCCGACTCCCCCTCCGTGCCCGCCGATCAAGGCGTTCCGGAAACCGCCGCCCTGGCCGAGGCGCCCAAGCCGTCCTGGGCGCAACGCCTGAAACAGGGCCTGGCCCGCACCCGCACGGCCTTCACCGGCCAGATCGCCGGCCTGTTCGGCGCCGGCGCCAAGATCGACGAGGCCCTGTTCGAGGACCTGGAAACCGTGCTGCTCACCGCCGACGTGGGCGTGGACGCCACTCAACATCTGATCCAGCGCCTGCGCGACCGGGTGAAGCGGGACAAGCTCACCGAAGCGGAACAGCTCAGGGGCGCCCTCAAGGAGGAGCTCGCCGCCCTCCTCGCCCCCCTGGAAAAGGCCCTGGATACCACCACGGCCAAGCCTTTCGTCATCATGCTGGCGGGCGTCAACGGCGCCGGCAAGACCACCACCATCGGCAAGCTGGCCCGGCGCTTCCAGGCGGAAGGCAAGAGCGTGCTGCTGGCCGCCGGCGACACCTTCCGCGCCGCCGCCCGGGAACAGTTGACGGAGTGGGGCAACCGCAACCAGGTGGAAGTCATCCAGTCCCAGGCCGGCGATCCGGCCGCCGTGATCTTCGACGCCCTGCATTCGGCCAAGGCGCGCGGCATCGACATCGTCCTGGCCGACACCGCTGGGCGACTGCCCACCCAGTTGCATCTCATGGACGAGATCCGCAAGGTCAAGCGCGTCCTCCAGAAAGCCGATCCCGGCGCGCCCCACGAAGTCCTGCTGGTGCTGGACGCCAACATCGGCCAGAACGCCCTGATGCAGGTGAAGGCCTTCGACGAGGCCCTGGGGCTCACCGGCCTGGTGATGACCAAGCTGGACGGCACCGCCAAGGGGGGCGTCATCGCGGCATTGGCGAATAAGCAGCCGGTGCCGGTGCGCTTCATCGGCGTCGGCGAAAGCATCGAGGACTTGCAGCCGTTCAAGGTGGACGAGTTCGTGGACGCCCTGTTTTCATGATCGAGCTGTCCGGCGTCACCAAGCGCTATCCGGGCGGGCACGAAGCCCTGTCCGACGTCAGCCTGACCATCGAGCAAGGCGAACTGGTGTTCCTCACCGGCCATTCCGGCGCGGGCAAGAGCACCCTGCTCAAGCTGGTGGCCGCCATCGAGCGCCCCACCGTGGGCCACGTCATCGTCAACAGCCAGAACGTGGGCCGCATGAAGCGCCCCGCCCTGCCCTTCTTCCGGCGCAACATCGGTCTCATCTTCCAGGACCACAAGCTGCTTTACGACCGCAACGTGTTCGACAACGTGCTGCTGCCCCTGCACATCCAGGGCCTGACCGGCAACGACGCCGCCAAGCGGGTGCGCGCCGCCCTGGACAAGGTGGGCCTGCTGAAGAAGGAGAAGGCCCGCCCCATCACCCTCTCCGGCGGCGAACAGCAGCGCCTGTGCATCGCCCGCGCCATCGTCAGCCGCCCCGCCCTGGTGCTGGCGGACGAACCCACCGCCAACCTGGACGACGCCTACGCCAAGGACATCATGGACATGTTCCGGGCCTTCAACGAGGTGGGCGTCACCCTGCTCATCTCCACCCACGACCAGGACCTGATCCGGCGCTACGGCGGACGCAACGTGCAACTTGCCTACGGGAAGCTGGTATGAGGGCCTGGCTCACCCACCATCTGCACAGTCTCAAGATCGCCGCCCAGCGTTTTTTCGACGCCCCCGTGGCCAGCCTCTTCACCATCCTGGTGATCGGTGTCGCCGTGGCCATGCCGACTGGCCTGTATCTGCTGCTGTCCAATCTGGATCGTGCCGCCGGCGACATCAAGCCCCAGGCGGAAATCACCGTCTTTCTAAAAACCGAACTGGGAGAAGCCCAAGGCAAAGCCCTGGCCAACACCCTGGCAAGCCAGGCCGATATCGCCTCCGTGCGCTTCGTCAGCAAAAGCGAAGGCATCGAGAAGCTGGAATCCGCCGGCCTGTCGGACATCGCCGCCGGCCTGCCGGACAATCCCCTGCCCCATGCCCTGGTGGTCACGCCGAAAGACACCACCCCACCCGCCCTGGAAGCCCTGGGGTCCCGCCTCCGGCAGGCGCCGGAAGCCGAACGTGTCTTGATGGACACCGACTGGATCAAGCGTCTGGCCGCGCTCATGGGCCTGGGTCGCGACCTGGTATTCATGCTTTCCATCATGCTGGGCCTGGCCCTGGCCGCCATCACCGCCAACACCATCCGCCTGCAGATCTATGCCCAGCGCGACGAGATCGAGGTCGCCCGGCTCATCGGCGCCACCGACCGTTTCATCCGCCGGCCCTTCCTCTATTTCGGCGGCATCCAGGGACTCGCCGGCGGCCTGACCGGCGGCGCCCTGGTCGGCGTCGGCGCCCATCTACTGGAAGCCAGCGTCGAGCGTGTGGCGTCCGCCTATGGCGCCCAGTTCGTGCTGGGCGGCCTGTCCGGTGTCGACCTCATGCTGCTGCTGGGCCTGAGCGCCACTCTCGGCTGGCTCGGCGCCTATTTCGCCGTCGGCCAGGCCTTGCGGCAAGTGGAAAACACCTGACGCAATCCAGTTCAAGTAGGGTGTATATGGACTTCTCCAAAATGCAAGGGAAACATTGAAGGGGATGGGTTTAGCGAAGCGTCGCGGTTGACCGCCCTGCGGCGGCAGCCCAGCGTGAGGCGCAGAGTTATCCACGGCCGC
>WBZL01001533.1_pt1 | contig 24115 bp, 14 predicted proteins | sample 5204291 | NCBI WGS metagenome assembly WBZL01 (sample SAMN12344345, study PRJNA552823) | activated sludge metagenome | biome: Activated sludge suspended growth; feature: Nitrification reactor; material: Wastewater; isolation source: activated sludge from nitrification reactor of wastewater...
GACGAACGTCGTCTACGAGAAGGACACCAAGACACACCAGCACCGCACGGTGACTCTGTCGTCGTTCGCGCTCGACTGGCTGCTCGACCATCGGGACCGCCACGCCAAGGCGTGCGCGCTGTGCGGCGGCGAGCTGAGCCGGGACGCGTTCATCCTCGCTCCGCAGCCGGGCGGTCTTGAGCCGCTGCACCCATCGAGCGCGACCCGGGCGTTCAGCCGGCTGCGCGACAAGATGGAGCTACCGCCGTGGGTCCATCTGCACGGGCTGCGCCACTTGCAGGTGACCCAGCTGCTCGATGCCGGCATCCCTCTGCGCAGCGTGTCGGGCCGCGTCGGGCATTCGAACCCGTCGACGACCACCAACATCTATGCCCACTGGATCCAGGAGTCCGACTCCCGTGCCGCCAGCGCCGTCGACGACCGGATCTGGGGTAAGCCGCAAGACCGAGTGCCGAGCGGTTGATCGGGGCTTCCACCTGCGCAACCGATCGCGACCGTAACGTCCGAATGAATCCCCTCGGGATGACGCGCGTGCACTCGCGAGGAGGTTCAGCGAGGTCGGAACCGATCCATGTCGATCGCGATGGCATCACGCGACGCGTCGTCGACCTCCGCTTCAGCGGCGAAGGTGCCCCAGGCATCGACTGCCTCCCTGACCTGGCGGATGATGCGTCGGTACCCGGGAACCTGGTGACGTTCGCCCACCGCGTACAGATCATCGGCCGTGATGTCTTCGAACCGACCGTTGACGGCCATGAGATGCCGGGCTGTCCACCCGCCGTCCGCTCGGTACGCGTGAGTGACATCAAACGCTGGAGCGAGGCGCCAGCCGCCGCTCTCGTCAAGCAGGAAGGCCAGGTTCTTCGTGTGATCATCGCGATTGACGGCCATCACGTTGAACACCATCCGCCGATACGCCTGAGCGAGCGCTTCGATGCCGAGGTCGAGCGCCGTGATGGTCTCGAGGTACTGGTCATACGAGTGGGTGCGGATCATGTTGAAGTCCAGGTGAGCGAGCGCGCAGAGCGACTGCAGGTGCAATCGTTCACCACTCGGCCCTCGATCGAACCGGCGCGTCATGAAGTGCCGGCGGGGTCCTTCGGCGAGGAGACGGCAAGGGCTCATGTCGATGTCGGCGGCTGCTGCCATCAGGAAGTACGCGTACTCGATGCGACCGTAGGGAGCACCTTCTCCGAGGCGATCGCCGTGGCCGTCCATGCCCTCGCCGCTCACGCCGTCCAACTTGATGAGCCAGTGCTCGAACCCATCCGGAAGGTCTCCGTACGCCGATCGCACCTGGGATGTCGAGGGGTTGTAGGCCGCGACCGCCTTGGCCCGAGCCCCGCCCGCAGAGGTACCAACCTGAATCAACTGCCCCAAAGCGGCGTTGGCGGCTTCGTCGCCGGCCAATTCACCCGACACGACCCGGCGAGCCGCGACGACTAGGTCGGCGAGCTGAACTGCGGTGGGTGCTGTCTCGTCTGCTGCCCGGGCGGGCGGGCGAAACTCGAGCGCCCCCATGGCTCGGTCCGCAGCGTAGGCAAGGCGATCCAGAGCGGTGATCTCCTCCGGGGAGACCCCCTGTTCGACCATCCACGCGTCGACGAGCGCGTTGCCGAATCGGTCCGGTAGTGCGTCCGCCAACATGGCCGGCAAGCGGTAGAAGGTCGCCGGGTCGAGCTCAGGGAACTCGAACGAACCCGGTCGGTTTGGCATTCGCAACGGGGCCAGTTCGATGGCGGAGTCGAGCCACTCGTCCCGGTACTCGAACGCGTACCACCCCGTGGACGGATTCAGCGCCACCGCCCCGACCGACCGGCCCCAGGCCCGAACCTCGATGACTTCGACGGGTTCGTAGCTCACGCCGAGACGTTCCGGGCTCTGCGGACCCGGGGCGGGCCCTTCCTCCGCTTGCTCGACTCACGCTGCTGGTCGATCAGCTTCGCCACCGGGCTGAAAACAGCCGGCGGCGGCGCCAGTGCGTCGAGCCACTCGGTCGCACCCAGCGCTCGGAGCACCTTGACGAGTGTCGTCGTGTTGGCACCCGCGCCACCTTCCAAGTGGCGAAGCGCCCCCAGCGACACGTTCGCCCTCTCCGCTAGCTCCACCTGGGTGAACCCAGCGCTGACGCGCAGCGCTCGGATATTGCGGCCCAGCACCGCCTCGAGCTCATCCACCCCGGCCCGTTCTCTGCGCTGTGTCATGTGCACTATTATATCTACTCTGAATCAGAGCTCCCACTCATGACACCCATCTTTCTAGCATTTAGGCGGCGAGTGCCCTATAACATGCATAATTGTGATGGTAGCAGGCTATCCGGCCTTCACTGCGAGCCGACCAGTGCTCACGGTTCCAGCCGCGAAGCCTGAAATCACATGCCTGGAACTCGAGTTCCCCGCCTGAGTGATCCCATCGCCAGGGTGAGCGGACGACTGCGAACGACCCTGACCCCATCGAGTCGGGCGAGCACTGCGAAGACGATCGAGGACCGCTTCACCTTGCGACCTTCGGCGAGGCGATCGACGTGGTCTCGTTCGACCTCCGGCTGGGTCTGCAGCCGGTGCCACACCTCGTTGAACATCCACGCCGGCACGAGCCGGGAGCCGCCGACGGTGTCGGTCGAGTGCTGGGTGGTGACCTCGATCCCGTGACGGTCGATGCGGCCGATCAGGTTCGGACGGTGCTGTCCCAGCGTGTGGACCGTGTCGCCCGGCGCGATCACCGCCTGGATCTTGGCCAGCAGGTCCGGATCGAACTCCTCGGTTCCCATGGCGGCAACCGTACGAGCAGGGTCCGACGTTCCGGCGAGACCCACCTCACATCCCGATGTCGATGTCGGCGCCGTCGTCGGGTTCGTGGTCCTGGACGTCGACGGCCATCTGCTGCGCGTGGCTGCGTCGGACGGTGTTGCGGAACACGTCGATGGGCTGGTCGCGGTGCTCGGGCAGGTGGGCGTCCTCTGCTCGGGGGTCGTCGGAGATGACGTACACGTCGGTGCCCTCGCGGGCCCGCGACAGGGCGGTGTACGCGGACTCTCGGGTGAGTTGGTCGCCGGCGAGGACGAAGCACCGGTCATAGGTGCCGCCCTGGGCTTTGTGGATCGTCATCGCGTACCCGTGAGTCAGCTCACCGGCTTCGGCGTAGTGGAACGGGAGCCGGAGCCGTTCGTGGGTCTCGGTGCGACAGTCGAAGAACCGGTGGTCGGTATCGATGCGGTCGATGACGGCTCGGGTGCCGTTGAGGACTCCGAGGCGGGCGTCATTGCGCAACGCCAGCACCACGTCACCGGTCGTGTACCCGCGTCCGGCGAGCACGACCTCATCGCCGCCCAACACCCCGTCGGTGTGGAGGCGCGCACGGGCGAGGTGGTTGAGGTGGTCGACGTCGACGCGGCGGCTGGCGAGCATGATCGCCGACTGGGTGCCGCGGACTGCGGCCCATTCGTCGACGAGCCGCTCTCGGGCGGTGTCGCCGCTACGGAGGACGGTGATCCGACCACGGTCGAGGTAGGCGTCGATCGCCGTGTCGGTGTCACCAGCCCGCAGATCGACGAGCGCGTCTCGTTCCCACTGGGCGGTCTGACGCCGATTGTGGCGGAGGCCGGTGTGGGTGACGCGGTCGCGGAGGCCGACGAACGCGCCGCCGGCTTCGATCTCCGGGAGCTGGCACGGGTCGCCGATCAAGACGAGCTTCGCGTCGGCGGCCATGGTGTGTTCGGCGAGGCGGAGCAGCTTGCGGGTGCCGACCATGGCCGCCTCATCCACCACCACGATCGAGTTCGGCCGCAGTCCGCCGTGTTGGGGGTGGTCGAGGTCGATGAGGAGCCGGTCGATCGTCACCGACGCGATCCCGGCGTCGGTCTCGAGCTGCCGTGCAGCTTTGCCGGCGAGCGCGCAGCCGATCACCTGGTAGCCGGCATCGGTCCAGAGCCGGTTGCAGATGCCGAGGGCGTGAGTCTTGCCGGATCCCGCGACGCCATCGATGACGTCGATGTGGTTGCCGTGACCGGTGAGCTGCAGGACCATCCGGTACTGCTCGTCGGTGAGGCCGGTGGTGGCGGTGGCGGCTTCGAACGGTTCATGAGCCACGATCCCGTAGTCACCGTCGAGGGGCTGCAACGCGAGTTCAACGAGCCGGTGTTCAACCCGGAGCATGTCGGGGGTGCTGAAGCGGGCCTGGTCGGTCAACGCGGCGACGGCACGTCCGTCGCGGCGTTGGATCGCCGGCCGATGCACGCCGGCGAGCAGGATGCTGTGGGGTGATTCGAGGAACTGCTCGGACCACTCGATGATCGACTCGACCGGCGCCCCGGACGGGAGGCGTTCGCAGATCGCCTGGATCACCTCGCGACGCCCGAACGTCGCCCGATGCTTCGTCAACCCGTCCGGACCGGCCAGGTCGGTGAACAGCCGGTCAATGTCAACCGGTGCTGGAGCCTGCACGGACGGGCCGGCACTGGTCGACACTTCCCGGTTGGGGACACCGGTGTCGATGTCGAAGCCGAGCGCGTCAGCCCGCCGTTGCCATCCTTCGGCGAGGGTCTCGACGGTGCTGCGGTGGTCCTTCATCTTCCGGGTCTGATACGCCGCGAGCTGCGCCGCCTTCGCGGAGTCGAACCCCGACGCCTCCAGATGCGCTGCGATCTCCCGGCGTCGCGTCGAGAACTCGTCACGCACCACCTTCGGGACACCGTCCACGTCGGCGATGCCTCGGGTCACCGGCGTCCATGCGACGCCGAGTCGATAGGTGAGCTCGTGGCGGAGCTGGGCCTCGTACAGGTAGCCGCAGGTCTTGGTCCAGTGGAACAGCGGGCGGGCATCCAGCGCCGTCCAGCGGTCGTCGGGGCCGTGGACGAGGTTGGCGACCACGACATGGGTGTGCAGATGCGGATCCCCGGCCCGCGACGTGCGATGACGGAACCCGGCTGCCACCAGGCCGTCGCCCTCCACCACCGTAGATCCGCCTCGGCCGCGGCGGCCTCGGGCGGCTTCGCTCTCGAGGACCTCGAACGCAGCGGCCACCGCCGCGTCGTGAGCGTCACGGACCTCGCCGCGGAGGAGATCGTTGCCGAGGCCGTGGAGGATTGACACCGACTTCGGTGCACAGAACGTCGCGTCGAACGCCACCACCGTCGGCACCGACCGCGCCGCCGTGACCCGCGCACCAGTGGCGGGGTCCCGATGCTCCAACAACGCCGCGAAGTCCTCGGCGGTCACCTCACCGTCGAGGCCGAGGAGCCCGGCGCTCTGACCGGTCCAGCGGCCGGGCGCTTCGCGGGCGCCGGTGTAGTACTCCTCGGCGCCCGAGGCGACCATCGCCGTGTAGTAGCCGCCCGTCCCCGCGGCGAGCTTCCCGATGCTCAACACGACACACCGCCGGGCCGGTTGAGAAGCGGTTGAGCGTGGTGAGAGCACCGTGGTGCAAGTGCGTCGAACGAGATGGCACTCGACCACCACACGACCAGAGCGACCATCGGGGCGCTCACTCGCCGAACGGCAACATCGGCGCCGACATCGAGCCGCTGCGTTTCCGGCCAGCGGACCGAGGTCGGATGGAGGGCTCGACACGAGCAGAGGGCTCGGCCGGCTCGACGTGCTCGCTCCCCGGCGTCTCGCCGGCCGGCCACGACACCGGCCCGCCCACCAGCCGCTCCAACGCCACCCGAGGGATCCGGAACTGGCCACCGATCCGCACCACCCCCAACCCCTCCGCCCCGCCGGAACGGAAGTCGCTGCGGACCAGCTCATACGCGGTCGTGCGACCGATCCGCAGCACCGCTGCGGCCTCGGTCACCGTCAACAGATCAGGTGCACTCATCAACACTCCTCGACTCGATGAACGAGCCGGGAGCATCCAGCGAACTGTTGAACCCGGTCCTGTACCGGGCTCTCGACCCGGTCCTCACCGGACGGTGATCACCGAAGCGAGGACTGGGTCGAACACCGGAGCGGCGCGATCAAGCCGTCGGCGGGCGCCGCAGTGCCGTTGACACTGAGCAGACAATCGGCGTCCGCACCAGTCGGCATGTCCACTCGGCGAACGCCACCGCGACCGGTACCCTCGCTCGTCGTGGGAGACGGGGAGGGAAGCCCTGGCGAGGGATGGTGGATCGCGTCCGACGGACGCTGGTACCCGCCCGAACTGCATCCGGATCGATCAGTCGGAAGCATCGCCGCCGACGTCGCCAGCACCGAGGTGTCCTCCAGCCGGGCCGGATCGTCAGCGGCGGCTGAAGCCGACCGGCTTCGCAAGCTCGCAGACCAGCAGCAGGCTCGAGCGGAGCAGACGCGCATCCAGGCCGACAACTGGGCCAAGGGCGCCGAGGGCGAGCGACGAACGGCCGAGGTCCTCAATGCCCTTCCTGCGGCGTTCGTCGTGCTGCACGACCTGCACGTTCCCGGGTCGAAGGCGAACGTCGACCATCTGGTGATCGGTCCGAACGGCGTGTTCGCCGTGGACTCGAAGGCGCACACCGGCGTGCTCACCGCAGGTTCCGACACGCTCTGGCGAGGGCGCTACCCCCGCCGCAAGGAAGCGGACACCCTGTCGTTCATCGCGGGACGGATCAGCGAGCACCTCGATGTGCCTGTGAGCGGTGTCCTCTGCTTCACGGAGGCGGAGCTGCCGCAGCCGGTGAACGACCTGGGCCGGGTTCGTGCCGTCTCGCTCGATGCTCTCGTCACCACGGTGACTGCCGGTCCCACGACGAACTCTCCCGAGATGGTCGCATGGCTCACGAGGTTGGCGAGTGAGCTCGAGGTGCCACCAAGCGGGCGGCCACCGATGCAGCGGCAGCGTCCCCATCGAAGGCCCGCTCCCAACCAGAGCGCACACGTTCCCGGCCGACATCGCGCAGCTCGGCGGCACCCAAGCGAAAGCCCCAACGAGCGCGAGGCTCCGGGCCACGGAGCTCAGGAGGTAGCAAGCGAGAGACGAAGAGGGGCGGTTGCGCACCCATCATGGGCGGCATCATCGCCTTGCTGTTCATCTGGTGGTTCGTGGCCGTCGGCTTGCAGCAGATGGTCAAGAGCGCCACCCCGACCACCACCACCGTCGCGCCGCCCGCAGTGGGCAGCACCTTCTCGTGCCCGACCCCAGGCGCCGGCTACACGGGCACGTTCACGTTCCCGACCGAGGGACCCAACTTCGCGAGTTACGACATCGTCGTCACCTTCGGAGCCCAAGCGCTGTACCGAGACCGATGGACGAACAAGTACATCGCTCCCCCGCCGATGACCGGACTGTGGCCGGCAGTCGAGCTCACGATCACGACCACGTCGACCACGGATCAGCGATCGGTCGCGACACAGACGATCACGACGCCAGGAGAGCCATGCTGAACCGCCCGCTCCGATCGACAGACAGCCGTTCCGTCGTCATCGCGTCCTACCGTGATCCAGGCATGTTGCTTGCACCCATCGTCGAACGCGCAGACCGATGACTTTGGACTCGCTGGTTGGCGGCGTCACTGTCACGGGCATCGATCCGTCGGGACCAGTCACGATCGTCGCGGTCGAATGGCACGGCTCCGCCGCCGCCACGGTCACCTACCGACGCGAGAGCGGCGAGTCTGACCACCGCCTGATGTACCGCTCCGACGAGGGCACGTTTCAGGTCGTCGACGGAACAGCCCGTTCATGGTCGTTCGACGCAGACGGCGCCCTCTTCCGACTCGCGGCCGAGGCTCGGCGGATCCACCTCGCCCACCTCTTCGATCCGATGCTCGCCGTGACGACGAGCCAGATCGATCCGCTTCCCCACCAGATCCAGGCCGTCTACGGCGAGATGCTGCCTCGACAGCCGCTGCGGTTCCTGCTGGCGGACGATCCGGGTGCCGGCAAGACGATCATGGCCGGCCTTTACATCAAGGAGCTCATGCTGCGTGGCGACGCGCATCGAGTGCTGATCGTCGCCCCGGGCAGCCTGGTCTCTCAGTGGCAGGACGAGCTGTACGAGAAGTTCGGGCTGCGCTTCGAGATCGTCACCAAGGAGATGCTCGACGCGTCGTACTCCGGGGATGTGTTCAGCGAGCACAACCTGCTGATCGCCAGAGTCGACCAGCTCGCTCGTCGGGACGATCTTGTCGAACGGCTGCGCTCGACGGACTGGGACCTTGTCGTCGTCGACGAGGCCCACCGCATGTCGGCGCACTTCTTCAGCGGCGAGGTGCAGAAGACTCGGCGCTACCAGCTCGGTGAGGTGCTCGGGTCGGTGGCCCGGCACTTCCTCCTGATGACGGCGACGCCGCATGCGGGGAAGGAGGAGGACTTCCAGCTGTTCCTCGCCCTGCTCGACGCAGATCGCTTCGAGGGTCGCTTCCGAGATGGAGTCCACACGGTGGACGCATCGGACCTGATGCGTCGAATGGTGAAGGAGCGCCTGCTGCGCTTCGACGGGCGACCGCTCTTCCCTGAACGACGTGCCTACACGGTCAGCTACCCGCTCTCGACCGAGGAGCTGACCCTCTACGACGAGGTCACCGAGTACGTCCGAGAGCAGATGAATCGCGCAGACAGGCTCGCAGCCGAGGGCGAGGGGCGACGCGGCAACACCGTGGGGTTCGCTCTTACAATCCTGCAGCGACGGCTCGCCTCATCGCCCGAGGCGATCTATCAGTCGCTGCGCCGACGTCGGAAGCGGCTGGAAGCCCGCGTCGTTGAGGAACGCCAGCTCGCACGATCTCGGCGACTCGGTTCGACCGCGCAAGAGGAGCGGCTGAGCGCACTGCTGGGCAACGGCGCCGAGCCTGACATCGATGCTGTGGACGACCTCGAAGGCGGCGAGCGCGAGGACCTTGAGGTCGAGATCGCCGATGCGGCGTCGGCGGCCTCCACGATCGAGGAGCTCGAAGCAGAGATCGCGATCCTGGCTCAGCTCGAGGAGCTGGCACGTCAACTGGTGTCGAAGGGCGTCGATCGGAAGTGGACCGAGCTCTCCGGCCTGCTCAGTGAGCAATCACAGATGTTCGACGGCGGTGGCAATCGTCGGAAGCTGATCATCTTCACCGAACACCGCGACACCCTGAACTACCTCGTCGATCGTCTCCGTACATTTCTCGGCAGCCTCGACGCTGTCGTGTCCATCTCCGGGAGCACCGGCCGGGACGAGCGGCGAGCGATCCAGCAGACCTTCACGCAGGACCGCGACTGCATCGTTCTCGTCGCGACCGATGCCGCAGGCGAGGGAATCAACCTCCAGCGGGCGCATCTGGTCATCAACTACGACCTGCCGTGGAACCCGAACCGGATCGAGCAGCGCTTCGGGCGCGTGCACCGGATCGGCCAGGAAGAGGTCTGCCACATGTGGAACCTCGTTGCCGAGGAGACGCGTGAAGCTCAGGTGTACATCCGCCTTCTCGACAAGATCGAGGAGCAGCGACGCGCCTACAAGGGGCAGGTCTTCGACGTCCTTGGGGCTGCGCTGCCGGCGACGGAGCTCAGGGACCTTCTCATCCAGGCGATTCGGTACGGCGACCGGCCCGAGGTCAAGGCCCGGCTGTTCGAGATCATCGACGCTCGGATTGGGGATGATCTCGGCCGACTGATCGCCGATCAGGCACTCTCAACCGAGGTGATGGCACGGGCCGAGGTCGATCGGATCCGCCATGAGATGGAGGAGCTGCAAGCTCGCCGGCTGCAGCCGCACTACATCGGCGCATTCTTCATCGCCGCGCTGGAGCACCTGGGCGGCGCCTTCCGCGAGAGCGAGCCAGGCCGCTTCGAGATCACTCGGGTACCTGACTCGGTTCGGCGGCGAGATCGGGAGATCGGCGAAGGCGCCCCGGTTGCGTCGAAGTACGAGCGGATCACCTTCGAGAAGGACCTCGTGCGCAGCGCTGGAGCCCCTCTGGCAGAGCTCGTCGCCCCGGGTCACCCGCTGCTGACTTCGACGATCGACCTCATCGAAGAGCGCTATCGACACCTTCTGAACCAGGGAGCTGTCCTCGTCGATGCCAGCCACGACACCGAGTCCTTGCGGGTGATGGTGATGCTCGAGCATTCGATCGCCGACGCTCGTCCGAGCGCTACCGGTCCCCACACCATCGTGAGTCGACGGTTCGAGTTCGTGGAGATCGCCGAGGACGGCACCGCCTGCGCCGCACCTGGAGCGCCGTACCTCGACTATCGGCCGCCGACCGACGAAGAGCTCCGCAAATTCCACCCGTCCATGTTCACGGCATGGCTGGACGACGACATGGAGCGAGTGGGGCTCGACCACGCGATCGAAGTCGCAGTTCCCGAACACCTGGCCGCGGCTCGTGCACATGCGCTCGGCCGCGTCGAGAAGACGCGCGCGGCGGTCCGGGACCGCCTGACGAGGGAGATCAACTACTGGGACCAGCGGGCAACCGAGCTCCGCGAGCAGGCGGACGCCGGCCGGACTCCACGAATGAACCCAGAACGAGCCGAGCAGCGCGCTGACGAGCTCGCCACGCGGCTCGAGCTGCGCATGCGACTCCTAGACCAGGAGGAGTCGTTGAAGGCCTTGCCTCCGAAGGTCGTCGGCGCCGCGCTGGTCGTCCCCATCGGTCTGATCGACGACTCCTCGGCGGAACCAGCCAGCCCAGGCCCGGGCCGAGACGAAGTGGAGCGCCGAGCGATGGCGGCGGTGCTCGATGTCGAGGCTGCGGTTGGCCACATCGCGCGAGACATGAACGACGAACACCGCAACCATCCCGGCTACGACGTGCAGTCCCTCGTCCCAGCGTCGGGCGACCGGACAGACCGACTTCTGTTCATCGAGGTGAAGGGGCGGATCGAGGACTCCGAAACCGTGACGGTCTCACGCAACGAGATCCTAACCGCCCTGAACGCTCCCGACCAGTTCGTGCTCGCCCTCGTCGAGGTCAGCCGATCCGGACAGCGCCACGATCGCGTGCGCTACCTCTCGCGGCCCTTCGAGGGCATCGGGGTGACCCACTTCGCAGAGACCAGCCGCAACTTCGCTTGGACGAAGCTCTGGGAGCTTGGCACTGACCCGCGGGAACACTTCGCAGGGGACGCCGGAACCGACGATGATCTCGGGATGCGTAGCGACTCGGCCAGGAAGGACCCATGGGAAGGAAGCTGATCGAGGTCGCGCCGTTCCTGCCGCTCGACGCGATCTCCGTGGCGGCGAAGGCTGACAAGGACAAGAAGACCGGGACGATCAAGAACGTCCACAAGTGGTTCGCCCCGATGCCGACGCCGGCACTGCGGGCGCTGATCTTCTCAGCGGTTGTCGATGCCCCCGACGACGACAAGGAACGAGAGGGCCTGCTCGAACTCGTCAAGCGGCTCGTGCCGGCCGACGGCAATCCTCCGGACGCGGTCACGTTGGATGAAGCGAAGGCGGCAATCCGCAAGTCCACTGGCGGCGACCTGCCGACGATCTTCGATCCGTTCTGTGGCGGTGGCTCCACGCTGATCGAGGCGCAACGCCTTGGACTCCCGGCGGAGGGCTCCGACCTGAATCCTGTGCCGGTCCTGATCACCCGGACGCTCACCCAGCTCATCCCGAGCGTTTCGGGCCGGGCTCCGCTCGTCGGTGACCCCACCCAGTTCGGCGGGATATCAGGTGGACCGCTCACTGGGCTGCTCGCCGACGTCCAGCACTACGCCGAACGGGTTCGAGAGCGGGTCTGGAACGAGGTTGGGCACCTGTATCCGTCAGGGCCGAACGGTGAAACAATCATCGCCTGGTTGTGGGCCCGGACGACGGTGTGTCCCAATCCTGCGTGCGGGGCGACGATGCCGTTGGTCACTTCGACGTGGATCAGCAAGAGGAAGAACGACACCAGAGGCTTGGTAGCGTCTCCGACCGGTACCGGTGTCGAGTTCTCGATTGCCGCCGCACCAAGCCCGGCTTCGGGCACCGTGGTGCGAACAGGGGCAACCTGCTTGAACTGCGGGACGACCACCCCGCTTGGCACGATCCGGGATCAAGCTGGCAGGGAAGGCCTGGGAACCCAACTGCTCTGCCTAGCCGTCGATGGAGCTTCGGGTCGTGCCTATCTGGCCCCCGATACGACGACGGTGCCGCATTCCACGGCGTCCGGCGACCTGGACGTCGATCTGCCAGAACGTGCCCTGGGGTTTCGCGTACAGGCCTACGGCATGCGTACTCAAGCGGACATCTACACCACCCGGCAGTTGGCGATGCTCGACGCGTTTGCGGAGGCGATCGCCGACGTGCCTGAGCAGGCAGTAGCTGACGGTGGCGACGCGACCTACGCCGCCACAGTCGCGTCGATCCTCGGGCTCGCCCTTGGCAAGCTCGCTCAGTCCAACTCAACTCAGGTGAGGTGGAACGTTCGTTCTACCGGCAGCTCAAAGGCCGAACCTGCGTTTGGTCGGCACGCGATGCCGATGGTTTGGGATTTTACGGAGACGAACCCATTCGGCGGTTCCGTTGGCGACTGGCTCGGGCAGGTCAATTCGGTGACCGGAGGAATCAGGTCGCTGCCGCTCGGTGATCCAAGCTCGGTGCGCCGGGCAGACGCAAGGAGCACCGCACTCGAGCTCCGGAAGCCGGTCGTCATCGTGACGGATCCGCCCTATTTCGACCAGATCGGATACGCCGATCTGTCGGACTATTTCTACGTGTGGCACCGCAAGGCGCTTCGGAAGGTTCACCCGGATCTGTACGCGACGATTGTCACGCCGAAGGATCCAGAGCTGATCGCGACGCCCTATCGCCACGACGGCAGCAAGGAGGACGCGGCCGAGTACTTCGTCAACGGGTTCACTGACACGTTCAGGTCACTCAAGTCTGCATTGCTACCCCAGCACCCAATCTTGATCGTGTACGCACACCAGCAGGAGGAGAAGAGCTCGCTCGGCACGGCTTCGACAGGATGGGATGCGATGTTGGAGGCGGTGCTTGATGCCGGCCTAGTGATTGAGGGAACTCTTCCAGTTCATGGGTCGTACAAGGCCAAGCTGATCAGTATCGGAACCAACTCACTCGCCTCCTACATCGTGATGGTGTGCCGGCCCCGCACTGGCAACGCCAACCCGGGATCGATCGCCGATCTTCGTGCTGCGTTGCGCACCCGACTGCCAGACGCTGCCAAGGCTCTCCTCGGTAGCGGCGAATCGATGGTGGACATCCGTCAGGCAGCGATCGGCCCCGGTATGGAGGTCTTTTCGCAGTTCAGCGAGATCTTCGACGGAACGGATCCAATCACCGTCCGACGAGCCCTGACCATCATCAACGAAGAGCTCGGACGCATCCTCGATGAACACCTCGGTGAGGTCGACGACGAGACGCGGTGGGCAAGCCAGTGGTATGCCGATCACGAGTTCGAAGTGGGTGAGTTCGACGAGGGGAGGAAGCTCGCGAACACGTACGGACTCGGCATGGATGGTCTCGTCGAGGCCGGAATCATCGAGTCCCGGCGCGGCAAAGTACGACTCCTCAAGCGCTCGGAGCTGCCCACCGGTTGGACCGGCGACTCCCGGACCCCCGTCTGGGAAGCGTGCCAGCACCTGGTGAAAGCACTCACCGATGGACCGTCCGCTGGCGAGCGGGCCGCCGCCGAGTTGCTGGCTGCACTCGGCCCCCTCGCATCCGGATCGCGCGAGCTCGCCCAGTACCTCACGAACCTGGCGATCGAGAACGGTTGGACCGACGATGCGATCGCCTACGACTCCCTGGTGAAGTCGTGGCCTCGAATCGAGCAGTTGTCGGCCGATGTGAGTACGGCAGAGGACGATCAGCCAGATCAGCTGTTTGAGATGGGTGACTGATGGCCATCAGCAACCGTGATCGCGTCGGGAGAGGCTTCGAGCTGCTCGCAGCGGGGCTCGAGCCGTTCGTCGACGTGCAGATGCGACGAGCCGAAGGTGAGGACTGGGCCGAGCGCTTCGCTCGTGGGGGCGCCAACCCTTCCGCACCGTTCTCGACATCCGACCCGAGCTTCCAACTGCTGGTGCTGACAGCTCGATGGGACACGGTCTTCCGAGCCGAGCTGCCACGATCGATGCGATCGCTGGTGTTCGAGCTGCGGGAGACCCGCAACTCCTGGGCGCACAACGGATCGTTCTCCCCTGGCGATGCCCACAGAGCACTCGACTCGATCCGAATGCTGCTCGAAGCGATCGACGCGCACGAGGCGGACGAAGTCCGCACCGCACAGGATGACCTGGGTCGGATCATCTACGAGCGTTCTCGTTCGAAGGAGGAAGCCTCCTCGTCCAACGTGCTCGACGCGACTCCCAAGGGACTGCTCCCGTGGCGAAAGGTCATCCTTCCCCACGACGACGTGGCCGCCGGCCGCTTCAACGTCGCAGAGTTCGCTGCTGACCTCGAGCTCGTCCGACTGCGCGACCCGGACACGGCAGCGGAGTATCGGGAGCCGATCCCGTTCTTCGAGCGCACCTATCTGACTGCGGGCCTCCGGGAGCTGCTGAAGGACAGCCTCCAGCGCACCAGCGGGCAGGGCGGCCAGCCGATCATCAACTGCCAGACGAACTTCGGCGGCGGCAAGACGCACTCGCTGATCGCGCTGTACCACCTCTTCTCCGGTGTTCAACCGGCGGAGCTTCCCGAGGAGGTTCGGGAGCTGGTTGCGGCCGAAGTAGACGCGATCCCCCAGGTGCACCGAGCGGTCGTAGTCGGCAACCGGTTCGAAGCCCGCGGCACCACCAAGCCCGACGGCACCAAGGTCAACACGATCTGGGGAGAGCTTGCGTGGCAGCTCGGTGAATCGGCGGGTGAGCCCGCTGAGGCGTTCGCCATCGTCGAGGAGAGCGATCGTCTCCACACCAACCCCGGCGACTCCATCCGCCAGCTGTTCCAGAAGTACGCGCCGTGCCTGGTCCTCATCGATGAGTGGGTCGCGTACGCACGTGAGCTGTACGGCCGCGACGACCTACCAGGCGGCTCGTTCGACACCCAGTTCGGCTTCGCTCAGGCCCTGACCGAAGCAGCGCGCGCTGTCGACGGCGTCTTCCTGGTCGTCTCCATTCCGGCATCGGAGTCACCTGACGACGACCCAGACGCTCAGGTCCCTGATCTGGAAGTCGGGGGCGCCGGCGGGCGGGAAGCACTGCGCAAGCTGACGACGGTCGTGTCGCGTCAGGCTGAGCATTGGCAGCCCGCGCGGGGAGACGAGAGCTTCGAGATCGTTCGTCGCCGGTTGTTCCAGCCGCTCGATCCGGATCTCGTCGAACAGAGGAACGAGACGGCGGACTCGTTCGGCGACCTCTACCGCCGTCAGCGAAGCGAGTTTCCCTCCGAGTGCGCGGAGCACCGGTACGTCGAGCGGATCAAGGCGTCGTACCCGGTGCACCCAGAGGTCTTCGACCGGCTGTACCGCGACTGGTCGACGGTCGAGCGCTTCCAGCGGACCCGCGGCGTTCTGCGGCTGATGGCGGCGGTGATCCACGCACTGTGGGCGAGCGACGATCAGTCGCCGTTGATCCTTCCGTGCTCCATCCCTCTCGACGATCCGCTCGTGAACAGCGAGCTGACAAGCAAGCTGGATGACCATTGGCGACCGGTGATCGATGCCGACGTGGATGGTCAGTCGTCGCACCCAGCCCAGATCGACCGCGAGGTCCCCAACCTCGGACGAGTCCACGCGACCCGACGCATCGCTCGTACCATCTTCGTGGGATCAGCTCCGACGCTGCGTTCCGCGAACCGTGGGCTCGAAGTGGAGCGCATCCGACTCGGCAGCTGCTTCCCGAACGACGCCGTTGCGCTCTTCGGGGACGCCCTGAACCGGCTGCAGGATCAGGCACCGCACCTGTACTCAGATCGGAACCGTCGCTACTGGTTCGATCTCCACGAGAACGTCAACCGAACTGCCCGCGACGACGCCGATCGGATGCTCGCTGGCACCAAGGACGAGATCCACACCGAGATCATCGATCGACTCAAGACCGAGAAAGCCCATGCCGACTTCCGCGGCGTCCACGCTGCGCCTCGGACTGGCGAGAGCGTCGCCGATGACGCGTTTGCCCGACTCGTCATCCTCGGTCCAGAGACCCCCCACATCGCCAAAGCGAGCATCGAGTCGCCGGCCGTGCAGGCGGCGCGAGACATCCTCGACCGGCGCGGATCCATCCCTCGGCAGTACCGCAACATGCTCGTCTTCGCGGCTCCTGACCAGCGCCGTCTCGAGGACCTCGAGCGAGCTACGGCCGACCACCTTGCTTGGTCCGGAATCCTCGACCGGCGCAAGGAGCTGAACCTCGACGAGCATCAAGGCGCTCAAGCAGAGGCCATGGTCAAGAAGGCCAACGAGTCGATCGAGCTCCGCATCGCTGAGACCTACCAGTGGGCCCTCGTCCCACAGCAACCCGATCCCGTCGGCGACATAGTCATCGAAGAGGTCCGGCTCGATTCGCAGGGTTCTGTTGCGCAGCGAGTCTCCCGCAAGTTGATCAGCGAAGGGTCGCTCGCCGTGCAGTACCCCCCGCAGATGCTGCGCTCGAAGCTGAACGGGCCGCTCGAGCCGCTCTGGGAGGACGGCCACATCTCGATCGCCGACCTCTGGGAGAACTTCGCCAAGTACGTGTACCTCCCGCGCCTCCGCGACATCGAAGTGTTGACCGCTGCAATCGAAGCGGGGCCCGCGCTGCTCTCGTGGCAGATCGACGGATTCGCCACAGCAGTCGGGCTTGAAGGTGACCGGTATCTCGGCCTCAGCACGTCCTCCCATCCCGGCCGGCTCCAGCCGACGGCGCTCGTGGTCAACCCGGCTTTCGCCTTGGGCCAGTTGGAGCAGGAGTCGGATCAGGGATCAGCAGCGGGGGGCCCGACCACGCCGGAGGGGCCCGATCAGGCAGGGGGGTCTGCCGGCGGCGACGCGACTGACGACCGAGAGCCGAGCAGGTTCAGCGGCACGGTCGCGCTCGATCCGGCACGCCCGAGTCGTGACTTTGGCCGGGTGGCTCAGGAAGTGATCGAGCACCTGACTGCGCTGGTCGACACCGAAGTAGTGATCAAGGTCGAGATCACCGCCACGAAGGCGGACGGGCTACCGGATGCAGTGGTGCGGACGGTCATGGAGAACGCTCGCACGCTCAAGTTCGATCGCCAGGACTTGGACTGAGACTGCACCATGCGGCTGACGCGCATCGAGATCCGCGACTACCGATCGATCTTCCTCGACGACTCAGGCGAGCCGTTGGTGCTGGACCTGGCGTCCGGCATGAACACGCTCGTCGGGCTCAACAACTGCGGGAAGTCGAACGTCCTCCGCGCCGTCTCCCTCGCGCTGGACCCACATCACCCGTTCGATCCGGAGTTCGATGCGCCAGGGCCGCGACCGTTCGCGCTGCCGATCATCACGCTGCGGTTCCAAGCCGAAGGTGCGCGAGACGACGAGCAGGCGGTTCTCCAGGCGGCGGCCGACTATGAAGCCGGTCTCGGCGCATCGACCACGTACGCGGCTGCTGGCACCGTTGTGTTCGAGGTCGCGTTCCAGCCGACTGCGGACGGCCCGCGGCGACGAGAGCGGCTGCTCACGCCTGACAACGCAACGGCCTCCACCGATCAGGACTTCGAGCGTCTTGCGACCGCCGTCGCCAAGCTTCGCGAGGCCGTCCGGTTCGTGCTCATCAGCTCGGGCGAGAGCATCGCCAGCGTGCTTGAAGGCAACTTCCGGGAGATCCTCCACAGCGTCGTGCGGGAACGGCTGCACCAGGAGTTCGCCGACGCAGACCAGTCGCGTGGCGACTACGTGCGCGGCCTGCAGGACAGCCTCTTGGCCCCACTCCGAGATCGGCTCGCCGACGACATCGGCAAGCTGTTCCCTGAGATAGACGCGATCACCCTGTCGCCCGATGTCCCGAGTATCGAACGGACGCTGTCAAACGTCGGAGTCGAACTGGAGGACCTCGTGGCGACACCGCTCGATCAGAAGGGCACCGGCGTCCGCGCTGGCGTGCTCGTGGCGATGCTGAGCTACCTCTCACTCAACGCGACCAAAGGGATGGTGTTCGCGGTCGAGGAGCCGGAGTCGTTCCTCCACCCCGCTGCCCAGGAAGATCTGCGCGATGGACTCGAGACGCTCGCAGCGAGCACCGACGTCACCTTGCTCGTGACAACCCACTCGCCCTATCTCGTCAGCCGATCGAACCGGGGTCGAGTCTTCTGCCTGGCGAAGGACAACAAGGGCCGCACGCGAGTTGGTCAATCAGCCACCGGCGACACGCCGCACGCGTCGTTGATCGGCGATCTGTTCCGACCGTCATCGCTGGAGGAGCTGCTCGCCAGGGCCAGCGGCGTCCCAGACGGCACCAAAGCGACTCTCATCGTCGAAGGTCCGGGTGATCTGGCCTGCCTCCAGCTCGCCGCCGGGATAGTCGGTCGACCCGATCTCCTCGACGGCATGTACATCCAACCCGCTGGGGGCGCTTCAAAGACCGTGACCCAAGCGCTTCTGGCCCGTGCGGCGACCGACCTGCCTGTGTACGTCCTGCTCGACAACGACGAGCCTGGCAAGGAGGCGCAGAAGCTCCTCACGTCGAAGTTCGGCTTCCAGAAGAACTCGGAGGTCGCGACATACGCAGCTGTGTTTCCGCAGCATGAGCGCGACTTCCGATACGAGGCCGAGGACCTGTTCGACTCCGACGTGCTGCAGACATTCGTCGACACGCATGGCGAGGCGGTGATCGATGGCAAGGAGCGCCGACCGGACGGCGAGTGGCACGTCGATCTCAATCAGTCGGCGAAGGAATTGCTTGCCGATCACCTGGAGACCTTCGTACGCCCCGAACACGTGCGGAGGTGGATCGATCTTATCGTCCTCCTCCGAGAGCGCCTGGGCCTCGACGGTCAGGGCACCACCGACGAGATCCTCGCTGCGGCGCCCGACGTGCCAATCGTGTCGCCCTCGCACGAGCCCGGTTCGACGCTGATCGTGACCGACGAGCTCGCCCCAGCTCGCTACCGGTCCGACGGCGTGTTGATTCTCGACGCCGACATCGACCTACCGGCTGATATCGATCACGTCGGCTTCTACGCGGAGGCTGCGATCCAGCCGGAGATCCCGACCGTGATCGCCGACTATCCAGGCCTGCTGATCTCCGAGGCAACGGCTGCTCAGCTCAGCTCCAGTGGGCGCGAACTCGACACTCGCGCCGCAGCGATCGTCGGCAAGCTCGCCTCGAGCGACCAAGCACTCGCCGACACGACGCACCGGCTGTACCTGCTCAGCGCGCCCGACGACCCAGCAACGCTCACGCTCCAGGCCTCTGTCACCAACACCAAGGAGCGTTCGGGCCGGCGTCTGGCCTGGACAGTCGGGCCGAAGCTGGTGAGGACCGCGTCGCTCCTCAAGCAGCCTTCAACCACCGACGAGCTGGACACCTACGAATCCGAGGCCGCGGGGGCGAGCAAGAACACCGATGAGGGGGAACCGTGAGGCTCTCAACAGTGCTCGACGACGTCCACTACGGACGTCTTGTGCTTCCAGAGTTCCAGCGCGGATACGTCTGGGGTCGCGACCAGGTACGCGCGCTCATGACGTCGCTGTACCGGCGCTACCCCGTCGGAGGACTGCTGGTGTGGACGGCCGAGGTCGACCCATCCGTGGTTCGAGGGCCGTCAGCCCCCGGGGTGGTGACGCTGCTTCTGGACGGTCAACAGCGCATCACCTCGCTCTACGGCGTGATCCAAGGCGAACCGCCGTCGTTCTTCCAGGGCAACCACAAGGCATTCACAGATCTGTACTTCAACGTCAGGACGGAGGTCTTCGAGTTCTACGGACCGGTCAAGATGGCGGAGGACCCCTTCTGGATCCCGGTGACGAGCGTCTTCCAACAGGACCTTGCCGACCTGCTCGAAGGGCTCGCACCACACGTCGACGATCAGCGCGAGCTGCTCCGATTCCAGACCCGTCTCGGTCACATTCGCGACATCCGGGACATCGAGCTGCACCAGGAGTCGATCTCTGGGCGCGATCGGACCATCGATGAGGTGGTCGAGATCTTCAACCGTGTGAACTCAGGAGGTACCAAGCTCTCTGCTGGCGACCTCGCGCTCGCCCGAATCTGCGCCGACTGGCCAGACGCACGAAACCAGCTGCGGCGAATGCTCGACGCCTGGCAGGACGCTGGGTACGGCTTCAAGCAAGAGTGGCTACTCCGCTGCGCCACCGCGATCGCGACCAACCAGGCCTCGTTCAGCTCTTTGCGGGGTGTGTCAGTCGACGACTTCGCCGACGCTCTCGGCCGAGCCGAGAAGTCGGTCAACTTCCTGCTGAACCTCATCGCCGACCGACTCGGCCTCGACCACGACCGGGTCCTCGCCGGGCGAGGTTCGTTCGCTGCGCTCGTCCGACTCGTCAGCAATTCGGGCGGCTCGATCACTGACCATGCGCAGCAGCAGCGGCTTCTGTTCTGGTACGTCCACAACTTCCTGTGGGGCCGCTACAGCGGATCCACAGAGACGGTGCTGCAGCGGGACCTCGACGCCATCGATCAGGGTGGGCTGGACGGGCTGATCCTGGAGCTCAATCGCTGGCGCGGCTCGCTCGAAGTACGGCCGGAGGACTTCGACCTGTGGGGTGTAGGCGCTCGGTTCTACCCGATGCTCTACTCGTTGAGCCGCGTCGGTGGCGCCCGGGACCTCGGCAACGGAATGCAGCTGTCTGCCGGGATGCTCGGCGCAGCCAGCCAACTCCACCTCCACCACGTCTTCCCGAAGGCCAGGCTTCGGGACGCCGGATACAGCAAGAGTCAGATCAACGCCATTGCGAACATGTCCTTTCTCACTGCGCAATCCAACATGCAGATCAGCGCGTCGAATCCGGCTGAATACCTCGCGCAGGTGTCCGAGCAGCATCCAGGTGTGCTCGAGTCGCAATGGATCCCGACCGACCCGGCGCTGTGGTCGATTGATCGGTACCCGGACTTCCTCGCCGCTCGCCGCCGGCTGCTCGCCACTGCGACGAACGAACTGCTCGCCGACCTGTCCATGGGGGAACCCGTTGGTGCAGCTGGTGGTGACGGCACCTTCGCAACCGACGTCGTCGACCGTTCCGGAGCGTCAACGATCGTCGAGCGGGAGGACGACCCTGTTCTCACCGAGCTGCGCGATCTGACCCGGAGTCTCGGTCTCGCCGAACCTGACGCGCACTTCGAAATCGTCAACGATTCCACCGGCGAGCTGCTCGCAGTCGCCGACCTCGCCTGGCCTGACGGCGTTCAGACTGGCCGCACACAACCTGTCGCCTTCTTGCTCGAGCCGGACGCCGACATGGAGGCAAGGCTCAGCGCACTCGGCTACCAGTTCTTCGTCAGCGGGGATCGCCTCACTACCTACCTCAGAGGCCTGGTCGACGGTGACGACGACCCAGCACTTGCAGCGATAGACAACACTGCGCTCGATGCGACCGAGGACGTGATTGCCGAGCGCATCGGGTCTGCACCCTCCGAGTACCACGGGGTACTCAACGAGTTCGTGACGCGCTGCCGCGACCTCGGCTGCACCATTGAAGCGCCGAACGGCCTGCGAACGGATTACCTAAACGTCTACTGGTCCGGCGACCGACGTCGCCGAGTCGCTGGCTTCATGGTCCGTCAGAGCAGCGTCGGACGCGGTCCGCGAACAGAGATCTACTGCCTCCCGGAGCTCGCAGCGGCGCATCCACCCGCCGAGGTCGATCTGCACAACGACGTGCCGACGCAGGTGAAGGTCTACCTCGGTGACGCCGGCGCAGCTGACGCGGCCATCGCACTCGTACGCGCTGCGATCGACGAAGCTGCGACGCGACCGTGACGGTCTGACCGCTCAGTGCGGCTCGACCAAATACGAATCAGAAGGCCGGCGGGCACACCGCCGACACGAGCGCATCGAGTGACCGGTCGACCGATTGGTACTTCGCCATCAGATCGATGCTCGATCCTCCTCCGGGCTTCCACAGACGACCCCCGGCTAGGTCGACCGCGAACGCCGGCTGATCCATGGCGAAGGGTCCTCCACCGCTCGCACTTCCGACGAACCACACGCCGTACAGGCTCTCGATCCCTGGCTCCGACACTGCCGCGCCGTACTCCTCCCATAGCTCTGGAAGGGCCTCAAGCAGATCGGTACGTGGGTTCGCTCCGTACTCGCCATCACCAACGGCGTTGGCAGCCGTCCAATGCGACGGCCCAAGAATAGATCGCTCGAGGAACGAGGCAATCACGAGTGCACCGATCGATTGTTCGGTCGTGGATGGCGTACGAGGAGGCACCGTCAATCCCTCGACACGCTCCAGCTGCTCGACGACGTACTCCCGTCGATCAGCGGCGAGTAGCACTTCAAGCCAGTTGAACCGCTCACCCATTCGGTCGAACCACGAGGCGTGCGTTAGGTGCGTTCCAGGGTCGACGTTCATGTCCACGATCGCCGAGGACGGCGGGGATAGCGGCGATCGGTAGACCGACACGCAGTTGTACTGTCCGCCCCCCGGATGGGTCTCGATCACCTGCAACGCCCCTGGATGACGACGAACCAGTTCTGCGACTACCCACCATGCGAGTGCGTTGGAGATGGAGGTGTCCTCGATGGGACACTCCTCACCCTGCATGTGTAGACGCTCGTCGAACCGGATCTCACCCACGCACGGCGACGGTAGCGGTCACGACAACGGCCGCGCCATGCTCAGCAACCGCTTCACTACCTCACGTGGCACACTCAGACGGTGCCTGACCTTCCAATCTCGGTGACAGGGTGCACAGCATCGTTTGGCTTACAGGACGGCCTGTGCACGCAATCAATCTCAATGGCGGAAGTCCTCCACGCCGCAACAACAGTGGGGTATCCGGATATGACATCCGCTCTCCAGCTCGGGCTTGGTGGACTTCCTTGGGCAGCGTTCATGCGCATGTCGTTGGTTCTGTCGTACGTAACCCCAGCCGCCCCAGACAGCTTCACAAAGACCGATGCCTACAAGGGCGCCGATCCCAGCGAGAAGGGGTCGGTTTCCTACTATCTCGGTCTCTTCGCTGCCAAGCTCATCGCTGATCGCCTCTTGTCAACCCCGTGGCTCTGGCACTACGACAACCACTACAGGCAGCTCCTAGGTGCGACCCCGACGGGATCGAGACCAGATCTGATTGGAATGACAGCCGACGGCAAGTGGATACTGGTTGAGTCGAAAGGAAGAACCAATAGTTGGACCCGAGGACTCCTGAACACGGCAAAGCGGCAAGCCACGGCCTTCAGCACGATCATCGATTCGGCGGGGACGACCCAACAAGTTGAAGCCGGAGTCGCCGCCATATTCTACTTCACTTCTGGAGAGCAGTGGTCGGCTGTGGTCGAGGACCCGGATTTGAGATCGGGTTCTCTCTACATTCCTGGCACCTTCAGTCAACTACTAGCCCAGTACTACCAGCCACTGTTGACCACGCTCGACGCGGCTCAAGCGGACCGGCGAGATAGTTCAATTGAGATCGACGGCATCGACTTCGAGACGCTTGTGGATCCCGACCTTGATGTTGGCCTCGCGATCGCATCATCGATCGTGAACTCAGAAGGTCACACGGCGCGCGAGTTGACCGGCCAGATCGAAGCTACTCGACGAGAGCGCCGCTCTGAACGGGCGAACCGTCCCTACGGCAGGTCCTCACTACGAAACGAACCCTTGGCGAGCGACCAGCTCGGCAGGTCGTGGGCGCTAGGTCTCGACGGTGTAGCCGTTCGACTCGGAGAGCGATGGCAACAAGCGCACGGCGGCATCGAGCAGTAGGTCGCCAGGCGAGTCCACATGGACGAGTTGGTGACGGTCGGGCTCGGTCACGAGGCGCCCACGGGCGTATGACGGACGGCGTATTCGGTGAGACGCCCAACTGTCCGTCGGGCCTCGATCTGAGAATCGAAGTAGAGGGCGGCTACCTACTGAGGTGTCGCGGTCCATTGGGCACCGCGATCTCACCGAGGCCACGTCTCACCGTCTGTCTCACGGATCGGTCGACACAGGCCGTTTTCGGGTGTCAGAATCCGTGGGACACACCACTGGATTTCCGCGAGATTCCGGCACGGAACGGCACCCACGGGACGATTCCGGTCGCTCTTGTAAACAGCAGGTCAGGAGTTCGATTCTCCTCTCGGGCTCTGTTCAGACCCGCCGAAACCCCCTGAGATTGCAGGGTTCTCGGTGCGTGGTCAGATCGTTGTCCAGATCCGATCC
>WBZL01001535.1_pt1 | contig 24068 bp, 23 predicted proteins | sample 5204291 | NCBI WGS metagenome assembly WBZL01 (sample SAMN12344345, study PRJNA552823) | activated sludge metagenome | biome: Activated sludge suspended growth; feature: Nitrification reactor; material: Wastewater; isolation source: activated sludge from nitrification reactor of wastewater...
CTAAGAAATACGGAGAGATGGCCGAGTGGTCGAAGGCGCTCCCCTGCTAAGGGAGTATAGGCTCAAAAAGCTTATCGAGGGTTCGAATCCCTCTCTCTCCGCCAGATAATCATTCACCGTTACCTATAAACATATTCGGTTGATTTATTTACCCTTAGGAACCTACCTTTAGGGGGTTTCTGAAAATAGAAAAGATCAAAAGAGTACGCTTTTGGTAGCTCTTGGGAAATTAATACCCCCCGCCATGCTGAATCCGCAATCCAAAGATTAAAATCTGACGAAAATGAGAACTCCACATCTAGTTCCTCTTTCACGACAGGCAGTTACGCTGTGCATGCGATTGTCCGAATTTATTACAGCAATTTAGTATGATCGTTTCCATGGGTTGCAAGGGGGCTACTATGATAATGCGCCAATGGAAAATTTTTGAGCGATATTAAAACCCGAATGGTGATCATCGAGAACTCAAAACACGACAACAGACCAACTCATGGACTATAATTTTTAGGAATTTACTTTGTCATTCAAAACTCCCTCAGCAAACATTACGTTTGCTGACTTAAATTTATCTGAACCCATTATGCGCGCCGTTAGCGATGCGGGTTACACCATACCAACCCCCATTCAGGCCAAGGCTATTCCGCAAGTACTAAGCGGTGGTGATTTGCTGGCTGGCGCACAAACTGGCACAGGGAAAACGGCGGGCTTTACGCTGCCTTTGCTGCACATACTCAGCAACACGCCTGTTAAATACCCGGCAGAAAAACATCGTCCACGCTGCTTGATCCTCACACCGACGCGCGAACTTGCCGCACAGGTAGAAGAATCCGTTAAAATCTACGGAAAATATTTAAAACTCACCTCTACTGTCATTTTTGGTGGTGTGAACATTAACCCGCAAACTTCGCGCTTGCGCAAACCTTTGGATATCCTGGTCGCCACCCCTGGCCGTTTGCTTGACCATGCTAACCAACACAATGTGGATTTATCCGGGATTGAGATTTTAGTGCTGGATGAGGCCGATAGAATGTTGGATATGGGTTTTATCCGCGATATTAAAAAACTATTGGCGATGTTGCCCAAGCAGCGCCAAAACCTACTGTTCTCCGCCACATTCTCGGATGAAATTAAACAACTGGCTGACGGCTTGTTGCATAACCCTGCTTTTGTAGAAGTTTCTCGCCGTAACACGGCAACTGAACTCGTTGAGCAGACTGTACATTTGGTTGAACAAGCACTTAAACGCGATTTGGTGAGCTTTTTAATCAAGCAGAACAATTGGCAGCAAGTGCTGATATTCACTCGCACTAAGCATGGTGCTAACCGATTGGCAGATAAATTAATTAAAGACGGCATTGCGGCAATGGCGATTCACGGCAATAAAAGCCAAGGCGCACGTACCAAAGCATTGGCAGAATTTAAATCTGGCCAAATCCCTGTGTTAGTGGCGACAGACATTGCTGCGCGTGGCTTGGACATTGACCAATTGCCGCAAGTAGTCAATTTTGAGCTACCGAATGTCCCTGAGGATTATGTGCATCGAATTGGCCGCACTGGCCGAGCGGGCACTACTGGTGCGGCAATTAGTTTAGTTGATGTCGAGGAAATCAAGTTTTTAAAAAATATCGAAAAGTTAATCAAACGCGAAATCCCAAAAGTAGCAGTGGAAGGCTTTATACCGCCCGCTAAACTAGAGACTGAGTCACCAAGATTATTTCGTGAGCAACAACCTAATCGCTCAAGAATGCCTAAGCAAGGACAGCCCAATCAGGGGCAATCGAAACAAAAGCAGAATAAGCAAAATCAGCCCAAGCGGGGTCAAACGCAAGGGCGAGATCGTAACTCCCATGCCAATGATTCATCTAACAGCAAACCCGCGATAGGATATGGACAGGGTAAATTGATATCTCCAGCACCCACAAAAGGTAAATTACTTTCAGAAGCGGCGCGCCACCAAGCACAAGTGCAAATGCCTTTATTCAACCCCAAACCGCCGCGATACCGCGGCGGTGGCAGAGGCCATTAGCTAAAAAGTAATGCGCAATAATTTATCAACATTTGAAGGAGCACGAAGCCTACGGAGTACAGAACACGAGACAGTTTGTTGTATTGCGCCGAGCGTGCGGGCACTGCGTTACACCACAATTTGTACGAAAAATGAGCTCTTATGAAAGTGTGGGTAGATGCAGATGCTTGCCCTGTTGTCATTAAGGAAATACTCTTTAAAGCTGCAAACCGCACAAACATCATGACCACGCTGGTAGCTAATAAGCTTATCTATGTGCCACCCTCGCCCAATATCCGCACTATGCAGGTTGAAAACGGGTTTGACGTCGCAGACAATAAAATAGTGGAGTTACTGGAAGCGGGTGATTTGGTGATTACCGCCGATATTCCGCTGGCTGCACAAGTTATCGAAAGAGGGGGATATGCGTTAAATCCGAGGGGGGAGTTTTACGCTAAAGAAAACATTCAGCAGCACTTAAGCATGCGAAACTTATTGGAAGAACTTCGCGCCAGCGGCATAGAAACAAACGGTCCAAGCCCGTTTAATCAATCGAATAGGCAAGCATTTGCAGCACAGTTAGACCGATTTCTAACAGGCGTCATCAGGAGATAAAGCAAGCCAAGATGAAAAAAATTATTCATCTTGTTATTAACCTTTTCCCTATTTGCTTGCCAGGGTATACCTGAAAACGTAACTGTAGTGAATGGCGTGGATGCGAACCAATATTTAGGCACTTGGTACGAAATTGCACGGCTAGACCACAGCTTTGAACGTGGCCTAGAACAAGTGACGGCCAATTACAGTAAAAACGCAGATGGTAGTACTAAAGTGATTAACCGCGGTTTTAATGCAGAAAAACAAGCTTGGAGCGAGGCGGAAGGTAAGGTAAATTCTGCCATTATTTCTTTGAACGGTTAGCAGCAGCATCAAAAAAATTCCTTACCAGCCTTAACTCATTGAGAATTCAGTAAGCTCAGCATTTCGGTGTGAGTTTTCTCACAGATTGTAAATTCATTAAAGGTTATTTTGGTTTTGTAATAACCCATACTAATTGAAAGACGAAATCCAAGGAGAAAATAATGAACATGAGCTTAACAATCTCTAAAACTGCAATTATTTCTATAATTTTCGTAATTACAAGCCTCACTTCTTTGTCAGCAAGGGCAGAGTTCGTTACTCCACGAGGCTTGGGTTCTCCTGAACAAGTAAGTATCGTGTTTCAGCCATCGATTCAGCATCTGGCACAATCCGGTTTTATTTATGAAGATGATCCGGATGCGGGTGGTCAAATTGAGTAGCAGGATCTAATCTAATTCAACATACGCCATTCTTAATATGAGGAAGGCGGCTAAATCTATTGTTTAAGCAAAATTTCAAAGTTAATGAGGAGACGTTACGATGCGTACTGCCCTATATGTTCTCAAACCGACTACTGTTTCGATTCAACCGATTGACCCACTGGATCATCATGCAATGTTATTTGCTTATGATTCGAATGTGCCTGAGCAAAGCGCTATTGGCATTATCAATCTTACAACCGGGATCTATCTAATCACCTCACGAAATCAACTCAATATCAGCGGTAATAATATTCATACAGAAAATTTTGAGAAAGATCTTGGGAATGAACAGCTTCATCAAATTTGTGGTGGAATGACTGAGCCGCATATCTCGATTCGAGGGAAAAGCGAGGTGCCAGATATTTCCACTCACTATGAGAAGCTTGAAATCACTACAACCCATAAATCGATTAAGCAATTTTTTCAGATCGAACGAGGTATCGAGATTTAACTCGCTAGCACTTAGCTGAAATTATGCGCTATGCAGTTCTGATAATCGGAATTTATCATTATAAGAATGTTCCACCATTGCGTACTACATATGATGCGGAAGATATTGCCAATTTATTCGCTGAGATGAGTTTGGCGTACCCGTTTTCCAGCCAAACTTTATTGTTGGATACGCAAGCAACTGAATTGGCAATCATAAATGCACTGGACGCTTTAGCCGGGGAAACTGATGAAAACACTTTGGTTTTCATCTATTTCGCTGGGCATGGTGTCCGTGCAACTCAATCTGGCCGGTTTTGGTATTACTTGCTTCCGTTTGATGGGAAAGCTGACGATCTAACTCAGTTAGAGGGTAGTGCAATCAGCATGGAAAAATTTTCAAACAAATTGGGTGCAATCAATGCCTTGCAATGGGTTCTGGTTCTTGATTGCTGCAAAGCAGGTAGCATTGCAGAGCATTTGAGTCGGTCTTTACCAAAAGAAAATAACCGAAATTGGGCTATTTTGGCTGCTACCACAGGAGACAGTAATTCATATGCACTGCCCCACCGCAGACATAGTTGTTTTACTCAATATTTATTGGAAGGACTAAGTGGTAGGGCCATTGATCAGAGTGGTACGGTACGTATCATGAATTTAATCGATTATATTCAGCGTAACATTCAGCAGGAACCTATTTTGCAACAGCCGGTGCTTAAAGCACACTTACATCAAAATTTTGTATTGAAACATTGCATGTAAGCGCATTAGCTTGCTGGATCAATTCGATGGAAATGAATTGATCCACAGTCCTCCCTTAGAATTATTTGGGTACTGGAGGTGGGTCTGGTAGCCTTGGATCGGCATTTAAGCTGACTCGATTTCTACAAGCTTCGTTTTCTGGATCAAGATGAGCAATACTGGCTGTTCCATTAAAATCACGGAGTACAACTTGGATACTTGGATTGGAAAGCGTTAAGAAAAAGTAACTATCGTCTGTATTTTGGCTGCTCAAAATTGTGACACGAACAGATTTGACTGTTTCACCGGGTAGAAACGTTAATTTTCCACTTACAGGCACATAATTTACACCCGATAATGCTGTCCCATCATGTGTTGAAAACTCTACTGTCTCAGTGTTGATGGGCCCATTGGCCTGGCGCTGTAAAGTTACCACAAAATCGGCATGCCGAATCGATGGATTTACAGCTGGGCATGTTTCATAGGCTTGTGCGTCACTAACCCGTAAACTGGAGAGTGGAAGTAAGCCAAGTTGGTCTTGTGCATGACCTAGATTTGATAAACTGCCTATTAGAATACTCAATCCAAGCATCGCTTTTTTGAAAGTCGATGGAAAATGAATATATTTTTTCATAAATTAGCTCCTTGCTTTATATAGTTACGATTTCAAGACTGTGTATTGTGATTACTCAAGCTTAATCGCGCTTGAACAGTTTCATGCTAGTTTTATTGAGATCGTAACGCTGTGTGAAATATCACACTTCAAGGTCATAGTTATGCTTGGAGAGAGGTTTTGCTGAAAGCTGATTTATCAAGGACAAAGCCTAAAGGGTCATCCAGATGAAGAATTTAGCGTTTGCATCATACCGTTGAGAGCGCTTGCTCCAAGTCATCGATTAAATCATCGATATGTTCTAAACCTATCGATAATCGGACCATATCTACCGACACCCCGGCTTTTTGCATTTCTTCCGCACTCAATTGACGATGCGTAGTACTAGCTGGATGGCAAGCTAATGATTTGGCATCTCCAATATTGACCAGTCGGGTAATGAGCTTGAGCGCATCTTGAAAACGTGTTCCACCCGTAATACCTCCTTGAACGCCAAAAGTAAGTATGCCCGAAGCTTGGCCATTCATGTATTTTTGTGTCAGAGGATGCTCTGGGTGTTCAGGCAAGCCCGCATACTTGACCCAGCCAACTTTGGGGTGTGTCTTTAGATAATTTGCTACTGCCAAGGTATTTGAGCAGATACGATCCATACGAACGGGGAGCGTTTCGATGCCTTGCAATACTAGAAAGCTGTTAAAAGGTGAAATGGCTGCCCCCATGTTGCGTAATGGAACAACGCGTGCACGGCCAATATAGGCAGCCGGTCCCAGTGCTTCTGTATAAACAACACCATGATAGGATACATCAGGGGTATTCAGGCGTTTGAATCGATTCGGATGATCCGCCCAAGGAAATTTTCCTGAATCAATCAGCACACCGCCAATACTGTTGCCATGCCCCCCTAAATATTTAGTCAAAGAATGGACAACAATATCAGCGCCGTACTCAAAAGGGCGACATAAATAAGGAGTCGGTACGGTGTTATCGACAATCAATGGAACGCCTCTCTCATGAGCAATTTCCGCTAAAGCGCTAATATCCACGACATTACCGAGTGGATTACCAATAGACTCGCAATAGAGTGCTTTGGTTTTGTCGTCGATTATTGCTTTAAAATTCTCTGGGTTTCGGTAATCAGCAAAGCGCACGGTGAGGCCATATTGCGGAAGAGTATGGGCAAATAAATTATAGGTTCCCCCATATAACGTACCGACTGAAACAATATTATCTCCCGCTTCTGCAATCGTCAAAATTGAGTAAGTGATCGCTGCTTGACCGGATGCCAGACCGAGAGCGCCGATACCTCCTTCCAGCTCAGCCATACGCTGTTCAAGGACGGCGGTCGTTGGATTCATAATCCGTGTATAGATATTACCCGTAACCTTTAAATCGAATAAATCAGCGCCATGCTGCGTATCATCAAAAGCATAGGAAGTTGTTTGGTAAATTGGAACAGCAACTGCCTTGGTCGTGGGGTCTGGGCTATAACCCCCGTGGATAGCAATCGTTTCAAATTTCATCAATCACCTCAGTATCTGTTTTCAGTAAAATAAGTTTAGAGTAGTTCATTAAAAGCCCAATAGCAACATGACGAGCAACGTTGAATTAATTTCATTAAGGATAAATAAATGCGAATTGGCATTGATTTAGGTGGAACAAAAATAGAAGGGGTTGTGCTGGATCGCAATAGCACAGAATTACTGAGGAAACGGATTGAAACACGTCAGGTGGAAGGCTATCAGGCAATCTTGCACAAAATAGCCGAACTCGTATTGCTGCTTGAGAACGAGGTCGGTAAACCCTGTTCAGTTGGAATCGGTACCCCTGGCGCTATCTCGGCTGTAACTGGCAAGATGAAGAATTCCAACACCGCTTGCCTGAATGGGCAGCCTTTACTTGAAGATCTACAAGCACTATTGAATCGCCCGCTACGCATTGCTAATGATGCGAATTGCTTTACCTTAAGTGAAGCACTCAATGGTGCTGGAGCAGGCTACGATGTGGTATTTGGGGTCATCATGGGCACGGGTGTGGGTGGCGGTATTGTATTCAAAAGACAATTGCACTCAGGGCCTCAGCACATTGGTGGTGAATGGGGGCACAATATTTTGGAATCAAACGGGCCTGATTGCTATTGTGGACAGAAAGGCTGTGTCGAAACGTTTCTCTCAGGCCCTGGCCTGGCAGCAGATTTTTATCGTAATGGCGGTAATACCGAAATTACAACCAATGGGATTGTGGCGCTCGCAGCACAAGGTGATAGCTTGGCAGAAGCTACCATGCAACGTTTCTTTGATCGATTTGGCCGTGCCATGGCAACAGTCGTCAATATACTTGACCCTGATGTGATCGTGTTGGGTGGCGGGTTATCCAATATCGATCGATTGTATACCGAAGGTCGCACTAAGATAGCGCAGTATGTGTTTAATGATCAGTTTATAACACCCATGCTGCGCAATATTCATGGCGACAGCTCCGGTGTTCTTGGGGCTGCACAGTTGTGGCGTCACGATGATGCTTTCGAATAGTTACAATTTGGGTAAATACAAATAATCGAGAAAATCATTTCAATTTTATATTTGCAATACTTCGAATAGTTAGCAGATAAAGTGTGATTTATATCTGGTCCTCGAGTGAGTTTGCGCACCGACGTTAACTTGCCATAAATCTACCATCGTCTTCATCAATGAATAAGTTTTTGATGAAGGAGAACGACGATGGACAGGCTAATGATAATCATACTGATGATGCTAGTCTCGAATATTGCGATTGCTGATTACTTCAATACACAACGGTTGCAGAAAATCATTGGATTGTTTGTAACTGAGAAATCGCAAATTCAAGAGGTCAATTCGTTTAGTAATGCCTTTGCATTTGCTCCGGTATCTCCGAGAGACATAACGCAGTATCTAGATGAAAATAAAGGCAGAATGCTTCCAGTCATTAGCATTAGTCGGTTATTGCTCGATGAGCAAACGGGCATGTACCATCACGATGTTACGAGCATTGTCGAAGCAATTGCTAAAGCTAAACACAAAGATACAGAAATTCTATTTTTAATGGATGAGCCGTTTTGGTGGGTCCGACGTGCCTGTGAAGAAAAGGGAAAAGCAGAAGCCTGTCTCGATGTTGCTAATCGATATGTAGAAACCTTATCAACTTTTCGAATTGCTGGGCAATTACTGCGCAAACATTTACCAGGTTCAGGGATTATACATATCGAAGCCTGGGCTGAACTCGTACTACAAAAGAAAGCCTATCCTGAAGAAAATGTGGTTATGTTAGATGATGCAGAATACCTGGGATTTGATTGTTATGGAGATATTGAATTCTGTGGCTCTGATGAGTATGGTTATTACTCACAGTTTGAGTATGGGACATGGGTATGGGACGCGATGTTAGCGATGGAATCTCAACAAGCTATCGGACGAAAATTGTTCGTGATACCAGGAACATTCCTGGCAGATGGACATTTTGCAGATATCGATACGCTGATCAACCAAATAGGATTTTATGGTTGGATTCTTAATCAGTCAGACAAGATCGGGGGGTTTGGCGCGTTCCTTTGGGGCGACATGGTTGAAAACAATAAACCTTTTACCGGGGGTAGGAATATATTGCAAGCAACCAACTTCCTGAAAGTTATTGCGAGATACTATGGTGTGAAAACAAATGAGAAATGAAGCATTCTAAGTTTTTTATCGAATTAATGTAAACAAATATTCACGGGAACGAATAGGAAGGCCACCTTTGCCTACTCGTTGTAGCTTACTGTGATTATCAGCTAAATTACACGCTCATTCGCGGAAAAATCGCAAGCCGCTCAACCTTTCCCACAAATTAGCCCAGAATTTTTCTGAAATATGAAATTTACATTATTTTGTAAGATCTCTGATATTCTATGTACATAGATTTTTCATTGTGGAAACATCTGCTGATTCAGGTATGGATAGCCCCACTTCGATAAATTTATATCAAACTCGATCATTTTCTATTTTAGAGGATAGGTTTATGGCGACTAATACAAAGACTAATGTTTTATCAACAGCTAGCTTTACGAAGAACTCCAAAGCTAATAACGATAGTTTTGAAAATCTTTCTAGCAATAACACTACCTATGTATTAGACGTCCTGGCAAATGATTCCGGTGGCCAATCTCGAACACTCTGGTCAATTGATGATAGCGCGAGTAGCTCTGCCCCCCCTTCTCCTGATCTCTTGTCACCCGACGAAATCGGTGCTATTAACCTAAGCGAAAAAGGGGCAAATATCTGGATAACCGAAGAGGGTAAAGTGGCCTATGAGCTAACACCCGATTTAGCGTCTGCCCTAAAGGCCTTACCTCAAGGAGAAAATTTAGTTGACACCTTCAGCTATGCAATGCGTCAAGGCAAAGGCAACAATCCCCTGAGTTGGGCCACTGCTACAGTAACGTTTGCGGGCGTTAATGATGCCCCCGAGCTTACAGGCGCACCAACCATATTGAGTGATGGAATCGTCAATCAACCTTACAGTATTTTGGCAACCGATTTGTTATCAGGGTATACGGATGCTGATGGCGATCCATTGTCTATTTCAAACTTAACTGCTACCCATGGATTATTGACTACAACCCCTGATGGATGGTTATTTACGCCTGATTCTGATTATAGTGGCCCAGTCGAATTAAACTACGAAGTCATTGACAATCAAGGGGGATCTTTATCCGCCCAACAAAATTTTACGGTAATTACTCCGGGCGATAATACAGCACCTTCATTTTTGTCTAGCAGCCCTACCGATGATCAAACGACATTTGGCAATGATGAAAATATTTTCTTGTATTTTGACGAAGCAATCAAAGCTGGAACGGGCGTTATTACCATTAGCAATGGGTTAGATACGCGTGTCATCGATGTAACTGACACAAGCCAAATCAGTTTCACCAGCAGCAAGGGAAGTCATTATGTAACGATCAATCCACACGATGATCTCATTCCTAATACCACTTACAATGTCCAAATGGGTGCTGGCGCCATTACCGATCTAGTTGGAAACCCTTTTGCAGGGATTGCTGATGAAAACACTTTAAACTTTACTACCGTACTTTCACTTCCCCAATTAATTGGTAGTAATCCGTGGGATGATGCAACGCAATTTAAAATTGACAGCAATATTGGGCTCTTTTTTGATGAAGCAGTAATGGCCGGTAGCGGTGACATCATAATTAGTAATGGAGTCGATACACGAATCATTCCAATCAATGACACCAATCAAGTTTCTTTTAGTAAAGATGGCTCAACGATCACCATCAACCCAACCGCTGATTTAATTCCTAACACTGACTACAATGTTCAAATCGCAAGTGGCGTGATAACCGATTTAGCGGGCAACCCATACCTTGGTATTAATGACAGCCGGACTCTCAACTTTACAACCACCCCTTCTAATCCTTTACTGATTGGTAGCTATCCTTCGGATGATAGTGTTGACCAATTTCCGAGCGATAACGATATCGTTCTTTATTTTGATGAAGGAGTAAAAGCAGGGAGCGGCAACATCACAATTACGAATGAAGCAGATCCAGCTGATAGTCGAGTCATCTCAATCAATGACACAACTCAAGTTTTATTTGATGAATTTGGTTCTGTCATGATTAACCCTACCGATAACTTAGTGCCCAACGCTGTATATAGCGTCCAAATAGACCCCAATGCAATTATCGATCTAGCGGAAAATGCTTATGCTGGTATCTCCGACAACACATCGCTCAATTTCACAACCATTCCAGCAAATCCTATGCTGATTTGGAGCAATCCACCAGATGATTCCAGCCATTTCCAGGTAGAAAGTAACATTGATCTTTTCTTCAACGAAGGTGTAAAAGCTGGTAGTGGCAATATCATCATCAGCAATGGAGTTGATACGCGGATCATTTCAATTGCGGACACCACTCAGATCAGTTTTGAATACAATGGTATTAGTATCAATCCAACAGATGATCTAGTAGCCAATACCACCTACCATGTTCTAATCGACAGTGGTGTAATTACCGATTTATCAGGCAATCCATTCCTGGGCATTAGCGATGACACAACACTGAATTTCACTACGACACTTAACCCATTCTTTATCGGTAGCAGCCCCACCGATGACTCCACAGATTTCAAAGTTGATAATGTTCTTGCGATTAGTTTTGATGAATTCGTAAAAGCAGGCACTGGAAACATCACGATTACAAATGAAACAGATCCAACTGATAGTCGAGTCATTTCGGTCAATGACACAACTCAAGTTATATTTGATAACTCATTAAATTTTGTCATTATTGACCCTACAAACGATTTAATTCCGGATACTTTATATAGTATTCAAATCGATAATACTGCAATCACTGATCTTGCGGGTCATGCTTATATTGGCATCTCGGATAACACAACGCTTAACTTCACGACGATTCCATCAAACCCACGCCTATCCTTCAGTACGCCAGCAGATGATACAATTCTTTTCCCTACTGATGGAAACATCACATTGAACTTTGATGAGCAAATAACAGCTGGGACTGGTAACATCATCATCACAAATGAGTCGGATGCCTCAGACACACACACCTTTGCAATTAACGATACCAGCCAAGTTACGATCAGTGGCGGCAAGGTAACAATCGATCCATCGACAGACTTAATGCCAAATACTACCTACAACATTCAGATTGCCGAAGACGTTATTAAAGATCTCGCGGGTAATACTTATAAAGGTATCCAAGATGCTGATACGCTTGATTTTACTACCGGTGATGCGTTCCAAACCTCGACAGTGGGTATTAACGAATTCAATCTACCTATCCTCCCACTGGGCTAAAAAGTAACACGCGTAATTTCGCTAACTTACCTAAACACTAGGGTAAGTCAGCGAAATTAATAATACCCTGTCACAATGACTACGCCTCAGTCTCAAATTTCTAATTTGTTACAGAAAGCGGTGCATTATCATCAGCAAGGCAATTTCCAGGATGCGGAAACCTGCTGCCTGAAAGTTTGTGCATTAGTGCCTAACCAACCTGATACGCTCCATTTACTTGCCATTATTTACGCGCAAACAAAGCAATACGAATTGGCAAACAATTATTTTATCAAGGCAATAACCGTTGCTCCTCAACGCGCTGATTTTCTTGGCAATTACGCAAACGCATTATGGGAACAAGGCAATATTGACGATGCGTTAATTAACTGCGAGAAATCGCTAGCACTTAACTCGAATCAAGCAGATGTTCATAATATTCTGGGTAATGTTTATCTTGCACAAAATCGTATAGAAGCTGCCATTGGCTGCTTTCGAAACGCTTTGCAATATCGCCCTAATTTTCCGCAGGCATTAAATAATTTAGGTAATGCGCTTCAAAAAATAAACAAAATGGAGGAAGCAGTTAAAAGCTATTCCAATGCGCTCAGGCTAAATGAAAATTATCCAGAAGCTTACAATAATCTCGGCCAGGCACTCAAAACACTGGGTCGCATCGAGGAAGCAAGAAACTATTTTCTCAAAGCAATTGCACTCCGTCCTAACTTTACTCAAGCAATCTTAAATCACCAGGAAGTTGCCACAATTTGGTTCGCTCCATTTGAGGGAAACAAACTTTATTTACGTCGCTATTGTAAAGAAGATGCAAGCTATCTTCGCCAATGTTATCAAAATACCCAGTTTATGGGGCAATACAATCACTATATTCCCCGCCATCAACGCGCAGAGGAGCTTGCCTTAAAATTAGACGAAGCGAATAAAATGCATCCTTGCCAACTTAAATCCATTGATTGGGTCATTATGAAGAAAGGAGCGAACCAACCTATCGGTATTGCAAATCTGGTTGGTATTGAATTTACTCACCGCCGTGCCGAGTTTCTTATTGGCTTGCCAGATACAAATGATCACGCAAAAGGGTTAGGGCTGGAAGCGACTTTATTAGTTCTCGATTTTGCTTTTAATAAAGTCAATTTGAACAAAATTACGTCTATCGTTTATGAAGATAATACCGTATCTCAACAAAACGCTTTAGCCTTAGGCTTTATCCAAGAAAGTATGTTACGTGATCATATCTTTGATTCAACAAGTGGAAAATTTCTGAACCTCTGGGGAATCGGCATGACCATGAATGATTTTCGCAATAATCTGCGCATTGCTAAGTTATCGGATCGGCTTTTAGGTAAAAATATTACGCTTGTGCCTTGATAAGATCCAACTCATCTTATCCATATCTAACCGTTTATCTGGCTAAATCGTAGTTAATTAGGCAGAAGCTATAGGAAAATTATTAGAATGATGAAGCACAGTCTGATTTGAAGAGACTGCAGTATCTTTAACAAGTAGCGCTAGTTTTATTCGATCGGTAATTGCTAATTTACGAAAAATTTCTGTTAGATGGGCTTTAACAGTACGCTCGGTTATATCTAATCTTCTCGCAATCTGTTTATTGCTTTCACCACGACCGACCAAGATAGCAATTTCATATTCTCGCTTCGTTAAATTTTCAAGCAGATTATTAACAGCACGCTCAATATGTTTTTTCTCTTTTGTGGTAACCACCAGCTCATCCAACATATGATGAACCAGCTTGCGCCGAATCCACAATTCTCCTTGCCAAACAGCTTTAACAACTCGCTTTATTTCTCCAGGTTCAATCGAATCACGATAACATCCCCTGATTCCCGACTTAAATAATTTCCATTCCATTTCATCTGAAATACCTGGGCTTGATATAATGATTTGAGTTTTAGGGCTTAAGGCAAGTAAACCCTCTATTTTCTTTGAACCATCATTCCCTAAGAAGTCATGGTCTATTAGAAGTACTGGTGGTTTTCTTCTCGCTAATTCATAGTTCAGCAATTCATGATCATTGATGCAAAGAACGGACGAAACATCAGTTAAGTTTCTTCTCCATTCATCTAGCATTTCTTCATATGAACTTGCAAGCAATATCACAATTGGCTCCCTTGAATTAAACTAAGTTTAGAATGTCAGTATTAACGACATTATGGTCAGTGGCTTAATTCAATCGGGAAATTAAATTAACCCCTAATTTTATTTTTATCGAGGTAGAAATTAAGCAAAAAACCACTCTAAATCTCTAGGTGCACCGACTATTATTTTGCAAGAGAATATTTAAATGACTCGATTATTTCGAAGCTTTCCCCTAGTGTTAAAAATCTCCAGTACATTGCAAATGTTACTTGGGTTAGTTCTGCTAATTATCGGGCTGTCTATTTCACATGCAGCAAATTTACTGAAATCAGAGACTATCATTGCCCATTTCGAGGAAAAGCAAAGTAGCACTCGAAATTTTAACGAGAATATCACCGTGACAATCTTTGCAGATGGTTACGTAAAAGTATATCGTCCTAGTTATTATAAAAAATCAGGGATATTCTCTGGACACCTTGATCCAGTTGCGTTGAATCAATTGTGGAATCAATTAACCTCGCCAAGCCTACTTAATTTCAATGAAACTGAGATTCAGCATCGTCTGAAAACTGCTAAAAATCAACAGGAAAAAAATACGTTATTGCTACAACGTGTTTCAGATGCGCCTACGATCATCATAGAAATTTATCCAAACCAATATATGCCGACTGCCAATATTGATCAAAAAAATTGGAATACGACAAAGCGAATCACTTGGTATGCACTACAATGGACAGCAGAAAACTTTCCAGAATTAGAAGAACTACACGAATTGGTGGAAGTTAGAGAATTATTTCAGAATATTCTAGAATCTTCTGAGCTAAAGCCGCTTAATTAATCCTTTTTACCAATAGTCATCGAAGTACGTAATGAAGGGCATCAACACGATCATTTTACTGATATTTACCTATGGGCTAATGCTGAACACTCTAGCCGGTACTTTCTTATTTGCAGAAGATAATGAAACAGCCGACGTTATCACCCACCCTCAAGGTTATCAGGGTCAAGGAACACATCTAATCGTTACAGTTGGCATCTCACCTTCTTCACTTCATGGCACTGAAATAGCACTACCGATTCAAAATGCAATTAATACTTGGAATCAATTAATTCCCACGCTTGGCAATATCGTTAGCGATGAAAGAATTCCGTTCAATCATTTCGATTTTGAATCCGTGGTATTACATGAGCTCGGGCATTGCTTAGGTCTTGCACATCCCAATTTATCTTCTGAATCAGGGCTTTCGGGAGAAAATCGTAACTATACCCAAACCACTCGGGGCTCAAATAACCGATACGATCTGAATAGTGGAAACGATGGTATCGCTGGCTCAAATGATGATTTACGAGGTGATGATACAAACTTGCATTGGTTTAGAAGAAAAAATAATAACCCTTTTACTATCGCAGGAAAAATTGATATTACCACTTATAGTCGGAATTTAAGTGATCTACCGGTAGGGCATACCTTCGCTGCCAATGGTGATCGAACTGTAGCGAATCTGCTTGGTTACCAAAATACTGAAGCTGTTATGCAGCAGGGTATCATCGCTGGAGAAGCACAACGAACCCTCACAGCAGATGATGTTGCAACATTAAAACTCGCCATGAGTGGGCTAGATAGATTTGCTGGCACACCTGATGACTATACGTTAGCTCTAACGTTCATTGGGTTTACGGATAATGCAGATATCGTCATCAGCTTCAATAACAGTCGTTCATCGTTTGCAGTTTGCGAAACCCGAGCTGAGCAACTGAATTCAAAACATTTTGCGATTACCCGGGGTAGAATCTATTTCAATGCGAATGTGCAATGGTACTTCAATGACTTAACTTCACCCAATCCACCGAAACTCTCATATCCGATTCCTACGATTGCAGCAAATAATCAAACGGGAACCTTACAGCTTTCCAGAAACGATACACTTTTACTGACAGTATCTTTAGATCCGGGTGTACTTCTAGAAAACCCTGCAGAGTATTGGATACGTGCGATCACTCCAACCGAAACTTTCTGGTTAAATGATCGATTTGAATTTATTCCTTCCTCACAACCGATACGGGCGCATGTTGGAGAATTCAATGCGATCAATCAATTCATCATCATGAAAAGCTCGCTCAAAGCCCTACAACCGGGTAATTACTCTATAACATTTGCTGTCGATGACAATCAAGACGGTATTGCCAATGGCACCTTTCACAATACCGTCAATATTACGATCACGCCATAAACTCATTAAAGATTAACGCTGATCGCAATTAGATCTCAGTATTACACAACATTAATCATCATGGTCCTCATCTTTGTCACGACCGTTCTTTTTCCCATGATGTTTCCCGTAATTGCGGTTGATAACTCCAAAACGATCATCATCACTTTGCTTTGATTCATAATGATGGTAATCACGAAAATACCCATTCCGATCATCATCTACAATAATTTTTTCAGCGATAACGTCTAGCTTCTGGTTAAGATAACCTTCAACTTCAACAAATTCACCTGCTGCTAGGCTTCCATAGATTTTGGTAGTTCCTGTTCTGACCACGATCAAATGAGCTTCATGAATCGTTACAATTTCAATGATGTCATTGGTAAGATCAATAATCTTTCCTTTTACGCGCACATGCTCATCTGGACGCTTACCAACTTCAACACGATCCGCAAAAAATGTGTCACCAAGATATCTACCTTTCACATCGACACTTTCACCGACTTGGAGCGCAGATATAGGCAGATTATTAACCATGCCCAGCCCTCGACTCCGAATTGAGGTGGATTCATCGACTAGAATATCAATACCTAACACCTGCATAAAAATGCCATCTTCGACAGGCTCAATCCCCTTAATTAAACCGCGTAAGCGAAACTTACCTAATCCACCATCTAGCACGTAAATTGATTCTGCAACAATGCCATCTTCACCAAAGAAACCGTTAATTTTTACGACATCACCCACTTCTAATTCAGACAAGGGTATATGGTAACCATTCGACTCAATCTCTGTGGCACCTAACACGATGATAGGCACTTCAAAATCAGGGGAGTGGCTGGTAATCAATTTCACTTTAACAGTGCTATCACCGTCGCCATCAGGAATAGCGATATTCGTTACAGCACCTCTAAACTCAAGCTCTGAACTCTTTGCCATCACGATGGCAGAAGAGATTATCAAAAATATCAGCGTTGATAATAATATTGAGATCAATTTTACTTGTTTCATTATTTCCTCTAGAAAACTCCAAGATACTTTTTTGTTTATAAAAAATCTCAACCGAAAATTGTGGATACTTGCACCAAGTAAAAACTGCAATATCTATGCCATTTCTACAAATTAATGATTAATCTAGATTTGTCTATCTATTAATGCTTAGGCTGTAAAAAAATTCGACGCGGCCAGATTTAATGCTGGCAGTATTCAGATAATAATCGCAGTCAATTATGCTGCGACAATTTGTCACATTCCATCATTAATTTTTATTCCTATAATGGCCACACGTAGCTGCATTATTTAAAAAAATAAATTCAAATAACTACAACAAAAAGGAAGGAATGATGAGTTTGGTTGCAACTGTAATTCCAATCGAGAAAGCATCAAGTAAAATCTTAGTAAGTATGTTCATGATATACACAGCATTCATCTGTGTATCGCAAAGTTGGGCAAATGACCGCCAGGAAACAGCAAAGCAAGAACGCGTCTTATTAAAAGCAGATCGTATTTTTGATGGACGCACACTGCATGAAGATCATGCGTTATTAATCGATAATGGCAAGGTGATCGAAATCGGACCAGCCCCACAAATTCGCAAGCGTGGTGGAAAGGAACTAGATTTAGGAGATGCAACTATTCTACCTGGGTTTATCGATCTACATGCTCATCTAGCGCTGCAAAATGTTTCTCATCATGCAGTTCTTCGTCATGGTGTGACAACTGTTCGGGATGTAGGTGGGCCATTGCTGGCACCAGCAGGAGGCGATGGCAGCCTGCGTGTTCTGAGAACCGGACCGATAATCACAGCTCCTGGTGGCTATCCAATCCCTGTCTTTGGCCAGCATGGCCATGGCGGCGGTGATCACGGCCATAGCGATGTTGCTTTAGTAGTTGAGACCCCAGATCAAGCAAGGGAAGCCGTTCGACATCTTATTCAAGGTGGAGCAGTTAATATAAAAATAGCGCTTGAACCGGGAGGAGAGCCGGGCGCACCATGGACAACTGGGCACGCACCATCCGTGATGCCACCCTGGCCCTTATTACCCCTTGAAATAATCCAAGCGATTGTCGATGAGACGCACAAACTTGGAAAAAAAGTAACTGCACACGTAGGTGAGCAACAGGGCGTTGAGTTAGCGCTCGCTGCTGGAGTAGATGAATGGGCGCATGTTCCCTGTATGGAAATCTCAGGAGATTTACTTCAGCAAGCAGTACAACAAGGGGTAAGAATTGTGACGACCATTGACACTTTGTCTTTATGTCCTGGCGTTTATTCAAATACGCTAAGGCTGGCTCAACTCGGCGCACAATTTTATTATGGCGCAGAAATAGCCCATATCGAAATACCATGGGGTATTGATGCAAGAGAATTACAATTGATGCTTCATCTGACAGGAATGACGCCATTAGCACTATTTGAGACCGCAACTGCTAAAGCAGGTGAAGCATTGGGTCTATCACCACTGGGCACGCTCATTGTTGGTGCGCCTGCCGACATCATTGCAGTAAAAGGAAATGCCTTTGAAAATGTTAAACTGTTGGAGTACCCTGATTTAGTAATATCAGGTGGTCGATTAATTGTTAATCATTTTCCTTCTAAGAAAGCCAAATAACTGGGCGATCAAACAATCAGCTAAATCGTTGCAATAACGAGTGAATTCTCATAATACTGCAATGATTTAGCTATTTAGGCTCAGCAATGTAAAAATCATTGCGTGATATTGACAGGTGTCCCAACTGGCACTTTATCGAAAAGCTCTAATAGATCATCGTTATGCATACGAATACAGCCAATCGAACCGGGTTTACCCATTACCGCACCATCCGGGCTCCCGTGAATATAAATATACCGACGCATGGTATCGACTATTCCTAACCGATTAAACCCGACCTCACAACCCGATAACCAAAAGATCCGTGTCAAAATCCAATCTCGGCCAGGATATTGGGCCGCTAATTGGGGCGTATAAATCTCACCTGTGGGTCGCCGTTTGACAAAAACCGTGTTAACAGGTTGCTTATCGCCAATTTTTGCACGAATGATATGCTTACCCAAGGGCGTACAATAACTCCCTCTTACTTGCCCTATGCCATTCTTGGCCGAAGAAATTAAATAGCGTTTAACCAATCTTTCTTCACGATCGAACAAATCAAGCTGCTGTTGTTCAATATTAATTTGAATTTTCATACCGAGCTAGTTTATCTAAATGACGCTTCCCATAAAAAAACTGCCTCAACAATCGAGCTGACTCTTCAGCAAGCAGACCTTTATGCACTTCTAGATGATGATTAAGCCTTTTTTCCGCAGGCAAATCCAAAATACTTCCACATACACCCGTTTTAGGATCACTTGCAGCAAACACAAGGCGGCGCAATCGGGCGTGAAAAATTGCACCAATACACATCGCGCAAGGCTCCAGCGTGACATAAAGCGTGCATTCTTCTAACCGGTAATTTTGAATCTGTTGACCGGCAGCGCGAATCGCAATCATTTCAGCATGGCCCGAGGGATCATTTGTTTTGATCGGCTGGTTATAACCTTGACCAATAATTTCACCGTTTTTGACGATGATTGCACCAACAGGAACTTCATCCAATTCTTGCGCTTTTTCCGCTAATCCAAGCGCCAACCGCATCCATTCTTCGTCCATCATACCCAGGCTATCTAAAATCACAATTTATTCGATATCCAACCATTCCACGCTATCATTCTAAACTTATACAATTTTTTATCACAAACTTCTATCTAGATTGATCGTGACACACTCAAACAATACTGCCCCCACCCTAATTCAACAAGCCAAAACAGAATTACGAACTGTACGCGACTGGCTACGCCTCACTACTAGCTACTTTAGTCAAGCACAACTGTTCTTTGGACATGGTTTTCCAACCGCTTATGATGAAGCAGCGCACCTTATTTTACACGTGTTACATCTTGCGCCGAATCAACTCGATTTATTTCTAGATGCTCAAATCATTGAGTCCGAGCGTAATGCAATGATCGAATTAATTGAAAAACGAGTCTCTGAAAGAATACCTATTACTTATCTCACCCACGAAGCATGGTTAGGAGATTTTAATTTTTACGTCGATCAACGCGTCATTATACCGAGATCGTTTATTGCTGAATTGTTACAAACCCAACTGTCACCTTGGATCAGCAACCCTATTTCGGTGACTCGCGCATTAGATCTCTGCACGGGATCGGGTTGCCTAGCGATCTTACTGGCACACGCTTTCGAAAATGCCCAAATTGATGCGGTTGATATTTCTCCCAGCGCGCTAGAAGTAGCTCATATTAATATTGAGAACTATGATTTAGCTTCTTCCATTCACTTGATTCACTCGGATCTTTTCTCTAAGCTGGGTAACAAGCGCTATGATCTCATTATCAGCAATCCACCCTATGTTAATGCAGAATCAATGGATGATCTTCCCAAAGAGTTTCGTCATGAACCGTCCATTGCTCTAGCCGGAGGCTTTGATGGCCTTGCCATTGTTCGTAACATTTTGTCAAATGCAGCAGATTTTCTAAATGATGAAGGCCTACTCATCGTGGAAATAGGCCATAATCGGTCTGCCTTGGAACAGCTATATCCTAGAATGCCGTTTACTTGGCTTGAAACAAGTGCCGGTGATCAGTTCGTATTTATGTTGAAGAAAAGCGATTTGAAGTAAATTTCGATTGATTGGACTGAACCCGAGGAACAACGACCTTTGGTTCAATCATTTTATTAAATAAAACCATTATTTGGCGAACCTCATTTTCTTTGAGTTCGGACAACATTCCCCGTTTCAAATAAGGTGGTAAACGAATAGGGCCAAACCGAACACGAATCAGGCGACTCACCGCAATTCCCAGTTTCTCAAACATCCTTCTAATTTCTCGATTTCGGCCTTCTTTGATGACCGCATGGTACCATCGGTTGGAACCTTCACCCCCTTGCTCGACAATCATATCAAACTTGGCTATCCCATCTTCAAGCTCAACACCACGAGTCAATTGAGTCATTTGTTCCGGCGTTAATTGACCAATGATCCGTACTGCATATTCGCGCTCAATCTGGAAGCGTGGGTGCGTCATTTGATTTGCTAATTCACCGCTTGTCGTGAAAATCAATAAACCACTGGTATTAAAATCTAATCTTCCAATCGAAACCCAACGCGAAGATTTTAATTGTGGCAGCTTATCAAAGACTGAAGGTCTTCCCTCTGGATCATGGCGACTAACAATCTCACCTTCTGGTTTATGATAAAACATGATTCTTGGAAGGCGGCTACCGGTATTTATTCGGATCAGTCGGTTTTTAACCCGAATTAAGTCACCCGTACTAATTCGATCCCCAACTTTAGCAACTTTCCCATTGATACTAACTTGTCCCTCAGCAATCAATGCCTCCATTTCCCGCCTCGAACCTAAACCACTTTGCGCTAATAGCTTTTGCAGCTTATGCGTAATGGTCTGGTCAACTCTTTTCGGTTGCGATCGATTTTCCGTTGGTTGAGACGGTTTTCTAGGTGATCTAAGGGGACGACTTGTTCGCATAACCCACCTTCAAGCAGAGCAATTCATATGATTCACGATATAACATACCGTCCGTTCTGATAGAAAATTAAAAGGGTAATTTAAATCCTGGCGGTAATCCTAGCCCGCCCGTCAAGCCACTCATTTTTTCCTGAGTTGTCGTTTCGACTCGACGAACAGCATCATTCACAGCGGCTGCAATTAAGTCTTCCAGCATTTCTTTGTCATCTCCCAACAAGCTCGGATCGATACTTACTCGCTTGACATCGTGGCGACAAGTCATCACAACTTTAACCATACCTGCCCCAGATTGACCCTCTATTTCTATACTAGCAAGTTGCTCCTGCATCGCCTTCATATTCTCCTGCATTTGCTGTGCTTGCTTCATGATATTGCCTAAATTTGCTTTCATCATTTGATTCTCTCCTTTAATTTATAGGTTTAATTGAAGAAACAATTAATTTTGCGTCGAAATTTTCAACCACCTCTCTGACAAAGGGATCCGCCTCGATCGCAGCAATGGCCTGCGATTGCTTAAGTTGTTTTTCTTGGTCCTCAATCGCTGCAACGGTCATTCCTGAAAGGGTACCAATCGAAAATTTTATATCTATTGTTTTTTTAAAATAATCTTCCAACGCCTGTTTAAGCCTGTCTTGATAACGCTTTTCCAACAAATGTTTATGAAGCTCAGGAACGTATAAGGCTATTTTTCCTTCTGACAAAAATTTTGCTTCACAATGCTGTGCAAGCATTTTCGCCATACCACTCAACTTTAGCTGCTTAACAATGGACAACCACTGCTGGCTAGTATAATCGCTATCAGCCCACTGCTCTGCTTGACTGGAATCATGAGTGACAGGCTTTTCAGCAACTGGTTTAGCATTAGGTATGAGTATCGCTGGCTCAGCTTTTTTATCATCTGCATTGTATTCAAAGCTAGCTAAATCTTGCTCTGGAACAAAAGCGAGCATGCGCATAAGTGTCATTGTGAAACCGGCATAATCATCTGGTGCTAAGCTTAAATCATGACGACCGTGAAGCACAATCTGGTAATATAGTTGAATCTCCTCAGGTGAGAACCGTTTTACCAAGTCAAAGAAACGCTCGCGATCTAGCATGGCTTCATCAATCGCTTGAGGCGCAATCTGCGCTAAAGCGAGACGATGCAATAATACCCCCATGTCTTGTAACGCGCTATCAAACGATAAGCTACGGGCCTCCATCTGATCTGCAATCGCTATCATTGCACGCCCATCTTGAGTTGACAATGCTTCAAGCAAATCATAGAGATAATCCAGGTCAATCGTTCCTAACATATCTCGAACCTGATTTTCTTCGACCACACCATTTCCATAGGCGATTGCCTGATCGAGTAAGCTAAGTGCATCGCGTAGACTCCCACAGGCTGCTCTCGCGATTAGCTGTAACGCTGGCAAATCAGCTTTTATTTGCTCTCGTGATAAGATATGCTGTAACCGGCTCACGATCAGCGCAGGTGGAATTTGTTTCAAATTAAATTGCAGGCACCGCGAAAGTACGGTAATGGGCAATTTCTGGGGATCTGTCGTCGCTAGAATAAACTTAACATGATTGGGAGGTTCTTCAAGTGTTTTCAGCATTGCATTAAATGCGGACTTAGAAAGCATATGGACTTCATCGATCAGATAAATCTTAAAACGCGCCACGGATGGCGCATAATAGGCGCTTTCAAGTAGCTCGCGCATATGATCTACTTGCGTATTCGACGCAGCATCCAATTCAACCAAATCCACAAAGGTTCCTTGATCAATACTGAGGCAAGTCGTGCATTGCCCACAGGGTTGAGAGGTAATGCCTTGATCACAATTGAGGGCCTTCGCTAAAATTCGGGCGATTGTCGTTTTACCAACACCGCGCGTTCCCGAAAATAAATAGGCATGATGCAAACGATTCCGATCAAGCGAATTTGCAATTGCTTTGACGATATGATCCTGCCCTGCCAGTTCAGTAAAAACTTTAGGTCGCCACTTTCTAGCAAGCACTTGGGTTAAGATCACAATATACTTTGAGGAAGGTTGATAAACGAAAAGGAAACGCTGCGCATCAAAGTTTGGAAGGTGGCGAGCCTGACCCCCGGCACTTGTATAAAATAGTTGTGGCTGCTTCCTTCCGGACCTGACCAGGTTCACTACCGTACAATGCGGGGAGGCCCGCCTTAGGTTTGCTATTGTACATGATTCAGATCACAATCCGAAATTAAAGCATATTCATTTTTTCGAATGAC
>WBZL01001140.1_pt2 | contig 24067 bp, 21 predicted proteins | sample 5204291 | NCBI WGS metagenome assembly WBZL01 (sample SAMN12344345, study PRJNA552823) | activated sludge metagenome | biome: Activated sludge suspended growth; feature: Nitrification reactor; material: Wastewater; isolation source: activated sludge from nitrification reactor of wastewater...
ACCATCGGCCGCTCGGCGCTCACCGCCCGCTCGCTGGTCAAGCGGCTGGGGGCCGAGGTGGCGCTGGGCACCGGCGGCTACGCCTCGGTGCCGGCCCTGGTGGGCGCCCGTCTGGCTCGCCGGGCGACCGTGCTGTTGGAGATCAACGCCCGCGCCGGTGAGGCCAACCGACGCCTGTCCCGCTATGCCGACGAGGCCCTGCTCGCCTTCCGCGAGACCGCCGGCGAGCTCGCCTGCCCCTGCCAGGTGACGGGCACGCCGGTGCGCCCCGTCTTCTTCGCGGTCAAGCCCCTGCGCGCCCACGGCGGCGGCGCCACCATCCTCGTCCTCGGCGGCAGCCAGGGCGCCGTGCAGCTCAACCGGATCGTGCCGCCGGCCCTCGCCCACGTCTCGGCGAGCGTGCATGGCCTCGACATCCTGCACCAGTCGGGGCAGGCGCACGTCGCGGCGACCCAGGAGGCCTACGTCGAGGCACCGATCGCGGGCTCGTTCGTCAAGGTGACGCCGTTCATCTCGGATGTCGCGGCGGCGATGGCGAACGCCGACCTGGTGATCTGCCGCGCCGGCGCGATGACCGTCGCCGAGATCGCCGCCGCCGGCCGGCCCGCCGTCTTCGTGCCCCTGGCGCTCGCCGGCGGCCACCAGGTGGACAACGCCCGCCGCCTGGCCGAGGCCGGGGCCGCCAAGATCCTCCTCCCCGGCGAGGCGACACCGGAGCGCCTGGCCGAGCTGGTGACCGATCTCCTGGCCGAGCGCAAGCAGCTGCCGGCGATGGGTGAGGCCGCCCGCGGGCTGGCTCGCCAGGACGCCGCCGAGAAGATCGCCGACCGCCTCGAGAGCTGGGCCCTCTCCGGCCCCCGCCGGCCGGCCAAAGTGCGCGCGGCGGGCGCCGTCAAGGAGGCCCGGCCATGATGTTCCAGAGCCTCGCCGGCCTCTCGCGGGTGCACTTCGTGGGCATCGGCGGCTCGGGGATGAGCGGCATCGCCGAGGTGCTGCTCGACTACCAGCTGAGCGTCTCCGGCTGCGACCAGGCACCGAGCGAGGCCACCGAGAGGCTCGCACGGCTGGGGGTCAAGATCTCCTACGGCCATCATCCCGACCACCTGGAAGGCGTCGAGCTGGTGGTCAAGTCCTCGGCGGTGCCGGACGACAACCCCGAGATCCGCGCCGCCCGCGAGCGCGGCATCACGGTGGCCCGGCGCTCCGAGATGCTCGGCGAGCTGATGCGGCTCAAGTACGGCATCGCCGTCGCCGGCACCCACGGCAAAACCACCACCACCTCGATGGTCGGCGCCATCCTCAGCGAGGCCGGTCTCGACCCGACGGTGATCGTCGGCGGCCGGCTGCGCGTCTCCGGGACGGGCGCCCGCCTGGGCAAGAGCGACTATCTGGTCGCCGAGGCGGACGAGTTCGACCGCAGCTTCCTGCGCCTGGCACCCATCCTCGCCGTGGTGACGACGATCGATGCCGATCACCTGGACACCTACGGCGACCTGGCGGCGATCCGCCAGGCCTTCATCACCTTCGCCGACCGCGTCCCCTTCTTTGGGCGGGTGATCCTCGGCCTCGACGACCCCAACATCCAGGCGATCCTCCCGGCCCTCCAGGAGCGCCGCCTCTACACCTACGGCCTGAGCCCCCAGGCCGACCTCTCGGCGACGGCGATCGAGACCGGGCTGCACGGCAGCCGCTTCACCGCCCGCAGCCTCGAAGGCGGCGAGCTGGGCAGCATCGAGCTGCCGATGTTCGGCCTCCACAACATTCAGAACGCCCTCGGGGCGATCGCCGTCGGCCTCGCCCTCGAGATCCCCTTCGCCTCGATCCGGCGCGCCCTCGAGAGCTTCGGCGGCGTCCATCGCCGCTTCGAGCTGCTGGGGAGCTTCCAGGGTGCCGCGGTGGTGGACGACTACGCGCACCATCCCACCGAGGTTGCCGCCACCCTCGACGCAGCCCGCCAGAGCTGCCCCCGCGGCAAGCTCCACGTGGTCTTCCAGCCCCACCTGTTCAGCCGCACCCGCGACCTCGCCGAGGCCTTCGGGCGGGCCCTGCTCAAGGCGGACCGCGCGCTGGTGACCGAGATCTACGCCTCGCGCGAGCAGCCGATCCCGGGCGTCAGCGGCCAGAGCGTGGTGGCGGCGGCGAAGGCGAGCGGCCACCACCACGTGAGCTTCTGTGCCGACTGGCGTGACGCCCCCGCCGAGCTCGCCCGCGAGGTGGCGGCCGGCGACCTGGTGATCACCCTCGGCGCCGGCGACGTCTACCGCCTGGCGCACCAGCTGGCCGGCAAGGAGCAGCGATGAGCCAGGCCCTGCCCCAGCCGGCCTTCGCGCCGACCGGCGGTGGCCCGGCGGCCCCGCCCTACCGGCGCGCCGCGGCGGCGCCCCGGCGGCGGCGGCGCTCGTTGTGGCTCAAGCTGCTGCAGCGCTCGGCCTTGCCGCTGCTCGCCCTCGGGGTGCCGGCGATGCTCACCTTCTGGGTGCTGCGCGCCCCCCAGTTCGCCTTCGCCGAAGTGCAGGTCGAGAGCTCGGGCCGGGTGTCGGCCGGCTGGGCACGCAGCGCCTTGGCGCCGCTTCTCGGCGGCAACCTCCTCGCCCTGCCGCTCGCCGCGGCCGACGCTCGCCTGCGCCAGCACCCCTGGGTCGCCGCCGTGGACCTCCACAAGGAGCTGCCCCACACGCTGCGCATCACGGTGCGCGAGCGCCAGGCCGGGGCGGTGGTGGAGATCGGCCAGCAGCGTTTTTGGGTGGAGGCCAGCGGCCGGCTGATCGCCCCTCTGGCCCCGGGCGACGAGGCGCCGGCGGCCCTGCCGCGGGTCCGCCTCGAGGGCATGGCACCGGCGGCCACCAGCGACCCGGCGGCGAGCGCCGCCGAGCTGCCGGCCGTTCCCGCCGCTCTCGCCGTGCTCGCCGAGCTCGCCACCGCCGAGCCCGGCTGGCGAGCGGAGCTCGAGCGGATCACGGCACTCTCGGAGGAGGACTTCGCGCTCTCGACCCAGGCGCTGCCCTTCCCCCTCCTGCTGGGGACGCAGGACGTGGCGGCCCGAGCCCGGGTGCTCGCCGGCCTGCTGCCGCAGGTGGTCGCCCGCTACCCCCATCTCGACGCTGTCGATCTGCGCTTCTCGCGCCGCCTCGTGCTGGTGCCGGGCAAGCCGCCGGCCGCCGGCGCGAGCACCACAGCCGAGTACGCCGAACCCGTGGCCGGAGGAGCTGCCGCCGCCGCGGACGTGCCTGCAAACATGGATGAGCTAGGACAAGAAGAGGTTTCCCAAGATGGCTAAGGCGCTGCCGTACTACGTCGGAATTGACATCGGCTCCTCGAAGGTCGGCGTGCTGGTGGGTCAGCGCGACGAGAAGGGGGGGCTGGAAGTGGTGGGCCGTGGCCTCGCCGAGAACCGCGGCACCCGCAAGGGCAACATCGTCAACGTCGACATGACGGTCGACGCCCTGAAGGCGGCCACCGAGGAGGCCGAGGTGATGGCCGGGGTGGAGATCTCGCGGGCCTACGTCGGGATCGCCGGCGCCGACGTGCGCAGCGTCAACTCCCGCGGCATGGTCTCGGTGGCGCGCAAGGACCGCGAGATCACCCGCCAGGACATCAAGCGGGTGCTCGACGCCGCGCAGTCCGCCGCGCTGCCCTCGGACCGCGAGATCCTGCACGCCATCCCGCAGGAGTTCCTGGTCGACGAGCAGGGCGGGATCGGCGACCCGCAGGGCATGCTGGGCAGCCGGCTGGAGGTCACCGTCCACCTAGTGACCGGCAACACGGCGCGCTCGAAGACGCTCTTGACCTGCGTCAACCGCGCCGGCATCGAGGTCGTCGAGCTGGTCTTCGAGCCGCTGGCAACCGCCGAGGCCGTGCTGACGCCGGACGAGCGCGAGCTCGGCGTGCTGCTCATCGATCTCGGCTCCGGCACCACCGAGTACGGCCTGCTCCTCGAGGGCGAGGTCTACCACTCCGGCGTGCTGCCGATCGGCTCCGGCCACTTCACCAACGACCTCGCGATGGTGCTGCGCACGCCGTTCGCCGAGGCCGAGAAGATCAAGGTCAAGCGCGGCTGCTGCCTGGCGGCCCTGGTGTCGGACGACGAGGGGATCTCGGTGCCGACGGTGGCCGGCGGCACGACGCGGGTGATCCCGCGCCGCGAGCTCGCCTCGATCCTCGAGCCGCGGGCCGAGGAGCTGTTCAGCCTGATCAAGGAAGACCTGCGCAAGCATGGCTTCGAGGAAAGCCCGCGGGGCGGCGTGGTGCTGACCGGCGGCGGCTCGAAGCTCGACGGCCTCGTCGAGATGGCCGAGCAGATCTTCGACGCCGGGGTGCGCTACGGCGTGCCGCAGGGCCTCGGCGGGTTGGTCGACGTGATCAGCTCGCCAGCCTGGGCCACCGCCTCCGGCCTGCTGCGCTACGCCGCCACCGCCGAGCTGCGCGAGGACCGCAGCAAGGGCCGCGCCGGGTTCTCCATGCGCAACGTGCTGAGCAGCTTCAAGGGGATGTTCGCGGACCTCCTCTAGGGGAGGGCCACACCAGCCTTACGACATGCGCTTTCGCAGCGACTCGATCGAGCCAGACCAGATAGGGGGGAAACCATGATCCTGTTCGACGAAGAGCAGCACCCGACGCCGAGCCCGCCGCTGCCGATGGAGGGCCGGGAGAACGTGCCCGCCAGAATCCGCGTGGTCGGCGTGGGCGGCGGCGGCGGCAACGCCGTCAACCGGATGATCGATGCCAACCTCGGCGGCATCGAGTTCATCGCCGCCAACACCGACCTGCAAGCCCTGCGCAACTGCCGCGCTCCGGGCAAGCTGCAGATCGGCGACCAGCTCACCAAGGGCCTGGGCGCCGGCGCCGACCCCGAGGTGGGCCGCAAGGCCGCCCTGGAGGACACCGAGCGCATCCTCGAGATGCTCGACGGCGCCGACATGGTGTTCCTGACCGCCGGTCTCGGTGGCGGCACCGGCAGCGGCGCGGCACCGATCATCGCCTCGCTGGCGGCCGAGATCGGTGCCCTCACCGTGGCGGTGGTCACCAAGCCGTTCTCCTTCGAGGGCCGGCGGCGCATGCAGCTCGCCGAGCGTGCCATCGAGGAGCTGCGCGGGGCGGTCGACACCCTGATCACCATCCCCAACGAGCGGCTGCTCTCCTTCGTCGAGCGCGGCACGCCGCTCTCCGAGGCCTTCCGCATCGCCGACGACGTGCTGCGCCAGGCGGTGCAGGGCATCTCCGACCTGATCACCATCCCCGGCGAGGTGAACGTCGACTTCGCCGACCTGCGCACGATCATGAAGGGCATGGGGATGGCGTTGATGGGCACTGGCCTCGCCAAGGGCGAGAACCGTGCCCTCGAGGCCGCGCAGCGGGCGATCTCCTCGCCGCTCCTCGAAGAGACCTCGATCCAGGGCGCCAAAGGAGTGCTGCTCAACATCTCGGGCGGCTACGACATGACGCTCCACGAGGTGGCTGAGGCGGCGCGGATCATCTCCGAGGCCGTGGACCCGGACGCCAACATCATCTCCGGCATGGTGATCGACCCCAGCCTCGAAGAGGCGATGAAGATCACCGTCATCGCCACCGGCTTCGACCCGGCCGCGGCGCCCCGCCAGGTGGCCCCGGCCGCCACCTTCCGCCGGCCGATGGCGATGCCGCCGCCGGCCCCGCGGGTGGCGAGCCCCCAGCCGGTGGCCGCGGTGGCGAGCCCGGCGTCGGCCGCCCCGCGGGTCGAGGAGCCCGACAGCGAGTTCGACGACGACCCGGCGGACGTGCCCTTCTACCGCAAGGTGCTCGCCCAGGGCCGCGCCAACGACCCCGGCAACTTCGGGCCCAATTGGTCGAACGTCGACGACTACGACATCCCCACCGTGCTGCGCAAGCAGATGGACTGAGCGGAACGAGCAAGCGGACGAATGGAGCTCTGAGATCGCGTTTCGCCTGATTTCGTAGCACCGGCCCTCACCCCGCCCCCTCGCCGGCGAGGGGCTGGCACCTACCCCCCCTGGGTGACGACCCTGGCGGCACCCGGGGCGGGGTGAGGCCTCTTCTTCTCCCCGCGCCGCCTCTCTCCCCCAGAAGAGGCGCCGCAGCGCCCACCTGCCGCCATATTCGCCCCACCGGCGCCGCAACCTCGTGGCACACTCCTGCCACCATGTTCCTGTCGCACCGCGAGCGCTGGCTGTGGGCCGCCGCCGGCCTCTACATCGCCGCGATCTACTCGACGCTCGGCGTCGTCCGCCCACTCACCGACTGGCTGCGCGATCGCGGCCTGCTACGGGCGACGATCAGCGCCCTCTTCGTCGTCACCCTGGTCGTGCTGGGATCACTTTGGCTGCGCCACCGGCCCCGTTGGCCGGAGTGGCTGGTGCTCGCCGTCGCCGCCGGGGCCTACGCCGCCGTCTTCCCCTTCTTCGTCGCCCCCGAGGAACGGCTCCATCTGCTCGAGTACGGCGGCCTCGGCGCCCTCCTCTACTACGCCCTCGGTGAGCGCGCCCGCTGCCACCGAGAAGCGGCCGCGACGCCGGGCCTCGCCCTGCGCTGGCGACCCTTCACCACCATCCTCTCGACCACCGCGCTCGGCTGGCTCGACGAAGGCATCCAGGGCCTCCTCCCCAGCCGCCACTACGACCTGCGCGACGTGGCCTTCAACGCCCTCGCCGGCGGCCTGGCGGTGCTCTCGCTGGCAGCGCTCGCGGGCGTCCGGTCGTGGTCGCAGCAGCAGGAGAACTCGGGGGGAGGGGAAAGACCGCGGGGGAAGGATGCTCCTCTTCCCCCGCGCTAGGAGCTAGGCCTGGGGCGGGATGCGCAGGACCTGGCCGGGGTAGATCTTGTCCGGGTCCTTGAGCATGGGCTTGTTGGCCTCGAAGATCACCATGTACTTGTTGGCGCTGCCGTAGTGGTGCTTGGCGATCTTCGACAGGGTGTCACCGCTCTGCACGGTGTAGAAGACCGCCGGCGGCTCCGGCACCTCGACGTGGAGGCGGTCGTCGACCTGGGCGATGCCCTCGACGTTGCCGATCGCCAGCACGACCTTCTCCTTGAGCTCCTGGCTGGCCACCGTGCCGCTGACCGTGGCCAGCTCGCCGACCACCTCGACGGCCAGGTCCTTGACGTCGAAGCCGAGGTCCTGGATGAACTTGGCGAGCGCCGCGGCCTTCTCGGGATGAGGTTGCGGCACGGGCGGTTCCGCAGCGTGCGCGTCGTGCCCACCGAAGATCTTGGCACCGGCCTTCTTGACGAAATCGAAGAGACCCATCTGCAGCTCCTTCCTTGTGGTGTGGCAGCGGCGCGCCCTGACGATCGCTCGCCGGGTGGCCCCGCTCCCGTGGGTGGTACGGCTCGCTGGCGACTCCCTCCGCGCGAACCGGCTCAGGCGGGGACGGGCGCGGGCTCCTGGGCGGCCAAGCGCTGCCGCCGGTACTCCTCTGCCTTCTCCGCCAGGCCCACCTCGAGGGCAGCACGCGCCTCGAGGCCGCGGGCGGCGGCGAAGTCCCGCACGTCCTGGGTGATCTTCATCGAGCAAAACTTGGGCCCGCACATCGAGCAGAAGTGCGCCACCTTGGCGCCCTCCTGCGGCAGGGTCTCGTCGTGGTAGGCGCGCGCCGTCTCGGGGTCGAGGGCGAGGTTGAACTGGTCCTCCCAGCGAAACTCGAAGCGGGCCTTGGAGAGGGCATCGTCCCACTCGCGGGCCCCCGGGTGGCCCTTGGCGAGGTCGGCGGCGTGGGCGGCGATCCGGTAGGCGATCAGGCCCTGCTTGACGTCTTCCTTGTTCGGCAGCCCGAGGTGTTCCTTCGGCGTCACGTAGCAGAGCATGGCGGTGCCGAACCAGCCGATCATCGCCGCTCCGATCGCGCTCGTGATGTGGTCATAACCCGGCGCGATGTCGGTCACCAGAGGCCCCAGGGTGTAGAAGGGCGCCTCGTGGCAGACCGCCATCTGACGATCGACGTTCTCCTTGATCAGGTGCATGGGTACGTGGCCGGGGCCTTCGATCATCACCTGCACGTTGTGGTGCCAGGCCACCTCGGTGAGCTCGCCCAGGGTGTCCAGCTCGGCGAACTGCGCGGCGTCGTTGGCGTCGGCGATCGAACCCGGCCGCAGCCCATCACCGAGGGAGAACGAGATGTCGTACCGGGCCATCAGCTCGCAGATCGCCTCGAAGTGGGTGTAGAGGAAGTTCTCGCGATGATGAGCCAGGCACCACTTCGCCATGATCGAGCCGCCGCGCGAGACGATGCCGGTCAAGCGGTCGGCGGTGAGTGGCACGTAGGCGAGACGCACGCCGGCGTGGATGGTGAAGTAGTCGACGCCCTGGCGGGCCTGCTCCTCGAGGGTCGCGAGGAAGATCTCAGGGGTGAGCTCCTCGGGCTGCCCGTCGACTTTCTCGAGGGCCTGGTAGAGGGGCACCGTCCCGATCGGCACCGGCGAGGCGCGCAAGATGGCCTCGCGGGTCTCGTGGATCCGCCGGCCGGTCGACAGGTCCATCACCGTGTCGGCCCCCCAGCGCACCGACCAGTCGAGCTTCTCGACCTCTTCGGCGATCGACGAGGTGGTGGCCGAGTTGCCGATGTTGGCGTTGACCTTCACCTTGAAGCGGCTGCCGATGATCATCGGCTCGAGCTCGGGGTGGCAGACATTGGCCGGGATGATGGCGCGGCCGCGGGCGACTTCCGCGCGCACGAGCTCGGGCGAGCAGCGCTCCCGCTGGGCCACGTGCGCCATCTCCTCGGTGATCACGCCCTGGCGGGCGAAGTAGAGCTGGGTCGGGGTGGCGACGCCGCGGCGGCGTTCGATCCAGGACTGACGCACGGTGACCTCCTCGCGGAGTGAGCGGAGGAAAGGGGGAGCACGCCGGTCGCATCGACCCGCCAGCTCCGCTGTCCCTCCGCCGGTATGAGCCGGTTCAGGTTCCAAGGGTGTGATCTCAGCCCCCGGCTTCTCGCCGCGGACACCCCTCGCGAAACGGGCTTTCCAAACGCGGACCTACCCTACCACGCCAGCCGAGCGTCCCGGCGAGCGGGCCGGTCCAGCCGAGCCGTCGCGTTGCTGAGCTTCCCCTGTAATGTTCAACGTAATGACGCCACCCTACGCTGAGCCTCGTTGAACGTCGACGAAGATCGCGGGAGGCACGATGAACGACATGGATCCGGCCTGGGTGGTAGGCAACGCCGAGTCCGCCCGGCTTCACTACTTCGACGGCAGTGAGCGAACGGTCCTCTTCAAAGAAGAGGAGGTTCCTTACCCCGAAGGCGAGCTGATCGTGTCACGCACCGACCGCGCCGGCTTCATCACTCATGTCAACCCCGCGTTCTGCCATCTCTCGGGTTATTCGCCGGAGGAGCTCCTCGGGCAGCCACACTCGATCCTGCGCCATCCCGACATGCCGAGAGCTGCCTTCGCCGACCTCTGGGCCACCGTCGGCGCCGGCAACCGCTGGCACGGCTATGTCAAGAACCTCTGCAAGGACGGTCGTTTTTACTGGGTATACGCCACGGTCATCCCGAACGTGCGGCAGGGCGACGTGGTGGGCTACACCTCGGTGCGTCGCAAGCCGTCGCGGCTGAAGGTCGAAGAGGCAGAGAAGCTCTACTGCGCGCTACGCCAGGCTGAATCCTGAACCGATCGCCGGAACGCGAAGGGTCGCCATGTCATATGTCTTTTCCGTCAGCCCCGACTTCGGCGCGCAAGCCGTGCCGTCCTGGTACATGTTCGATACCTGGCTCCAGCGCGTCTTGGGCGAGCCCGTGCGCCTCGAGCTCTTCGAAAGCTTCGCGGCCCAACGCCAGGCGATCGCCGAGGACAAGATCGACCTGATCTACGCCAACCCGTTCGATGCCGCGCTGTTGATCCGCAAGGCCGGTTTCGTGCCGGTGGCGGCCCCGGCCGAGCAATCCGACGAGGCGCTGATCGCGGTCAACGCGGAGAGCCCCTACCAACGGGTCGAGGACCTGCCGCCCGGGACGCGCCTGTCGTCGACCGACGACCCCGCCGTGCACATGATGGGGATGATCCTGCTCGAGCCGGCGAACCTCGATGCGAGCAAGATCGAGCTGCATCAGCGCGAGGGCTACGTGCTGGTCGCCAAGGACCTGGTACGCGGCGAGGTGGATGCGGGCTTCTTTCTCGAGCACAGCTTCAGGACCTTGTCGTCCCTCGTGCGCAATTCCCTGCGCGAGCTGGCGTGCAGCCGGATCTACGTGATCCGGCACGTCTTGATGGCGGGCACGCGCCTGGCGGCGCGACGCGACGAGCTGCGGCAGGCCCTCGTGGGCATGGCCGATGGCGAGAAGGGGCAGAGCCTGCTTGAGAGCCTCGGTCTCAAAGGCTGGAGCCGTTTCGAGCAGGAAGACGCAGAGTTGATGATCGACTTGATGGATACGCTCGTCGAGCCCCGGCGGGAGCCCTTCTGGTAGAGGGCCCGGAGCCGGCGCTGGCGTCTGTCGTTGGCCCGACCCTGGAGCCGAGGCTCGCGGGCAGGGCCGCTAACCGTGTTCGCCCCCGCTGGGGGATTTGAGTGGGAGGAGTACCCGTGGCAATCCGTGCCGAGCAGATGAAGCAGGTGCTGCGCACCCTGGTCACCAACACTCCCGACTTGGAGGGAGCGGCCATCGTCTCTCTCGACGGCCTGATCCTCTCCTCGGTCCTGCCCCAGGGCACCGACGAGGACCGCGTGTCGGCGATGGCGGCGGCTCTCCTTTCCCTCGGCGAGCGCAGCTCCCAGGAGCTCCAGCGCGGCAACCTGGAGCAGGTCTACGTCAAGGGCAGCAACGGCTATGTGATCCTGGTCCAGGCCGGCCCCGAGGCCGTGCTCCAGGCGATCGCCGGCCCGGCCGCCAAGCTGGGCATGGTCTTTCTCGACATGAAGCGGGCAGCGCAGGAGCTGGCGCAGCTGATATGAGCCGCCCTTCGCTCGAGGGCCGGCTCGGCGCGTGCCTCGCGGCCCTCAACCAGCGCCGCCGTGACGTCGGCGGCCTCGTTCTCGTCGACGGGAGTGGCGAGGTCGTCGCCTCCACCCTGACCTCCCGCAGCCTCGAGGAAGGATCCGCGAGCCTCACCGCCCGCCTCACGGCCTGGCTGGCCCGCGCGCGCCGTGATCTCGAGCTCGACGAGCTGCAGTACTGCCATCTCGCCGGAAGCGGCCGGCAGCTTTTCCTGGTGCCCGCCGGCGACGACTCCTTCCTCCTCGCGATGGCCGCACCAGGCGCGCCAGCCTCTCGCCTCGGGCCGCTGCTCGCGGCGGCCGCCGCGCAGCTCGGCGCCTACTGAGCTGCCACCGCTACGAGGAACGCGAACCGCAGGCACCGCCCGCCCTGACGGGGAGCGGTGGCCCTGCGGCCACGACAGCGTCCTGCTGACTAGTGGGAGATGGTCGGATCGAGCTTCTTCGCCGCTTCGATCCAGCGCTCGACCTGCGATTTTGCCGGCTTGGCGCGGGTGAGCTTCTTGGCCTTGTGGACCTCGGCGAGCTTGTCCGTGAGGTTGTCCGGCTTGCGGTTGCGGAGCTCCTTGATGGTGTCCACCCCGGCCGCCTCGAGCAGCTCGGAAAACTGCGGTCCGATGCCGTTGATCCGCATCAGGTCGGCGAGATTGGCCCACTTGAGGAGCTGGTGCTCGGAGAGCCCCACCGCGTCCGCCGTCTTCTTGCGGCCCTTGCGATCGCCGCAGCGCTTGAGCAAGGCGTCCGTGGTCTTGATACCCGCCTCCTGCAGCTTGGCGGCGTAGGCCGGGCCGATCCCTTCGATCTCGATGATGCGGTAGCTCATGGTCGTTCCTCCGCTCTTGACTCTTCCCAGGACATGGGCCCCACTGCCAACGCCGGCAGGGAGCATGAAGACAGAGGCATTCGAGGCCGCAAGGGCCATGCCACGCGGTCGCGATGGCCAGGGCTCGAAAAGACGTTCGCTGCTTCGATCATAGCTGCATCCGCACTGGGAGAAAGTGACCGGGGAGGGATTTTTCCCTCCCGGACCACCGCCCCGCGGCCGGCCCGGCCGTCAGACCTCGAGGCCGTAGTTGCGGATCTTGCTGTTCAGGGTCTTGACGTCGATGCCCAGCAGGCGGGCCGCCTGGGCCTTGCGCCCGGCGGTGTAGGCGAGCGTGCGCTTGATGTGCAAGCGCTCGATCTCGCTCATCGGCAGCGGTGTCTCCGCCTCGTCGAGGGTGAAGGGGGCCGCCGGGCGCAAGGAGGGCGGCAGGTCGGCCGCCTCGATCATCGGTCCCGCCGTCAGCAACACGAGGCCTTCGATCAGGTTGGCCAGCTCGCGCACGTTGCCGGGCCAGGCATGTTCGATCAACAGCCGCAGAGCGGCCGGGGCGAGCCCCTTCGGCTTGCCGTCGACACCGCGGAAGCGGCGCAGGAAGACCTCGACGAGGAGCGGGATGTCGGCTGCCCGTTCCCGCAGCGGTGGCACGGCGAGCGTCACCACCTTGAGGCGGAAGAAGAGGTCTTCGCGGAACCGACCGGCCTTCACCTCGGCCTCCAGGTCCTTGTTCGAGGCCGAAATGATGCGCGTGCTGACCTGTCGCTGACGAGTGCCCCCCACCCGCCGCAGCTCGCCGGTGTCGAGCACTTGCAGGAGCTTCGCCTGCATCGCCGGGCTCATCTCGGCGACCTCGTCGAGGAAGAGCGTGCCGCCGTCGGCGACCTCGATGAGACCGGCCTTGGCGGCGACGGCGCCGGTGAACGAGCCGCGTTCGTGCCCGAAGAGCTCGCTTTCGAGCAGCTGGTCCTGGAAGGCGCTGCAGTTGACCACCACGAAGGGCTTCGCCCGCCGGTGACTCGCGGCGTGGATCACCCGGGCGACGAGCGTCTTGCCGGTGCCGGTCTCACCCTGGACGAGCACCGCGGCGTTCGAGGCGGCGATGCGCTCCGCCTTGGCCAGGACCTCGATGATCCCGGGGCTCGAGCCGACGATCGCGGCAGCTCCGGGCACCCCGTCGAGGGGCCGGCGAGAGGGGCTGGCCGGGACCTCGGTGGCGGTGAGATCGCGCACCAGCGAGGGGCTCAAGGGGCGGGTCAGGAAGTCGTGGGCCGCGTCCCCCAGCCAATCCGAAACCGGACCGGAGTCGTCGTGCCCGCCGCGCATCACGACGATCGCTTCGGCGCCGTCACCGCTGCTGCGCACGACGCGCAGCGCTTCGCTGCCGTCTTCCGCCGTCCCCGGCTCGAGGTCCGCGCGCAGCACGTCGAAGCCGCCGGAGGACAGCTGATCCAGGATCTCCCGGCCGTCCTCCAGCTCCACGCCGACGCTACCTCCCGAGATCAGCTCGCGTTCGAGCAGAATACGGACGGGGCGCTCGTCCTCCAGGAGAACGACTTGAACCGCCTGGCGCTTGCCCATAGTTTCGCTGTCCGAATTGTACTATCGCCGTTCCCGCCGCGCCTCACGGCGGCCGGCGCAGGCCGACCGCCGGCCCGCGAGGAGAGCAGAGTATGCCAGCCCACGAGAAGAACCGGCACGCCCGCAGGCTGAGCCTGCTCGCCCGCATCGCGCTCGCCCTTGCCGCGGTGGGCCTGCTGCCCCTGCTCACCGCCTCCTGGCTGCTGGCGCGGATCAACCGCGATGCTTTTGAAGAGCAGGTCCTCGCCACCCACGGCGTCGCCGCGCGCACCGCCGCCGAACGGGTGGGAGCCTACCTCGCTTCGCTGACTGCCCTCGAGCAGGCGGTGGCGGGCAACCCCGTGCTCGCCGAGCCCGGCTCGACCGCTGCCCAGGAGCTCCTCGCCGGGGCCCTGGTCGGCCGCCCGGACCTCGGCGCCCTCGCCCTGGTCGACCCGGCCGGCGAGCTCGTCGTCCGCGCCCAGCGGCGCGACCAGGCAGCGGAGATGGCGGCGGTGCTGGCGAAGGCCCGCGGCCTCGGCGCCGGCAGCGCCGAGGTCCTCGCCGGGCCCGAGACGTCCTGGTTGGTGCTCACCACCCCCCTGCCGGCCGGCGCGGCCCGCCTGCAGCTGGTGGCCGAGGCGGTGCCGCTCGGCGAGGCCATGCGCGGCCTCGAGCTGGCGAGCGATCAGGCGGAGATGGTGCTCGCCGCCGCGCCCGACCGCGTGCTGGCCGGTACCGTGCCCAGCCTCGGCGAGTTCCCGCCCGCCCTGGTGGCGGCGGCCAGCACGGTCAAGATCAGCGGCGCCGGCGTCTACCCGGCGGTGGACGGCGCCAAGGTGCTCGGTGCCTTCGCGCCGGTCCCGGGCACCGGCTGGTTCGTGGCCTCGCGGCAGCCGGCCCGCCTGGCGCAGTCGATCCGCCTGCGCATGCAGCGCGACTCGTTGGTCGCCGTCCTGCTCGCTACCTTGCTGGTCGCCACCCTGTCGACCGCGGCGCACTCGAGCCTCGTCAAGCCCATCCGCTCGCTGGTGCGCGCCCAGCGCGAGCTCGCCGGCCTGGCGACGACATCGCCGGCCGGCAACGAGCTCGATGACCTCCGCAACTCGTTCGAGCTGTTGTCGCGGCGGGTGCGCGACCGCGAGGACCTCGGTCGCATCTTCCTCGGCCGCTACCAGGTCATCGAGCAGCTCGGGGCCGGTGCGATGGGCACCGTCTTCCTCGGCTGGGACCCCAAGCTGCAGCGTAAGGTGGCCCTCAAGACGGTGCGGATCGACGCCGACGCCATGGGCATGGAGCGCGGCGAGCTGTCGCAGAAGTTGCTGCGCGAGGCCGTCACCACGGCCCGCTTCCAGCACCCCAACATCGTCGCGGTCTACGACGTCGAGTCCACCCCCGAGGTGGCCTTCATCGCCATGGAGCTGGTCGACGGCATCGGGCTCGAATGGCTGCTGTGGCGGCAACGCCCGGTCGGCGACGAGCGCTCGCTGCTGCTCGCCCAGGCGATCGCCCGCGCCCTGGCGGCAGCGCACGGCCAGGGCATCGTCCACCGCGACATCAAGCCCTCGAACGTGCTGCTCGGCTACGACGGCTCGATCAAGGTCACCGACTTCGGGATCGCCGAGCTGATGTCGCAGGTGACTTCGGGTGGCGAGGCCTTCTTCGGCACCCCGGGCTACGTGCCCCCGGAGACCCTGCAGGGCCAGGGCTATACGGAGAAGAGCGACCTCTTCTCGCTGGGAGTGGTGCTCTACGAGTGCCTGACGGGCGTCCAGCCCTTCGCCGGCAGCGACCTGCGGCAGACCCTGCTGCGCACCCTGGAGGTCGACCCGCCACCCCCGCACGAGATCGAGCCCGGCGTGCCACGGGAGCTCGACGGGGTGGTGATGCAACTGCTCGCCAAGGCCCCGGCGGCGCGGCCGGCGAGCGCGGAGGCCGTGGTACATTCGTTGGATCTTCTGATCGAGCGCCGCAACCTCGAGTGGGACGCGTCCCTGCTGCCGCAGAAAGGTGAGAAGGGCCTGCTCGAGACGGTCGCTCATTCCCGGCTGTTCTCGACGGCCGGCTTGCGGGGTAGGAGGAGCCAGGCATGACGGGCGATGCGCAGCGGAGCCGCGTTATCCCCATTCTCATCCTCGTGGCGATCGCGGCGGCGGGCGGGCTGCTCGGCGCCGGGACGGCCCGTGCCCAGGCATCACCGGTCGAGGCCGAGGCGAGCCAACCGGTTGGTTGGCACACCGTGCGCCCCGGTGACACGCTGCGGGGCCTCTCGCGCAGTTACTCCGGAGACGAGCGGCTGTGGCGGCAGAACTGGCAGCTCAACCCCGAGCTCGACAACCCCGATCTCCTGCAACCCGGCCAGCGCCTCCGCCTGCTGCTGACCACGACGGTGCCTTCCGACGTCGCCCGCATCACCCGCCTGGCGAGAAGCGTCGAATCGAAGCCGAACCCTTACCCGTGGAACGACGCTCGCATCGGTGAGCTCCTGCGCGACGAGGACGCCCTGCGCACCTTCATGCGTTCTTCCGCCGAGATGCGCTTCCACGACGGCTCGGCGCTCAAGGTCACCGAGAGCTCCCTCGTCTTCATGCGCCGCTTCGGTGATCGCCTGCGGGGCCCCAGCCGGGGTGAGATCGAGATCGTCGAGGGTCAGGCCGACCTCGGCGGGCACGCCCTCACCGGTATCGACGCCGGTGTCGACGTGCTGGTGGGCCCGGCCCTCGCGCGCCCCAAGCCCGGCGCGGGGGGTGACCTCAATACCCGCGCCCGGCGGGCTCGCGGCGGTGCCCAGATGATGGTCTACGCCGGCGAGAGCTCGGTCGAGTCCGGCGGTGCCAAGGTCGCCGTCGCCGCCGGCATGGGGACTTCGGTCCCGGCCGCGGGCCCGCCCTCGCCGCCCGAGGCGCTGCTGCCGGCGCCGGTCCTCACCAGCCCGGCGGCCGAGGCTCGCCTGGGCTACGCCGATCCCACCTTCGAGTGGGAGCCGGTGGCCGGTGCCGCTTCCTATGTGCTCGAGCTTTGCCTCGACCCCGATTGCGCCCGCCTCGAGAGGCGCCTCCTGGACTTGACCGACCAGCGCTGGGGCGGCGAGACGCTCGAGATGGGCGAGCGCTACTGGCGGGTGACCGCCGTCGCCGCCTCCGGTCTCGACGGTTTCCCCAGCCCGACACGGGCCGTGGCCATCCTCGCCGCCACCGTCGACCACACACCGCCGACGGCGCGGTTGGTGGCGACGGGCCCGCAGGTGCGCTGCGGCGAGCGTCTGGTGCTCGGCCCCACCGCCCGCTTGCAGGTCGAGGCAGCGGACGAGGGCTCTGCGGTGGCGGGCGCCCGCTTCGAGCTCGATGGGCGCGCGGTCTCCGCCGCGGAGTGGGGCGGTGCCCTGCCGGCCGGCAGTCACACTACCCAGGCGACCGTCAGTGACCTCGCCGGCAACCAGTACACCACCCCTGCGCTCGACGTGGTGATCGACGACGTGCCGCCCAAGCTCCTCTGGGAGGTCGGCGACCAGTCGCTGCTCACCCGCTTCGGCGACCCCGAGCCCCGGCGGCGTGCGAAGCCGCAACGTGGTGAGGTGGCGCCCCTCGAGTGGTCGGTGGACGGCCGCCGGTGGCTCCCTCTGCGGCCGACCAGCGGTCGTGAGCCCGGCGGCTTCGCCCTCGGCGATCGCCCGCAGATCTTGCTGCGGGCCGTGGGTACCGACCCGTTCGCGCCGGGCGCCCCCATCCATCTGGGCGACCGTGGCCTGCTGCGGATCACGGCCGAGGACGCCGAGTGCAGCGTCGACCGCCTGCGCTTCGGCATCGGCCCCACGCTCGCCGCCGGCGCCCGTGGCCTCGCCCTGTGGATCGAGGCCGTCGATCCGCTGGGCAATGTGGCGACGCTCGAGTGGCCCGTGGTACCGGCCCAGCGGTCGCGTTAGCCGCCGCGGCGGGACCACCGCCACGGCGGGGCCACGGCCACGGCGGGGCCACGGCCCGCGGAATAACTTCGCCCCGCTACGCGAAGGAAGAGCGTTCCCGCGCTCTGCCGCACGGCAGCCTGGGGTACGATCGATCCGCCGAGGAGGTCATCATGAGCAACGGTTTTGACAAGGCCAAGGCGCAACGCAACTGGTTGGAGCGCCTGGGCGAGAAGATCCCAGGGTATCGCGGTTTTGCCGACCGCGAGCTGCGCCGTGACGTCGACAAGCTGCAACGCGAGCACCTCGCCCAGGAGCTCACCGGGATCAAGAACGGTCTGCGGCAGAAGGCGCGCGCCTATGCCGACGCCGGGCAGATCGCAGCCCTCACGCCCTTCGATCGACTGGAGCGGCGCCTCGACGGCCTGGCGCAGACCATCCGCTTCACCGACTACGGAGCGAGCGGGCTGTTCGACGCCCAGAAGGTGGGCGAGGCCGAGCTCGAGCGCCTCTACCAGTTCGACCTAGCGCTGGTCGAAGACCTTGCGCTCCTCGCCGGCGAGGCGGCGGCCGTGCCGCCCCCGGGCGGTGACGCGAGCGCTGCCTTCGCCGCCCTCGACCAGCGGGTGGGGGAGATCGAAACGAATTGGGCCGCGCGCAAGACGATCCTCAGCGGGATCGTCGAGAGCGTCTGAGGAGGGCCGCCATGCAAGTCATCCAGTACCAGGACCCCAGTGGCCAGACGATGGTTGCGCGCTGGCCCAGCGAGGGCAGTGCCGCCATCCAGCTCGGCAGCCAGCTGATCGTCGAGGAGAGCCAGCAGGCGATTTTCCTGCGCGACGGCAAGGCCCTCGACACCTTCGGTCCCGGCCGCCACACCCTGGCGACCGAGAACCTGCCGCTGCTCACCCGCCTGCTGTCGATCCCCTTCGGCGGCAAGTCGCCGTTCCAGGCCGCGGTGGTCTTCGTCAACGCCAAGACCTTCCTCGACCTCAAGTGGGGCACCAAGGAGCCGGTGGTGTTTCGCGACCGCGAGCTCGCCATGGTGCGCCTGCGGGCCTTCGGCAAGTTCGCGGTGCGGATCGCCAACGCCCAGACCTTCGCCAACACCGTGGTGGGCTCGATGGGCCTCTACACCACCGACGGCGTCGAGTCCTACTTCAAGGACCTGATCGTCGCCCGCTTGAACGACCTGCTGGGCGAGACGCTGTCGTCGATCTTCGACCTGCCGAAGGTCTACGACGAGCTGGCGATGGGCCTCAAGGCCCGGGTCTCCGACGACTTCGCGAAGTACGGCCTCGAGCTCGTCGACCTCTTCCTCGGCGCCATCACGCCGCCCGAGGAGGTCCAAAAGGTGATCGACGAGCGTGCCGGCATGGCGGCCGCCGGCGACCTCAACGCCTACATGAAGTTCAAGGCGGCGAAGGCGATCGGCGACGCCGCCCAGGCGACGGGCGGGGACGGCGGTGCCGTCGGTGCCGGGATGGGGGTTGGCGTGGGCGCCGGCATCGGCATGATGCTGCCCAACATGATGCGCGAAGCGATGGCGACCCCGACGCCGGGCACGGCTCCGGCACCGCCCGCGGCGGCGGCGGTCGCGCCCGCGGCGGGAGCCGCCGGGGCGGTGGCAGCCTTCTGCATGAACTGCGGGACCCGCCTGCCGGCGGAAGCCAAGTTCTGCCCGGCCTGCGGCACCAAGGTGGGTTGAGGGGCCGGCACGGATGACGGCGGTCCCGGGCCCCGGCACGAGCGCCGCCGAGCCGGCGCCGGGCCGCCTCGTCTCGACGCTCGCCTGCCCGCAGTGCGGCGCCGTCAACTCGCTGCCCTCGGGCGAGCGGGTGGTGCGTTGCGCCTTCTGCGACGCCGCCCTGTTCATCGACCGCTCGGGGCTGGTCAGCCACTACCGGCTGCCCCGCCTGCTCGATCAAGGGCAGGCCCTCGAGGCGCTGCGCCGCTGGATGGCTGGCAACGAGACCGTGAAGGACCTCGACCGCCTGGCGAAGATCACCGCCGCCGAAGCCGTCTCCTTTCCCATGTGGATGTTCCGCAGCCACCGGCAAGGTGCCGGCGAGACGGTGCGGATCGAGCCCGCGGCCGCCACGCCGGTGGGCGAGCTGGCCGATCTCGCGCTGCCCGCCGGCAAGCTCGAGGCCTACAAGCCGGAGGCAGGTGCCGAGGCGGTGGCGGCGAGCGTGCCGCTGGAGACCGCCCGCAGCTGGCTGGGACCGAGCGGCGAGCAGCTCACCGAGACGGCCCTCGTCCATCTCCCCCTCTGGCGCTGCCGCTATCGCTACGGCGAGCAGGACTTCCTGGCCCTGGTCGAGGCCTCGACCGGTGCCGTTCTCGCCGCCGTCTTCCCGGCCAAGGCAGAGAGCCCGTACTACGTGACGACGGTGGTCGGCGTGCTGCTCTTCCTGATCGAGGGCTTCCTCTTCTCGAACCCCTTCCTGAAGCTCTTCGCCTATCTCCTGACCGGCCTGCCGCTGGCGCTGATCGCCTACTGGGTCACCCGCAAGGTCTGACCGCATGGACCCGACGATCCCACCGCCGCCGGCACCGGCCGGCAAGCTCTCCGGGCCACAGGTGACCGGGCTCAGCTGCCCGAGCTGCGGCGGCACCCTGGACGTCAGCCCGGGCACCCGGGTGCTGACCTGCCCGTTCTGCACGACGCCTCTCCTCGCCCTCGGCTACGCCGGGCTGGCCCGCTACGCGGTCCGTCCCAAGATGAGCGCCGAGCAGGCGGAGGGCGTGGTCCGCAAGTGGTGGAGCAAGGGCTGGGACAAGCACCCGGCGCTGGGCCGCGAGGCAGCGACCGCGGAGGCCTTCCTCTGTTTCCTGCCCTTCTTCCGCGCCGAGGCCGACGCCATGGGCTACGCCTTCGGCGTCGAGCAACGCACCCGCACCACGGGATCGGGCAAGAACCGGCGCACCGAGACGTATGAGGTCGATGTCGAGAAGCGGGTGGAGCGCCACTTCGACGAGACCTCGGCGGCCGTCAACGTCGCCGAGTGGGGCGTGGCCAAGGTCAACCTCACGGGCGACGAGCTCACCGCCTTCGACACCGAGCAGCTGGAGCGGCTGGGGATGGTGGTGCCACCAACCGGCTCGGAGATCGCCGCCCGCCGCGAGTCCACGGCGAGCTTCCGCGAGCAGGCCGACCCCGGCCGCGGCCTGAAGCGGGTTTACTTCCGCTTCCTCGAGCTGATCCGCGAGCGCTTCAGTGTCATCTACTACCCCCTCTGGGTGGTGCGCTATCGCTTCCGGGAGCGCTCCTACCAGGCCCTCGTGGACGCCGAGGACGGCTCGCTCGCCTACGCCAAGGCGCCGGGCAACGACCTCTACCGGGCCCTGATGGGCGTCGGCTCGCAGGCGGCGGCCTGTTTCATCGCCACCACCGCCCTGCAGTGGGCGGCGAAGGGGGACGTCGACAACCCCCTCGCCCTGATCGTCGGCGCCGGCGCGGCAGCGCTCTTCGTGCTGGCCTGGGGCTTCAAGCGCTTCCGCTACGGCGGGGTGGTCGAGGAAGGTACCGGCTACGTTCCCCGCGAGCAGGGTGGGTGGCTGGGCAAGCTCCTCTCGCTCAACAAGAAGGGTGGCTGAGGCCGTGCTCCGCCTGCAACTCCTCAAGTGCAGCCAGTGCGGGGCCCCCATCCAGGCCGAGGGGGCCGATGTCGTCTACTACTGCACGGCCTGCCGCTCGGGCTACACCCTGCTCACCACCGAGGACGGCTTCGAGAAGGAGGGCCTGGTGCCGCTCGAGGTCTCCTTCGTCAGCGCTCCCAACGTGGCCGTCGGCCGCTACCTGCCGTTCTGGTTGCTGCCGGCCACGGTCACCATCCGCGAACGGCGGGCCTCCGGCGGCTCGATCCGGGGCCTCCTCGGCAAGCTCACCGGGCAAGGAGCGGAGGGCAGCGGGCCCAGCCGTGGCGAAGGTACCTTCGTGATCCCGGCCTTCGACGCCGCGCTCGCCCAGACGATCGCGCTGGCCCGCCGCTACACCGAGGCCTTCCCGCAGCTCGGTGAGCGCCTGGGCGAGCGCCTGGTGGGCGGCCGCCTGTCGGCCCGCGACGCCGAGAAGCTCGCTCACTTCACCTTGATCGCCGCCGAGGCCGAGCGCCCGGACACCCTGCAGAACCTCGACTACTCGATCGAGTTCGGCCAACCCCGGCTGCTTGGCGTGCCGTTCGTCGACCGCGGCGGCCGCTGGGTGGACGCTCTCTACGGCCTGCCCGTGTAACGACCACCGGCGCCAGCCGCCCATGCTCGATCATGGGCCACGTTGCAAGCCTCGCTTCGGTTCTCTCGGCGCCCCTGCGGCGGCGCTCTGGTCGCGGCTTGCCTTCGCCCGGTTGCGCGACGCTGAACGGCCCTCGTGAGCAGGCCGGCCGGCGGCCCTCGACAGCGCAAGCCGCGTAGCCAAACCAAGCTACAATGAATCCCCCTCTCGGGGTCCTGGGAACGAGCGATCGAGCTGTGGCGCACCGCGAAGCAGGCACCGTTCTTGACGGCAAGTACGAGATCCTGCGCCGCCTCACCGGCGGCGGCATGAGCGAGGTCTACCTCGTGCGCCACCTCCACCTCGACGAACGGCGGGTGGTCAAGGTGCTCCGCCCGGAGGACGCCGCCGACCCGGCGGCCCAGGCCCGCTTCCTGCGTGCCGCCAAGACGGCCACCCAGATCAAGCACCCCAACGTCGCCATCCTCTACGACTACTCCCGGCTTCCCGACGACAGCTTCTACATGGTGTGGGAGTACATCGACGGCGAGGACATCGGCCGCTGGGTGGAGCGCCGCGGGCCCTTCCCCGTCGATGTCGCCGTCGACCTGGCGATCCAGGCCCTGCGCGGTTTGGAGGCCATCCACTCGCACGGCGTCATCCACCGCGACATCAGCCCCGACAACCTGATGCTGACCAGCGACGTCAAGGGGCGGATCCGGCTCAAGATCATCGACCTCGGGCTGGCGAAGAACCTGGCCCCGCTCAAGCGCGACATCGAGGTCACCCAGGTCGGTATGTTCATGGGTAAGCTGCGCTACTGCTCGCCGGAGCAGGCCGGGATGGTCGAAGGAGTGAGCCTCGACCGCCGCAGCGACCTCTACTCGTTCGCTGCCGTCTTCTACGAGATGCTCTGCGGCAAGCCGCCGTTCGACTCCGAGACGCCGCACGGCTACGTCTTCAAGCGCCTGACCGAGGACCCGCTGCCGCTCACCACTCGGGCGCCCGGGCTCACCATCAGCGCCGCCCTCGACCGCGTGGTGCGGATGGGCCTCGAGCGCGATCGCGACAAGCGGTTCGCCTCGGCGGTGCGCTTCATCGAGGCGCTCGAGGAGGCCAACGGCACCGCCGGCCGCTTCTCGACTCAGAAGATCCCCACCCAGACCCTGCGCAGCGCTGCCGTCGCCAAGCCCGGGGCGACGGAGGACCCGAGCGGCGGCGCCAGCCGGACGTCGAGCCAGCTCACCCGCCAGGAGCGCGACGAGCTCCTGGCACAGATCCAGCGGGCCTCGGAGCGCCTGGAGCGGACCCGTGTCTTCCTCGACGGCGCCGAAGAGGCCCTCGAACGGGGGGACCTAGAAACGGCACGCGGCTTGCTGAGCCAGGCGGAGACCATCGATCCCAAAGCCAAGGGTCTCGCCGACCTCAAGGAGCGCCTGTTGAGCGCCGAACACCAGAGTACCGCCGGCCCGCGGATCGCTGAGGCCGAGAAGCTGCTGGAACGCTATCTCGAACAGCACCAGCTGCCGCTCGCGCGCCTGGCCCTCGCCACGCTTCTCGAGCTCGCGCCAGCGCATCCGCGCCGGCGAGACTTCGAGCGCCGCCTGCTCGAGCTCGAGGGTGGCGCCGAGCAGGAGCAGCGTGCCGAGCGCGCCCTGGCGAGCGGCCGCGAGGCGCTGGCCCGGGGCGATCTCGCGGCCGCCGAGCGCTCGCTCGGCGCGCTGCGCAAGATCGACACCGCCGCCAGCATGGCGGCGGAGCTCGCCGAAGAGGTGGCGCGCAACCGCCGGGAGGTGGAGCGCGAACGCACCGTCGGCGCCCACAAGGAGAGCTTCCGGCGAGCCCTGCAGAGCGGCGAGCTCGGCCGCGCCGAGACCGCTCTCCACGAGCTCGCCGAGCTCGAGATCACCAAGATCACGGTCGACCTCTACCGCTCGCAGCTCGACGATGCCCGCCGCCTGGCTGACCAGGCCGGTGCCGCCGAGCAGTTCGAGCAACAGTTCGCCGCCAGGATGGCGGCCGGAGATTGGCGGGGTGCGCGCGAGGTGGCCCTCGACATGGAGCGCAACCTCGAGAAGCACCCGCGGCCGGCCTCGATGTTCACCGAGGCCGAACGGCTGCGCGAGGAGCGCGAGCGCGACCAGACCATCGACCAGGCGGTGCAGCAGGTCGAGGACATGCTCGGCCAGCAGCGCCTCGACCAGGCCTCGATCGCCCTCAGGATCCTCGTCCGCCTGGCCCCTAACCACCCCCGCCGCAGCGAGCTCGAAGGCCGCCTCGCCAGCCTCGTCCGGTAGCGCCCACCAGGCGCGAAGGAGGGCGGCCCAGCGCCGCCGCTGTGCTAATCTCCGTGCGCTTCCGGGCTCCACGGCGGCGCCCGCACCTTCGACACAAAGACCTCATTCCAAATGGTTTAGATATGCATACCGCTACCGAGCGACTGAAGCGCTACGCCTTCATGCAGTTCGCCCGTGACTTCGATCTGCGGTTCGAATACCTGCTCAAGACCGGCAAGGTCAGCAAGTGGTACAGCGAGGTGGGCGGCGAGGCCACGACGGTGCCGGCCGGCCTCGCCCTCGAGGCCGGCGACGCCCTGTGCACGCTGCACCGCGACCTCGGCGCCATCCTCGCCGTCTACCTCGACCC
>WBZL01000433.1_pt1 | contig 24065 bp, 24 predicted proteins | sample 5204291 | NCBI WGS metagenome assembly WBZL01 (sample SAMN12344345, study PRJNA552823) | activated sludge metagenome | biome: Activated sludge suspended growth; feature: Nitrification reactor; material: Wastewater; isolation source: activated sludge from nitrification reactor of wastewater...
TTTGCCTTGGCATTTTCCTCAGCCGTCGGGACGCTGTTGATACCGCAGCCAGCAAGCGAGAGCGCGAGCACAGGTGCAGCAAGAAAGGCCGGATTGCGACGTTTGAACATGGTCACGATGAACTCCCCAAGGAATAGGTGTATGGCCAAGATAGGACGCCACTGGCCTTCCCGCAATAAGCTTGCAATCGCATTCTTTCGTGCCAGTCTCGATGGTGCTGTGCCGACGCAGATGGGAGAATGCATGATGTGGGGAGAATTCAAGGCTTTCGTCAACAAGGGCAATGTTCTCGACCTGGCCGTGGGCGTGCTGATTGGCGCGGCCTTCGGGAAGATTATTTCATCCTTCACGGATGACATTCTGATGCCCGTGATCGGTCTCCTGACGGGAGGCGGCGTGGACTTTTCAAACAAGTTCATCTTGCTTGGTGATCCGGGAGACAAAGTGGTTACCACCCTTGCGGAGGCCAAGGCTGCCAATGTGGGCGTGTTTGCCTATGGAAACTTCCTGACCGCGCTGATCAATTTCGTCATCCTTGCGTTTGTGATTTTCCTGATCGTGCGGAGCGCAAACAAGATGATGAAGCGCGCAGAAGATGCCGGGACGCCCGAAGATGTGATGCTCCTGCGCGAGATTCGGGATTCGCTCAAGAAATAGCGGTCGTCAGGCCGCTGCCTTTTCCCCGGCTTCGGCCACCGCGGCTGCAAGGCTTGTCCCGTCGAGAATGCGGGCGGTATCGTCTCGCACGATCATCATGGCGCGCCGGATCTCGCACTTTTCCTCGTCCCGGCAGTCCTTGCATTTCTTGTAGGCTGTCCGGCTGACGCAGGGAACAAGCGCCAGCGGCCCTTCAATCACGCGAATGATGTCCCCAAGTGAAATGAGGTGGGCAGGCCGCGCCAGCGCAAAGCCCCCCTGCTTCCCCCGCGTCGAAACAACCAGATTCGCGGTCTTCAGCTCTGTCAGGATGATCTCGAGGAACTTTCGCGGCACACTGGCTTCGGCGGCAATCCGGCTCATGGGGACCGGATGATGGCCCCGTGGCTCCCGCGCGAGCAGCAGCATGGCCCGAAGCCCGTAACGCGAACGCTGTGTCAGCATGTTAAACACCCTAGCAATTGGTGGAGATTAAAACAACCCTGATGCGTGGCGCGGATGCACTTAACATTCACGATTCCCGTCCTATATTGGTTCACGCCGGGTTCGCCCGGCTATGGCGATAAATGATGCCGTGCAATAGATGCAGCGGACCCGGGGGCGGTACCCGGCGGCTCCACCAGAATGCTCGCATTTGCGGGCGTCCTGACGGGGCCGAACTAGGATCGACGTGTGTTGAAAAGCGGTGTTTTCGCCCGGCATGAATAAGCCGTGAAATGGTTCAATCTCATAAGTGCCAACGATAACGAAGCACTTGCTATTGCTGCTTAACCCTACGGCCTAACGGCCCAAGGTTAACCAACATAACGCGGTCGGGCTGAACCGGGCAACAGAATCAGATTCCAGCGGCACGGGAGGCGCCGGGCAACAGAAGCCTCCCACCCTGACCGGCTGGACGTCGCGGAAGCGTTGGGCCGAGCCACACGGGCGGGCATGGCCGGTGCGGGCTGCCATCCCACTAATGCTTGACATTTCGGCTGGCGAATCTAATGCGCCCGCTTTCCGCGCCTCGCGTGCGACCAGCATCATTCTACAAGGGTTTTCAGGTCATGGCCAAGCCAACCACCGTCAAGATCAAGCTCGCCAGCACGGCGGATACCGGCTTCTTCTATGTTACCAAGAAGAATCCCCGCACGAAGACCGAGAAACTTTCTTTCAAGAAATATGACCCCATTGTGCGCAAGCATGTGGAGTTCAAGGAAACGAAGATCAAGTAATCCGGCCGCGGCTGCGCCTTCAGGGCGCTCCAGTGGCGCTGGATCAGACCAGCGCCCGCGAATCGGCCAGGTCCGCGAGATCCCGGACCACGCCGATGAACTTCATCAACGAGATGGGTTTTGCAACATAGGCGTCGGCACCGGCATCGCGAATCCGGTCTTCGTCGCCCTTTCCGGCGTAAGCGGTCACAGCCATGACGGGGATCCTCCTGAGGATCACATCCCGGCGAATCGCTTCGATGAGCTCAAGGCCGCTGATATGCGGCATCTGTATGTCCATGATAATGATGTCCGGTGCGAACAGGGTCGCCCGGTTGATCGCCTCGCGCGCATCGCGCACGCCTTCCGTTTCGAAGTCGTGCACCCGCAAAAGGTCGCAAAAGAGTTTCAGATTGAGTTCATTGTCCTCGACAACGAGCACCCTTTTTGCCACGCCAGCTTTCCCACTGAATTTCCCGGAAGCGACTTCTAGGCCATGCTCAAGGCTGAGACAAACCCTCATGATACGGTCGCCATTGCCCTTTCGGCGCTGGCATGGATCCTGTCTGACGACAGCAGGGCCGCGCGCCTTGTTGCCCTGACCGGACTGGATAGCGCCGGTTTGCGGTCCCGCCTCGGGGATCCTGCACTCCATGATGCGGTTTTCGCCTTTCTTGAAGCGCACCAGCCAGACCTTATGGCCTGTGCAGACGCGCTGGGCGTATCTCCTGCCGAACTCGCCCGGCCAGAGGGCCTGCAATGAACCGTCCACTGCTGATCACGGATTGCGACGAAGTCCTCCTCCATATGGTGGTGCCGTTCGCCGAATGGCTCGATGAAGTGCACCACATTCACTTCGACCTTGATCTTGGTGATTTTGCCAACGCCTTGCGCCACAAGGCGACAGGCGAACTCGTTCCCGGCCCGAACATCTGGCCGCTGCTCCAGGATTTTTTCCGCACGGAAATGCCGCGGCAAGGAGCCATTGAAGGGGCCGTTGAATCCATCAACAGTCTTGCCGCACACGCCGATATCGTGATCCTGACCAACCTGACCGATGATTTCCAGGCGGCCCGGACGGAGCAGTTGCGCGCTGTCGGGATCAATTTTCCCGTGATCACCAATCAGGGCGGCAAGGGGCAGCCGCTTGCCCGGATAGTTGCGGACTATGCACCAAGCGTGACCGTATTCGTGGATGATCTGGCGCACCAGCATGTTTCGGTGGCTGAGCATGCGCCGGATGTCTGGCGGCTCCATATGGTGGGCGAGCCACGGTTGCAGCCTTTCATCAAGACCCCGCGCGCTGCGCACCAGCGTATCGATGACTGGCAGAATGCGACGGGTTGGATTATTGATCGATTCAAGGGAGTACCGTTGTGACCGATTCCAAGCCGAAACCGTTCAAGGTCAACCCCCCAGTTCCGGAGCCCGGACCGGAAGACCGGCTGGCGGCGCTTGGCCTCACTCTGCCCAAGCCGGCAGCCCCTGTGGCAGCCTATGTCCCGACAGTCGAAGCCAATGGGATGCTTTATGTGTCCGGCCAGATTTCTTTTCAGAACAACCAGCTGATGGATGGCCGTCTGGGTGAGGACAGGGACCTTGCCTATGGTGTTCAGGCAGCCCGGGCCTGCGGCCTTATGGTGCTGGCACAGATCAAGGCCGCGCTTGGCTCGCTCGATCGAGTGGAGCGGATTGTGAAGCTCAATATCTTTGTCAATTCAGACCCGCGCTTTACCGACCAGCCGAAAGTCGGCAACGGCGCGTCCGAACTGATGGTGCATGTCTTCGGCGATGCAGGAAAGCATGCCCGCGCAGCCGTGGGCGTGCCGACCTTGCCCTTGGGGGCAGCTGTAGAGGTGGATGCGATTGTCGCCATCAGGCCGGCCTGAATTGGCAGTCGCCCGGCTCGCGCAGGGCGTGAGAGATTTCAGCGCCGAAGCATGGGACCGGTGCGCCGGCAGCGGCAATCCCTTCGTGAGCCATGCCTTTCTTTCCATTCTTGAAGACTCCGGGAGCGCGACCGCAGAGGCCGGATGGCAGCCGCTGCCCATTGCAATCGACGGTCCGGACAGGAGCCTGGCGGGCGTTGCTCCCTGCTATGTCAAAAGCCATAGCCAGGGCGAATATGTCTTTGATCACGGCTGGGCCGATGCCTGGCACCGTGCAGGGGGCCAATATTATCCCAAGCTTGTCATCGCTTCGCCGTTTTCGCCGGTTCCCGGCCCACGCCTGCTGACCGGTGACGATGATGTGGCGCGCGGGCTGATCCGCGCTGCCGAAGCCATTGTCACCCGGAATGACCTGTCTTCTGCACATGCAAACTTTCTGGAAGCGCAGGATGTGGAACGGTTCAGGGCCGCTGGCTGGCTGATCCGTGAAGGATCACAGTTTCACTGGATCAATCAATCCTATGGCGTGTTCGATGATTTTCTTGCCAGCCTGTCCTCGAGAAAACGCAAGGCCATCCGCAAGGAAAGGGCCCAGGCGCAATCCGGTCTGGAGATCGTCCAGCTGACAGGTGACGCCATCCGGGAAGAGCATTGGGATCTCTTCTGGCAATTCTACCAGGACACCGGCGCACGAAAATGGGGCCGCCCCTATCTGACGCGCCGATTCTTCAGCTTGCTGGGAGAGGTGATGGCGGACAGGGTCCTGCTTGTCCTTGCCCTGCGGGATGGCCATGCAATCGCAGGCGCGCTCAATCTGATCGGTGAAGATACCCTGTACGGCCGGTACTGGGGTTGCGTTGAGGACATCCCCTTCCTCCATTTCGAGCTGTGCTATTATCAGGCGATCGACTTTGCGATCGCACGCGGACTGGCCAAGGTCGAAGCAGGTGCCCAGGGTGAGCACAAGCTGGCCCGGGGCTATGGTCCGGTGCCGACCTGGTCGGCTCATTATATCGCCGATCCCGGCTTCCGGGCCGCCGTTGCCGATTTTGTGGCGCGTGAGCGCCACGCCGTAGAACGTCAGATTGCGTTCCTTGGGGAAATGACCCCTTTCAGAAAGGGCAGCTAGGCGGCCTTGCGCATGGTTTCGGCGAGCCAGGCCCGCGCCTGGCGCTGGGCTTCTGCAATTTCGCGCGCGGTCATGTCTTCGGCAATCTCTGCCCGGCATTGCTGGCCTCGCTCGCTGCCATTGAGCGCAGCAAGGTTGAACCATTTGTGGGCCTGCACGAGATCAACCTCGACCCCGCATGCCCCCGATGAATAGGCAATGCCCAGTTCGTAAAAGGCTCCCGCATTGCCGCGCGCTGCATCCGCGAGGCGGCTTTCGATCAGGAAATTGGCACTGTTGAAACTGCTTGCCATGGTAAACCCCCTTCACCAAATCTTGCTGAAGGGTTTGTCGGCCAGACATGGTCAACAAATGGTTAACGCGTCTTGGGCTTTTTCATCCTTGCGGCCCTCGACGGCAAGATTGTCAATAAGCCGGGTCGAGCCGATTCGCCCTGCTGCAAGCAGCCTGGCTGTCCGGTCCAGCGTCTTGAGGGGCTCAAGCGAGGCAGCGTCCACCAAGGCAAAATAATCGACCTGCGTGAAACCCGAAGCCAGCAGGCCGGCCTGAGCAGAGGCAAGGATTGTCGCCACGTCAGCGCCATTGCAAATGTCGCGGGCCGCAGACTTCAGGGCATTCGGCAAGGCAAGCGAGACTGCCCGATCGGTCTTGGAGAGATAGGCATTGCGAGATGACAGGGCCAGCCCATCCGGATCCCGCACGATCGGCATCCCCATGATTTCGACGTCCAGATCAAGATCGGATGCCATCCGCCGGATAATGGCCAGCTGCTGCCAGTCCTTTTCTCCGAAGATGGCAATGTCCGGGCGAACCTGGTTGAGCAGCTTTGCAACAACGGTGGCCACGCCCTCGAAATGGCCGGGCCGGGCCGCGCCGCACCACAAATCTCCTAGGCCCGCAACCTGCACGTTCGTGGCAAAGCCATCCGGATAGACTTCCGCAACCGACGGCATCCACAAGGCCGTCACACCCGCTTCGGCCAGCCGCGCGGCATCGGCCTCTTCAGACCGGGGGTATTTATCCAGATCTTCATTGGGCCCAAATTGCTTGGGATTGACGAAAATCGACACGATCACATCATCCGCCTGGCGCCGGGCCAGCTCGACAAGAGCCATGTGGCCGGCATGGAGCGCGCCCATGGTTGGCACAAGTGCGAGTGTCCGGCCGCCCTCACGTATCAATTTGGTGCGTTCACGCAAGGCGGTCAGCTGACGGATAATTTGCACGGGCAAGCCTGCTCAGATATGGACGGTCGCGCGCTCCTTGGCGAGCGGGAACCAATGAATCAAGAGGCTGGACCATAGCACCGATGGCGCAGAACACCCATGTCATTGTCTTCGCCAACGAAAAGGGCGGCACCGGCAAGTCGACAACAGCCGTCCATACCGCCGTTGCCTTGCAAAGCACGGGTCACAGCGTCGCCGCCATTGACCTCGACACCCGCCAGAGGACAATGACACGCTATCTGGACAATCGCGAGGCAACCGCACGTCGTCGTCAGATTGACCTGCCCTCGCCCCGCCATGTCGCGCTTGGCCTGCTGACTCCGGCGGGACTGGATCAGGAAATGGCACGCGTTGGCAGTGGTGCCGACTTTATCGTGATCGACACGCCCGGGCGAGACGACCCGGTTTCGCGCGCCGCCATTGCCCGCGCCGATACAATCGTGACCCCGATCAACGACAGCTTTGTCGATCTTGACCTCATCGGCCAGGTGGATGCCGAGACCTTCCGCGTCAAACGCCCGAGCTTTTACGCCGAACTGATCTGGGACCTGCGCAAGGAACGCGCCCGCGCCGATGGCGCAACGGTCGATTGGGTCGTGCTGCGCAATCGCCTCCAGCATATCGATGCGCACAACATGCGGCGGGTCGGCAAGGCCCTGGTGGAGCTTTCCAAGCGCGTCGGCTTCCGCACGATTTCGGGATTGGGTGAGCGCGTCATCTATCGCGAGCTATTCCCCAAGGGGCTCACTTTGCTTGATGTCGATGCGATCGGCGGCATTGGTCTCAGCCACATTGCCGCACGTCAGGAACTGCGCGAACTGGTGGCAGGTCTTGCGCTGCCGGTGCGCGAGAATGATCAGCCTGAACTGGCCTTTGCATGATCCGCTTCCTGATTTTCGCAGGGCTGCTTGGTCTCCTGTATATCCTTGTGAAGCGCGCGATTTCACCCGCTTCGGCCATGAGCATTGCCGAGGCCGCGCAAATTCTGGGCATCCCTGCGGATGCGGACGTCGAGGCCATAGTCGAAGCACACAAGCGGCTGATTGCGAAAGTCCATCCCGACAAGGGCGGAACATCCACACTGGCCATGCAGGTCAATCAGGCGCGCGATATACTGCTTCGTAACATTTCTGCACGATAGGTGTCGTCCATGTCACATCAATTCGATCCGGTCGCGCTCCGCGAGTATGATATTCGCGGGATTGTTGGAAAAACGCTTGGAGAGGCCGACGCCTATGCGATCGGGCGTACCTTTGGCACCATAGTTCGCCGCAGCGGCGGGACGTGCATCGCAGTCGGCTATGACGGCAGGCTTTCGTCGCCCATGCTCGAAACGGCCTTGATTAAGGGCCTGACGGAAAGCGGGGTTGACGTTGTCCGGGTCGGCCTGGGTCCGACGCCCATGCTCTATTATGCCGAATCGGTTCTTGAAGGCGTGGATGGGGGCATCCAGATTACCGGGAGCCACAATCCGGCGGACTATAACGGATTCAAGATGGTCCTGCGGCACGGCCCGTTTTACGGCGAAGACATTCAGGTTTTGGGCCGCATGGCCGCCAACGCGGACTGGGAAAGCGGGTCCGGACAGGTGACCGAGCACGATATCGAGGATGCCTATGTTGCTCGGCTGGCCCGGGACTATCCCGGCCGCGCCTTCAGGATTGGCTGGGACGCGGGCAATGGCGCAGCAGGCCGTGTGATTGAAAAGCTGACGCGGCTCCTTCCGGGAGAGCATCATCTTCTGTTCACCGAGATCGATGGGCGGTTTCCCAACCATCATCCCGACCCGACCGTTGAAGAGAATCTCGCCCACCTCAAGGCCCTCGTGGCTGAGAAATCGCTCGATTTCGGTGTCGCCTTTGATGGTGACGGAGACCGGATTGGTGCCATCGACGGACAGGGACGCGTGATCTGGGGTGACCAGATTCTGTCTGTTCTGGCGGAATCGGTGCTCCAGCAGGAGCCGGGCGCAACCATCATTGCCGATGTGAAGGCCAGCCAGGCCCTGTATGATCGGATTGCCGACCTTGGTGGCAAGCCGCTGATGTGGAAGACCGGGCACAGCCTGATCAAGGTCAAGATGAAGGAAACCGATAGCCCGCTTGCGGGGGAAATGAGCGGACACATCTTCTACCGCCATGGATGGTACGGCTTTGATGATGCCCAATATGTTGCGGTCCGTTTCATGCAGGCCATTGCCGAACAGGGAGGATCGCTCATGGCGATCCGGGATGCAATGCCGGACATGATCAATACCCCGGAACTGCGTTTTCAGGTTGATGAAAGCCGGAAGTTTGCCGTGGTCGATGAAGTTCTGGCCCGGCTCAAAGCCGAAGGCGCAGACGTCAACCGGACGGACGGGGCACGCGTGAACACGCCCGATGGCTGGTGGCTGCTGCGCGCGTCGAACACCCAGGATGTGCTTGTCGCCCGCGCCGAGGCGCGCGATCAGGCCGGTCTGGACCGCCTGATGGCCCAGATTGATGCGCAGCTCGCAGCATCCGGTCTTGTTCGCGGGGAGTCCGTAGGGCATTGATTCTTCTGCATGACGGCCCGACAGTCGCCGTGTGACCTCAATTCCGCCCATCCTTGAAGACTGGATCCGCAGCAAGGGCTGGGCGCTGCGCCGCCACCAGCTTGGGATGCTCGAGGCTGCCCGCGACGGCAGCCATGCCCTGCTCGTTGCCCCCACGGGCGCCGGAAAGACCCTTGGCGGCTTTCTTGCAACCCTCGCCGAACTCATCGAATCGCCGACCGAGGGCCTGCACACGCTCTATGTCTCGCCGATCAAGGCGCTGGCTGTCGATGTCCGGCGCAACCTCATGCGCCCTGTCGAGGACATGGACCTTGCCATCAGGATCGAGACGCGAACCGGTGACACGCCATCCGATCGCAAGGCGCGGCAGAGGGCCCGCCCTCCGCAGATCCTGCTGACGACACCTGAGTCACTCAGCCTCCTGCTCTCCTATCCGGACAGTTTCGGCATGTTTGCCGGGCTGAACACGATCATCATCGATGAGATCCATGCCTTTGCTCCCAACAAGCGCGGGGATCTGCTGAGCCTGTCTCTCGCTCGGCTCCAGACGATCAGTCCGGGGCTGCGTCGTGTCGGCCTGTCTGCAACCGTGGCGGACCCGGGCGCCTATCTGCAATGGCTTGCGCCGGACAGACAGGGCAAGCCCGTCCGCGTTGTCGAAGGGGATGCCGGGGCTCCCCCCGAAATTTCGATGCTGTTGCCTGAAGGTGAAATTCCCTGGGGGGGGCATTCGGGACGCTATGCCGCAGCGCAGGTGATGGCAGAGATCGAAACGCATGAGACCACCCTGGTCTTTTGCAATACCCGCGGCCTTGCCGAACTGATTTTCCAAGAACTCTGGGCCGTCAATGACCTGAAGCTGCCCATCGGCATCCATCACGGAAGCCTCGATATCGAAGCGCGCCGCAAGGTTGAGAATGCCATGGCCGAGGGGCGCTTGCGCGGGCTCGTCGCCACCGCAAGCCTCGATCTTGGTGTTGACTGGGGTAATGTCGATTGCGTGATCCAGATGGGCGCGCCAAAGGGCTCGTCACGCCTGATGCAGCGCATCGGACGCGCAAATCACAGGCTCGATGAGCCCAGCGAAGCGATCATCGTTCCGGGAAACCGGTTTGAGTATCTCGAGGCCCAAGGCGCCATAGACGCCATAGCCGAAGGCATGCGCGATGGAGACACATTCCGGCCGGGCGGGCTCGATGTGCTGGCCCAACATGTCATGGCCTGCGCCTGTGCGGCCCCGTTTGATGAATCGGCCTTGCTCGCTGAGGTCCGAACCGCCCAGCCATACCGCACGATCGATGCCCAGACCTTCTCCCGCGTCCTCGGGCTGATTGCCACAGGTGGCTATGCGCTTAAAGCGTATGACAGATTTCGTCGGCTCGTGCGTGAACCAGATGGCCGGTGGCGCGTCACGCATCCAAAATTTGCTGCGCAGTATCGCCTCAATGCCGGGATCATCGTTGATTCGCCCATGCTGGCCGTGCGGTTCCGGAATGGGCGCAAGCTCGGCATGCTTGACGAATATTTTGCAGCGAGCCTCGTCAAGGGGGACTGTTTCTTCTTCGCCGGAATGGCCCTTGAAGTCGAAGGCGTGGATGCGACTGACCTGATCGTGCGAGCGACCGCGAGGCGAGCCCGTATCCCGAGCTATGGCGGTGCGCGCATGCCCCTGACAACGCACCTGGCGGATCGTGTGCGCGCATTCCTGCATGATCGCAGGCAATGGGCCCGGTTTCCGGAGGATGTGCGAGCCTGGCTTGACATGCAGTCCCGGCGTTCGCTGCTGCCGGCGCCTCATCAGCTCCTGGTTGAAAGTTTTCCCCGCAATGGCCTCCATTACATGGTTGTCTACAGCTTCGAAGGGTGGAACGCGCACCAGTCGCTCGCCATGCTCATCAGCAAACGCATGGATGTGTTGGGGCTGAACCCTGTCGGCTTTGTGGCCAGCGACTATGCCTTTGCCATCTGGAGCCTGCAGCCGGTCCAGGATCCGAAACCCTTGTTTTCCGCCGACATCCTTCAGGACGAATTGGTCGAATGGATCGAGCAATCCGCGCTGCTGAAACGGGCCTTTCGTGAAGTCGCCGTGATTTCCGGGCTGGTCGAGCGCCAGCAGCCCGGGAAGCGAAAGTCCGGCCGACAGGTCACGTTTTCAACCGATCTGATCTATGATGTCCTGCGCAGGTACGAGCCGGATCATCTCCTGCTCCAAGCGGCTTGGGCCGATGCGCGGGCGCGGATGACCGATGTGGGGCGGCTTGGCGACTTGCTGGATCGCGCCGCAGGGAGCATCATCCACAAGCCCTTGTCACGCGTTTCGCCGCTTGCGGTTCCGGTTCTCGTTCTGATCGGACGCGAAAGCGTGGCTGGCCCAGACACCGACGATGCCATACTCATCGAAGCCGAAGCCCTTGTCGCCGAGGCCATGGACCCATCAAGGGAAAGTTGACCACGCCCCCGGGGGCTCTATGGTTCGCACCGAGGGGATGGCATGGAAGAGGAGCCGGTCGATGGCGCGAACACCCCTGTCCTGGGCGCTTGGTGCCCTCATCAACCTGATGGCGTGGCCCGCCATGGCGCAAGCCATTCCCGACAATCCCGGTGCGCAGCCTGCCGGACTGGCCCAGCCTTCGGGTGATCCGGCAGCAGAGGTTTCAACCGGGCTGGACCGTTCGCTGCGCATGACGGTGCCGGTCATGATCAACGGGCAGGGGCCCTTCGACTTCGTCGTCGACACCGGGGCTGACAGGACCGTCATTTCCGAGGAGCTGGCCAAGCAGCTTGGCTTGCCCCAATCGGGTACGGCGACGCTTCACGCCATGGGGGGATCCGCCAAGGTCAGGCTCGTCAGGATTGGCACCGTACAGGTGTCCACCAACACCGCACGCCATGTTCAGGCAGCCGCCCTGCCGCGCCGCAATATCGGCGCGGACGGGCTGCTTGGCATAGACAGCCTCAAGAACCAGAGGATTGTCATGGACTTTCAGTCGCACACCTTTCGGGTTGAACCGGCTGCAGCGCCCGAAGAGGCCGTGCCGGACGATGCCGAGCAGATTATCGTGACGGCCAGAACGCGCCTCGGCCAGCTTGTCATGGTTGATGCAGATGCCAATGGTCAGAAGATCTGGGTTGTTGTCGACACGGGCGCACAGAACAGTATTGCCAACACCCGTTTGCGCGCCCTGCTGGTCAAACGCGCGCCTGACACAGAGATCCGGTCCATCAACATGGTCGATGTCCTCGGCCGCAGTACCCCTGCGGAATACACGATTGTCCGCAAGCTCAGGATCGGCGGCATTTCCATGGGGAACGCCGCGATTGCCTTTGCCGATGCCCATCCTTTCAGGCTGTTTGGTCTTTTGCGAAAGCCATCCATGCTGCTCGGCGTTGAAGGCCTGCGCTCCTTCCGCCGCGTTTCAGTCGACTTCGCGACACGCAAGGTCAAGTTCCTCCTGCCGGAGGAAGGCTAGCCCGCGATCCAGCTCGCGACGTCTTCCGCCACGCGGTTTGCCGCTGTGTTGAGAGCGCGGCTGACCGCAGCAGGTTTGATCTGGCCAACCGGTACCCGCGCTTCGAACCGGCGGGTCTGGACTGTCCGGCCATGGTCTGACGTCATGGCGGCATCATAGGTCACGACGGCCTCGCCCGATGAGCCTGCGCCGGGGTCAACCCCGAATGCACTCAATGTTCCCGTTACCTGCGCCCCCTGGTCCAGCGCCAGTTGGCGAACATCAAGCACAACCCGGCCGGTTTTCGCAGCGACGGTTTCTGCGAGCACGCGCTGAAAGAGGCGCGCGGGAGGCTCAACCCAAACCGCGTCCTTCACATAGGCGATCGCCGTGGCCCCGCTGGTGACCAGAATCCGGTTGCTCGCCAGCGCCTGCGGCACAACGGGCACATGGATGGTGATTGCTTCGCCCGCACTGGCCGTGCGTATGTCATTCGGGGCAACGCGCGCCGATGACGACAACGTCAGCAAGGCTGCTGGCGGCTTGCTGCCAAGGCTCACGCAGGAGGCCAGCGCCAGACCAAGCCCGACCATTGAAAGCGCTCTGATCATTTGCCTTGCCTCCCTGGCTTATAGTCGGGAAGCTGCGGCGCGCCGAGCAAGGCCCCGGCCCCTCCCTGGTCGAGTTTGGTCGCAACAGACCCCAGAGCTTCCGACATCGTCCGCAAATCGCGAACCAGCTGGCCGATTTCCGGAATGGTCTGGTTTGAGAGAACCTGCACGCCGGGCCGCGCCTCGCTCAGCACGGCATCTAGGCTCGCAAGGCTCTTCTGGGCCTGAGTGGCTGCCTTGCGAAGTTCGACCACCATTGGTCGCCCGTCGCTATCCAGCAAGCTGTTCGTCGTTCCCGCCAGCTTGGCCAGCTCTTCTGCGGCCAGCCCGGCGGATTTGATGGTTGTCCGCGTTTCGGCAATGGTCGCCTCGATCTGGGGCCCGTTGCGCGCCAGCGTTGCTGTCAGGCGATTGGTGTTCTCGAAGATGCCGGACAGGCTTTTCTGGTTCTTGTCATTGAGCAACTCGGTCAACCGTTCGGTCAGGGTCGAGATGCGTTCAAGCAGTTGCGGCGCATTGTTGAGCAGCGCGCCAAGCCCCGATCGCTTGGTCGGAATCACAGGGACCCCAGCCGGGCCAATATCCGAGATCGGTGGGGCTCCCTTGAGTGCGCCATCGAGCAGGATGGACGAAGGGCCGGTAAAGCTGCCTTGCAGACTGGCGGTTGTGCCCTGAAGGATCGGGGTTTCGCTTTTCACCTCGATGCGGACACGAACAAATCCGGGATTGTCCCGCCACAACTCAATATGCCTGACCTGTCCGGACGGAACCCCGGCATAGGTGACGGTGCCGCCCTGCGACAGGCCCTCGACGGATTGCTGAAAGAAGATGTCATAGCTTTTCGTCAGACCACCGTTGAGCCCGGCCAGCCAGACAATGAAACCTGCAAGCGCGGCCAGCAGCCCCAGCACGACGCCTCCGACAAGGATATGGTTGGACCGAGTTTCCATTAACGCATCATGCCCCTGTTTCGCCGTTGCGATCAACCGCTGCCTTCGCGGCCCGGCCGCGAGGGCCATTGAAATAGTCCTGAATCCACGGATGATCCATTGCCAGCAGCTCGGCAATCGTCCCAACGCCAATGACCTTGCGGTCCGCCAGCACAGCGACCCTGTCACAAATGGCATAAAGCGTGTCGAGGTCATGCGTGATCAGGAACACCGTAAAGCCAAGTGTCTTTTGCAGGCTCTGGGTCAAGGCATCAAAGGCTGCAGCGCCGATCGGATCAAGGCCGGCCGTCGGTTCATCGAGGAACAGCAATGTCGGGTCGAGCGCGAGCGCCCGGGCAAGCCCTGCCCTCTTGCGCATGCCACCGGACAGCTCGGCCGGATACTTCGGCCCCGCATCGGCGGGAAGGCCAGACATCACGACCTTATAGGCCGCTATTTCATTGAGCAGCGCTTCCGACAGGTCCGGATAATATTCCCGCAGGGGCACCTGAATGTTTTCCGCAACGGTCAGCGTGGAGAACAGGGCCCCGCCCTGGAACAGGACGCCCCAGCGCCGCCGGATGTCAAGCGCCTCGCGCTCATCCTTGTCGAGCATCGATTCACCGAACACCAGGACTTCGCCCTCATCCGGCCGCTGGAGCCCGATGATGGAGCGCATCAGGACGGACTTGCCTGTGCCAGACCCCCCAACCACGCCCAGGATTTCACCCGTGCGCACTTCGAGATCCAGCCCTTCGTGCACGACCTGCGGCCCGAAGCTGTTCTTCAGGCCACGCACACAAATGGCAACCGGATCATCCCTGTTCATCAATCCCAGCCGATCGAAGTGAAGAAGACGGCAAAAAAGGCGTCGAGCACAATCACGAGGAAGATCGCCTGGACCACAGCAGATGTTGTCCGCAGGCCCACTTCTTCTGCATTGCCCTTGACCTGCATGCCCTGAAAACATCCCGAAATGGCAATGATCGCCCCAAAGACCGGCGCCTTTGTCAGCCCCACCCAGAGATCGGTCATCGGGATGACCTCGCGCAGCCTCTGGATATAGGTGAGCGGCGGCAGATCAAGCGAAAGCCAGCAGAAGATGCCCCCGCCGATCATCGAGACGATCATGGAAAAGAAGCCCAGCAGGGGCATCATGAACGTCGTTGCCAGGAGCCGCGGAAGGACAAGCGCCTCGATCGGAGAGACCCCGATCGTGCGCATTGCATCCACTTCTTCGGTGAGCTTCATGGTGCCGAGCTGGGCCGCAAAGGCAGAGCCGGACCGGCCGGCAACCATGATGGCGGTCATCAGGACCCCGAGTTCACGGGTCGTGATCCGGCCAATGAGATTGACGGTCAGCGATTCCGCGCCGAATTGACGAAGCTGGACTGCGCCCTGCTGCGCGATCACGATACCGATGAGAAAGCTCATCAGGCCGACAATGAAAAGCGCCTTCACGCCGACAAGCTCAAACCGTTGGATCACGGCATTGATCCGGAACCGGCGCGGATTGCGAATCACCGACCAGGTGCCGATCAGGATCGCCCCGAAGAAGGACAGGAGGCCAAGCATCGTCCTGGCTGCAATGATCGTGGCCTCGCCGACTTCATCCAGCACGCGCAGGACCGGATTGAAGGGCTCGGGCCGCATCAGCACGGGCTTGTTGGAGCGTTCCACCTGCCGCAGAAGGGTCTGCCCGTTGGCATCGAGGCCTACGATCGCGGCCTGATTCTCCGTCGCGAGCTTATGCACGATCCAGGCGCCGACCGTATCGATCCGCTGGATTGCAGACAGGTCTATCCGGCCGGGCGCGCGCTCCAGCGCCTCCAGCCGCCGGGGCAGATCGTCAAGACGCGGCAAGGTCAGGCGGCCAGTGAAACGCAAGACGGCGACATCCCCGTCCATTTCCTCCACAAAATCGGCCTTGAGGCTTTCCGGTTCCGCCATAATCTCCAGACACTGATGCATTCGCCGCTTACGGGCAAGCTGCAATGCCATTATGGCGAAATCATGCAACGCATCGCAATTTATGACATGGACCGGACAATCACGAGGCAGGCGACCTTCGGGCCGTTCCTCTTCTACGCGGCCCTGCGATGGCGGCCCTGGCGCCTCCTGCTCGCGCCTGCACTGATTGTCACGGTGGCTGCCTATGGCCTGAAACTGCTCGACCGCGCGCGGCTGAAGGAAATCAACCTCGCGCTGATGCTCGGCAAAAGGATCGAAGCGGCATCTCTCGCCCGGATTTCCGCAGGGTTTGCGGGACGCGTGCTGGCGCGCAATGTCTTCCGTGATGCGCTGGACCGGATCGACAGCGATCGGGCCGAAGGGTTCAGGATCGTCATCGCCAGCGCGTCCTATGCCTTTTACGTGGCACAGGTTGCGCGCCTGCTGGGGACTGACTCCGTCGCGACGCAGGCCAGCGTGGCAGGCGGCCACATCAGCCCCAAGATTTCCGGGGACAATTGCTATGGTGAAGCCAAGCTGGCCATGGTCACGGACTGGCTGGCGAGCCAGTCCATCGCCCGTGAGGCTGCCTACATCCGGTTCTATTCAGACCATGTCTCGGATGCGCCCTGCCTTGAATGGGCAGACGAAGCCTTTGCGACCAATCCGCACGGCCACCTTCGGTCCCTGGCCGATCAAAAGGGGTGGACTGTTATCGACTGGGTTCGATAGCGGCCAGCGCCTGCGAAAAATCGGCAATCAGGTCTTCGGCATCTTCAACGCCAATCGAGATCCGCACCATGTTTGGTGTGATGCCCAGCGCGGCCTTGCGATCATCCGGTACCGAAAGGTGGGTCATCGCTGCCGGACAGCTGGCCAGCGTTTCCGTCCCTCCCAGGCTGACCGCCAGCTTTGCAATCTTCAGCGCGTCGAGAAAGGCAAAGGCCTCCCGCTCTCCCCCCTTGAGGTAGAGCGAGAAGGTGGAGCCTGCCCCGGAGCAATGTCGTCTGTAGATATCGGCCTGGCGCTCATTTTCGGGAAAGCCGAGATAGACAATCTTTTCGACCTTTGGCTGGTCCCTGAGCCATGCGCATATCTTGGCGGCATTCTCACCGGCCCGGCTCATCCGCAACTCAAGCGTTTCAAGGCTGCGCAACAGCATCCAGGAACTATTCGGGTCCAGAATCGTCCCGATCGTGTTGCGCATGGCGCGGATCGTGTTGATATGATCCTTGGAGCCAAGTGCCCCGCCAGCGACCAGATCGCTGTGCCCGCCAGCATATTTGGTCAGGCTGTAGACCACGATATCGGCCCCATGAGCGAGCGGCTTGTGCCAGAGCGGACCAAGAAACGTATTGTCGATCACGATCGGCGGCCGGCCATCGTCTTGGCCAAAGCGCGCATCGCGGACAGCCGCCACCGCTTCGACATCGACCAGTACGTTGGTCGGATTGGCCGGGCTTTCCAGATAGATCAGGGCCACACGGCCAAGAGCCTGGGCCTGTTCCACAACGGCATCGATCTCTTCAGGCGTTGCCCCGGCAGGAAAATCGAGCCACTTGACCCCGAACTTTCCGAGAATGCGCCCGATCAGTGTTTCGGTGGCCGCATAGAGCGGTGCAGAATGGACAATCACGTCTCCCGGTTGGACAAAGGCCAGCAGTACGGTCGCAATGGCAGACATGCCGCTTGAAAAGGTCAATGCGTCCTCGGCATCCTCCCAGACAGCCAGTCGATCTTCGGCGATTTCCTGATTCGGTCCATTGAACCGTGAATAGACAAGCCCTTCGGCCCCACCCGGCCGCTTTCCCGTCACGCCTTCAAAATGGCGCTTACCGGCGGCGGCATTCTCGAACACGAATGTCGACGTCAGAAAGATCGGCGGCTTCAGCGAACCTTCGGACAGCGCCGGATCAAATCCGTGCCCCATCATCAATGTATTGGGCTGCAGCCTGCGGTTGCCGATTGCCCTGACACCGGCCCGGGGGCTGCGGCGCTGATTCTCTTCCGTCATGTAATTTGCTTTCCGAAATTCGTAATATTATTCCGTTTAGCGGAAAGCGCGTCAGGCCGGAAGTCCGATCATCGAGATCTGCCGACCATAGCCAGCCTCGCCACGATGCGTTGATCTGCGGAAGCTGAAAAAGCGATCAGGATCGGAATAGGTGTCCAGACCCACAATTTCGACCGTGCGGATACCGGCATCTGCCAGTCTGGCTGCGACATAGGCTTCAAGGTCGAACTGATGGTGGCCCGGACGTCCGGGAGAAAAAAAGCGTTCGTTTGCGGGGTCTGCATCTTCGAACCTGCGCGCAAAACCATCGTCGACCTCATAGGAGGCGCGTGCGATCACGGGGCCGATCGCTGCCACGATCCTGTCTCGCGAAGCGCCCAGCCGCTCCATGGCCACCAGCGCCGCATCGGTCACGCCGCCCAATGCTCCCTTCCAGCCGGCATGCGCGGCGCCCACGACACCGGCCTGCCGGTCGGCCAGAAGCACCGGCGTGCAATCTGCCGTCAAGATGCCAAGGAGCAGGCCGGGACGCGCCGTCACAACCGCATCCGCGTGCGGGCGCAGGGCTTCGGGCCAAGGCGAATCCGCGACGACGGCATCAGCCGAATGGATCTGGTGAAGCGTGACAAGCTCGGCGCCCGGATGCACGGCCTCTACGGCACGCCTGCGGTTTTCCATGATTGCGGCGCGGTCATCCTCCGAACCGAGCCCGACATTCAAACCGGCATACAGCCCGCCGGATACTCCGCCGCGGCGCCCGAGAAAGCCGTGCGGCACTGCGGCAAGCGCTCGCGCGGGAATAACTTCGACCGGGGGCATCGTTTCCATATCCTAAAATCCCGCTGGAGCCGGCCAATTCGGCGCGACAATGGACAGGGCGCGAAAGAGACTGCCCATTTCGGCCGGATTGGTAAGCCGATGGTGCGCGGCCGCCAGCCGTTCCCCGTCCTGCGGGTTGGCCCGCGCAAGCATGGCCGCCCGTTCAGCAATGCCGATCCTGCCCAGAAAATCTCCCTGCGAAACCGGGCCAAGGACCCTGGCATCGGCCAGTGCCGCAATTGCCGCCAATGCCGTGAAATCGACGTGCGCCGTCACGTCATGGTCCCCCGGCGATTCGAAAGGATTGGCGTGTGCATGGCCCTTCACAGCTTGGAGCGTTTCGCCGATCGCTGGCCCATCATAACCATAGTCGACAATCAGGGCCGCGCCCCCCTGGCGGACAAGGCGGGCAGCAATCGCACGTGCGATTGCAACGCCGGCGGGCGAACTTTCGATGATGCTTCCGGCAGGGGCATCGTGGAGCCCTTCGGGGATGATGGACTCCGGAACCAGCTTTCCGGCAACCGGCAGGAAGATCGCATCCTGGCAGGCAATGCGGCGTTCGCGCCAACCATCGCTTGCACGCACGAGCTGATGGATCGGAAGCGCATCGAAAAACTCGTTGGCAAGGATAAGCAGTGGTGCGTCTTCCGGCAGGTCGCTGATCTGATCATGAAACCGGGCGTCGGGGACACGATCCGCCTGCAGTGCCCGCAGCACGGGGCTCGTTTCGACAAAATGGACCGGCGGCCGCAATCCCGCATTCGCCATCGTGCGCAGGGCATCCGCCGCAAGTGTCCCCCGGCCGGGTCCAAGCTCGACATAGCGTACATCGGGCCGCCCGGCACGAATCCAGAGATCCGCGCACCAGGCCCCGAGCAGTTCACCGAACATCTGGCTGATTTCGGGCGCAGTGATGAAGTCCCCGTCCAATCCCAAGGGATCGCGCGTGGCATAATAATGGGCATTCGCTGCTGCCATATACTGCGCCACAGGGATCGGCCCGCCAAGCGTGATTGCCCGCGCCAGACGTTCAGGCAGGTGGGATTCAGGAGACGCTGGCTTTTCCGGCAACGGCTTCCACCCGGTCACGACGGCCCTTTGAACTCAGGATGAGATAGGCCCCGAGAATGATCATCGGCAGGCACAGCGTCTGTCCCATCGTCAGGCCGAAGAGGCCAGTGACGCCAACATCGGGCTCCCTCAGGAATTCAAGGCCAAAGCGCACCGATCCGTAGAGAAAGGCAAGCATCCCGAACAGCCGTCCCGGATAGTAGCGCGCATCGGATTTCCAGAAGAGCAACCAGAGAATGGCAAAGGACAGCAAGCCTTCCAGCCCGGCTTCGTACAGCTGGCTCGGATGCCGGGGAATCTCGTCGCCCGTGGCAGGAAAGATCATGGCCCAGGCCACGTCGGTCGGCCGCCCCCAAAGTTCGCCATTCACAAAATTCGCCAGGCGAACGAAGAACAGCCCGAATGGCGTCGCGCAGGCGATATAGTCGCAGAAGCGGATGAAACTCAGCTTGTTTCGATAGGTGAACCAGCCGATCGCGATCAGCGTGCCCAGCGTGCCTCCGTGCAGCGACATCCCACCTTCCCAAAGCTTGAACACATCGAGCGGGGTCAGGAAGATTTCTGGCTTGTAGAACAGGCAATAGCCGAGCCGGCCGCCGACGATGATGCCAAGCGTGGCATAAAAAACAAAGTCGTCGGCATGGCGCCGCGCCATTGGCGCACCGAGCTGAGCAATGAGCTTCAGCAGATACCACCAGCCCACGAGAATGCTCGCGATATAGGCCAGGCTATACCAGCGCAGCTTGAAAAAACCCAGATCAAGCGCAATCGGGGACAGTCCCAGCTGGTCAAAACGGATGGCCGACGTAGCGTCAGCAAGTAACGGCAGGATCAACTCTTTTCCCCAGCAATTTTCCCCTCCATAGAGGGGCGAAACAAGAAGACCAAGAGGAAGAGAGACGATGCCATCTGAATTGGACCTGCGCCTTGAGAAGGCGACCGCCGAGTTGACCAGTGCGGACGGGCCAATGCCACTGACCACATTTGGTCACTACGGGATCGACGTGCCGATGATTGCGGCCGCTCCCCCGGCGCTGACCCACTATTTTGCGCATTTCTGCGCCCAGCATGGGGATACGACGTTCCTCGTTGATGGCAGCGAGCGGCTCAGCTTTGCGCAGACCTATGCCGCGGCCCGCGCGGTCGCCGGCGCTCTGGTGGACGGCTATGGCGTCAAACGCGGGGACCGTGTTGGAATTGCCATGCGCAATGCGCCATCCTGGGTCGTGCTTTACATGGCCATATTGATGGCGGGCGGCTGTGCAACGCTCCTCAATGGATGGTGGCAGGGCGCCGAGCTGGCGGCCGGCATCGATGATGTGGACGCCAGCATCGTCTTTGTCGATGCACCGCGTGCGAAACGACTCGAGGAGGCCGGATACAAGGGCAATGCACGAATTGTGACGCTCGATATCGCCCAGCCGATCGACACGGCCATGGCGCCGGTGCTGGCACAGGGCGGCGGTGCCGACACGATGCTGCCGGAGATCACGGGCGATGACCTGGCGACCATTTTGTTCACATCCGGCTCCACGGGCCAGTCCAAGGGCGCGTTTTCAACCCATCGAGCCGTTGTCCAGGGAACATTCAACTATATCGTGCAGGCACTGGTCATGCTGCGGCTTGCTACGGAGGATGGCACAATCGGCCCGGATCGGCCGCCACATGCATCCCTGCTGACCGTCCCGCTGTTCCACGTGACCGGCGAGGTTCCTATCATGCTCGTCAGCTTTGCCATCGGGCGCAAGATCGTGATGATGCCCAAGTGGAATCCCGTGACGGCGATGGAACTGATCGAACGCGAAAAGATTACCAATTTCACAGGTGTTCCGCTGATGAGCTTCGAGCTTCTGACTCATCCCGATCGCCACAAATATGACCTGTCTTCGCTTCAGGGCCTGGCTGGCGGCGGAGCACCCCGGCCGGTCGACCATGTTCGCCGGCTTGTCGAGGAATTCCCGACGGCGCCGCCTGCCCTTGGCTATGGTCTGACCGAAACCAATGCGATCGGGGCCGGAATCTTTTCAACCAACTATCTCGAAAAGCCGAACAGCACAGGCACGCCGTCCAAACCGCTCGTCGATCTGGCCATCCTCGATGACGCCGGAAAGCCTGTTCCGCAAGGCATGCGGGGCGAAGTCTCGATCCGTTCGGTGGCGCTTTTCAGCGGTTACTGGAACCGGCCGGACGCGACAGCTGACTGCATGACGTCAGACGGATATTTCCGCACGGGCGACATTGGCTACCTTGATGAAGACAATTACCTGTTCATCGTGGACCGCAAGAAGGACATCATCATCCGCGGCGGAGAAAATATTTCCTGCCAGGAGGTCGAAGCCGAGATCTACAAGCACCCAGCCGTGGCCGAGGCCTGTGTTTTTGGGCTTCCCGATGAACGGCTGGGCGAAGTTGTGGGGGCCGTGGTCTATTTTCACCCCGGAAAGAGCGTAACCCCGGAAGCACTGGTCGATTTCCTGAAGTCACAGCTCGCTGCCTTCAAGGTTCCCCATCAGGTCTGGATTGCCGATGCGCCGCTGCCGCGACTGGGCACGGAAAAGATCGACAAGGTCTCGCTGCGCAAGGCCTATCGCGATATCTGGGCAAAAAGTCACGGATCGGGCTGAAACAGCGTTGCCAGACCGCCAGGGCTTCCCCCGGCCTTGATCAGGCACTAAGCGCCGATTCAATGGAATTCTCTCGGCGATCTGTGCTGGCAGGGGCAGCAATCGGCGGCGGGCTGGCGATCGGCTGGGCGCTCTGGCCCCGCTCGTACCCTCCCAACCTTGTTGCCGCGGAGGGCGAAAGTATCTTCAACGCCTGGCTCAAGATTGGCGATGACGGCCACGTGACGGTTGTCGTCCCGCAAGTGGAAATGGGCCAGGGCAGCTACACCGTGATTCCGCAAATGATCGCGGACGAACTGGGCGCAGACTGGCGCACGATTGCAGTCGAGCCAGCTCCGCTCAATCCGGCGTACGCCAATACAGTCTTTGCGCGGGAATGGCACGAAGGCTGGTGGCCAGAGGGCGATATTCAGGCCACTGGCGGATCATCTACAGTGCGCGCTTTCGAACTCGTCGCGCGACGGGCGGGGGCTGCGGCGCGCGCGCTGCTCTGCAAGGCCGCGGCACGGCGCTGGGACGCGGACTGGCTGGCCTGCGACACTGAAGGCGGATTCGTGATCCGGGGCGATGATCGTCTGCGCTTTGGGGAGCTGGCCGAAGAGGCGGCCCGGGAGCGCCTGCCCAAGGACATCCCGCTGCGAACAGGGGCTGGCATGAACCGGCTTACCGGGCGGGGCATGAACCGGCTCGATATTCCAGCCAAGCTTGATGGATCCGCCAATTTCGCGGGAGACATCCGGCTGCCCGACATGGTTTATGCCGCTATCCGGCAGGGCCCGTTGGGCGATTCGGTCCTGAAGTCGGTGGACAGAAAGGCCGCAGCCGGCATTCCGGGCATCCTCGACATTGTCGAGAGCGAACGCTGGGTCGCGGCAGTGGCCAGCAATTGGTGGGCCGCCAATCGAGCCCTTGATGCCTTGCGTCCAAAATTCCTGAACCGTGATCGGTATGCCAGCGACAGGGCGATAGACCGCGCACTGAAGGCAGCGCTGGACAATGAGGGCACGCGCATCGCCGAAGCGGGCGACGTGGAGACTGCGCTCGAAAATGCCCGGGTGTCGACGGCGGAATATTCCGTCGGGCTGGCGCCGCATGCCGCCATTGAGCCGTTGACGGCAACAGCCTCGCTGGTCGGCGGCAAGCTCCAGCTTTGGATCGCGACCCAGTTGCCGGGGCTCGCCCGTGATGCGGCGGCTCGCGCTGTTGGACTCGACACTGACGATGTGACGGTCCACCCGATGCTGATTGGCGGATCCTTCGGCCGCAAGTATGAAGTCGACATCGCGGGCCAGGTCGCGACATTGGCCCAGAAGCTCAAGCGTCCCGTGCAACTGACATGGTCGCGGGCGGAGGATCTGATGCACGAGCCGTTCCGTCCAGCTGCACGCGCGCGGATGAGCGCAAGGCTCGGGCGGGCTGGCCAGATCGATGGCTGGCTGGCCAGCATTGCCGCCCCCAATGCCATGGGCGAACTGCGGTCGCGGACATTGGGCGGTCGTTCGGCCAACGAGGCTCGCGAGGTTCAGGCGGGACGTGCCCATCTGCATGCGGTTGAAGGTGCGGCGCCAGCCTATGCCATTGCGAATTTCGGTATCGACCATCACCCGGCAGACATTGGCGTGCCGACAGGCCCTTGGCGCGGCCGGGCGCATAGCTACACTGCCTTTTTCAACGAATGCTTCATTGACGAACTGTCACGCGAAAGCGGCGTGGAACCATTTTCGTTCCGCATGGCGCTGCTTGGAGGCAATCCCCGCCTTGCACTCTGCCTGTCCAAGGTCGCGACAAAGGGCGGCTGGGAAGGTGGTGGTCAGGGCACGGGCCAGGGTCTTGCCTGCCACTCGATGGCCGGAAGCCATATTGCCGTTCTCGCAGAGGCCCAGCTTGATGAAGCGCAGCGCGTCCGGGTTTCCCGGCTGGTCGCCGTGGCCGACGTTGGGCGAGTCATCAATCCCGATCTTG
>WBZL01000700.1_pt1 | contig 24062 bp, 29 predicted proteins | sample 5204291 | NCBI WGS metagenome assembly WBZL01 (sample SAMN12344345, study PRJNA552823) | activated sludge metagenome | biome: Activated sludge suspended growth; feature: Nitrification reactor; material: Wastewater; isolation source: activated sludge from nitrification reactor of wastewater...
GGGCAGCCCTTCACGTCCGTCGCCAAATACGTCCCCGGCGCCGACCTCTACCAGACCGAGGCGCGCCTTTCGGTGATGGAGGTCGCTCCCGGCGCGACGGCCGAGGCCACGACCATGCTCTTCGCCGGAGCAAAGGAATGGGAGGCGATCGACCACTACCAGAACGACCCCGGCTGGTTCGATCGCCTGCTCGGGGCCAAGACCGACCCGGCGCGGCCCAAGGTCGACCGCTTCGTCGATTCGATCGACTGGGGTTGGTACTTCTACCTGACGAAGCCGATGTTCCGGCTCCTGCACTGGCTCCATGGCGCGATCGGCAACATGGGCTTCGCCATCATCGCGCTCACCGTCATCATCAAGCTTCTGGTCTTCCCGCTCGCCCGCACCTCCTACGTCTCGATGGCGCGGATGAAGGAGCTCCAGCCCGAGATGGAGAAGCTGAAGGAGCAGGCCGGCGAAGACCGCCAGAAGCTCCAGCAGGGGATGATGGAGCTTTACAAGAAGAACAAGGTGAACCCCGCCTCGGGCTGCCTGCCGATCCTCCTGCAGATTCCGATCTTCTTCTCGCTCTACAAGGTGATCTACGTCACGATCGAGCTCTACCATGCGCCCTTCGTCGGCTGGATCCGCGACCTTTCGGCCCCCGATCCCTCGTCGATCCTGAACCTCTTCGGGCTCCTTCCCTGGGCGACACCCGAACACGGCTCGGTCCTGTTCATCCTCTCGCTCGGCGTTCTGCCGATCCTCCTTGGCATCTCGATGTGGTTTCAGCAGAAGCTGAACCCCGCGCCGACCGATCCCACGCAGCAGGCGATCTTCGCCTGGATGCCGTGGATCTTCATGTTCATGCTCGGCAGTTTCGCGTCCGGCCTCGTGCTCTACTGGATCGCCAACAACACGATCACCTTCATCCAGCAGTACACGATCATGTCGATGCACGGGAAACGCCCGGATCTCTTCGGCAACATCAAGCAGGGCTTCAAGCGCAAGCCCGCCGCATCGACGGACAAGGCAAAGTCGAAATGACCGCGGTGGTGGCGCGGATCTACCGCCACCCGATCAAGTCGATCGGGGCGGAGGATCTCGGCGCGACGACGCTGAGCCCGGGACAGTCGTTGCCCCTCGACCGCGAATGGGCCGTCCTGAACGATCGCGCCAAGGTCGCACGCCTTGCGGACGGACGCGCGAGCGCCTGGGGCGCCAAGGCGAACTTCCTCACCGGGCGCGCCGGGCCTGCGCTGATGGCGGTGACCGCCTCGACGCAGGCCAACGGCCGGCTCGTGCTCGACCACCCGGACCTGCGGCCGCTTGACATCGACCCTGACGCGCCGGCGGATCAGGCGAAGCTCATCGCCTGGCTGAGGCCGATCTGGCCCGTGGACGCCCCCGCCCCGACCGCGTTGGTCCGCGCGCCCGGCCAGCCGCTCACGGACCAGCCCGTGGCATTCGTCTCGCTCATCGGAAGCGCCTCGCTCGATGACCTTGCGGCACGGGCAGGCGCACCGCTTTCGCCGCGCCGCTTCCGCGCCAATCTCTGGGTCGAGGGCTGGGCACCCTTCGTCGAGTTCGACCTCATCGGCCGGCGTCTCCGCCTCGGCGGCACGACCTTGGAGGTCGTGGAACGCGTGGGCCGCTGCCGCGCCACCGACGCCAACCCCGAGACGGGCGCGCGCGACATCGACGTGCTCCGGCTTCTCGAGGCGGAATACGGCCATACCGACCTCGGCGTCTTCTGCACCGTCGTCGAAGGCGGTCCGGTGGCGCAGGGCGACCGGGTGGAGGTCCTGTGACCACGCTCCCCTTCCCCCTCGCCGAAGCGCCCGACGCCGCCGCCGCCGAACGCGGCAGGCTCCTCTTCGCCGGGCCGGTGGATTTCGTGAAGGGTGTCGTCCGGATGGACGGGCTTCCCCCCGCCGACCGGATCGAGGTCTGCTTCGCGGGCCGCTCGAACGTCGGCAAGTCCTCGCTCATCAACGCGCTCACCGGTCGAAAGAACCTTGCGCGCGCGTCGAACACGCCCGGGCGCACGCAGGAGATCAACTTCTTCGCGGCCGGGGATGGGCGCTTTCTCGTCGACCTGCCGGGCTACGGCTTCGCCGAGGCGCCTGTCTCCGTGGTCGCGAAATGGCAGGCGCTACTCAAGTCCTACCTCTCCGGCCGTTCCACGCTCCGCCGCGCTTTTGTCCTCATCGACATGCGCCACGGCATCAAGCCTGTGGACGAGGAAATCCTGACGCTTCTCGACCGCTCCGCCGTGCCGTTCCAGGCCGTGCTGACCAAGGCCGACAAGGTGCAGGCGGCGGAGCGCGACAGGGTGCTCGCCCAGGTGCGTGCCGCACTCCAGAAACACACTGCCGCCTACCCGGAGCTTGTCGTCACCTCGTCGGAAAGGGGCGAAGGGATCGAGACGCTCCGCGCGATCATCGCCGCGCTCGAATAGCCCGCCCCTTTCACTGTGGCAGAAATACTCCAGAGGGGTCCGGGGAGACGGCGTCTCCCCGGCGGGTCGGCCGCGTCAGCGGCCGAAACCCTCAGACGTGTTGTCCGGCATTCACCTCGATCTCGGTCCCGGTGACATAGGAGGAGGCGTCCGAGCAGAGAAACCAGATCACATCGGCGACTTCGCGCGGCTGGCCGAGCCGACGCAGGGGCAGTGTCTCGACGATCTTCTCCGTCCCCGGCGAAAGGATCGAGGTCTCGATCTCTCCCGGCGCGATGGCGTTCACCCGCACGCCCATGGGGCCGAAGTCGTGCGCCATCTCGCGCGTCAGTGCCTTCAGCGCCGCCTTCGACGTCGCATAGGCCGCGCCGGCGAAGGGATGCACGCGGCTCCCCGCGATGGAGGTGACGTTGACGACCGCACCCTTGGCCGCCGACAGCTCCTCCATGAGGCCGCGGGCCAGCACGATGGAGGCGAAGAAGTTGACGTGGAACACGTGACCCCAGGTCCTGAGGTCCGTGTCGAGCGTGGAAAGCCGGCTTCCCCCCGGACCCTTGGGCGAGATGCCGGCGTTGTTGACGAGCGCATGCAGCCTGCCGCCGAGCTTCTTGCGGATGCCCTCGATGGCCTCGATGGTCCTGTTCGGATCGGCGAGGTCGATGACGATGTGATCCTCGCGTCCCCCGCCCCAGGGACATTTCTCGGGGAAGGGATGGCGCGAGCAGGTGATCACCCGCCAGCCCTCGCGGGCAAAGCGCATCACCGTCGCGTGCCCGATCCCGCGGGACGCGCCGGTCAGAAGTAGGGTTTTCGTCTCGCCCATGCCGGCCTCCGCACTGCTACGGCGCCAAGCTATGCATTCGCCCGGGAAAGGCAACGCCTCTCGGCCCTTGGCAGGTCCCGCGCGACGGTCTAACACGGGCCCGTCAGAAGGACCCGCGCGATGAGAAAGCAGACCATGGATCGTGACTGGATCGCCACCGCCCGGACCCTGTCCGAGGCGCTCCCCTATCTCCAGCGCTACGCCGGCGCCGTCGTCGTCGTGAAGTTCGGCGGCAACGCGATGGGCGACGAGGCCGCGATGGCGGAGTTCGCGCGCGATATCGTGCTGATGCGGCAGGTGGGCGTGAACCCGGTCGTCGTCCATGGCGGCGGGCCGATGATCAACGATCTCCTCGCCCGGCTCGGCATCAGGTCGGAATTCGTCCGCGGCAAGCGGGTGACCGACAAGGCCACCGTCGAGGTGGTGGAGATGGTGCTGACGGGCCTTGTCAACAAGCGGATCGTGCAGGCCATCATGGACGAGGGCGGCCGCGCCGTCGGGCTTTCCGGCAAGGACGACGACCTCATGGTCTGCGAGGCCGACAACCCGGAGCTTGGCTTCGTCGGCCGCCCGGTGGAGATGAACGTGCAGGTTCTGCGCGACCTTTTCGCGGCGGGCATCATCCCCGTGGTGGCCCCCGTCGCCACCGGCATGAACGCGAACGAGACCTTCAACGTGAACGGCGACACCGCCGCCGGCGCGCTCGCCGCGGCGCTCAAGGCCGACCGGCTGCTCCTGCTCACCGATGTCTCCGGCGTCAAGAACAAGGACGGCGAGGTCGTCACCCAGCTTTCCCCCGAGGAGGTGCGCGCGATGATCGCCGACGGGACGATCTCGGGCGGGATGATCCCGAAGGTGGAGACCGCGCTTGCCGCCGTGGAAGACGGGGTGCGGGCCGCCGTGATCCTCGACGGGCGGCAGCCCAATGCCTGCCTGCTGGAGCTTTTCACCGACCACGGCGCGGGCTCCATCATCCGATCGACGGAACCCCGCGTGAAGCCGCGCCGGAAGTGATCGCCTACGACGAGATCGCGGTACGGGCCGCCGCCGAGGCGCTTGACCTTTTCGGCGCGTTCCACCCCGGGCCGGGCGACGGCGTTCCCGGGGACACCGGCACGCTCCTCCTCCTCGGTCCCCGCGAGCCGGGGTTCTGGGCCACGTTCAAGAACACCCCTGAATGGCTGGACGGGGCGCCCGACCCCCTGGACCGCTGGTCGGCGCGCGTCGTGGGCGGGCTGGCGCGGGAATTCGGGGGCCATGCGCTCCTTCCCTTCGGCGGGCCGCCCCATCATCCGTTCTACGCCTGGGCGCTGCGGTCCGGCCGCGCCTTCGCCTCGCCGGTCACGCTGCTTGTCCACGACGGCGCGGGGCTGATGGTCTCCTACCGTGGCGCCATCGCGCTGCCGGGGCGCGTCGATCTGCCAGCACCCCCCGCGGCGTCACCCTGCGACGGTTGCGCGGCGAAGCCCTGCCTGTCCGCCTGCCCCGCCCGCGCGCTCGATGTCCGGGGCTACGACGTCCCCGCCTGCCATGCCTTCCTCGACATGGCAGACGGCGCCGATTGCCTTTCCGGCGGCTGCATCGTTCGCCGCGCTTGCCCGATCTCACACGCCTATGGCAGGCTGCCCGAACAATCCGCCTATCACATGAGGCTCTTTCACCCATGACCCCACCCGGCCACCGCCGCCTGATCCTCACGCGTCATGCCAAATCCTCGTGGGACGATCCGGCGACGGCCGACCACGACCGCCCGCTGAACGCCCGGGGGCGGCGTGCGGCGCTGGAGCTTGGGGAGTGGCTGCACTCACGCGGCTACGAGCCCGACGAGGTCCTCTCTTCCACTGCCGCGCGGACGCGCGAAACCTGGGCTCGCGTCGCCGCCGCGCCGCTGGAGGTGACGCCGAGGGTGGCCCATCTCGAGACGCTCTATCACGCCACGCCCGAGGCGATGCTCGACATCCTGCGCGGCGCCACCGGCGATTGCGTGATGATGATCGGCCACAACCCGGGCATCGCGGCATTTGCCGCCTTGCTCCCCGCGCGCGCGCCGGCCGATCCGGACTTCCGCCGCTATCCGACGGCCGCAACGCTCGTCGTCGATTTCCAGGTGGCGGACTGGAAGGATGTCACCCCGGCTTCGGGGAGCGTGCTCGACTACTTCGTTCCTTCGGGGCGCGACTGATTCCGCGCGCCCCGCCGCCCTGGGCGGGCCGCCTCGCTGTCCGGGGCGGTGCCCCGGCCGCCGGATCGAGACTCAGTGCCCGAGGATCTGGCTCAGGAAGAGCTTCGTGCGGTCCGACTGCGGGTTGTGGAAGAACTCCTTCGGCTCGTTCTGCTCGACGATCTGGCCCTGATCCATGAAGATCACCCGGTTCGCCACCGCCTGGGCAAAGCCCATCTCGTGGGTGACGCAGAGCATCGTCATCCCTTCCTCGGCGAGTTCGATCATGGTGTCGAGCACTTCCTTGATCATCTCGGGATCAAGCGCCGAGGTCGGCTCGTCGAAGAGCATGATCCGCGGCTTCATGCAGAGCGATCGCGCGATGGCCACGCGCTGCTGCTGGCCACCCGAAAGCTGGCCGGGGTACTTGTGCGCCTGCTCGGGGATCTTGACCTTCTCAAGGAAGTGCATCGCGGTTTCCTCGGCTTCCTTCTTCGGGATCTTGCGGACCCAGATCGGCGCGAGCGTGCAGTTCTCGATGATCGTCAGATGGGGGAAGAGGTTGAAGTGCTGGAACACCATGCCGACTTCCGACCGGACCTTGTCGATGTTCTTGATATCCGAGGAAAGCTCTGTCCCGTCGACGACGATCTGGCCAGACTGGTGTTCCTCCAGCCGGTTGATGCAGCGGATGAGCGTGGACTTGCCCGACCCCGAGGGGCCGCAGATGACGATCCGCTCTCCGCGGTTCACCGTCATGTCGATGTCGCGCAGCACATGAAAGGTGCCGTACCACTTGTTCATGCTGGTGATCTGGATCGCGACCTCGTCGGACACCTGCATGTGGCGACGGTCGATCTTGCGGGTGATGGCATGCGGGTCAGACATGGGATTGATCCTTACCGATGTTCGCGCTTCAGCAGGCGTTCGAGATACATGGAGTAGCGCGACATGCTGAAGCATATGATCCAGAAGATCGCGCCGACGAAGAGGTAGGGCTCCCAGTACGCGCCCTTCCACTCGATCGAGGCGCGCACGGCGTCGGTGATCCCCTTCAGGGGATCGAGCAGGCCGACGAAGATGACGAGCGTCGTGTCCTTGAAAAGCCCGATGAAGGAAGAGACGATGCCGGGGATCGAGATTTTCAGCGCCTGCGGCATGATGATCAGCCGTTGCGCCTTCCAGTAGTCGAGCCCGAGCGCATCGGCCGCCTCGTACTGCCCGCGGGGCAGGGCCGCAAGCCCGCCCCGGATGACCTCGGCGATATAGGCCGCCGAGAAGAGCGTCACCATGATGATGACCCGCAGGATGATGTCGAAGTTCGTCCCCGGCGGCAGGAAGTAGTTCAGCAGGAGCGAGGCGGTGAAGAGGAGCGTGATAAGCGGCACGCCGCGGATGAACTCGATGAAGCCGACGCAGAGCGTCTTCACGAGGAGCATGTCCGACCGCCGGCCAAGCGCCAGCACGATTCCCATCGGCAGCGAGAAGCCGATGCCGGTGACGCCGATCGTCAGTGCAAGCACGAAGCCGCCGAAGCGGTCGGAGCGGACCGCCTCGATGCCGAGCGGCACCACGCCCTGCAGGGCCCCCGCTGCTAGCCGGGCAGCAAAGAGCCACCAGAAGACCGGCACGAGCACGGCCGCGATGGCCCCGAGGATCGAGCCCCCGGCCGGCTGGATCAACCGGAACGCCAGCCACCCGAGCACGAAGCCCAGGACCGCGACGACCGGTATCCAGACCGACCCGCCCCAGAGGAGCCAGAAGCCGACCGCCGGATAGAGCAGCGTGAAGATCATCAGCCGCCGCGGCGCGAAGACCTGCACCGCGACGAGCGCCGCCACGAAGACGAGCGCCAGGACGTTGTGCTGGCCAAGCGCGAGGATCGACACGAACGTCAGCGCCGCGACGAGGGTGATGAAGCTCGTCGCCGCCCGCTGGCTTTGCGTGAAGAGGATCGGCCCGATCGCGATGAGCAGGAGCCCGAAGGCAAGGACGGGACGCCAGTAGAGCTCTGCCGGATAGAAGCCGTAGAGGAACTGCGGCCAGCGTTCGCGGATCACCGCCCAGCAGGCTCCCTCGGCGCCAGGCCCCCAGCGTTCCTCGATGATCGCACGGCATTCGGAGATCGAACCCGCGTCCCAGACCGAATGCAGGAACCAGGGCAGGAACTTCTGGACGAGGAGGGCGATGATAACGAAGCCCAGCACCGTCAGGATCGTATTGAGCCAGCCGGAGAAGAGGTTCTCCCTGAGCCACTTCACCACGCCGGACTGCATCGCCGGCGGCGGCTCGGGCGGCAGCATCGTGTCGCGGACGAAGGGAGCGGTCTGTGCGTGAAGGCCCGACATATCAGCGCTCCTTCAGCTTCACGGCGTTGTTGTAGACGTTCATCGCCGAAGAGATGAGCAGGCTCAGAGCCAGATAGATCAGCATCATCAGCAGGATGCACTCCAGTTCCCGCCCCGTCTGGTTGAGCGTGATGCCGCCGAGCGTGCCGCGCAGGTCCATGTAGCTGACGGCAATGGCGAGCGAGGAGTTCTTCATAAGGTTCAGGTACTGCGAGATCAGGGGCGGGATGATGACGCGCAGCGCCTGGGGCAGGATGATCAGGTTCATCGTGCGCCCCGGTCTGAGTCCGAGCGCGAAGGCGGCTTCCGTCTGCCCCTTCGAGATCGCCATGATCCCGGCGCGGACGATCTCGGCGATGAAGGCGGCGGTATAGAGTGTCAGCGCCAGCCAGAGCGACATCAGCGCGTTCGATACGTTGATGCCTCCCTTGAAGTTGAACCCCGCGAGTTCGGGATAGCTGAGATGGAAGCCCATCGCGACGAGAAGCCCGACCGGCGGCACAAGGAGCATGAGAAGGCTCTTCCACCATGTCACCGGGCGCACACCCGTCGCCTCCTGCACCCGCGACGCATGGGCCTTGATGGCGCGGTATCCGAAAACGGCGATAGCCACCGCGACGAGGAACGCGAGCACGTTCAGGCTGATAGGCACGTCCAGGATCGTGAACGAACCGAGGCTACGCGACACCTCCGGCGCGGGAACGTAGGTGCCGCGGTTGGTGATGGCGATGCTGTCGAAGAACGACATCGTCGCCTCGGGCTCCGTCCCCTCGGCGATCATCTGTTCGGTCACGCGGAACTGGTTCGGCGCCGGCGTGATTTCGGTGAAGACGGCGAGCGCCACAAGGATCCAGAGAAGGAGCGGCACGTTGCGGAACGTCTCGACGTAGACCGTCATGATCCGGCCCACGAGCCAGTTCCTGGACAGCCGCAGGATGCCGACGAATACCCCGATGATCGTGGCCGAGACGCAGCCCATGACGGAGACCAGAATCGTGTTGACGAGCCCCACGAACATGGCGCGCCCATGCGTGCTGTCGTTCGTGTAGGGGATCAACGTCTGATTGATGTCGTACCCGGCCCGGTACCAAAGGAAAGCGAAGCTGAAGTCCTTGCCGAGGGTCTGCAGGTTCTTGACGATGTTGTCGACAAGCCATGCGGCGCCCGCCATGAACAGGAGCAGCACGACGATCTGGATGGTCATCGAACGATAGCGCGTATCGTAGATGAGCATGCTCGGACGGAATGCGTCCTTCGGAGCGTCCGTAACAACAGTCATGTCGTATCCCCGACCGGATCGCGCGGCTGGCATTCGCCAGTCCTGACGGGGTCTCGATGCCCCTCGCCCCGGTTTGTCCCTGTTGAGAACCGAAGGGGCGCATCCTGACGGACGCGCCCCCGGCGAAGATCAGATCAACGGAACGGCGGAGTGTAGAGCAATCCGCCTTGCGTCCACTGCGCGTTCAGGCCGCGCGCAAGGCCGATCGGGGTCGATTCGCCGATGCTTGCCGCGAAGACTTCACCGTAGTTGCCGGTGGCGGCAATCGCGCGCTTCGCCCAGTCCTTGTCAAGCCCGATCATCGTGCCGAGGTCGCCCTCGGTGCCGAGCATACGGTTGATCTCGGGGTTGTTCGTGCCCTTGGACAGTTCTTCGACGTTGGCCGAGGTCACGCCATACTCTTCCGCCGCGATCAGCGCGTTGAGCGTCCAGCGAACGATGTCCGCCCACTGGTCGTCGCCGTGCCGCACGAGCGGACCGAGCGGCTCCTTCGAGATGATCTCCGGCAGGATGATGTGGTTTTCCGGATCGGCGAAGACGGCGCGCGTCGCGGCGAGGCCCGAGGCGTCGGTCGTGTAGGCATCGCAGGCGCCGGCGAGATATTGCTGCTCGCCCTCGGCGTTCGTGTTGATCGGAACCGGCTGGTAGGTCATGTTGTTGACCTTGAAGAAGTCAGCCAGGTTGAGTTCCGTGGTGGTGCCGGTCTGGATGCAGACGGTTGCGCCATCAAGTTCCTTGGCCGAGGAAACGCCAAGGTCCTTGCGGACCATGAACCCCTGTCCGTCGTAGTAGTTGACACCGACGAAGGTGAACTTGAGATCGGTATCGCGCGAGAAGGTCCACGTGGTGTTGCGCGACAGAAGGTCGATCTCGCCCGAGGCGAGCGCGGTGAACCGGGTCTCGCCGGTGGTCGGCACGTACTTGACCTTCGAGGCATCGCCCAGCACGGCGGCGGCGACGGCCTTGCAGACCGCCACGTCGAAGCCCTGCCAGTTGCCGTTCGCGTCCGGAGCGGCAAAGCCGACGAGGCCCGTGTTCACGCCGCAGATGAGCTCGCCCCGGGCCTTCACGTCGTCGAGCGTAGCGGCCGAAGCGAAGCCAGCCAGAACGGTGGTCGCGGCCAACGTCCCGAGGAATGCGGATTTCTTCATACTTACCTCTTCCTGAGTTGCCGTCTCCCCAGACGGCGGTTGAGGCCAGGTGGTCCTGGCGCTGTTTATTGGTCCTCCGCCCGTCTGGCGGGCAAGGACCCGAGTAGGCGAAGTCTTGCCGGATGCGCTTCTCGCGTCAAGGATGCAATCCGCGCTTCGCCGGCTCCGGCGCCCATTTTGATCATTTACGATTGGATCGTGCACGGATCGTCAGGTCGCGCGCAATTTTATGCCTCGGGCATGCCCGCGAGCCGCCAGAATGTGACAGCGAGGAGAAAATCCCTGCGCTTGCGCTCCGCGGCCTCGGTCGCCTCCTCGTCCTCGCCCCACAGGGCGGCCTGCCAGTCCTCATCGAATCGCGACAGGCGCCAGAGGTCGTCAGGGTCAGATCCGTTGCCCGTCGCGGCAAGGCCGAGCACGAGCGAGCCGGTCAGGGCGACGAGATCGTGCAGCGCGGCAAGTTGAAACGGCGAGCAGGCAAAGACCAGCTTCGCCAGTCGCGCGACCGCCTCGGCGGGCTGCGCGATTGGCACGACGCCCTCGGTGGTTGCAAGCCGCGCGCCATAGGTCCGCTCGGCCCAGGCGAGCATCGGATCCCAGGCCTCGGCCTGCGCCCGGGCGAGCGGATCGGCGGCCGTGGCGCGGTAGCACAGGAGATCCGATGCGCCATAGGCCGCGATCATCGCCGCCACCTCGTCGAACTGCGTCGCCACCTTGTCGATCGCCGCATTGGCCGCGCGGGTGACGGGCATTCTCCGTGGGTCGATGGCGTTGTCGACAGCAGCCCACTCGGCCGCCACCGCCTCGGCCATGGCACGGGTCGGAAGGACGAGCGGACGTTTCGCCGGGGTTTTCACCGGCCGCGCGTCGAGCCGGACGGCGAAGCCGCCGCCCTCCTGCACGACCGTCACCGCCTTCCAGAACCGTTTCGCCTTCCAGCCGGTCATGCCGCCCTCCAGAGATCGTCGAGCACCGGCAAGAGATCGGAGAATCGCGCGATCACACGGTCGGCGCCGGCCGCGGCAAGCCCGGCGGCGGGATGATAGCCCCAGGCGACGCCCACCGTCGCCATGCCGGCGGCCCGACCCATCTCGATGTCGAACGTCGTGTCGCCGATCATCACGCCCCGGGCGGCCTCGGTCCCCGTCTCGGCCAGTGCCGCGCGGAGCATCGAGGGGTGCGGCTTCGACGGATGGTCGTCGGCGACCTGGGTCGTGACGAAATGCCCGCCGAGGCCGTGCAAATCGAGAACATGGGAAAGGCCCCGGCGCGACTTTCCCGTGGCGACGCCGAGAACCACCTCGGGCCGCGAGCGGAGCGCCCGAAGTGCCTCGGCGGCGCCGGGAAAGAGCGGCGAGACGGTCCGGGCGCGGAGCTGGCCGAAGCTTTCCTTGTAGGCCGCCACGATACCCGCGCGCGCCCCTTCGGAAAGGTGCGGCACCAGACGCTCCACGGCGACCGGGAGCGAAAGGCCGACGATCGACAGCACCGCCTCGCGCCCGGGCAGCGTCACGCCGATGGCGGCGAAGGCGTGTTCCATCGCGGCAAGGATGTGGTTCTGGCTGTCGATCAGCGTGCCGTCCACGTCGAAGACGACGAGCCTGAGATCGGCCGTCATGTCTCCTCCGCGAAGGGATCGGCGGGAACGTCCGCTTCGGACCATCCGAGCGTCTTCCATGTGCGTTTCATGTGGTCCGGCAACGGCGCGGTCAGGGTGATGCGCTTGCCGCTGATCGGGTGGTCGAAACTGATCGAGCGGGCGTGGAGGTGAAGCTTGCGGCTGATCTCGCCGCCAAGCTGGGCGCCCCAGCCGTCGCCGAGGTTCTCCTGCCCGGAGCCGCCATACTTGCCGTCGCCGACGATCGGATGGCCCAACTCGGCCATGTGGGCGCGAAGCTGATGAGTCCGGCCCGTGATCGGCACCAGCGCCACCCAGGCCGCGCGGCTGCCGAGCGCGTCAAGGACGGCGTAGTCCGTGGTCGCGCGCTTCGCGCCTTCGGTCTCGTCCACCTTCGCCGGATGAACGGCGACCATCTTCTCACCCTCGCCGCCCCGGCCGTGGCCCGGTGCCTTGACGAGGCCGAAGCGGACCGTGCCCATCTTCGGCGACGGCACGCCGGCGACGGCAGCCCAGTAGATCTTGCGCGTGCTGCGCGAGCGGAACGCCTCGGACAACGCCCGGGCCACGCGATCCGTGCGGGCGAGGAGGAGGACGCCCGAGGTGTCCTTGTCGAGCCGGTGCACGAGTTTCGGGCGATCCTTGTAGCCGAAGGTCAACGCCTCGGCGAGGCCATCGACGTGGCGCCCGCCCTGCCCCGAGCCGCCCTGCGACGGCAGGCCCGGCGGCTTGTTGAGCGCGATGATGTGCTCGTCCTTCCAGAGGACGGCCGCCTGGATCATCCGCGCGTCGGCGTCGGTGATCCCGGCCTCGGGTTTCGGCGCGGTCGCGGGCGCCGCCTTCGGCAGCGGGGGGACGCGGACCTGCTGGCCCGGCATGACGCGGGTGGAGGCCTTCACACGGCCCCCGTCGACACGGATCTGCCCGGTGCGGCAGAGCTTTTCAACCTGGCCTTGCGTGATCTCGGGGAAGCGCTTCTTCAGCCAGCGGTCGAGCCGGGCCTCGCCCTCGGCTTCGGCAACGGTCAGGGTCACGACGCCGTTCACGCGAAGATGCCCCGCGCGGCCACCACCCCGGCGAAGATGCCGGCGAGGGACAGGATGACGGATCCTGCGACATAGGCGGCCGCAAGGCTGGCCTGCCCCCGCTCCCAGAGCGTGAGCGCATCGAGCGAGAAAGCCGAGAAGGTGGTGAAGCCGCCGAGAACCCCGGTCATCAGCAAGGGTGCGAGCCGCGTCGCGTCCTTGTGGGCGAGGGTTACGACGAGCGCGCCCATGAGAAACGAGCCGAGGACGTTCACCACGACAGTCGCCCAGGGGAAGCCCGGGCCGATCAGCCGCATCGTGCCCACGTTGACAAGATAGCGCGCAGACGCGCCGAGCGCGCCGCCGAGGGCAACCTGGAGAAGGGTCTGGACCATGGCGCTCCTCTGACGCGCGGCCGCCGGGAAGTCAACCGGGCAAGGGCGCTGGCCACCCCCTCCGGGCCTCACCGCACGGTCACGCGCAATAATGATCCGGCCACGCTGGAGCGGTCAGCGATTGCGCTCGGCGCGAAGCTTGGCGAACCAGTCGAGGCGCTTTTTCAGTTCGCGTTCGTAGCCGCGCTCGACCGGCTGGTAAAGCAGCGGGCGTTTCATCGCGTCGGGGAAGTAGTTCTGCCCCGAGAAGGCATCCTCGGCGTCATGGTCGTAGGCATAACCCGCGCCGTAGCCCTGATCCTTCATCAGCCGCGTTGGTGCGTTCAGGATGTGCTTCGGCGGCGGCTCCGACCCGGTCTTGCGCGCCAGATCGCGGGCGGCCTTGTAGGCGACGTAGCCTGCGTTCGACTTCGGCGCGAGCGCGAGGTAGGTCACCGCCTGCGCCAGCGCCAACTCGCCCTCGGGGCTGCCGAGGCGTTCGTAGACCTCCCAGGCATGAAGGCAGAGCGACTGTGCCTGCGGGTCGGCAAGGCCGATGTCCTCCACCGCCATGCGGGTCAGCCGGCGCGCGAGGAAACGGGGGTCCTCGCCGCCTTCGAGCATCCGTGCGAACCAGTAAAGCGCCGCGTCGGGGTCCGAGCCGCGGACCGATTTGTGCAGGGCCGAGATGAGGTTGTAGTGCTCGTCGCCGGACTTGTCGTATTTCGCCGCGCGCCGCATCAGGCGGCTTGCGAGCGCCTCCGTCGTGATCGGCGTGGACAGTTTCCAGGCGGCGACCTGCTCGATGAGGTTGAGAAGCGCGCGGCCGTCGCCGTCGGCCATCTCGATCAGCGCGGCACGGGCGTCACCCGTCAGGGGCAGGGCGTGGCCGAGTTCCTTCTCGGCCCGCTGGGCCAGACGCTCGAGATCGGCGGGCGAGAGGCGTTCGAGGACGATCACCTGCGCCCGGCTGAGAAGGGCCGCGTTCAGCTCGAACGAGGGGTTTTCCGTGGTGGCGCCCACGAGGACGATGGTGCCATCCTCCATGTGCGGCAGGAATCCGTCCTGCTGGGCCTTGTTGAAGCGGTGGATCTCATCGACGAACAGGAGCGTTCCGCGCCCCTGCGCGCGGCGGAGCTTCGCCGCCTCGAAGACCTTCCTCAGGTCCGGCACGCCGGTGAAGATCGCGCTGATCTGGACGAAGGCGAGGTCGGTCGCATCGGCAAGAAGCCGCGCGATGGTCGTCTTGCCGACGCCGGGCGGCCCCCAGAGGATGAGCGAGGAAAGGCTGCCCGCGGCAAGCATGGCGCCGAGCGGGCCCTCGGGCGACAGCACCTTGTCCTGGCCGATGACCTCGGCAAGCGCACGCGGGCGCAGCCGGTCGGCCAGGGGGCGCGGATGGGCGGTGTCGGGCGCAGCGGTGGCGGCTCGGTCGAAGAGGTCGGACATGTCCCGACACTACATCGCGTCGCGGCCGCCGGAAAGGCGGCCCGGCGGCCGGTCGGGGTACCCGGCCGCCGAATGGCTGGCATGTTCAGTGCATCTTTGCCGCAAGATCGATCTGGACGCACTGGTAGTCGCCGTCGTCGATGAACATCACCGGACCGACGCCCGTGGCCGTCAGCCCGCAGCGGCCATACCAGCGCGGCCAGTTTGCCGGCGTGATGGCGATCAGCTGGGTGGCGCCGACCTCGCGGGCGGATCTCACCATCGCATCGACCATGTAACCGTGGACGCGCCGCCGGATCGACTGCGGCACGGTGTGCAGCACGAACACGCGCGTGCATTCCCAGATGTTGGCATCGACGGGCGCTTCCTCGTAGAGGAGATCGGAGGGAAGGCTGGCGAGGAGCCCGCGCTGCGCATCGCGGATCATGTAGCTGTAGATGCCGCACTTCGCCGTCGTGGGCGTCAGCCGGATGCCGGCATAGACCTGTCCGGTGTGGTCGTGGATGGCGATCCAGCGGCTCGCCGGTGTGTCGTACTGATCGTACTCCATGTCGAGCGCTTCGGGCAGGTTCCACCGCTTCTCGACGATGAAGGACTGCTTTCGCGCCCGAAAGAGGTTAGCGAAGAGTTCTCCGTGGTTGTGGAGATTGGCAAAGGACAGGATTGTCGTGTTCATGCGTAGACCCCCCGCTTCATAAACCCAGACAGCCCTGCTTGCAGGCGGGAAACCGTCATCGGATCACATCAGCCTGTAGTCCTTGGCGCGCTGGATCGCCTCGGCCGTCGTCCGCGCGAGCAGCTTCTGCCGCGCGGACATGAGGCGAGCCTTGAGCGCGCTTTCGGAGATGTTCAGTTTGGCTGCTGCTGCCGCGTGGCGGTCCCCCGCAGCGATCAGCCGCAGTGCTTCGATTTGAGCCGTCGTCAGACTTTCCGGCGGCTCCGTGATGTCATGGAGCCGGCGTACCAGATGCGCGATCTTCTCGACCTCGTCGTCGCGGAAGTCGCGGTCGGAACGCGCGAAACTCGAAATCGTCCGCGATCGGATCGGGCCGCAGGACACCGTCAGGCCAAAGGTCAGCCCGAAGGCCTTCGCCTCGGTGAAAAGGCCGAACGGATCGGGGACGTCGATCTCCGACCAGCGGCAGGCGCCTTCCTTGCTGAACCCCCAGGCGATCGTGGGGTCACGCAGCGCGTAGGCCTTCTCGGTGTAGTGATCCAGCCAGTCCTGATTGTAGTTCGAGAACTGCATCAGCGGCGAGGCATAGCGGATGTGCAGACCGATGAAATAGCCTGCCGGCGCCATCAGAGACAGCGAGTGAAGGATCGGATCGAGTGTTGGCATTCCGGACATGTCCTTTTAGACAAGTTGCTTTCAGGATGGTCAACCGTAAATTGTGCGACGAACACTACTTCTTTCCGAGGGTTAGCATTTTGCGTACGATCAATCCCGGCCTTTTCGCCAGAGTCATGCGGCTCCCCGATTCCGCCCGGACCGACCTTCTCGAGTTCCTGGGCGCAACGCCAGTGGCGGACGCGCAACTTTCGCACATGATCGACGGCATCGCCGAGAAATTGCGTCGCGATGCGCGACCGCCACGGGCCGAGGCGACCTGACCGCGGTCGGCGCAAGCCACCACGAGCCTCCCAAGGCGCGATCCCTTCAAATGCCGAGCCCCGCCGGTTGTCCGGCGGGGCTTTTCTGCAGTCCGGATAACTGGCACGGGCCGGTCAGGATTCGGCCTCTTCCTCGGCCTCGACGCGCGCCTTGTCCGCCGCGCCCTTGGCCGCCGGGTCGCGGTCCACGAATTCGACGATCGCCATCGGCGCCATGTCGCCATAGCGGAAACCGGCTTTCAGGATGCGCACGTAGCCGCCCTGCCGCTCCTTGTAGCGGGGCCCGAGGATCTCGAACAGGCGCGCGACATGCTTGTCCTGCTTCAGTTGCGCGGCCGCCAGCCGGCGGGCGTGCAGGTCGCCGCGCTTGGCGAGCGTGATGAGTTTCTCCACGATCGGACGCAGCTCCTTCGCCTTGGGAAGGGTGGTCTTGATCTGTTCGTGTTCGATGAGCGAACCGGCCATGTTGGCCCAGAGCGCCTTGCGATGCTCATGGGTGCGGTTCAGACGGCGGTAGCCGCGGGCGTGACGCATTTTCAACTCCTATAGCGTTTTGCTTTGTCCGGCGGGCGTGGTCCTCGCACCGCTCTCCTTGGGGCTTGCGCCCGTTCAGGTCAAAACGGTCCACCGGACCCTTTTCTTCCCTTCGCTCCCCGCAACTGCGGGCATTTGCGGAGGCCGTCTAGGCGACGCCCCCCGCGAAGTCAATCAGAACTGATCCTCGAACCGCTTCGCGAGGTCCTCGATGTTCTCCGGCGGCCAGTTCTCGACGTCCATACCGAGATGCAGGCCCATGCCCGACAGCACTTCCTTGATCTCGTTCAGCGACTTGCGGCCGAAGTTCGGGGTGCGGAGCATCTCCGCCTCGGTCTTCTGGATCAGGTCGCCGATATAGACGATGTTGTCGTTCTTCAGGCAGTTGGCGGACCGGACCGAAAGCTCCAGTTCGTCCACCTTCTTCAGCAGGAGCGGGTTGAACTCCAGCCCTTCTTCCGCCTCGCCCTTGCCAGCCGCTTCCGGCTCCTCGAAGTTCACGAAGATGCCGAGTTGATCCTGCAGGATGCGGGCGGCATAGGCCACCGCGTCATCCGGCGTCAGCGACCCGTCGGTCTCGATCTTCATGGTCAGCTTGTCGTAGTCGAGCACCTGGCCCTCGCGGGTGGGCTGCACTTCGTAGCTGACCTTCTTCACCGGCGAATAGATCGCGTCGATCGGGATGAGACCGATGGGCGCATCCTCGGGACGGTTCTTGTCGGCCGCGACATAGCCCTTGCCGGTGTCCACCGTCAGTTCCATGAAAAGGTCCGCACCCTCGTCGAGGTGGCAGATGACGTGGTCCTTGTTGAGGACATCGATGCCGTTCGATTCCGAAATGTCGCCGGCGGTGACGACGCCCGGGCCCTTGGCCGAGATCGAGAGCCGCTTCGGCCCCTCGACTTCCATCTTCAGCCGTACGCCCTTGAGGTTCAGGACGATGTCGGTCACGTCCTCGCGCACGCCTGCCACGCTCGAGAACTCGTGCAGGACATTGTCGATCTGCACCGAGGTGATGGCCGCGCCCTGAAGCGACGACATCAGTACCCGACGCAGCGCGTTGCCGAGCGTCAGCCCGAAACCCCGCTCCAGCGGCTCGGCGATGAGCGTCGCCTGCCGCTGCGGATCATTGCCCGGCTTGACCTCAAGCTGCTGCGGCTTGATCAGATCGGCCCAATTCTTGTGGATCATGCGTTCTGCCTCCATACCTGCCCCCGGCTCATGACCGACGCCGGGAACGCCCGAGGAAAATGCGAAGGCCACCCGGGCTCCGTGCCTCGCGGCAGGGTCCGGATGGCGGTAATCTTTGTCAGACGCGGCGGCGTTTCGGAGGGCGGCAGCCGTTGTGCGCGATCGGCGTCACATCGCGGATCGACGTGATGCTGAACCCGACCGAGGCCAGTGCCCGCAACGCCGACTCGCGTCCCGAGCCCGGTCCCTGGACTTCGACTTCCAGCGTCTTGACGCCATGTTCCTGCGCCTTGCGGCCAGCGTCCTCGGCAGCCATCTGGGCGGCGTAGGGCGTGGACTTGCGCGAGCCCTTGAAGCCCATCGTGCCGGCCGACGACCAGGCAATGGCGTTGCCCTGAACGTCCGAGATCAGGATCTTGGTGTTGTTGAACGAGGAGTTCACATGCGCCACACCGGCGGCGATGTTCTTGCGCTCCTTGCGCTTCATGCGGGTCTTGTCGCGTGCCATATCGGAACCCTCCCCTTACTTCTTCTTGCCGGCGATGGCTTTCGCCGGGCCCTTGCGGGTGCGGGCGTTGGTGTGGGTGCGCTGGCCGCGGACGGGCAGGCCCTTGCGGTGACGCAGGCCGCGGTAGCAGCCGAGGTCCATGAGCCGCTTGATGTTCATCGTGACTTCACGGCGCAGGTCGCCCTCGACCGTGTAGTTCGCGTCGATATGTTCGCGGATCGCGAGCACCTCGGAATCCGAAAGCTCGTTCACCCGGCGGGCGGCGTCAATCTTCACCGCTTCGCAGATCTTGCGCGCGATGTCCGGGCCGATGCCATGAATATACTGGAGGGCGATGGGGACGCGTTTCCCCGTCGGGATGTTGACGCCAGCAATACGTGCCACGCGTGTCTTCCTTTCGTTGCGGTTCCGTAGCTCCAGAACCTTTTTTCACAACTCTGACCCGAGGCCGCGGGCGGCTCCGGGCCGGTTTGGCCCGACTGATTCGCCAAGGGCAAAGCCCGGCAAATCAAGCCGATTCTCGTCAGAGACGCCGTGACCTAGTGGGTTTGGCCCGGGTCGTCAAGCGCCCTTTGCCCGGTCGAGCACATCGGCAATGGATTTCGCCACGGCGTCGATGTCGGCCAGGCCGTCAACGGTGAAGAGTTCGCCGGCGGCGTAGTAGTAGCCCATGAGCGGCGAGGTCTTCTTGTAGTATTCCATCAGCCGCTGCTTCAGGCTTTCGGCATTGTCGTCGGCACGGCGCCTCAGATCGGTCGAACCGCAGACATCGCAGACGCCCGGTTTCGCCGTGGGCTTCGTCCGGTCGTGGTAAACCTCGCCGCAGTTGCCACAGGTGTAGCGGCCCGAGATGCGATCGACGAGGGCCTCGTCATCAACCCGCATCTCGATCACCGCGTCAAGTTCCTGCCCCGAACGCTTGAGAAGCGCGCCGAGCGCATCGGCCTGGGCGAGCGTGCGGGGGAAGCCGTCGAAGATGAAGCCCTTCGCCCGCGCGGTCTTCAGTTTTTCCTCGATCAGCCCGATGACGATGTCGTCGGTAACAAGATCGCCCCGATCCATGACCGCGGCGACCTTCTTTCCCATCTCCGTGCCGGAAGTGCGCGCCTCCCGGAGCATGTCGCCGGTCGAAAGCTGGACGAGCCCGCGTTCCTCCACCAGGCGGCGAGCCTGCGTTCCCTTCCCCGCGCCAGGCGGGCCGAGCAGGATGATGTTGGTCATGGGCGGTCCCCCTCAGCGGCGGGCAGGCGCCTTGCGTGTCGCGCCCCGCTTCTTGCCCCTCAGCTGCGATTTCTCGATGAGCCCCTCGTACTGGTGCGCCAGAAGGTGGGACTGGATCTGGTTGATCGTGTCCATCGTGACCGAGACGACGATCAGCACCGAGGTGCCGCCGAAGTAGAACGGGATCGCGAGCTGCGAGCGCAGGATTTCCGGCAACAGGCAGACTGCCGCCAGATAGGCCGAGCCCACGACGAGGACACGGGCGACGACATAGTCGAGGTAATCGACCGTCTTCGCACCGGGGCGGATGCCGGGGATGAACCCGCCCTGGTTCTTCAGGTTTTCGGCCACATCATCCGACTTGAAGGTCACGTTGGCCGTGTAGAAATATGTAAAGAAGACGATCATCGCCGTGAAGAACAGAAGGTAGAGCGGCTGGCCAGGACCGAAGTAGGCGAGGATCGTGGACATGACCGGTCCGGTCTGGGCCCCCGAGAAGGTCGAGATCGTCGTCGGCAGGAGGAGGAGCGACGAGGCGAAGATCGCCGGGATCACGCCCGCCGGGTTCACCTTGATCGGCAGGTGGCTGGAGGAGCCGTCATAGATCTTCATGCCGACCTGGCGGCGTGGGTACTGGATGTGGATCTTCCTCAGCGCCCGCTCCATGAAGACGACGAAGGCGATCACGCCCACGACCATCGCCATGACGCCGAGTATGACGCCCGGATGGATGTTGCCCACCCTGCCCTGCTCGAAGAACTGTGCCAGCGCGCCGGGGATGTTCGCGACGATGCCGACGAAGATGATGAGCGAGGTGCCGTTGCCGATTCCGCGGGCGGTGATCTGCTCGCCGATCCACATCAGGAACATCGTGCCGCCGACGAGGGTGATCACCGTCGCCGCCTGGAAGAAGAGTCCGGGATCATGCGCGAGGTTGCCGGCCTCGAGGCTCTTCGCCAGCCCGAAGGCCTGGAAGGTCGCAAGGACGACTGTGCCGTAGCGGGTGTACTGGTTGATCTTCTTGCGTCCCTGCTCGCCTTCCTTCTTCAGCTGATCGAGCGCGGGAACCATCGCGGTCAGAAGCTGGACGATGATCGAGGCCGAGATGTAGGGCATGATCCCGAGCGCGAAGATGCCCATGCGGCCGAGTGCGCCGCCGGTGAACATCTGCAGCATGCCGCCGATCCCCTGCGAGGCGCTCTGCATGAACTCGCGCAGTGCCGTCGCGTCTATGCCCGGCACCGGAATGTAGGTTCCAAGGCGGTAGACGATCAGCAGCCCCAGCGTGAAAAAGATGCGCTGGCGAAGGTCGGTGGCCTTGCCGAGGGCGCCCCAGCTGATGTTCGCCGCCATTTGCTCTGCAGCAGATGCCATTCCGGTCTCTCTCATGTGGAAGCGCCGCCGGACCGTTTTCCGGTCAGGCGGCGCTTGGAAAACTCGTGCCTATGTAAGCGCCGCAAGGGTCGCCCACAACACCTTATTCGGCCGCTGCCGCCGCCGTGACGGAAAGCGACCCGCCGGCCTTCTCGACGGCTTCCACCGCGGCTTTTGACGCGCCGGTGACGGCGAGCTTCAGCTTGGCCTTGATCTCGCCCTTGGCGAGCACGCGGACGCCGTCGAGCTTGCGGCGGACGACGCCGGCCGCGACCAGCACGTCCTCGGTAATCTCGTCCTTGGCGTCGAGCCGGCCAGCATCGACGAAGCTCTGCAGCTGGCCGAGGTTCACCACGGCAAACTTCTTCTGGTTCGGCTTGTTGAAGCCGCGCTTCGGCAGCCGGCGGTAGAGCGGCATCTGGCCGCCTTCGTAGCCGCCGATGGCCACGCCGGAACGGGACTTCTGGCCCTTGATGCCGCGGCCGGCGGTCTTGCCCTTGCCGGACCCGGGACCGCGCGCGACGCGCTTGGACTTCTTCGCTGCACCGGGATTGTCCCGGAGTTCGTTCAGTTTCATGTCGCTTCTCCTCAGCCGGAAATGCCCCGCCAGCGACGGATGGGGCCACACGGCATTTCTTGCTTGTTGGATTCGGGCACCCTTCGGTGCCACCCGGGGCCTATAGACCCATTGCGGCGGGCGATCAAGCCCGATGCCGCGACCTATCACGACGGGGCGTCCGGCGCCGGACGCCCCGCTACTGCTCCGGGTCCCGGACCCGAGGTCAGGCGCCCTTCGGCCAGGCGAAGCTGGGCTGAAGGCCCTCGTAGACCGGGCGCCCGTCGGTGGGCTTGGGGTAACCCTTCGTCGTGTCCCAGAAGGCGTGGTAGGTGGCCTTCGGGAAGGCGGCATCGTCGTAGCCCATGACATTCGGCACCGCCACGCGGATGCGGTGCTGCTTGTCGTCGAGCATCAGCACGGCCCCGCATTTCTCGCAGAGGCAGATCTCCAGGGGTCCGTTCGGGTTATCGGCATTGAAAGGCACGCGCTTCATCGCGGACTCGTTGTCGGTCCGGATGTCGCCGTGGTTGAAGAAGGCCACATGGGTCGTGTGCTGGCCGGTCACCTTCTTGCAGACGTTGCAGTGGCATTCGTGGTTGTCGATGGGTTCGGCAGAGGCGCGCACACGGTGGTGTTCGCATCCTCCCACATACGGGCTGGACATTCTTTCCTCCTCCTGTCGCCGTGCTCTTGCGGGCACGCGGTAGAATTGCACGCCAGCCGCCGCGAAAAAGCGACATGGCCTTTAGTCGTGCTTTCCGGGGGGGAATCACGGGCCCCGCCGCATATCCGTTCGGTCAGACCCCTGAATCCGGCAGCGCCATGACGCCGAGCGCCTCGAACCCGTTCAGTACGGAATCGACCGCGACCGTCGCGAGGACGATCCCCATGACCCGGCTGACGACGTTCGCCCCGGTGTTGCCGATGATCCCCTTCAGGGGCCGGGCCAGAAGCAGGATCGCGAAGGTGATGACAAGCACGAGCACGAGGAGCGCCGCCGTCACCACCTGCTCCGAAATCGTGTTGCGGTGGTTGTCGGTCAGGATCACGACCGCGAGCATCGCGCCTGGCGAGGCGATCGACGGCATGGCCAGCGGAAAGACCGCACCCGCCATGTGGTCGCGCTCCGCCTCCTCGATCTCGCGCGCAGGCTTCGCGTCGCCAAAGATCATGGTGAGCGCGAAGAGGAACAGGATGATCCCGCCGGCGATCTGGAAGGACCCGAGCCTGAGCCCGACGCCTTCCAGCAAGACCTGTCCTGCCACGAGGAAGAAGAACAGGACCGCACCCGCCACAAGGACGCCGCGAAGGGCGAACCGCCAGTGCAACGCCTCAGGCACACCGCGGGTGGCAAAGTAGAACACCGGCAGGGAGCCGACCGGGTCGATCACCACGAAGAGCGTCACGAATTCGCGCACGAGGATTGCGAAGTCCAGGTTGGGCAAGCGGCAGTCTCCTCGGGTCGGGGGAATCACAGCTCCGAATGTAGTGCAAAATCGTCCCGCGTTCATGGCCGTCGTGCGCCCCGACGGCGGGCCCGGGATCACGGGCGCGGCACCTCGGCCCCCGGAGGGGTTCCGGGGTTTGTCCTGTCCTGCCAGGCCGTAAGCGCAGGGATCGGATGCACGACGCGGATGGTCGTGAGGATGAGACTGTCGCGTGCGAAAAGGGCGGAGAGCGATTCGAGGCCGAGGACCAGGATCAGCCCCCGGGCCGCGCCAAGCCACGCCCCGGCGGCAAAGCCCGCGAGCATGAAGAGATAGTCGCTGACCGCGTTCAGCACGCTGTCGCCGATGTATCCCTGGTAGATCGTCTGTCCCCTGAACCGGTCGAGCACCCAGTCCGTGTGCTCCGCGATCTCCCATGCTACGCCGGTCGCGATGGCGATCGCATAGGCGAGGGCGAAGCGCAGCCAGCGCCCCGCGAGCCGGCCGGCGGCCGCGATCAGAACACCGTGGATCACATGCGACAGCGTGTACCAATCCGCGATCTGCTGGGAATTCTCGTTCGACCAGACCGAATTCACCCAGAGCCGGACCTGCCCACTGGTGGAGATGAGCGGCTGCCCCCAGGCCCAGAGCGTAGCGCCTACCGCGACGGCCCCCAGAAGGGCGGCCAGATGGAGAAGCCGCATCAACACCCGCGTTCACCCCTGCCCCGCCGCAGGCGAGCCTATGCTGCCCGGATTCAGGTATCAACGGGGATGAGACGGCCGGCATTCCGCGGACGGAGCCGGACTGGGGCGACGAATGCGGAACGCCCCGGCCTTTCGGACGGGGCGTTCGGATTTTGGGGCCAGGTGCAGGTCCCGGCAGGCGGCCGGCAAGAAGCTCAGCCGCGCTCTTCGACGATGGTCACCAGATGCGGGATCTTGTTGACCATGCCGCGAACCG
>WBZL01001536.1_pt1 | contig 24054 bp, 22 predicted proteins | sample 5204291 | NCBI WGS metagenome assembly WBZL01 (sample SAMN12344345, study PRJNA552823) | activated sludge metagenome | biome: Activated sludge suspended growth; feature: Nitrification reactor; material: Wastewater; isolation source: activated sludge from nitrification reactor of wastewater...
GGGTGAGGCACAATGCGGGCAGCGCACTCCCTCCGGCCAGCGCCGTTCGCGTACTTCCTCGTCACACTTGGCATCGTCCAGCAAGTTCTGAAGGTGGAGCATCGGGCCATATCCTTACGGAATAACAACCCAAAATTCTATCGGAATGGGCGCCTCCCTGCACATAGATCTTCAACCGTCCGAAACGCATAAAGAGCCATTAGAATTTGTACACACTTTGCTTATATCCGCAGCGCTGCAAGGGTGCCTTCGGGATGAATCGTGCGTTGGGGCAATCAGCGGCCGCGGCCAGCCAGATTCCGAATGGAAAGCAGACGCCGCACACCAGCCGTCAACAGGCCTGATGGCCATGCGACCGCCAGCCACGCAGGCGGGGAAAGGAACTGGCCGGCCGATTCCCCGGGTCTGACCCGACCAGGATGCGAGGGGGATCAGCAGAGCTTGACGACGATGTCCAGCAGTGTGCTGTTGCAGATGTTCAGACGTTCTGCCGCACCCAGCAGTTGATTGTAGATTTCTTTGCGGCGGAAGATATGGTGGAAATCCTCGTCGTGGAACAGCTCGGCCAGGGCGCGTCGGTGGGTGCGCGTCAACTTCCGGACCGCCTGGTCGGATTTCTCGGCGTCGGCGCGGCCGAGTTTGGGTTCGCTGCCCAGACGGCCATACCCGGCGGCCACCGCCTCGGCGCCTTCCTTGAGGTACACGGCCATTTCCAGACAGTATTTGTCGGCCTTCAAGGCGAGCAAATTCGCGTCCATCTCGGCAACCACCGTCTTGCAACTGTTGATGATTTCATCGAGGTTGATGATCGCCCGGTGCAGATCCTCACGGTCGATCGGCGTCGAAAAAGCTTCATTGAGCAACGTCAGATTGCGAACCTTGAGGCGGTCGCCTTCATGTTCGGCCTCGACCACCCGTTTGGCGACTTCGGTGGTGCCGGAACCCATGTACTCGACCAGCAGGGCGGCGCTGATCCCGACTTGCGTGCTTTGTTCGGCCAGCAGGGCGAAGAAATTGGGTACTTTCGGAAATACCCGATGCAGGATTCGGCGAGTGAAGGAGGGGGATGCGGTGCTTGCGTTCGACATGAGATTAGACCTTTCCGATGAAGAGATTGACGAGAGCGAATGTCTGAATGGCAACCAGTGCCGAGCCGGGGATGGTGATGACCCAGGTAATGGCAATGTCCTTGGCCTTCTTCCAGCGTACGGCTTTCGGCCGCTCCGAGGAACCGATGCCCATGATCGAAGTCGCGACGACGTGGGTGGTCGACACCGGCGCACCGATGAATGAGGCGGTGAGGATGACCGCTGCCGAGGTCAGTTGCGAACTGAGTGCATGAATCGGGCGGACGCGGTAAATCGCGAAGCCGAGGGTGCGAACGATCCGCCAGCCGCCCGAGAGAATGCCCAGGGTAATCGCGATGGCGCAGGCCAGCATCACCCAGAAGGGCACTTCAAAGGTCGGGATGAATCCGCCCAGCAGTAACGCCAGGGTCAGCATGCCCATGCTCTTCTGCGCGTCGTTGGCGCCGTGCGAGAAGGCGAGGCCGGCAGCGGTGACGAACTGCGCGTAGCGCAAACCGGTATTCGCCGAAGGAGTGGCAGTGAACAGCAGAATGCTCAGCAGGCGCAACATCAGGAAACCCGCCCAGAATCCGATGATCGGTGACAGGATCAGACTGGCCAGAACCTTCATGATGCCGGTCAACTGGCCGTGCATCAGTTGCGAGAAACCCCATACGACATTGTCCATGCCGGCAGAGACGACGACAGCGCCGATCAACCCGCCGACCAGCGCGTGCGACGAGGACGATGGAATGCCGAAATACCAGGTCGCGAGGTTCCAGACGATGGCGCCGACCAGACCGCTGATCAGGATGGCCAGCGAGAGAACCGCCTGGACATCACCCAGAGTGACGAACTTGCCGATGGTATTGGCGACCGCCGTTCCGCCCAGCAGAGGGCCGAGAAACTCGAAAGTGCCGACGATGATCACCGCCTGCACGGGCGTCATCGCTCGCGACGCGATGATTGTCGCCACGATGTTGGCCGCGTCATGAAAACCGTTGGTATAGTCGAAGAAGAGGACGATGACGACAGTCAAAATCGTCAAAATCAATAATGTACTCATGAAGAGGCCCTATGGTGGTGGTCGTGGGTTGAGGTGCGGCGGCCAGACATCCGGGGGCTGCAAAGCGCACCTGGCAGGATCCGACGGGTGAGGTATTCGTGTTCGCGTGCGGTCGATCCTCCTGGCATTGATAAAGGGCTGCGGTGATCGCCGGGAACAACTCACGGCCATGACTTTTCCATGCACGCCAGACCATGAAAATGTCATTACTGTTTCTCTCCCCCGGCCCTTTCCCGCAAGCGGGAAAGGACGATTCGTGAGTCGCTGACGCGATTTTCACACTCCCCTTCAGTGCGAAGCGACGCTCATCTCACCGTCGTAAGCATTATTCATGCCAAAACCCTGGAAGTCGGACAGAGCTCTGTTAAAACAATTGCTTGGTGAACGCCAGCGGCAGTGATTCGGGAACTCGAAGGGGTGTAACAAAACGCGTCGCAAATCATGCAATTGATTTTTTATTTATTTTAAAAATCAATTTACATCAACATGTTGAAAGCGGCGATGCGGAATGTATCAAGGTGTCGAAAGGTAACACCCTAGAAGAATAAGGAAAACTGCGGTCTGGCAGTTCCTCCGCAGGCTGATGGCCGGCCGATCCGGCAAATCAATGGCCCCACCCCCCTCGTTCCGAGCTTGTCAAGAGCCCTGATTGATCATCACGATCACCTGCTTCAACAAGCCCACCGCGAACGCTGATGGTTGTTCCGGAACGATCGATGCGGCCGCGGGGTGCAGATTTCGCCGCTTCAGGATTCGGGTGGCAGTGCGCGCCGTGCCAGGCGTCGGTTGAGTGCCGGACGTGACAGCCCGAGCAGGGTCGCAGCGACCCCCTGATTGCCCTTGGCGCGCTTGAGCGCTTCCCTGACCATCGCCTCTTCAACCTCGTCGAGGGTGGGAAAGCGCCCCGGAATCAGGATCGGCAAGCCGTCGGATGGTTCCACCGCCGGATCGTCGGCGCCCGTCTTCTGCTGCTTCTGGATCGCCTGGCGGAAGCTGTCCATGGCCAGCACCGCCCCCCCGCGATGCAGGGCCATGGCGTTGAAAACCATGGCCCGCAGTTCGCGCACGTTGCCGGGAAAATGATAGTTGGCGAGCAGGGTGAGGAGTTCGTTCGAGGGCTCCGGGGCGGGTTTGTGGATCGCAGCCGCAGCCTCGTCGAGAAAGTGTTGCAGCAACAGCGGGATGTCCTCCTTGTGCTGGCGCAGTGGCGGCACCTCGATCTGGTGCACCGACAGCCGAAAAAAGAGGTCCGAGCGAAAGTGGTTCTGGCGCATCATCTGTGCCAGCTTGCAGTTGGTCGCACAAACCACGCGTGCGTCACTGGGACGGGCGACATCCGATCCCAGCGGGAAGTACATGTGTTCCTGCAGCAGGCGCAGCAGTTTGACCTGCGAGGCCATCGACAGGTCGCCGATCTCGTCGAGGAACAGCGTGCCGCCGGCAGCCTGGGCGATCAGCCCGGGCCGTGACTGGTCGGCGCCGGTGAAAGCGCCTTTCTTGTGACCAAACAGGGTGTCCGAAAAGAGCGTGTCGTCGAGGCCGGCTACATTGACCTGCACGAACTGTCCGCTCAGGCCGCTGAGCTTGTGCAAGGCTTGCGCGAACATCTCCTTGCCGGCACCGGTCTCGCCGGAGATCAGCACTGGCTCGGCAGACACAGCCACCGCTTCGAGGTACTGAAAGAGCGCTCGCATCTTGCGGCTGTGGGTGATGATGCCGGCAAAGGCCTCGTTGTTCTGCAGGCAGTCCGACAGGAGGTAGCGCTTCAGCACTCCCATCTGCCGACGCAGCGAGTGCACTTCCAGGGCATGGCGAACGCTCGCCACCAGGCGACTTTCCTCTACCGGCTTGACGAGGTAGTCGAATGCCCCTTCCTTCATGCTGCGCACGGCGGTTTCGACATCCTGGGCGGCGGTCATGACGATCACCGGCACTTCCGGGTAGAGGTGAACGATGTCCGGCAGCAGCTTGGTACCGCTGAGATGCGGCATCATCAGGTCGAGCAGCACGGCGCTTGCCGGTTGCCCCTCGAGCATTGACAGCAGTTCCCGGCTGTCGCTGACCATCTGGATGTGGGCAACGCCCGCACTGTGCAATACGGCTGCACTGGCGTGCAGGACCGACTCCTCGTCATCGACGAGAAAAACGGGCAGGCTGGCAAAGGATTTTTCCTTCATTCACTCCTCCGTGCTGATCGGCAGGTCGATGCTGACCGTGGTGCCAAGATGGTGGTTGGCTTCGAAACGCAGTACGCCACCGTGTTTTTCGACAATCGACAACGAAATCGACAGGCCCAGACCGGTGCCACCGCTGTCGGCCTTGGTGGTGAAGAAGGGCTCGCCAATCTGCGCCATGACCTCCTCGGCGATGCCTTTTCCCTGATCCTCGACCTGTACGATCAGCCGATTTCCAGCCTGCTCCGTCCGCGCCGAAACCTTGACCGAGCTACTGCGATCAGGCAAGGACTCGAGGGCGTTGACGATGACGTTGATGAACACCTGCTCGAGCTGCTGCACATTGCCCTTGACCGTCGGCAACGCTGTCGGCAAGTCCAGCGTAAAGGCATCGGTATGTTTGTGGATACGGGTATCGAGCAGGATCACCACGGCATGCAGGATCTTCCCGATGTCGGCGAGTTCGTTCATATGTCCGCGATCCTGCTTCCCGAGGTGCTTGAGATTATCGACGATCTTCTGAATCCGTTTGGCGTTTTCGGCGATGTCGCGCATCCCTCTCGAAATGGTCTGGCGCGCCTGCTCGAAACTCAGGCCGGCAAGCATGAAGCTGCCCTGCTCCTGTTCATACTCGTTGAGGATCGGCAGGGCATCCTGCCAGATGCGGGCCAACAGGGGTGCATTCGCCAGAATGGCGTGATTGGGGTTGTTGATTTCGTGGGCGATGCCCGCCGAGAGGACACCGAGGGAAGCCAGGCGAGCGCTGCGGATCGCCTGCCACTGCAGCTTGCGATTCTCGGTGATGTCGGTAATCACCACCATTGCCGCCATCACCGTAGTCACCACATTCGCCGAACTGATCGGCACCATGCGGATCTCCCACCAAGTGGCATCACTCGAGTTGTACTGGAAATGCTCGATGCGTCCGCTCCGGAACACCTGCCGCAGTTTCTCGAGGTAACCCTCGCGAACCTCCGCAGGGAGGATCAGTTCCGATCGTTTCTCGCCGACCCCGCCGACCGGATACGGTAGCGGCCGGTTGGTGAGCAAGATCCGGGCCTCGCCATCGACCGTAAAGATCAGGTCCGGCGAATGATTGAACAGCGTACGCAACTTCGCTTCCGAATCGCGCAGCGCATCCTCGGCCAGCTTGTGCTCGGTAATGTCCTCGAGAAAACCGACGATGCGGCTCAGCGGACTGCCCGCTTCGCGTACCGGGAAGCCGCAGACCCGCAGCCAGCGCAAGCCCCGTTCGCCACGTGAAACCGGCAAAACGACGGTAAAACGCTCGCCCTCGGCCTGCAACTGGCGGATTGCCTCAAGCAGCGTGTGCCGGTCGTCGGACGCGAAGACGTCGAGCAGCAGCGACGGCGCGGCACCGGCGAGGCCATCGAGCATTGCCTCGCGGCCTGCAAGTTGTCTGAAAGCCGGACCAATGTATTCGATCCGTGTCGCCTCGGCATTGATCGCCCAGAATACGACATCGACGGTTTCGGCCAGCTGGCGAAACAGTTCCTCGCGCTCATAGATGGTCAGCGTCAGCTGGATTCGATTCTCCAGTTCGCGACGGCTGCGCACCAGGTAGAAAGTGAGCAGTGCGGTGAACAGGAAGCCTCCGACGAGAACCGTCCAGTGCGCCTCGGTGAAGGCCTCGGCACTCCGGAAATTATGGGTGGCAACGCAGATGATCGACCAGTTACGGTCGCCGACGGGAATCCTGGCCTCCATGCGTGGCTGATCCTCGTCGTAAACCGGCATCCGGCCACTGGCTGTGGAAGTGGCACGCGGCTCCAGCCTACTGGCATAAAAGTGAAGAAACTGCTTGTCACTGCCAGCCGAATCGTCCCGCACCAGAACTTCGACCCCGCGCGGCTCAAGCAGATTGATGGCAACATGCACGAGTTCCTCAATGTCGTAGACGCCCACCACGAATCCCAGCGGATCGGCCTGCCGGCGGGCACCGAGTGTGGCAGCAGTGCTGTGCGAATGGCCGGGAGAATAGACCGGCAGCACCGCATAAATCACCGGCACTGTTGCGTTGCCGGGCTGCACGAGGTCGATACGGCTGCTGACCGCGATGTTGCCACTCTCTCTGGCCCGCCGCAGCAATGCCGCAAGCTCAACCGTCAAGTTCAGGTCGACGCCCTGGGCAGCCGCCGACTCGGTGCGCGCAGCGGCAAGAAGCACCGGCACGCGCGGTGGTCCGGCGATTGCATCCTCGCGGCCATTTGCCACCGCGGGATCTGCCGGCGACGTACCGGTTGCCGCTCCGGGCAGTGCACGCTGCGATGCATTTGGCAACGGGGCCCACAACAGGCTATGGATGTAGGGCCGGCGCTTGAGGATGGAATCGGTAAAGACCCGGAACGCCTGCTCTTCGATCCCCTTGGCGGCGTAAAACAGTCCGCGGATTTCCAGTAGTGCGTCGAGCCCCTGGTCGACGACCGAATGTACAGCCTGAATGCGGTCGCCGGCCGCCCACTGGAATTCCTTGAAATGGCTGGTCTGCAGCTCCTGACGGACATTCCACGATGACAGACAGGTCATGAGGAGGCCCCCAATTGCCACGGCATAGGCGGCAGTATATCTTCGCAAGTTGTCGAACATAGGCGGCGTTCACCAGGTCACTTACTGTATGTAGCGGGCGGCACCAGAAGATCAGAGATTTCCTTCAGGGCAGGAAAACATGATGCTGCCAGTGATCTGCGACGAAATGCTGCCGGCCAGGCCTGCTGCAGACGCAGGCTGAAACCCGGGCGAATCTCGCCACGGCTCAGCCTGGTCTCACTCAACCCAGGCCAGAGTGTCTCGGCGAGTGTCCAGAGACATGATTTGTTGGAGGCGCGAGCGGGAGTCGAACCCACCTACACGGATTTGCAATCCGGTGCATAACCGCTTTGCTATCGCGCCGCGCCTATCTGACGACAGGGTCTTTGGCCGTTGATTCGTCTTATCGGTGAGTCCGTGAGCCCACAATGGCCTGTTGCGGAAAATGTGGAGCGGGAGAAGAGTCTCGAACTCTCGACCTATACCTTGGCAAGGTATCGCTCTACCAACTGAGCTACTCCCGCGTGAAGCGAGTGCGCATTATAAAGGCCTATCCCTGGCTGTCAATGCCTTCTTTTGTCCGCGCACCGCTGGCGCAACTGTTGGGGATCACCGTTGGCGATCCTCTTCGATCAGGTATGGCCACGCCATCCGCATGTAATAACCCATCGACCAGAGCGTCAGCACGGCCGCCACGTAGATCAACCAGACACCCCACTGATAGATATCGAGACCAAGCAACGGTGCGTAATAAAGCAGCATCGGGATGGCGGCCATCTGTGCAGTGGTCTTGATCTTGCCAATCATCGACACGGCGACACTCTTGTGGGCACCGATCCGCGCCATCCACTCGCGCAAGGCGGAAATCGTGATCTCGCGACCGATGATGATCATCGCCAGAGTGGCGTCGAGACGGCCGAGCTGGACGAGGATAATCAGCGCTGCGGCAACCATCAGCTTGTCAGCGACCGGGTCAAGGAAGGCGCCAAATGCCGAAGTCTGCCGCAAGCGTCGTGCGAGATATCCGTCAAGCCAATCGGTCATGGCAGCGGCAACAAAGATCAACGTTGCCGCACGGTCACGCCCGATACCCTGAATCCATTCATCCGGAACGTAGTAGATGGCGATCAGAAGCGGGATCAAAATGATTCGCAGCCAGGTCAACAGGATGGGTATGTTCAGTGGCATCAGTGCAACGCGGCGTAAATTTTCTCGGCCAGCTCCCGACTGATTCCAGGAACTGCTGTCAGTTGGTCTATCCCGGCATCGGAGATTCCCTGCAGGCCGCCAAAACGGGAAATCAGCGCCTTGCGCCGCTTGGGTCCGATACCGCCGATCTCTTCCAGGCGTGAACTGCGCGAAGCCTTGCCACGCCGAGCGCGATGACCGGAAACCGCGAAGCGGTGCGCCTCGTCTCGGACTTCCTGAATCAGGTGCAGGGCGGGATCTTCAGGAGACAATTGTAACGGCTCACGGCCATCTGCGAAAACCAGGGTTTCCAGGCCCGGCTTGCGCGTTTCTCCCTTGGCGACACCGAGCATCGGCAGGTAACCCAGCCCGAGTTCAGCGAGGACTGCGGCTGCGGAACTGACCTGGCTGCTGCCGCCATCGATCAGGATCAGCGTCGGTACAACGCCGTCACTGCGCAACAGCTTTTCGTAACGGCGGTGGACCACCTGCCGGATGGCTGCGTGGTCGTCACCGGGCTGGATGCCCTCGATATTGAAGCGGCGATATTCGGACTTGCGCATGCCACTTCCCTGATAGACCACGCAGGCCGCAACGGTCGAGTCTCCTTGCGTGTGGCTGATGTCGAAACACTCGATGCGTGCCTCCTTGCCGTCCTCGATGTCGAGACCCAGCGTCTGACGCAGCGCTTCAAGCCGTGCGCCCTGCCGTGACAGCACGCTGCGGCGCGCGTTGATCGCCAGACGGGCGTTCTGTTCGGCCATTTCGACCCAGACGCGCTGCAGGGTCAGTCTCGCTTCACCCACCCTGATCGGCTGCCTTGCCGTAGCACTGAGCCAATCAGCAAGCTCCTCATCAGACAGGGCCAGATTGACGAGAATTCTCGGCGGGATCGGGTGCAGGGGATAATGCTGATAGAGAAATGCAGTCAGCGCCTCAAGCGGCGACGAGGCCACGCAATCGATGGTACTGACCGGAAATTGCGGTCGGTCGCCGAGATGCCGACCACCACGAACCATCGCCAGGTTCACGCACAGCAGGCCGGCATATTCAATGGCGACGACGATATCCACATCGTCCGCGTTGCCGCTCTCGACGTACTGTTTTTCCTGCACCTGCCGCAAGGACTGGATCTGGTCACGGTAGACCGCGGCCTGTTCGAAAGCGAGCCTGGCTGCCGCCTGATCCATGGCGGCCGACAGACTGCCGATCACATCCTGTTGTCGTCCTTGCAGAAACATTGCCGCCCTCTGCACATCCTCGGCGTAGCGCGCTGGCTGGACGAGTCCGACGCAGGGTCCGGAGCAACGCTTGATCTGGTACAACAGGCACGGTCGTGAACGGTTGTTGAACACCGAATTCTCACAGGTACGCAGACGAAACATTTTCTGCAGCAGATGGATGCTCTCGCGCACTGCCGGTGAAGACGGAAAAGGACCGAAATAGTCGGCACGCCTGTTGGTAGCGCCCCGGAAGAAACCCAGGCGCGGGTAGTTGTCGTGCGTGAGGACGATGTAGGGATAGGACTTGTCGTCTCGAAAGAGAATGTTGTAGCGTGGCGACAGGCTCTTGATGAGATTATTTTCAAGCAGCAGCGCTTCGGCCTCGGAACGCGTCACGGTAGTCTCGACGCTGGCTATCTGTGCCACCATCATGGCGATGCGCGGGCTCGGAGGATTGTCTCGGAAGTACGAAGCAAGCCGCTTGCGGAGATTTTTTGCCTTGCCGACGTAGAGCACCTGACCAGCGCCGTCGAGCATCCGATAAACGCCCGGCAATTCGGTCACGGTGGCAAGCAGGGATTTGGCGTCGAAGGGTTCGGTCATCACGGTCAGGCAGCGATCTCTCTCAAGGCGGGCATCAGCGGGTCGATCTCCGAAATTGTCCGACGTGTCCCCTGGGGTGCCAGATCGGCGTAGAAGGCCAGCGCTTCAGCGTTCGGACGTCCGACCAATGAGGCAAGATCGGAGAAACGTACGCCCTGCCGCACCAACCAGGCTACGCAGGTATGCCGAAGGGCCGCGGCGGTGACCTCCGCCGAGCGGGCAAGTCCGGCGTCGAAAGCGGCGCAGGCCAGTACCGATTCAATCTCGGTCGGGGTGATCGGCGCTCCGACCGCGTCCGTCACCAAGGAAGCCTGCACGCCATTGCCCGGTGGCGACTGGCAGGCTGCCAGCCAGGCTGGGACCGTGAGCGTGCGTGGTGCGTGGCCCCTGACTCGCAGGGTGTTGGCCACGGGATCGAGATCCTCCTGGCGCAGATCAATGGTCTCCTCCGGCGTCAACCCCATGAGCAGAACCGAAATGATGAAACGGACCTCGCCGACCGACGCCGTCAACAAGGCCTTCGCCTCGCTTTGGGTCAACTCGCGTGCAATCGATGACCTGGCAGGCAACAGGACAGTGCTGTGCGAATTGGCGACCGGCAGGAGTTGCTGCGATTCGGTGGTCTGCTCCAGCAAGTGAGGCATTGCCCAGGGTTGCGGAATGACGACCGTCGTGCTTGCCGGAGCCTGCGTGGGCGGCGACCGGTTGAACAGCTCGACGAACCACATGGCTAGCAATCCGCAAACGAAAGCGGCGGCAACAACAAGCGCAGCATCCCTCAGATAAGGTGGCCGAAAGGATGACTGGGGAACGCTCGCCAGTTCCACCAGATTGAGTGCAGGCAACCGGCTGCGCTCACTGGCTTCGAGTTTGACCAGACGTTCCTGGGCTTCCCGGTTGGCCTTTTCAATCTGGGCGAGGTCGTCTTCAAGTGACTTGGCCTGAGTGAAACGTTCGGAGTACGTTTGCACGCCTCGGCGCTGCTCGTTAATTTGTGCCTGCAGGTGGCTGACGGTGTCTCGTGCACTGGCCAATTCTTCCAGTGCCGTAGCAAGGGATGCCTGTCGACCCGCCGAACGCTGCCCCTCTATCTGCTGCTCCAGCTCTTTAAGGCGTGCCTGCAGGGCCTTCGCACCGGGATCGATGCTCATGAATCTGGGAGTGTAGGTATGTTCCATGTCGCGTATTTGCTCACGCAGAGCTGACGCTCGCTGCTCCATGTTGGCCAGCGTCGGATCATCCTTGGCCCGGCTGCTTCCGCTGTTGCCGGCTGCAATGGCCTCCCGCAGGGTGCGCACATGCGCTTCGGCTAGCGCGGCCTTCTCGCTGGCCGTGGCAAGTGCGGTGGTGAGTCCTTTCATACGTCCCACGGCCTCGTTGCCATCGCGTTCGGATGACCACACGCCATGCTGGCTGCGAAAAGCCTCCAGGCGCGCACGGCGCTCGTGCACCGCTCGGTCGAGCAGCGCTGCCTCCGTACGCGCCTGTGTCAGAGTGACGCCGGTAGCGGCTTCGTAAGAAGCTTTCAACTCTTCACGATAGGCATCAAGCAAGGTGTTCAGCGCTGCCGCGAGGAGTTCCGGGGGGGCACCGGTCGCCTGCAACTCGACGATTTCAGTACCACTCACTGGCACTACCGTGATCATTTTCTGCAATTCTGTGACCTCGTCTGCCGACCCAACCAGGTAACCCGCCTGAGCGAGCAACTCACTTACCCTGGCCAGCAGGGGCCGGCTGGTGAGTACCTGCACCTGCGTCAGAAGATCGGAGGCAGTATGCGACGTCGGTTCAGCGTTCTCCCTTGCTGACAAGGAAGGGTGTGGTTCAATGCTTCCGGGGCTGATCTGTACCCTGGCCGTGGCACGGTATTCGGCAGGTCGGAGGAAATCCCAGGTGAGCCCGGTCAGCAGCACCACGAAAAATGCCATCAGGAAAACCCTGAGGCGCCGCCGATTACCTCGCCGGGCCAGTGCGGGTTCTCCGCCATCAGAGTTCACAGAGTGTTCGATAGAGCCATGCAAAGAAGAATGGATGTGCATCTTGCCATCACCCAACAAAAAGATAAGAGAATCGGGCGCCGGTCGCGAGATCATGATCGTTCACTCGCTCCGGCGATTGCCTGCCCAGCCTGCGCTGGCCTTGCGGAGAACGTTGATCGCAAACCGTTCGCTCAGGCCAGCAGGCTGCTGGCTGTCGCTACCCCGGTCCAGTATAGCCAATCCTGCTGCAGATCGGCCCAGTCGACAGCAGGGTTGGTCGGCACAAGACGCTCGACGCGCTGTGACCGCAGTGGGTCGCCTGGAGGTTGCCAGTTCGCCAGTAATTCGCCGACCGCATCCGGCGAGTTGCATACCAGCAACAGGTCGCAGCCCGCATCCCAGGCAGCGGTACAACGCTCGCAGATGCCGCCGGCAACGCTGGCGCCGGCCATCGACAGATCGTCACTGAAGATGACGCCGTTGAAGCCAAGCTGATTACGCAGCATGCCTGTCCAGAAACGCGAGAAACCTGCAGGACGCGGGTCCAGCCGCCGATAGATGACATGTGCCGGCATCACCGCGTCGAGTTCGAGCTGGCGGTAGGGTTCGATGTCTGGCGCCAGTTCTTCGAGTTCGCGTTCGTCGACCGGCAGCGCGACATGCGAATCGGCCTCGACCCAGCCATGCCCCGGAAAGTGCTTTCCGCAGGCGGCCATCCCGGCTCGGTGCAGGCCTTCGATCAGCGCACCGGCCAGCCGCACCACCGCAACCGGGTCGGCGTGCAACGAGCGATCGCCGATCACGCTGCTGCGCCCCCAGTCGAGATCGAGTACTGGCGTGAATGACAGGTCTACCCCGCGCGCGCGCAATTCCGCGGCGAGAACATAGCCAATCCCGCGCGCAGCCAGCCAAGCTGCCTTTGGGTCGCGGTCCCATTGCTCGCCGAGACGGCGCATCGCCGGCAAGCGGGTGAAACCGTCTCGACAGCGTTGCACCCGACCTCCTTCATGGTCGATGGCAATCGGCAGTGCCGGTGAGCGCAAGGCATGCACCGCAGCCGTGAGTTGCTCGAGTTGCTGCGGCGAGGTGTAATTGCGTGCGAACAGGATCAGGCCACCGACCAGAGGGTGGCACAAGCGCTCTTGTTCAAGGGCGGACAATTGAAGCCCAGCAATGTCGATCATCAGCGGGCCAAGCGGGAGTCGGGTATTCATTGCTGCTCCATGATCACAAAAGCGACCGCGAAGTCGTGCTCGTCACTGATGGTCAGGTGCGCGACGAGCCTGCGCTGCGCAAGGTGGGCGGCGAGTGGCGCCGCGTATTCGAACAACGGTCGGCCCAGCGAATCGTGGTCAATGCCGATGCTTGGCAGTGTGGCGGGCGCGACCAAGCCGATACCAAGCGCTTTGCCAAAAGCTTCCTTGGCGGCAAAACGCTTGGCAAGAAACCTGGCCGGATCGCGAACGCCAGCAAACTCGGCATGTTCCCTCGGCGACAGGAGTTTCACCAGGGCGCGCTGACCGTGCCGCTCGTACAGCTTGCCAAGGCGAGCCACGGCGACGATATCGGTACCAATGCCTGCGATCATGACTATAAAGGCCGTGCCAGCGAGCAAGCTTGCGCCTCTCGCAGCAGGCGCTTCATTTCCCTTACCGCCTCACGCAGGCCGATGAAGATGGCACGGCTGATGATCGCATGCCCGATATGCAGTTCGCGGATGCCGGCGAGTTGGGCGACCGGTTGCACGTTGAAGTAGTTGAGCGCATGGCCGGCGTTGAATCGCATTCCGAGTCGTCGTGCCAGGTCTCCGGCGATGCGAATTTTTTTGAGTTCGGCGAGCACGGCCGGACTTTCGGCATCGCGTCCCTGCGTATAGAAGGCGTGTGCATACGGACCGGTGTGCATTTCGCAGACGCGCGCGCCAATGCGTGCCGCGGCTTCCACCTGTGCCGGGTCGGCATCGATGAACACGCTGCTGACGATGCCTGCATCGCGGAGTCGGGCCACCGAATCGGTGAGCCGGGCTTCTTGGGCGGCGATATCGAGCCCGCCTTCGGTGGTCACTTCATGGCGGCCCTCGGGCACCAGCATGGCCATTTGTGGCTTGATCCGGCAGGCAATCGCGATCATCTCGTCGGTCGCTGCCATTTCGAGGTTGAGCTTGATCTGTGCCAGGTCGCGCAGTTTCTCGACGTCGGCATCCTGGATGTGTCGCCGGTCCTCGCGCAGGTGGATGGTGATGCCATCGGCGCCGCCGAGATGCGCTTCGACGGCCGCCCAGACCGGGTCGGGCTCGTAGGTGCAGCGCGCCTGCCGGATCGTCGCCACATGGTCGATGTTGACGCCAAGTTCGATCATAGTTCGTGTAGCTCCCTAAAAATCCTGCGGCTGGCGAGACTTTTGCCATCGGTATAATGGTTGATCAAGGTGCGCATCAGTTGCTTGGCTTCGGCCAGCGAGCGCGGATCGGAGAGATCCTCGCGCGCCAGGTCAAGCAGCGTCCGGCCGCTGACCGCCGGCACCGAGCCACCAGGTGCCGGCAGTCGCACCGGACCTCGCTCGATCTCGTAAGCGTAGTCTGCATGGATGTCGATAGCGACACCCGCGGCATCGGTTTCAAGCGTCAGGCCGTATCCGAGTTCCTGCAGCAGCGCCCGCTCGAAACAGCGCAGATCGGACTCCTGAGCGCCATCGGCGAAACGCCGCAAGGTTTCGGCATAGACCGCAAAAAGTCGGGCATGCGCGTCCTCGCGCGGCAGCAGGTGCATCAACAGCTCGTTCAGGTAGTAGCCGCAGAACAGCGCCTTGCCTGCCAGCAGCGGTTGCCCGCCCTGCCACTCGGCCTTGATCAGCGTTTGCACCTCACCGCGACCTGCCCAGCCAAGTTCGAGTGGCTGAAACGCTTGCAGGAGACCGCGCAGGACCGAACGTGGCCGGCGCGCGCCGCGCGCCATGAGCGCTACACGACCATGGTCGCGCGAAAAGACGTCGACGATCAGGCTGGTCTCGCTGTAAGGATAGGCGTGCAGGACGAAAGCCGGCTGGGCATCGACCTTGGGTCGCTGCGTCACTTCCCGACTCGTTCTCGAGTACGCGATCTAGTCGTAGCCAAGGGTCTTGAGCATTCGCTCATCGTCGGCCCAGCCTGACTTGACCTTGACAAAGACTTCGAGAAACACCTGACCATCGAACATCCGCTGCATGTCCTGGCGTGCCTCGGAGGCAATGCGTTTGATGATTGCGCCGCCGCTGCCGATGATGATCGGCTTGTGCCCCTCGCGATCGACCAGAATGGCGGCGCTGATACGCCGCAATGCCCCGTCGACAACGAACTTTTCGATCTCGACGGCAGCAACATAGGGCAGCTCGTCGCCGATCAGGCGAAAGAGTTTTTCGCGAATGTACTCGGCGGCCAGAAATCTTTCACTGCGGTCGGTCATTTCATCCTCGCCATACAGCCACTCGGTGTTCGGCAAAAGCTTGCGCGTCTCGCTGAGCAGGGCTTCAGTCTGTACGCCGCGCATCGCGCTGACCGGAACGATCGCCGTGAACCGACCTTCACCGGCGAGGCGGGCGAGGAACGGCAGGAGTTGCTCCTTGTTCTTGCACTGGTCGATCTTGTTCACCACGATGATCACTGGACAGTCATCCGGGATGAGCTGGCGCACCACCCGGTCGCGATCGTCAAAGCGCCCGGCCTCGACAACAAACAGGACAACGTCGACTTCGGCCAGCGCCTGTCGAACATCGCGATTCATCGCCCGGTTCAGCGCATTGCCATAACGCGTCTGGAAACCCGGCGTATCGACAAAAACGTACTGTGCATCCGGTCTGGTGAGAATGCCCAGGATGCGGTGACGGGTGGTCTGTGCCCGCCGAGAGACGATGCTGAGCTTCTCGCCAATCAGCTGGTTAAGCAGGGTCGACTTGCCGACGTTAGGGCGGCCGACAATGGCGATCTGCCCACTACGGGTTTCATTCATGGTTTTCATGATCTTTGCAGCCGGGAATGGTCATGAGCGCTTTCCAGGCTTTCCAGCGCACGTTCGGCGGCCATCTGTTCAGCCGCCCGGCGACTGCCACCGCGGCCTTCGGTCCGGATTTGCAGGGACTCGATCACACAGACCACCCTGAACTGTTGGGCATGCGCCTCGCCTTCGGCACCTGCCAGAGAATACTGCGGCAAGGCCAGTCGTATGCCCTGGAGATACTCCTGCAAGCGCGTCTTGGCATCCTTGATCCCCTGTCCGGAAGTAAGGCGTTTCAGGACTCCGGCATAGACATGGACGATCACCTGGCTAGCAAGATCAAAACCGGCATCCAGCCACAGCGCGCCAAACAGCGCTTCGAGGGCATCGGCCAGAATGGAGGGTCGTTGCTGTCCGCCACTCTTCTGCTCGCCCTCACCCAGACGTAAGCATTCTCCCAGCGATAGATCCACCGCAAGCTGGTGCAGGCTGTCCTGACGTACCAGACTGGCTCGCAGTCGCGAGAGATCGCCTTCGGGAAGCAGGGGAAAACGTTCGAACAGGCAGCGCGCGATGACGGCATTGAGTATTGCATCGCCAAGAAACTCGAGTCGCTCATTGTGGGGCGAGGTGAAGCTGCGATGCGTCAGCGCCAGTTGCAGCAGATCACGATTCTGGAAGGTATGCCCGAGCGCCTGCTCGAGACGTGAAACGGTCATTGCTAGAAACCGCGGCCTGATGACGAACCCCGAAAATCGATTAACAGGCTGACATTGGCGACTAGGGGAATCCGCCTCTCGTAAGCAAAGGCAATGATTAGCCGGTTGTCCTCCTTGAAGATATCGAGATCAGCCGGGCTGATCGTTTTGATGTGCTCTATTTCCAGATATTTCCCAAAAGCCTGCCGGATCTCGGGCACCGTCCTGCCGTTGGATTCTTCAGCCACCGCCTTGAGCGCATGCCGGATCTTGTAATATTCAATGACATCGGGAAGCACTCGGATCACGAGAACGGCTACCAGACTAATCAGAACACCCCAGACTATCAGGCCCGAAAGGGCCACACCACGCTGACGATTCATAGCCACCGCTCCTTACCTGAATGAGCCGATCCGTTTCAGATCGCTGAAATTCAACCAGATGAAAAACGCCTTCCCAACGATGTTTTGTTCCGGAACGAAACCCCAATAACGGCTATCGCGGCTGTTGTCGCGATTGTCGCCCATCACGAAGTACTGACCCGGCGGTACCTTGCAGATTACCCCTGCCGCATTGTAGGAACAATCCTGTCGGTTGGGAAACTGCACCGGACCTTGAATATACGGCGGAGCATCTTCATCGTTGAGGGTTTGATGCTGTGCTGAGTCCAGCCTCTCGATGAACTGCCGCGAATAGTAAAGACGCTCCGAGTGCAGATAATCGTCGATCCGCGTGGTCGGCACCGGCTGACCGTTGATCGTCAGTTTCTTGTTCAAATAAGCGATGCTGTCACCCGGCACGCCGATCACCCGTTTGATATAGTCGAGAGAAGGATCCTCGGGATAACGGAAGACCATCACATCCCCGCGTTGCGGATTGTTGATGTCGATGATCTTGCGGTTCAGTACCGGCAGGCGAATGCCATAGGTGTATTTGTTGACCAGAATGAAATCACCGACCTGCAGGGTCGGGATCATTGATCCCGAGGGAATCTTGAACGGTTCGACGAGAAACGAACGCAGAACGAAAACCACCAGAATCACCGGGAAGAAACTCGCCCCGTACTCGACCCACCAAGGGTCCTTGGCACCGGCCGGGCGTCGCTTGCGCAGAAAACAGGCATCGACTGCCCAGATCGCGCCACTGATCAGCAACAGGACAAACAGAATCAACGCAAAATTCACTCGATTACTCCTTTACTTGCCGACACGCAACACAGCAAGGAAAGCTTCCTGGGGAATCTCGACCGAGCCGACCTGTTTCATGCGCTTCTTGCCAGCCTTCTGCTTTTCGAGCAGCTTCTTCTTGCGCGAAATGTCGCCACCATAACACTTGGCCAGGACGTCCTTGCGCATCGCCTTGACATTTTCACGGGCAATGATGTTGGTGCCGATGGCCGCCTGAATGGCGACGTCGTACATCTGACGCGGAATAAGTTCGCGCATCTTGGCGGCCAGTTCGCGGCCACGATAGACCGAGTTGACACGATGCAGGATCACCGACAGGGCATCGACACGTTCGCCGTTGATCAGCACGTCGAGCTTGACCACGTCCGCCGCCCGATATTCCTTGAATTCGTAATCGAGAGAGGCGTAGCCGCGTGAAATGGATTTCAGGCGATCGAAGAAATCCATCACCACTTCGGCCATCGGCATTTCGTAAACCAGTTGCACCTGCCGGCCGTGATAGTTCATGTCGACCTGGTTGCCACGCTTCTGATTACACAGCGTAATGACGTTGCCCAGATATTCCTGCGGAACGAATATCGTGGTGGTGATGATCGGTTCGCGAATCTCCTCGATCTTCGATAGTTCGGGCAGCTTGGCCGGGTTTTCGACATTGACCAGGTTGCCATCCCGCAGCAGGACTTCATAAACGACGGTTGGCGCGGTGGTGATCAGGTCCTGATCGAACTCGCGTTCGAGACGCTCCTGGACGATCTCCATGTGCAACAGCCCGAGGAAACCGCAGCGAAAACCGAACCCGAGTGCTTGCGAGACCTCGGGTTCATAGCGCAGCGACGCGTCGTTGAGTTTCAGCTTTTCCAGCGATTCGCGCAGCGAGTCGTACTGATTCGACTCGACCGGATAAAGCCCGGCGAAGACCTGCGACTTGATCTCCTTGAATCCGGGCAGTGCCGTACTCGCCGGTCGCTCGTGCAGCGTCAGGGTATCGCCGACCTGGGCCGCCTGCAGTTCCTTGATTCCCGAGATGACGTAACCGACCTCGCCGGCACGCAGCGCATCGCGTTGCAGCGCCTTGGGAGTGAACACGCCAACCTGTTCACAGAGGTGAGTCGAGCCGGCAGCCATCAGACGAATCCGGTCCTTGGGCCTGAGTGTGCCATCGAAGACTCGCACCAGCATGACCACCCCGACATAATTGTCGAACCAGGCATCCACTAGCAGGGCCTTGAGCGGCGCATCGGGATCGCCCGTCGGAGCGGGAATGCGCTCGATGATCGCTTCCAGGATGTCCTCGACGCCCAGACCGGTCTTGGCCGAAGCGAGGATCGCCTCGGAAGCATCGAGGCCGATGACGTCCTCGATCTCTTGGCGAGCATGGTCAGGCATCGCCGACGGCAGATCGATCTTGTTCAGTACGGGCACGACATCGACACCGAGTTCGATCGCCGTATAGCAGTTGGCGACGGTCTGCGCCTCGACTCCCTGCGAGGCATCGACCACCAGCAGGGCCCCCTCACAGGCGGAAAGCGAACGCGAGACCTCGTACGAAAAATCGACGTGACCCGGCGTGTCGATCAGGTTCAGGTTGTAGACTTTGCCGCTGCGCGCCCGGTACTTCAGGGCCGCGGTCTGCGCCTTGATGGTGATGCCGCGCTCGCGCTCGATATCCATCGAGTCGAGTACCTGCGCTTCCATCTCGCGATCGGAAAGACCACCGCAAAGATGAATGATGCGGTCGGCGAGAGTTGACTTTCCGTGATCGATATGCGCGATGATGGAAAAATTGCGGATCAGTTGCATGGACATGGTGTGGGCTCTATCGCGACCGAGCCGCCCCTGAAAAGAAAGGGTGCCGGCGGCGGGCACCCTTGGTCGAACTGCCTGAAGGCGCGGATTCTAGCGGATTTCGCTCAAATAATCACGGACTTTGCTAGTGTCGAGAAAGTAATGGCAAAGCTCACGGCCTTCATGCAGGAGGACCGGGACGAGTTCGTCGTAGAGCGCTTCGAGAGTCGCGTCGGCGTCGACGTCGACAACCTCGACGGCCACGCCGAATTCGGCAGCCAATGTTTCAAGCGCCACGGCCATCTCTGTACAGAGGTGGCAGTAGCGACGCGAGACTAGGGTCAGCTTCGCCGTGTGCATCACTCGCCACGACGCTCGGTCAGTCCTTTGATGGTGACGAAGGTCTGCAACTCGCCGCGGCGGACCAGCAAGGTCACGTTGGCCGACTTGTCGAACTGCGCGAGCAAACGGTTGAACTGGTCGCTGCTCTTGATTTCGATGTTCTCGCCACGCGTGATCAGCGCCAGGATGACATCCCCCGGCCGCAGATCGACACGCGCGGCATTATTGCGAACATCCTCGATTAGCAAACCGCCATTGACCTTGAGTTCGCGCTTCTGCTCGGCAGTCAGCTCAGAAACCACCAACCCGAGACGATTGGCCGTCCGATCAGGTGATTTTGCACTTCTGCTGCTGCGGGAAGCAACCTTCTCTTCTGCGATTTCACCGATGACGACCGATACATCCCGGATCGCTCCCTTGCGCCAGATCTGAATCGTGACCCGGCTTCCCGGTTTGGTACTGCCGACGATGCGTGGCAAATCGCTGGAACTGCCAATCGTCTTTCCGTCGAATCTAAGGATGACATCACCCGCTTCAATGCCCGCCTTCTCCGCCGGACCACCCTTCTCGACAGCATTGACCGCTGCGCCTTGGGCTTTGCTCAAACCAAAGGATTCGGCCAGTTCCTTCGTCACTTCCTGAATGACCACACCGATTCGACCGCGGCTGACCCTGCCATTGGCGCGAAGTTGCGCCTGTATCTCCATTGCCACATCGATTGGAATGGCAAAGGAGATCCCCATGAAACCGCCCGAGCGGCTGTAAATCTGCGAGTTGATGCCGACCACTTCACCCTTCATGTTGAACAAGGGGCCGCCCGAGTTGCCCGGATTGACCGCCGTATCGGTCTGGATGAAGGGGACATAGTTCTCCTGCGGCAAGGAGCGGCCCTTGGCGCTGACAATGCCGGCCGTCACACTGTTTTCGAAACCGAACGGCGAACCGATCGCGATCACCCATTCACCGACCTTGAGTCCACCCGGGTCACCCAGACGAACGGTCGGCAAACCGGTCGCTTCGATCTTGATCAGCGCCACGTCGGTGCGCTTGTCCGTGCCGATGACCCGTGCCTTGAACTCACGCTTGTCGGTCAGTCGAACGAGAATTTCGTCAGCCGAGTCCACGACATGCGCATTGGTCAGCAGATAACCGTCGGTACTGATAACGAATCCGGAACCGAGGGATCTGCTTTCGTAGTCGCGGGGGACGCCAGGAATTCCCGGCTGGCGAGGAATGAAGCGCCGGAAGAACTCATACATCGGATCGCTTTCGTCGAAGGGGAACGGCTGTGCATTTCGCCCACTGCTCCGCACCGACTGGGTTGTACTGATATTGACGACCGCCGGCCCCTGCCTCTCGACTAGCTCGGTGAAGTCGGGCAATCCTCGACTGTCGGCTTGTGCCAGTACCGAGGACACTGTCAAAAAGAAAGCCACAAGCAACTGTTTCATGGCAGCAATAGCCTCCTGAACGTCTGAATGACCAACAAGATGCGGGTACAGGGCGCCAAATCAAGATCGGATCGAGATCTGCAAACGGGGGTCATGCTGGCTCTGCCGCTGCGCTCGCCGCAGGCCCAGCCAGCCGACCAGCAAACCGCCCATGGCACCGCCGATCGCCCCCGCCTCGCCGCCACAGGCCGATCCCGACAGCGCACCGGCAAACAGCGCCAGCAATGGAGATGTATATGCATACAGCACGCTGCGGCTCAGCGAGCCCTCGGCCACAGTCACCTGCACGCGCGCACCGACGTCACAATGATCGGGATTCAGCACCCGGAAAGTGCGTGGCGAGCCACACCACAACGGACCTAGATGGTTGCCCCCACACCCTCCCGGCTGTCTGCAGCGACCACAGCCGCTTTCGTCCATGCGAAGGTATGCGTACTGGCCATCCACCGCGGTAACTGTTCCCCAGGCATCAGTCATCATTCATCCTCTCTAGCAGCAGCCCACTATTACCGGGTTACCATCTGCGATCCTGCGAGGTGTCAAGTAGCGGTCGCAACTTTTCTGCGACCGCCTCGCGGGCACGAAAAATCCGTGAACGCACCGTGCCAATCGGACAACTCATGGCCTCGGCAATTTCCTCATAACTCAGGCCATCGATCTCGCGCAGGAGAATCGCATGACGCAATTCCTCGGGGAGTGCGTCCATTGCCGCGTTGATCGTAGCACCCGTCTGCTTGGATTGCAGTAGGCTCTCCGGCGTGTTGATGTCCTGCAACTGAGTGGCATCCTCGAAGCCTTCGGCTTCTTCAGCGTCAAATTCGGTCGAAGTCGGAGCGCGGCGCCCCTGTGCAACGAGATGATTTTTGGCCGCGTTGATGGCAATCCGGTACAACCAGGTGTAAAACGCACTGTCCCCGCGAAACAAGGGCAACGCCCGATAAGCCTTGATGAATGCCTCCTGAGTCACGTCCTCGATCTCGGCGTGATCATAAAGAAAACGAGACAACAGGCGCGCCACCTTGCGCTGGTATTTTACGACCAGCGCGTCGAACGCGTGTTTGTCACCGCCCTGGGCGCTCTCGACCAGTTTCTGGTCAATTTCGCGTTCGCTCATGCTCTATGCTTTTCCTTTGGCATACGAAAATCCGCGCCGAAGTATAGCGCAAGCATCAAAGTGCCATCGTAACAGTGCATGACCAGCCATGCCGAGCCATCGGATCTGTGCATCATCCTGAAGAGAGCCGTCAAAAAGCGGGAATGGGCTGGCCCATTTCAGCTTGGTCAACAGGGCGGCTCCTCCCCCCTGCCAGTCGGGGCCTACGCAGTGTCGGCAAGCCAGGCGTCGCGCGGCAAGTCGGGTACGCCGGGAGTGATCACGAAGCGGGTCATGGCATGTGGATTCATCAGGCCAACGCCGCCGTGCGCCAAGCGATAGGTGATCATCGGACGCTCAAAGAGACTGGTCAGGCTCATCAGGCGCTCGGCAAGCGCCGGCTTGCGGATGCCTTCGGCGAGGGTACACAAGACATGGCCGCCCGTAAAGAAAAACGCTATCCGCCGCGTGAACTGCTCTCCTTCGAGATGGCCTGCGAACGGTTCGGCGTACTGCTTGGCCGTCAGTGCCGTCAGGGTCAGGTTGCCAGGGCTCGGCAGGTAGCCGCTGAGATCGTGAGTCGTTTCGATCTCTAGGCAGGCGATCGCCGCCGCGGCAAACACTTCGGTCTGATCCGCCGAGCCAATGATCAGCGGAGTGCCGGAGAAGAGCTGTGCGCTGCGCTGGAGGCTTGAAAAAATCTGCTCGAAAGCGGTCGCGTCGGTCTGGAAAAAGCGCCGCACTTGGTTGGTCGTGGTAATGACCGTAATGCCGATCGCCATGCTGATCCTCCGTGAAAGATGTCTTGCCTGGGTTGGCATTCGCCTGCCAGCATGCGCGCGCTCAGTCGCTGTCGCGGTTCCTGGCCTGTACCCACAATACGTCTTGCCGCCCGCTAACCTTGTTGAGGGCGCGGCCCAGGATAAACATTAGGTCCGAGAGGCGATTGAGATACTTGCGTGCAAAATCGGAAACCGGTTCGGTATCCGCCAGACGCACGATGCAACGCTCGGCGCGGCGGCAGACGGTACGCGCAAGATGCGCAACGGCAGCGGCGCGGGTCCCCCCGGGCAGGATGAATTCCTTGAGCGGCGATAGATCGGCATTGAACTGCTCGACGAGATCTTCGAGTCGACCAATATGGGCCTCGCCGATGACGTTCATCCCCGGCATGCACAATTCGCCCCCGAGATCAAAGAGGTCATGCTGGACGCGCAGCATGGCCTGCCGGATGTCATCCGGCATCTCTTCGGTCAGCAACAGCCCGATCATCGAGTTGAGTTCGTCGACCTGTCCCATGGTCTCGATGCGCAAGCTGTCCTTAGTCACCCGGCTGCCATCGCCGAGACCGGTGGTGCCGGCGTCACCGGTGCGAGTCACAATTTTGGAAAGTCGATTGCCCATGCCGGAATTCCTGATCAAATAAGGATGATTATAGCGGAAGGCGCATGCACGCCTCAGCCCGCAGCAAAAGCATTACAAAACCGCAGATCTTCGGGATAGGGAAAAAAATCCTCGAGATGACCGGCACGGATCTTGTCTTGCGCGCTCTTCCAGAACTTCACATCCAGCAGCGCACGATGGTACTTGAGAAAAGCCGAGCGCACCTTCGGCGAACCGAGCAGAAAACCGGCAAATTCCTCGGGAAAGACATCGTGTCGTCCGACCGAATACCAAGGTTCT
>WBZL01001537.1_pt1 | contig 24043 bp, 16 predicted proteins | sample 5204291 | NCBI WGS metagenome assembly WBZL01 (sample SAMN12344345, study PRJNA552823) | activated sludge metagenome | biome: Activated sludge suspended growth; feature: Nitrification reactor; material: Wastewater; isolation source: activated sludge from nitrification reactor of wastewater...
GCCATGCCGTCTCTCGGCGGGCATCACCAGCATGGTCAGCAGGCAGGGCATGGGCCCGGGCCGGAGGCGAAGCACCATTCGTCGCCCGCCGATCCCGTTTCTCATGTGCTGAGGGACAATCTCCTGTCGCTGCAGCGCGCCGGGGTATCACTGCTGATCGGCAGCGATCATGCAGAAACGTCGCTCGCCGAGGTGCAGCATCTGCGTAGCTTACGGCTGTTCGACGATCGCGCCTTGCTCAAGATGTGGTGCGAGTCGACACCGGCCGCGATATTCCCCGGCCGTCGCATCGGACGATTCGAGGAAGGATATGAGGCCAGCTTTCTCGCGCTGGCGGGGAATCCCCTGGAGGATTTTGAACAGGTGCGGGCTATTCGTCGAAGATTCAAGCAGGGGGTACCGCTCGATGATCCCCTGGGAAAGCACGCTGCTTGGTCGGCAGCGGACCGGAAGAGTCGGTAATGCGTCACGTGGCCAACCGGCGTTGCGGCAACATCCATGGATTGGTCTGGGCATGAAAGGAAGTACAAGATGGAGCGGAGTAAGTGGCATCGATGTGTGGTGGGCGGTCTGGCTGCCCTGGTCTTGATGGGGGCGCCGCCCGGCGCATTGTGGGCGGCGGAGGAGCCGCAAGATCAGGAGGCGCCGGTCATCGCGGTCGAACCGGTAGAAGTCAGCGGCAAACGTATCGAAAATGTCGAGGATGTGAAGAAGGAATTTGCGCGTCGTCCCGGCAGCAATATCCTCATCCAGGAGAAAGAGATTACCGAGTCCCGTGCGTTGAATCTGCAGGACGTCTTGCAGTTCGCCCCGGGGGTGCGGTTTCAGTCCCGTTTCGGCGCGGACGAAGGTCAGTTTCAGATTCGCGGCACATCCCTACGCAATAATTTTCATCATCGCGGCATCAATATTCTGATCAACGGCATTTTCTTCGGCGATGCCGACGGATTTTCCGACTTCGAATCGATCGATCTGCTGGCCTACGAGCGTATCGAAGTCTACAAGGGCGCGAACGCCCTGCGGTATGGCGCCAACAGCATCGGGGGTGCCATCAACTTCGTGCCGCGCACCGGCTACAGCGCCTCGACGTTGCAAATGCGCATGCTCGGCGGCAGCTTCGGGATGGTGAGTGGCCAGGTGTCGAGCGGCAAAGTGTTGCAGCCCTTTAAGGTCGGCAACATGAGTGCCACGATGGACTACTACATCAGCGTATCGGGGAACCGTCAAGACGGCTTCCAGGACAACAGCCAGCAGGCCCGCGAACGCATCAATGCGAATATCGGCCTGCAACTCGGTAACCACCAGGAAATCCGCGCCTACTTCCTCCAGGCCAATGTCGCGGAGCGGATTCCCGGTTCCCTCACCACGCAGCAGCTGTTCTTCAACCGGCAGCAGCCGGGCGGACAAAGTCCCGCAGGAACGCCACCGTTTTTTGCCTGTAACCTGAACAATCAGACCTGTAACTATGGGCGGTACTACAACCTCCAGCGTATCGGCATCGCCTATCACAATGAGTTCGCGCCCAATCAATATTTCGAAATCATTCCGTACTTCTCGAATCAATTCGTCGACCATCCGATCTTTCAGACGATCAGACAGGAAAACAACAATGTCGGCGGCGAATTCCGGTATGTGAATTCGAATCCGTTGTTCGGTAGGAACAACTCCTTCGTGGCCGGTTTCCAGCCACGGTACGGCCACCAACGACAACAGCGGTTCGTCAATATCAACGGCAACATCGGCGCCATGACGCAGAACTACACGGCGAAGACGACCTATTTCGGCATGTATGCGGAAGACGCGTTCGATGCCACGAAGGATTTCACGATCGTGATCGGCGGACGGTGGGATTACACAGGGCGCCAGGCCACCGTCGACAACTTCGGGCCGGCGGGCAATCCGTTCAATCCCAATACGCCGTCCACCCCGACGGGCACGAATCGGCCGCTGCAACACTTCGACGCGATCAGCCCGAAGCTCGGATTCGTCTACCGCACGACGCCTACGTCCCAGTTGTACTTCAACGCCAGCCGGGCGTATGAAGCCCCGCTCAATCTCGAACTGCTGTCTTCGGTCAATGCCAACGGCACGCCGAATACCGGCTTTCTCAATCTCGATGCGCAACGGGCCTGGCAATTGGAGTTAGGGCATCGGGGCACGTCGGCGGACAAGCGCTACAGCTGGGATGTGACGGTCTACAACCTGGAAATGCAGAAGGAGATCCTGGCCTCCAACATCAACAATCAGGGCACGTTCCAGAATGCCAACGGCACCAGGCATACCGGTGTCGAAGCCGGCGGCGCCATGGTGCTGACGAAGGGGTTGTTTGCACAGGGCGGGCAGGGCAAGGAAGACAGCCTGCAGACGCGAGTCGCGTACACCTGGTCGCGCTTCAAATTTACCGACGATGTGCGCGCCGGCGGCGCGGTGGGACCCAACGTCCTGATCGCGAAGGACGGCAATACGGTGGCCGGCGCACCGGAACACCTCATGAGCCTGGAACTGCGGTACGACCATCCGGCCGGGTGGTGGATCGCGCCGAACGTCGAATGGTCGTTGTCGGGCTTCTACGTCAATTACCAGAATACGGTGAAGAACCCATCCTATTTCGTCGTGAACCTGCGGTCAGGGTACACCATCAACGACCATTGGATCCTCTTCGCCGAAGGGCGCAATCTGACCGACAAGACCTACGCGGGAGCGGTCGTCGTGAACGATTCCTTAAATCGTTATGCCAACCCCGCTTTGGGGATCAGTGCGTTCGCAGGCGTGGAGTATAAGTTCTAGCCGGCGGTGACCCATCCACGTGCCGTACTGAGGATCATTCCGCTGGGCTCCGTTATACCGAGATCATGAGGCACGATCTTGCGCATCGTGTCGAGCACGTTGTGCGCGAGTGCGTCATGTTCTGCTGATTTGCATAGGAGAGTTCAAAGATGAAGCCAAGGGCCTTATGGAGTAAACGGGCGGCACGCGTCTGTGCGGCCGTCCTGTTCTGTGTGGGAATCGGACCATCGCTCGCGAGATCTACGGAGCAACCGTCCGATGACGCACCGGTGGTGGCGGTCGAAGCGGTGGAGGTCAGTGGAAAACGTATCGAGAATGTGGAGGATGTGAAGAAGGACTTTGCCCGCCGTCCCGGCAGCAACATCCTGATCGAAGAAAAACAGATCACGGAGTCCCGGGCGATCAACCTGCAGGATGTCTTGCAGTTCGCGCCGGGCGTGCGCTTTCAGTCGCGCTTCGGCGCCGACGAAGGGCAGTTCCAGATTCGCGGCACCACGCTTCGCACGAACTATCACCATCGCGGCATCAACATCCTGATCAACGGGATTTTCTTCGGCGACGCCGACGGATTTTCCGACTTCGAGTCCATCGACCTCATGGCTTACGAACGGATCGAGGTCTACAAGGGCGCGAATGCCTTGCGTTACGGCGCGAACAGCATCGGCGGCGCGATCAATTTCGTGCCTCGCACCGGCTACAGCGCATCCACGCTCCAGATGCGAATGTTAGCAGGCAGCTTCGGCATGGTGAGCGGGCAGGTGTCGAGCGGCAAGGTAAGCCAGCCGTTTCAGGTCGGCAGCATGAGCGCGACGATGGATTATTACATCAGCGTCTCGGGTAACCGTCAGGACGGATTTCAGGATAACAGCCAGCAGGCCCGGGAGCGTATTAATGCGAACATCGGCCTGCAACTCGGTAACCATCAGGAAATCCGCCTCTATTTTCTGCAGGCCAACGTGGCCGAACGGCTACCCGGCTCGCTCACCAATGAACAGTTGTTTTTCAATCGCCGACAGGCAGGGGGCATAAGCCCTCCCGGCGCGCCGCCGTTTTTTGCCTGCGTGACGAACAACCAAACTTGTAACTGGGGGCGATACTACAATCTGCAGCGCATCGGTATCGCGTACCATAATGAATTCGCACCCAATCAGTATTTTGAGATCATTCCCTATTTCTCCAATCAGTACGAAGATCATCCCATCTACCAGACTCTTCGGCTGCATTCCTACAATGTCGGCGGCGAACTCCGCTATGTGAATTCCAATTCCTTGTTCGGCAAGAACAACTCCTTCGTCATGGGCTTCCAGCCGCGTTACGGTGATCAGCGGCAAGACCGGTATGTGAACATCAATGGCAGTATCGGGGCCATGACAAACAGTTTCAGGGCGAAGAGCACCTACTTCGGCGCCTATGCCGAAGATGCGTTCGATGCCACGAAGGATTTCACGATCGTGGTCGGCGGGCGATGGGACTATACGGGGCGGCAGGCCACCGTGGATAACTACGGGCCGGCCGGCAATCCGTTCAACCCTGCCACGCCGTCTGTGCTGACCGGCACACAGAGGCCGCTGCAACATTTCGATGCGATCAGTCCGAAGCTCGGCTTCGTCTACCGCACGACGCCGACCTCGCAGGTGTACTTCAACGCCAGCCGGGCTTACGAAGCGCCGATCAATATCGAGTTGCTGTCCTCGTTCAACGCCAACGGTTCGCCGAACACGGGCTTCTTGAATCTCGACGCGCAACGCGCCTGGCAGTTTGAGTTGGGGCACCGGGGCACCTCGGCGGATAAGCGGTACACCTGGGACGTGACGGTCTACAACCTCGAGATGCAAAAAGAACTGCTGACCACGATTATCAACAACACCGGCACGTTCCAAAATGCCAACGGCACGCGGCACACCGGGGTGGAAGCGGGCGGGGCGATGGTCTTGAAGAAAGGCCTGTTCGCGCAGGGGGGAGCAGGGAGAGAAGACAGCCTGCAGACGCGCGTGGCGTACACCTGGTCCCGCTTCAAATTCACGGACGATGTGCGAGGCGGCGGGATCGGCGGCCCCAATGTACTCATTGCAAAAGCCGGCAATACGGTGGCCGGCGCGCCGGAGCATAGCTTGAACGTTGAGATGCGCTACGACCATCCCGCCGGTTGGTGGATTGCGCCGAACGTTGAATGGTCCATGTCTGGCTTCTATACCGACTACCTCAATACGATCAAGAATCCATCGTATGTTGTCGTCAACCTGCGGTCCGGCTACACCATCAACGACCATTGGATTCTCTTCGCCGAAGGTCGCAACTTGACCGACAAAACCTATGCCGGCGCGGTGGTCGTCAACGACCAGTTCAACCGCTTCGCGAACCCAGCATTGGGCATCAGCGGATTTGCTGGCGTGGAGTATAAGTTTTAACGGTGAGTTAATCCTGCAGGTGTCGTCCGACGGGGGACTCCGTCGGACGACTCTCCGTGGATGCGCACGACAAAGCTGGCGGCAACTGTCTGTTCCGCGGAGCAATTCACAGCGGCCCAGGATTCCGTAGCATCGGGTGCAGGGATCGGCAGACAGTACTTACCGCCCTATGCTAGATACTCGTCTTGTGAGAAGTCTCGTGGATAAAGCCTTGGAACATTTCTCAGTCCTGCGTCCAAGCGGTCGCGCTTGTCAGCCGATGGTCTTGTTGGCTTGCCTGCTGATCGGCATCCGGCTGATCGCCGGTGCTGTGTCGGAAGCCTGTTTCTTTGACCTCGAAATTCCGGCTTCGCGCACGGTCCACATTCACAGCGCGGGGGACCACGACCACTGCCATCACGGACGATACAGTGTTCCGCCCTTGCTTGCTTGGGCCTGCTCCGCCTGCAAAGACGCCAACGAGTTTACGCTGCCGGACATCCCCTATCTGCCCATTCTCGTTTCGCTCTTCGTGCCGCTGCTCTTTCTGGTCCTGTCGTTTGGAAGCCGGCCACTGATCGCTGCCCGTGGCCGCGGTCCGCCTTTGTCCTACTGAACGTCTCCGCCACATTTCGAGGGATCACCTGAGCCCCCGTCCGAACGGGAGGAGAGACCTTGGTGCGTTCTGACGTGCACCGGCCTAGACCGGTGGCACGCTCTGCCATGGTCCCGCTTGATCACGCTAAGACGGGCACGGCCTGCTTGAGGCCGCACCCAGTAGAGGACGTCATAATGCGACACAACAGCGTTTCCACCGATGCCACTTCCACTCCATTCAGCGGCCCCCGACCACGAGCGTCCCGCAGGATACTGGGTCTTCTCCTGTGCCTAGCATTACCGGTCTCTATTCCCACCCTTCTAATGCCACCGTTGGCATCGTCTTCGGACGAACAGACCGTAAGCGATACGACGATCCATAAGGCCGACCCATCGGATGTTGAGTCGGTGCATATGCAGGAAGTGCAAATTATCAGCAAGCAACTCCCGGCCTTTCGCGACCAGGATGTGCCCGACGATCCCAGCTATAGCCGCAGCAACGCGTCTTCCGCCAACCGCATCAATGTGCCTCTGATGCAAACGCCGATGTCGGTGCAGGTCGTCCCACGAGCTGTCATTCGAGATCAGCAGGCGGTCCAACTGGAAGATGCGGTGAAGAATGTCAGTGGTGTGTACCCGGGTTTTACGTTCGGCGGGTTATCGGAAGAATTCATGATGCGAGGGTTTAATACCGGGTACCTGTCCTATCGTGATGGATTCCGGGTTCCGGGTATGCGGCTCTCGCTGGCCAATATCGAGCGCGTCGAGGTGGTCAAAGGCGCGGCGGCCAATCTCTACGGCCGGATCGAGCCGGGAGGCATGATCAATCTTATTACCAAGCGGCCCCAAGCCGAGGCGCATTATGCTTTGAACCAGCAAGTCGGGTCCTTCGGTCAATATCAGACCCTGGCAGATGCCACCGGCAAACTGAACCAGAGCGGAACGCTGCTGTATCGCTTCAATTTTGAGTACCTGAACAAAGAGTCCTATCGCGATTTTGGGTTCAACACACGGACGTTTGCGGCGCCGACCGTCACCTGGAAAATCGCCCCACGTACGCAATTCGATGTCGAATTCATGTATTCCAGCGAGCGGAGCCTTGAGGACTACGGCATCGTCGCCCTCGGCAATGGGCCGGCACCTTTGCCGAGGTCGAGGTTTCTGGGAGAACCAGCCGACCGCATCCGGATGGATGCCTATAACACGGTCGCAACCCTCACCCATGCGTTCAATGACGACTGGGAGGTCCGTGGCCGCTTCAACTATTTCCGGCGCAACGTGGGCGATCCGCAGACGACGGGATCGAATCTGGACGAGGTGACTGGAGAATTGCAGAGATTCTTTTATCGGGGCAATGCAGTGAACAATACCTATATGGGGACGGTCGACCTGTCGGGCAGGTTCGTCACCGCAGGGGTGACGCACCGGATACTGGCCGGGTGGGAGTACTACGGGAATTTCGCGGAGGTCCGCTCGATCAACGCAAGTGCCGGAGCGATCAATATCTTCAATCCACAGTACAGCAACGCCAATCAATCCACGCTGCCCTACAACTTTTTTATCGACCAACGGCAGTCCTGGAACAGCCTCTTCCTCCAGGACCAGATTACGCTCTTCGACAAGCTGCACATCATGGGCGGGGGACGGTATGACTGGGCCATCAGCGAGCTTGGCCTGGCCTTCGGGGAGGATCAATCGCTGGCCTCCGCCGCCGGTGCGCTGCAGACCACCCACAATCGGCGGTTCAATCCCCGTGCCGGCATCGTTTATCAGGCGCGGGAATGGTTGTCTCTGTATGGAAATTATGTACAGTCACTCGGGGCCGCCAATACCGCGTTCGACGCTTCGGGGAATATCCTCAAGCCGCAAATCGGCGAGCAATTCGAAGGTGGAGTGAAAACCTCCTTCTTCAACGGGCGTTTGAATTCGACCCTCGCCGCCTATCATCTGACCAAGCAGAACGTCGCCGTCCCGGTTCCGGGACAACCTTTCTCGACCCCCGTCGGGGAGGCCAGGAGTCAGGGCATCGAACTGGATGTCGCGGGGCAGGTGACGGAGGCGCTGAGCGTGATTCTCACCTACGCCTATACCGACGCCAAGGTGACGGAGGGTGCCGACAAAGGCAAGCGGCTGTGGAATGTGCCGATCCATGGCGGGAGCCTTTGGGCGCGGTATGACGTGCCAAGCGAATGGGTCCGCGGCCTCACGGTCGGCAGCGGTGTCTTCGTGCACGATCGACGGCAGGGCGACCCCTCGAACAGCTACAGTTTGCCCATGCAAACCCGCATCGATGCGATGGTGCGGTATCAACCGCCGATTCTGAACTCACGCCTGAGTTTCCAGCTCAACGCCTACAACCTGGCCAATGAGACGTTGTATGGCGGGACGCTCGGGGATCGGTTCTCGATCAACGTTGGGATGCCTCGGATGTTTATCGGATCCATCCATTGGACGTTGTAAGGGGATCCGGCATGTCTTGGATAACGCCCGAGGCTAGTAAGGGAGTGAGACTGCGCAGTTCGGCGCGTGCGTGGCGCAGAGTGTGGCTGCGCTTGCATCTCTATCTCGGCCTCTCGGTCGGGGCGCTGCTGGTCGTGGTCGGCCTGACCGGCGGTGCCCTCGTGTTTATGAACGAGCTTGATGCCTGGCTCAATCCCGAGCTGCTGACGGTGGCGGCTCCATCTGAGAATGGGGCCGTCCACCGGTCGGTAGCGGAGATTGTGGCGGCGGCCGAGGGCGTCGTCGAGGCGAACAGCCGAATTCTTGCGATCATGGGTCCACACGGTCCTGAGGGGGTCTTTTCCATCTCATTCGAGCGGACTGATGAAACCCAACAACGCGTGTTTGTCGATCCCTACCGAGCCACCGTGACCGGCGTGCGGAATTTTCCCCTACACGAAGTGATACCAGGCTATCTGATCGATGCCATTTTTCAGTTCCACTTTACATTGTTATCCGGCGAGATCGGTCAGACTATTGTGGCAATCGGTGCACTGCTGTTGCTTATCTCGATCGTCACGGGTCTCATTCTCTGGTGGCCATTGACTAGCCAGTGGAGGCAGGCCTTCGCGATCCGTTTTCCGGCGAGTCCGGTGCGGTTCATGTTCGACGTGCACAAGACATTCTCGTTGAATACCTGCCTCGTGCTGGGTGCTGTGCTGCTGTCGGGTGTGTCCATGAACCTGAACAAACCGTTCGTGCGAGTCACCCAATGGTTCTCTCCGACGACGCGAGACGTACCGGCTCGGCTCTTGTCGTCCCCCGCCGCCGGCAGCACGCCGATCGGAGCGATCGAGGCCTGGCGCATTGCCACAAGCCGGTATGCGGGCGGACAACTCTACGGGATCTTTCCACCGTCGACGCCGACCGGTGTCTATCTCGTCAGTCATCGACGTGTGCCAGGCCTGAGCCGGTTCTGGTCCGAACGCTGGATCGCTATCGACCAATACAGCGGCGAAGTTCTAGACGTCCATGCGCCTGATACAAGACGCACGGCCGGTGAAACATTTCTGGCGTGGCAATGGCCGCTGCATTCCGGTCAGGCGTTTGGAATGACGGGCCGCTTGCTTGTCTTAGCGAGCGGCTTGGCCTCCCTGGTGATCTATGTTACGGGGGTGCTGATGTGGCGGCGAAAAAGTCGAGCGTGACAAGGTGAACAGGCCAGACCGCGGGAGATCGAAAGGGCTGGACGCCCGTCACGTGAACATGTGATAACAGAATCCGTCGGGTACTCCCCGGATGGGCATGTCCTGGTTACTGTAGGGATAGACCGTGCCGGCCATCTACGGACTTGTCACTGTGTTGCTGCTTGTCTGGAGCATGGTACCGGTCTACGCCGAGTCCGGTTCCGCCCCGCCGCCTACCTCGGCCTTCGCAGCCCTTCCACGCATTGAATCCATTCAGCTGTCTCCTTCCGGTCGTCATCTGGCCGTGCTGCGCAACCATGAAGGCCACACGTTTCTCGAGACTCACACTGTCTCAGGACAAGAGAAGCACCGTGTCCTCTCGACGGACAATCGTGACTTCATCATCACCTGGTTTCGCTGGGTCAATGATGAGCGGTTAGTGGTGAGTACTCGGTTCGCCGCCCCGCGGGACGCGGTCGACTCCATCGAAACTCGATTATTGGCGGTGAACCGCGACGGCACTCAGCGACTGCCCAATTTGATCAGCCAGGGGTCGTTTTCTTCGATATTCGGCAAGAACCATGTTCCGCAATTCCAGGATCAACTCGTCGGCACGATTCCCGGCGATCCCAGACATGTCCTGCTCGCGCTCGATCTGGAACACCCTCATGCTCCGGATGTCTACAAGGTGGACGTTTATTCCGGTGAGCGGCAATTGGTCCAGGCGAATCCCAGTTCAAAGCCGGATGCCTCCGCGATTGCACATTGGATTGCCGATCGGGCCGGAAGGGTGCGGGCCGGGGTCGGGCAATTTCACACCGCGGTGCATGCGATTGTCAGATTGCCGGAGTCGAGTCTCTGGCGCGAACTGGCCGACTATGACATGGCCAAAGAAACCGGACTGGTTCCCTTGGCCTTCGATGCCGATCCCGCCTGGTTGTATGTCAGGGATCAACATCGGGGCAAGGCGGCGATTTTTAAACTCAACGTGACGGACCTGACAACGGATCGTGTCCTCGTGGTCGCCGATCCGAAGTTCGATCTGAACGGCGAGTTGGTCTATGCACCTGGCCGCAAGAAGGTCGTCGGCGTCCGGTACAGCCCTGCGGATGAGCGAGTGCTGTTCTGGGACTTCGATGCGCAACGGTTGCAGGCGCGTATCGACAGGGCCTTGCCGGCTCGCGTCAATGTCATCCACAGCAGCAGTGATGACGGACGACTGCACATCGTGAACGCGAGTAGTGCCGTCCATCCTCCGCAATGGTGGATCTTCGACGAACACGACGGACGAATGGTGCTGCTCGGCACGTCCTATCCTGATCTTGAGACGGCCGTGCCGGCTGCTCCTACGACGACCTACGTCACGGCCCGGGACGGCAAGGAGCTGCACGTCTTCCTGACCGTTCCCAAGGATCGGGACCCGCGCCACCTTCCGATGATCGTGTTTCCCCATGGAGGCCCTGCCTCGCGATCGCCCGGTGGATTCAACTATTGGACGCAGTGGTTCGTCAGCCGGGGCTGGGTCGTGCTGGAGCCTCGCTTTCGAGGCACCGAAGGGTATGGAGATGATGTGTTGCGCGCGGGCTTCCAACGCTGGGGCTTGGACATGCAGGACGATGTGACCGACGCGGTGCAGTACGCGATCCGCTCCGGCATCGCCGACGCGAACCGGATCTGCATCGTCGGATCGGGTTATGGCGGGTATGCCGCCTTGATGGGTGTCGTGAAGACGCCGGATCTGTATCGTTGTGCCGTCAGTCTGGGAGGGGTGACGGACGTGCCCGAACTGGTGTCAGACAGTCGCTGGTACCTCAATCAGACACCGATGGTCGAAATGCGGATCGGGTCGTGGTGGAGCGATCGGGAGCGGCTTCGGGAGACCTCTCCCGTCTTTCATGCGCAGGAGATACGCACGCCGTTGCTGCTCATGCACGGCGTGATGGATCGGTTTGTCCCGGTGTCCCAGGGCCGGGCCTTGGCGGAGGCATTACAGTCTTCCGGGAAGTCCCCCTACACCTATGTGGAACTGCCGGCGGCAGATCATGTTTTGCATCGAGAAGAAGATCGGCAGCGCGTGTTCTCTGAGTTGGAGGCCTTCCTCGCCCGATATCTCAACTGATCCGATGATGAGTCGTGATGGCTGTAGCAGCGGTGAGCATCGGTCGGTAGACAGTGCGGAATGATCCCGCGTAGCATGGGGTCCCGGCGGGTCTGTTCGTTCTTCAGAGGAGATGCCATGATGGTGCTCTACGTCTGGTTCTTGTTCCTGCTCTGGCTGAGTCCACATCTTGTGCACGCAGAGACTCAATCGGCACCCGGCGTGATGTTGACTCCCGCGCAGGTCGTTGCCGCTGGGCCCTTCACCCTGTCGCCACCCGCGCTTCGATATGACGCAAGCGGCACGTTGCATGTGGCCTGGCAGGAAAAGCCTGATCAACAGGGCAGCGTGAAGGTTCGGCAGATCGCGGGAGCATCGCGTCAGCTGGGCAGTGCCGTTCAGGTCAATCCGGCCACACTCGGACCCGAGGCGCTGCATCAGGCTCCGGGGCTGACCGCCCAAGGAGACGGAACGGTTGCGTTGAGCTGGTCCACGCCGAATCGGGCTCCCGGCGCTATGTTCGCATCGGACCTGCGCGTGGCGGCTTCCGGTGACGGCGGCCGGACGTTCACCGTTCCGGTGCAGGTCAACGACGACGGGTTGCCGATTTCCCACACCTTCGAAGATCTGCTGCGCGGGCCTGAGCACGACCTCTACGTGATGTGGCTGGACGGGCGCGGCAAGGATCGCAGCGGTGCCGCGGTGCAGTTCGCCTGTTCACGAGACGGAGGGGCGACCTTTGGCCCCAATATCACGGTGGACGGCATGGCCTGTCCCTGTTGCCGGCCCATGCTGGCAGCGGCGCCGGACGGCAGTCTGTGGGCGGCTTGGCGGAAAACGTACGACGGCAACGTGCGCGATATCGTGGTGGCGCAGTCCGTCGATCGCGGGAAGACCTTCGGCCCTCCGCATCTCGTGCGGGAAGACCATTGGGTCTTTTCGGCCTGTCCGCATCGCGGCCCTTCGGTAGGCTTCGATCGGCAGGGGCGGCTTTACGTCGGCTGGTACACGGAAGGGACCGACGAGCAGGCCCGCATCTACCTCGCGACCTCCGACGACCGGGCCGGGACGTTTACCGAGCCTGTCTCGTTGCATACCTCAACCAATTCCTTGCCCGACAATCTGCGTCTGGCGGTTCACCCCGACGGGATGGTCGCCGCCGTATGGGAGGAAGTGACCGGCGTACGGAAACGCGTGGTGCTTCGCCTGTCGCTCGATCGTGGGCAGACCTTCGGGCCGGTCATTCCGTTGAGCGCCGGCGCCAAAGCCGAACATCCGACCGTCGCGATCGACCCATCAGGTCGAGTCGCCCTGGCCTGGACCGAACATGCGTTCCCCACGAACAAGATCGTGGTGCAAGAGGGACGTGTGGATCTCCCCAAGCCGTGACCGTCCACATCTCCGGTTCAATCCTCCGGTGAGCCGGCTTTCCGGCTCACCGTGACGCCCAGGAATAGCGTCTGCCTCTCCTGTCTCTTCTCCCCGGTTACGTCATTCTGTCACATCTGTAGCATCGGTAAGCGTGCGTCGGTAGCACCTCGCCGGAAGCTCTGTTAGAGTCCGCGCCGTTTTCCTGATTCATGGACGGTTGGACGAGGTGTGTGATGCGAATACGTGCTCTCTTGTTCTGCGGTGCGGCGATGGCGATGGGCCTCTGGACTGTCGGCGCTGCCGGTGCCGAGGAGACAACCGGTTCGGAACGATCGAGTCTGCAAGAAGCATATGACAAGGAAATCCGAAGCAGCGCGGAACGCGATGCGCCGCTGGTGATCATGGATCCGGTGGTGGTGACCGCCACACGCGCGCCGAAACAACTGACGCAAGTGCCCGGTGCGGTATCGGTGATCGATCAGAAGCAGATTCTGCAAGGGCGGCCGGCTGTCGGCGTGGATGAAACATTGCGTATCGTGCCGGGCGTGCAGACAGAACGGCGGTTCGGGCCGGACGACGTGCGCATTTCGATTCGCGGAAGCGGTGTCCGCTCCACGTTCGGAGTCCGGAGCGTGCGCATCCTGATCGACGGTATCCCGCTCACGGAAGTCGATGGGCAGACCCGGCTGGAGCCGATCGATCTGGACGCCGTCGCCCGTGTGGAAGTGCTACGCGGACCGAATTCGACCTTGTACGGTAACGCCTCGGCGGGCGTCATCAACTACGTGTTAGAGGAAGGGAACAAAGACCATCGCTATGTAGAACCGCGTTTTGTGTTCGGCTCCTATGACTTCTCGAAGTACCGGCTGAAGGCCGCCGGGGCGAACGACAAGTTCAGCTGGATGGCCAACTATTCCTTCCTGGATTACGGCGGCTACCGCGATCAATCGGTGACGAGGAATCAGCGATTTCTGGGGAAGTTCAAATATGCTTTCAATGAGCATTCGGATCTGTCGCTCGTCGTCACCTACGGCCAGATGGACGGCGACATTCCGGGCAGCCTCTTTCGTTCGGAATTCGAGAACAGCCCGCGACTGCAGCAGCAGACGCTGCATGCCGTGCCGCCGGCGACGTTCCCGGCGAATACGCCCTATGCGGCGTTCAAGCCGTTCCGCAAAGACGAACGGTTCCGCCCGGCGCTCACCTATCGCAATCAAATCAGCGAGCATCAGGAAATCACGGTCACGGGGTTTTTCGCCACGCGCGACCTGCACCACCCGCTGTGCTGCTTCAACAGCAGTTTCATCACCTTGAATCGCATTGAAAACGCGGCCTTTGCGAAATACACCAATACCGTGCCGATCCTGGGCCATGAGAACCGCTTGATCGTCGGCTACGACTGGCAGGATCAAAACTCGGTGAACAAGAATTTTGCGAACGTCCTGGGCTCGCCGGGCGCGCTGCAGTCCTTTACGCAGGAGCGGATCAATCAGGACGGTGTCTATCTCCAGAACGAATTCACCCTCACCGACCAGATCGAACTCGTGGGAGGGGTGCGATACAGTCAAGTTCGATTCAAGGTTTCAGATCGGCTGCGAAGCGGCGGCATCGACGCATCCGGTCGCCGAAACTTTGCGCAAACGACCGGGCTGGGAGGCATCCGGTACAGTCCCGTCCCTTGGGCCAATTTCTATCTCACCGTCGGACAGTCGTTCGAAACGCCGACCGGATCGGAATTCCGCAATCCTCTGACGGCGAGCGGCGCGGGTTTGAACCCGGGTATTCAGCCGCAAAAATCCACCAATTACGAAATCGGCGTCAAAGGCGCCGTGGGCGAATCGTTCTACTACGACGTGGCCTTGTATCGTCAGCACTTCACCGACGAGCTCTTGCGGTACAGCACCGGCTTCACCGGCCCGTGCAATATTTTTGCGCCCTGTTTTCGCAATGCGGGCAAGAGCGACCACGACGGATTGGAAGTCGGCCTGGCCTATAAGCCGGTTCGCCCGCTGACGATCCAGCTCGCCTATACGTATGCGGACTACCGATTTCGCGACTACCTCGTCAACGGCGTCCAGCTGGGGGGAAAAACTCTGCCTGGCGTGCCCACGCATCGCCTCGTCATCGACTGGACGTACGAGCAACTGCAGGGAGTGCTGGCCGGCGCTTTTGCCGGGGTGGAATGGCAATACCAGACCGCCTATTTCCTGAGCGATACGAATCTTGAGTCTTCCTCCCCTCTCAACGGGCAGAAAAATCCCAGTTACACGGTGACGAACCTGAAGGGAGGCTACAAGACGATGGTGAACAAACATTGGGGGATCGAGGCCTTTGCCCGGCTGGAAAACGTGTTCGACGAGAATTATGCGTTCGCCACGTTGAACCCGGCCAATGCCCCGGCGTTCGGGCCGTTCATCGGCCGGAATGTCTTCGGCGGTCTGTCGGTCAGGTATGTATTCGAGTAGAAGCGCGAGCCCCGCCCCATGCGATCACCTCCGGTATACCGGCGAAGGTGTGGGGATAGAACGGCGTCAGGTCGGCGTCGGGCTGCTGATCGCCCTCTATCTGTTCGGTCTTGTCTCCTGGTCCACTTGCCATGGATCGTTTCTGCCGTCGGCGCACGGAGCCCATCACCACTCCGGCAGCACAGGCCATTCTTCTCTCTGTCAGACGGCCTGTCACGGGCAGGAGAGGACGGGACCGGTCTCTGCTCTCCCGCCTGACGCGTTCTTTGAAGTCGCCTCTCTCGTGGGCCCCTACGTCCTCAAGCCTCGCCTCACGTGCGCTCACTGCACCAGCCATGAACGCGCTCCGCCTCCTGCTCCTGTCTGGACGATGTGATCGACAGGACTGAATCACGCGGTAGAAGGGGTGGTGCCCGGACGGGCTTCCGCCCTGATCCGTGGGAAGGAGGCATTAGTATGTCTGGGGTCCGACGTAGGGTGGTTGCGATGGTGGGGCTGATAGCCCTGTTGGCTTGCAACGGCGGCACGTTCGCCGCCGACGCGTCCGAGTCCGTTACAGACGACGAAGGGCTGGTCCGGCGTGAGGAAGCGCTGAGAGAGCAGTTGAAGGGACTCTTGGAAGAACTCGATGAGGTGCGAGAGCGGCGGCGCGCTGCGGGCCATGAGGAATCGGGTCCCCCTGTCATCAAGGATCACGCGACAGTATCCAAACCGGATGCCGCTCCCGAGGTCGTACTTCATGATGTTGCGGTGATCAGCGATCGGGTCTCGCGAAGGCCGGCGGGCATCGCCGAGTCGTCCACGACGCGGAGCGAACACGAATTGCAGCCGACCCGTCACCTACGGGAGTCGCTGGAGTCACTGCCGGGTATTGTGACGAGACAAGGGTTTGGGGGGCGTGAAGTCAACATCTCGATCCGAGGCTCGGGGGCGAAGAACGGCGGCGCGTTGCGCAACGTGAAGCTCTATGAGGATGGGATGTCGTTCACGGATCCGACGGGCTTTTCCCGGACCGAAATTCATGATCCCTGGTTCCTGGAGTCGGTGGAGGTTCGCCGGGGGCCGTCTTCGTCGCTCTACGACAATTACGCCCTGGGAGGAATGGTGCATTTCAGAACCAGGCGTGGGCGGGACATCAACGGAGTGGAAACGTCCTTGTCCGGCGGGTCCTACGGCTTCCATAAGGAAGCGGTTGCCGTAGGCAAAGAGTACGGCAATTTGGATATCGCCCTGTTTTCGAGTTACCAGCGGGAGGACGGCTGGCGCGAGCACAGCGAGTACTGGATTTCCACGGTCAATCTCAATGTCCGGTATCGCATCGATGATCGGCAATCCCTGTACGTGAAGGCGGTGAATCTGGATCAAGACGAGAAGTACGCGGCCAGGCTGACCCCGAGCCAATTTCAGACGAACCCTCGCCAGATGGGAGGGACTCCCACCACGAACCCGGTCAGCTTGAATTCCAAATTGCGTGATCGGCTGACGCTCATCGGGGCCGTCTACGAGCGGCAGATCGATGCCAACACCACGTTGACCACAGAGGCCGACTATCAAGTCAGAGATATCAATCAACCGGTTGGAACCTCGATCACGCCCAGCTTCAAACACTATACGGACCTGCGCCACACCGGCCGATTGTTCGATCTGCCGCTGCGCAGCTATGTGGGCTTTTTTGCCAATTACAGCGAACAAGAAGGCGTCAACAACGTAAATCTCAACGACGGCCGGGCGTCGTTCGGCCCCGTGACGCAGCAGAATCGGTTTTCCGTGCGCAATCTCGGCGGACGGTTCCGCGAGGAACTGGAGTTCACTCCCAAGTGGATCTTGGCCGTCGGATTGGGGTACGAACGGTCGGACATTTCAGGGTTCGTCAATAACTTCAATGCCACCACGACGACGAGCACTCTGAACAGCACGGTCAACGTCAATCGGTCCTACGACAACTGGGCGCCCGACGTCTCCCTGACCTATCGGGTAAATCGCGAGACGAACATCTGGACCCGCGGGTCCGTGGCCTACGGCATTCCGCAATTCACCAACCTGACGACCGGTTTGGATGGAAACCCGGGGTTCAACGGCAGCGTGAAGCCGCAGAAGAATCTCAACGTGGAAATCGGCGCCAATGCGCAGCTGACCCCTACGTTCTGGCTTGAAGCCGTCGGATTCTGGACCTTCTTCAAGGATGAAATCATTACCCAGAGCGTGCCGCTGAGTCCCATGGCCGTGGGAAGCTTTGCCGTCAATGCGAAGGAATCGCAGTACCGCGGGATTGAGCTCGGATGGCGATGGATCCCGATGGAGGGCATGCGCGTGACCGGTGCCTACACCCATATGGAAAGTAAGTACGTCCGGTTTGCCGACCAGTTCGCTTCCGGCGGAATTGTCACGCGTATCGATCAATCAGGGCGTCAGGTGCCGGCAGTGGAGAAGAATGTGTTGAATATGAAGGCTGCGTACGACCACGCAGCGACCGGCCTCGGCGCCTGGTTCGAGGGAAGTTGGGTCGACAGTTTCTTCGTCAACAACAACAATACGCTGGGGACTCCGGCGTACCTGCTCTTCAACGCCAATCTGCATCATTATTACCGCACGCACAACAATCGCTACGTCAAGTTCATCAAGACCTACGTTGAGTTGGACAACATCTTCGACAAGGCCTACGTCGCCTGGGCTCAACCGGTGGCCGACAGTGTCGCGGATGCGAACAAGCAAGCATTTTGGGGAGGAATGGGGCGGGCGTTCTACGCGGGAGTGACGCTGGGGTTCTAGCCGCGGGAGACGTGAAACATGAGACGTTAAACGTCATGGAGAATGAATCATGGACGGCATGAAGGAACTGGTGGAGTACGGTGTGATCGGCCTCTTGATCGGGCTGAGCCTGTGGGCGGTGGCCGTGGCGATCGAGCGGTGGCTGTATTACCGGCGGATCGATGTGCATGCGTACCCGTCGATCGAGGAATGTGAGATCGCTCTGACGAAACGGCTGGTCGTGATCGGCACCGTGGCGGCCAATGCGCCGTACATCGGCCTGCTCGGTACCGTGTTGGGCATCATGCTGACGTTCCATACCATGGGCAGCTCCGGCGCCATGGCGGTCACGACGATCATGATCGGCCTGAGTCTCGCCTTGAAAGCGACCGCGGCGGGGCTCGTGGTCGCGATTCCCTGCGTCGTCATGAATAACATGCTTCGGCGGCGTGTCAGCGAATTGCTCGCGCAGTATAAGGCGCGTCATGGAGCGTGAGGTCGATCAGATCAATGTGATTCCGCTGGTGGACATCATGCTGGTGCTGCTCGTCATCGTGTTGACCACGGCGACGTTCATCACCACGGGGCAGATCCCGGTCGATCTGGCGAAGGCCTCGACGTCGGCCGATCGGCAGGACCGGCCGATCGTCGTGACGGTCACGGCTGAGGGGACGGTCTTTGTGGACGATCGCGTGATCGACGACGACCAATTGGACACCGTTCTGGCATCGCATCCCCGTCACTCACCGGTGTTGGTCCGTGCCGACAAGGTGACGCGGCTGGAGCGATTCGTCGTCATCGTGGATCGCATCCGCGGACTGGGCTTCCAACAGGTCAGTTTGGAAGTGTTGCGCGGATGAGGCGGCGTGCGGCCAGAACGATTCGTGCCCTGAGTGTGCACATCACCGCCATCGTCCTATGTACCCTCCACGGGAGAGAAACAGTCAGGCGGAGTACGTTTCTGTTGCATCCATGAGTAGCCGTCGGTAGTTGCGCACAGGCTCACCTGATATAGACTCGCTAGCGGATCATGGAGAGAACGAGACACACATTGATGGCGTTCCTGTTGCTTGCGCCGCTCTATTGGTGGACGGTCTGTGTGGTGCCTCCGCTCGGAGTCGTCGAGTTTGCCGCCCATATCGTTGAGGCGGGCGAACACTGCAATAGTTTCTGCACGCACCCCTCCGATCCCGTTCCTCACCTTCACCTCTTGGGGCCTCCCGTTGTGTCGGGCGCGAGTGACCCGCCCCGTCGCCCCCTCATCAATGGCCATATCCCTCCTCAGGCAGCGCGTGGTCAGCCGCTGTCGCTGCTGGATTCGCTCAGCCGAAGTTTTCGTGCGCCTCCATCCCGATCAGCCGTCGCCTAGCTGAACGTGTAGACATTCCCGCGTCGGAATCCCGCATCACGCCGGGCTCCGTCCGGTTTCACCACGTCATCTCATCCAAGGAGTGTTCACGGTGTCATTCATCACGATCTGTCGAGGACGCGTTTCGCAAGTGTTGATGGTGGGTTTGGTGCTGGCGATCGGTGCGCCGATTCAGCCGGCGTTTACGGAGGAGGGGCCGGATCCGTCTGTCGAGCCGGTGACGGCGCCGACGGTGGTGGTCCAGGGGACCCGCACCTATCCGGAGGGCACCGGCACATTGCATTTAAGTGAGCAAAGCCAGGGGAGCACGCGCTTGGGGCTTACGCTTCGCGAGATTCCGGCCAGTGTCGAGGTGGTGACGCAACAGACGATGCAGGAGCGAGGGTTACGCACCGTGTCGGAAGCGATCCAAGCGGCGACCGGTGTTGTCGTGGGGGATCACCCGGTTGCCCCCGGCGCGTTTTCCATGCGCGGGTTTTCGCAGAACCAGATTCGATTGTTGTTCGATGGACTGTCGCTTGGCCCGACCGGCTTCGTCACGCGGCCGCGCGATTCCTGGAATCTGGATCGGGTCGAAATTCTGAAGGGGCCGGCGTCCGTCCTGTATGGAGAAGGGGCGGTGGCCGGAGCGGTGAACTTGGTGACGAAGCGGCCCATTCGTGAGTTGACCGGCAGCGAGGCGTTTCTTTCCTACGGCAGCTTCAATACATTGCGGGCCGGTGTGGGAAGCGGCGGCACATTGGGAACGGATCAGCTGCACTATCGGGTCGATCTGAGCTATCAGAATGCAGACAGTGTTTACGGCATTCAACGGACGCCCTATACCTATTGGAATATGACGAGCGCGGTGCTGTACGACGTGACCTCGCGGTTCAACCTCGAACTGTCGTTCGATATCGCGCACGATCGGGCGAAACCCTACACCGGCACGCCGCTGGTGCCCTCGTCTTTCGCCACACAAGGTGTCAACGGGGTCGTGAGCACGACGGACGGCCGAACCGTCGATGCCCGGATGCTGCGGCAGAACTACAACGTGCAAGATGCCGACCTGAGCGCGTTGACGACCTGGACGAAGTTGAAAGCGACGTGGCGGCCGACGGACTTCATCGAGTTGCGCAATCAAGCGTATTACTACACGGCAAAGCGCGACTGGATGAACGGAGAAACCTATCGGTTCAACACCGGCACACAACTGATCGATCGAGACCGCTTCATGGTCGCGCACGACCAATCCGTGATCGGCGATCGCTTGGAGCTGCAGCTCAATCACCCGATCGGTACGTTCACGAACCGGTTCGTGGCGGGCGTGGACTTCACCTACACGGACTTCACGCGGCCGAGCTTCTTCAATGGGGCGGCGGATAGTCTCAGCCCGCTCAGTCCGGTGCAAGGCTTGTTCGGCGGCGGCCCGACGGCCACGCAGACCGCCAAGATCCTCGATACGGCCGTGTTTGCGGAAGATCAATTCAGCGTGACGGAACAACTCAAGCTGGTCGCGGGCTTCCGGACGGATTCCATCAATTTGGAACGGGAGTTCTTCACCACCGCCGGGGCCGTGAATACGGCGCAGAGCTTCAAGCAGAACTTCACGTCGACGACCTGGCGCGCCGGTGTCGTGTACGACGTGCTGCCGCAGGTGACGCTGTATGGCCAATTCGCCACTGCGGCGGATCAGGTGGGCGGCAGTCTCTTCTCCGCCCGCGCCAATCAACAGTTCAATCTGGCGACCGGCCATCAGTGGGAGGTTGGGGTCAAGGGGCAATTCTGGAATCATCGCGCCGAATGGACCGTGGCCTACTTCGATATGGTACGGAAGAATATCCTGACGCAAATTTCACAAATCGAATCCCTCAACGTGGGGCGGCGCTCATCCAAGGGCGTCGAGCTGGAGGGGGCCGTGCGCCTCACTGATGCGTGGCGCCTCCATGGGAACGTGACGTTCCTGTCGGCGAAGTTCGATGAATTTGCCGAAGTGGTCGGCGGCTCGTTCGTCTCGCGCAACGGCAATCGGCCGTTCGAAGTCCCGCAGGCGGTCGGCAACCTCTGGACGATCTACCGGGTGCCCACGGCGATTCCGTTCGATCTCGGCGCGGCCTGGCGATACGTCGGCGACCGGTATGTCGATGCAGCGAACAGCACGCGCCTGCATGCGTATATGACGGCGGATGCCTGGATTTCAGTGCCGTACAAGCAGTTTGTGGTGACGCTGCGCGGGAGCAATCTGTTCGACAAGACCTATGGGATATTCGGATCCAACTTCTATCCGGACCAGGTACTGATCGGTGCCCCACGGACCTTCGAGCTCAGCGTCATGGGACGGTTCTGACGGTCGCCTGTGCGCCTACTCATGCCGGTGGCGATGGTGCGCTTCCGACACATGGGCATGGCTGTGACGTAATGGAGCATGGTGGTGCAGGTGAGCGTGCGGGGCGTGTGTACAGCCGTCCGGATGGTCGTGTTGATGGTGGTTGTCGTGCGTGTGCAGGTGATCATGAGTCAGGTCTTCGTGCAGGTGGCTATGGGAATGGTGTTCCTGTAACAAGAGCGCCACTCCCGTGGCCATGATGACAGACGCACAGATCTCGGCTACGGCGAATCGCTCCCCGAGGATGGGCACGGCGGCTAGGGCGCCTACAAACGGAGCGGTCGAAAAGAATCCCGCCTCACGGGCTGCTCCGATGAGGCGAAGCGCTCGGAGATCCAGCACGAGGCTCACACCATAACTGATGAATCCGAGCGTCACGGTCATGATGAGGATCATGGGGCCGGGCAGAGACTGTCCCGTCAGCAACGCCATGCTTAATGTGCAGAATCCTGCTCCTAACGCTTTGATTCGCGAGACCACGACGGGGTCCCGCATGGATATTTTTTGACTCAGGTTATTGTCGATGCCCCAGCAGACACATGCCCCGATCATCGCGATGACTCCCCAGGTATCCGGATACATCTCCTGCGGGTGGTAGTGCAGGAAGGTGGCGGCGCTCACGATCAGGAGCGCGCCCGCGACCTCACGGCGGCCTAGGTGTTCTCCGCACCACAGCACGGCCAGCCCGATCGTGGCCGGCGCTTCGAGGTTCAATAAGAGCGAACCGAGTACGCCCGATAGACGTTGAAGGCTCCATAACATGCACAGCGGCCCGAGGATGCCGCCGGTGACGATCATGCCCGCCAGCAGCCACCGGTCACCAGAGCCGACCGGCGATTCCCGATGTAAGAGGTCGGGCCCTCTCCGGAACAGCGTTTCATAGGCGAGAAGACCCGCTCCTGCGCCGAGATACAGGAGTCCGGCAATCAACAGCGGCCCGCCCTCGGGAAGCAGCAGCTTTGCCAGTGGTGGACTGATGCCGAAGAGGGCGGCCGCGGTCAGGCCGTACAGGGCGCCTCGAAGGAGCGGAGCCGGACGCCCAGGATGCCGGTCAGGAGGCGTCATGGGTGGGATGTTGTGGCATGGTCGAAGAGCGCGCTCCTGTCGATGGAGCGTTCGCACTCTACTCCGATCTTCCTCGACGCACAACAGGTGTGAGGTCCGGCAGGGAATCTCGGCGAAATCAAAACGCTTCCTCCGCAGAATTCAGGCGGTACTGTAGCAGCGGGCGGCAACCGTCGGTAGCGTCGAAATACGTAAGTCTGGTAGATACCCCGCATGCCGATACGCGAACACGCTCATCGAAAGCAACGACTGATGGCCGGCGCGATGTTGATCATCGGCCTCGCACTGGCCTGGTTGTCGGTGACGCCGGACGGCGCGCTGAGTTGTCTGCATTGTTTTCTTGCGCAGCGCTGGGTGGAAGGCACGCCGGCTGAACGGCGCCTGGCCGAGACGCAACTCGGACTCCCGGTTGCTCCATGGCCGGCCATGGTGTCGGGTGCCCTTCCCGATCCACACAAGAAGCTCCGCTCTGTTCCCGATGACAGGCAGCCGGCCTGCGCGGTGACGTCCCTCCTGCAGGATCGCTCCAGTGCTGATTCGCTTCGACCGGCCCCATGTCGTCATGACAACCGGGGTACACGTTCCATTTGCTGTGCCCCTTCTCGACTCGGTCTTCGTGCGCCTCCACGGATCGTCGCCACCTAGCCTTTGGTCATTCACGATCTCTGAACGCGATGTGTCGCTGCATCGACGGGACGCGTGTTGTTCCTGTTCGATCGGTGGCCGATCTCATACGAGGGGTGTCGATGCAACGGTCTGCAATCCATATGGTCCATCGTGTCTGTGTCGTCTTGTCGGTGCTGCTGTGTACGGTCGCTTGCGTGGGACCTCACACGAAACCTGCAGCCAAACCGATGCCCCCGGCCGAAGCCGCGCCAGGTGCGTCGGCGTCAGAGACACTCGCCGAGCATCCTGTCGAGTCCTTCCCACCGGTGCCTGTGCCCTTGCCCTCGGCGCGTGCAGAGGAAGCCGACAGCCAGAAGGTTGCGTCGGAGGAGGATGCGCCGGTCGTAGAAGTGCAACCGGTGCTGGTCGCGTCGACGCGGAACTCCTACGCCGTCTCGAGCACCCTGACGGCAACCAAGACCGATACCCCGATTCAGGAAACCCCGGCAAGCATCCAGGTCATCCCGGCGCAGGTCATGGAAGATCAGAAGACGCCGCG
>WBZL01001538.1_pt1 | contig 24038 bp, 24 predicted proteins | sample 5204291 | NCBI WGS metagenome assembly WBZL01 (sample SAMN12344345, study PRJNA552823) | activated sludge metagenome | biome: Activated sludge suspended growth; feature: Nitrification reactor; material: Wastewater; isolation source: activated sludge from nitrification reactor of wastewater...
GCTCGCCGTCGAAGCCCTCGGCGATGACGCCGCCGTCGCGCAGCACGGCGGCCGGTTCCGCCGCGATGGCGCGGCTGAGGAGGTCGTGGCAGCCGACCGGCATGGCGAGGTCGGCGTGCAGCGCCACCAAGCCTTCCGTTTCCGCCTTCGCCAACGGGGCCCGCAGCGTTTCCAGTCCGGCCAGGCTGTCGCGCAGGGCGGAGAGGTCGCGCGGCCGCGCGCTCTTCAGCGCGATGCGCGCCGTGATGCGTTCGATGTCGGCCATGCCGCGCAGCGCCGCCTGGATCGCCTCGAAGGGGCCGTTGCCGGCGTCGCCGGCGAGTTCCGCCACGGCAGCGTGACGCGCCGTTGCGACGGCGCGGTCCGCCAGCGGATGGTGCAGGCAGTGGCGCAGCCAGCGCGATCCCATCGAGGTGCGGCAGTCGTCGAGCAGGGAGAGCAGGGTCGGCGCCGGTTCGCCGCGCAGCGTTTCCGTCAGTTCCAGGTTGCGCCGCGTGGCGGCATCCATGCGCAGCCAGGCGCTCTCGCGCTCGAGGGTGAGCGCGGTGATGTGGGCCAGGGCCTGGTTCTGCGTGGTTTTCGCATACTGGTAGAGAGCGCCGGCGGCGGCGAGCGCGGCGGTCGGCGCCTCCATGCCCGATTCGGGCAGGAACGCGGCCAGGTCGCGCGTGCCGAAATGCAAAGTCAGTCCCCGCGATGCGGCGTCGCGATCGAAATGCCAGTCCGGAAGGCGCTTGACCGAAGCGGCGGCATGTTCCGGAAAGGTCGCGGACGCGCCGTCCGGCACCAGGATTTCCGCCGGACGCAGGCGCTCCAGCTGGGCCGCGAGGCTGCCGGGGCCGACTTCCAGCAGCCGGAAATCGCCATTGGCGAGATTCAGCCAGGCCAGGCCGATGAGATTCCTTTCCGGCGACAACGCAAGCAGCAGGCTGTCGGACTTGTCGTCGAGCAGCGCGGAATCGGTCAGCGTGCCCGGCGTGACGATGCGCGATACGGCGCGCTCGACCGGCCCCTTTGCAGTGGCCGGGTCGCCGACCTGCTCGCAGATCACCACCGATTCGCCCAGTTTCACGAGACGGGCCAGATACTGCTCGACGGCATGGTAGGGCACGCCGGCCATGCGGATCGGCCGGCCGGCCGACTGGCCGCGCGTGGTCAGCGTGATGTCGAGCAGGCGCGCGGCCTTTTCGGCGTCCTCGAAGAACAACTCGTAGAAATCCCCCATGCGGTAGAACAGCAGCAGGTCCGGATACTGCGCCTTGAGACGCAGGTACTGCTGCATCATCGGGGTGTGCTGGTGGAATTCGGCGGGGGTGTTCATCGTGGCAGGCTATCTTAGCCGAAGACGCGGTGGGGGTGCTTTACATGCCATGGAGGTGATAAGCTAAACAAGATTGACGTTTGTCAACAATGAATTAATAAAACCTAAAATATCCAGGGGTTTCGATGCCCCGTCGGGAGGAGCGTTGCAGATGAGCCAGAAGAAGAAACAGGAAGGCGGCAAGGAGTTCGCCGTCGACTTGCCGCGCCGGGTCTTTCGTCGCATCAAGCGGCATGCGCCCTTGCCGTCCGGGCAGCCGGCCAAGGAGGAACTGACGAAACGCATGCAGCGCTTCCCCCTTTTCGCCAATCTGCCGGTGCGCGTCCTCGCCGAACTCGTTTCCGCAGCCAGCATGCAGGCCTTTCGTGCCGGCGAATATGTCTGGCGCCACGGCGAGCCGGTTCGCCGCGTGATGTTCATCGAGCAGGGCTTCGTCAAGGCGTGTCGCCGCAACCGGGAAGGCGTCAGCCGTACCTATGGCCTCTATGGTCCCGGCGACTCGATGGGCATCTACGCCATCTGGGCCGGCATGATTTATCCGACGGATGCGGTGGCGATGAACGACGGCATGATGGCCATTTTCATCGAATCGGAAGCGATCCTGAAATTCGCCGAAAAGCATCCGCGCCTGGCCGGCCTGCTGCGCGTGGAAATCGGCAGATTCACCGACGCCTTCATTCACAAGATCGAGATCGTCAGCGCCGGCACCGTGCCGCAGCGCCTGGCGGTGCTGATGACACTGCTGATCGATCGCTACGGCGTGGACAAGAAGGGCAGCAAGGCGCGCCTGCCGATCACGCTGACGCTGGAGCAGATCAGCGAGATCGTTGGCGTGCGGCTGGAAACCGTGGCGCGCATCCTGGGCGGCTGGAAGCGCGAAGGCTGGCTCAAGATCGATTCGTCCGGCTGCCACTTCTCGCGCCTGGACAAGGTGCACGAGTTGCTGCCGGACTGACAGGGATTCCGAACCCCCGCCTCATTACCGGGTAGCGCTAGCGCGTATTCGACTGGGACGGGAAGGTGTCGAGTTCAACCCTGGGCTGAGGCTTCCAGCCCTTCTTGCGGTGCTCCACCACGACCGTCGTGAAAATCCCTCCGCGCACGAAGAATTTCGCCGTCAGGCGCATGAAGCGCGGCCGGGTCGCCTTGGCCAGATCGTCGAGGATGCGGTTGGCGACGGCTTCGTGGAAGGCCCCTTCGTTGCGGTACGCCCAGACATACAGCTTCAGGCTTTTCAACTCGACGCAGGTACGGTCGGGGATGTAGTCGAGCGCCAAAGTGGCGAAGTCCGGCTGCCCGGTCTTCGGACAGAGGCAGGTGAATTCCGGAATTTCCATGTGAATCAGGTAGTCCCGCGATGCTTCCGGGTTGGGGAACGTCTCGAGGGCTTTGTTGGGTTTTGCAGGCATGCCGTGCGGATTCGAGGTGAATGGCGAAGATGGTATTATAAGCACCCAAACCCCTGCGGCGCGGCACCTGATTGCGCGCCGTTTCTCATAAAAAACAGAGCCTTCAGAAGACGTGCGTTTAACCAAGCTGAAACTTGCCGGGTTCAAGACCTTCGTCGACCCGACCTCCGTCCTGACGCCGGGCCAACTCGTGTGCGTGGTTGGCCCCAACGGCTGCGGCAAATCCAACGTGATCGATGCCGTGCGCTGGGTGCTGGGCGAATCCAAGGCCACCGCCCTGCGCGGCGAATCCATGCAGGACGTCATTTTCAACGGCTCCGGTCAGAGGAAGCCCGTCGGCCGCGCCAGCGTCGAGCTGCATTTCGACAATTCCCAGGGCCGCGCCAGCGGCCAGTGGTCGCAATACACCGAGATCGCGGTCAAGCGCGTGCTCGACCGCGACGGCGAGTCTTCGTACTACATCAACAACATGCACGTCCGCCGGCGCGACGTGATCGACCTGTTCATGGGTACCGGCCTGGGGCCGCGCGCCTATGCCATCATCGAGCAGGGCATGATCTCGCGCATCATCGAGGCCAAGCCGGAGGAATTGCGCTTCTTCCTCGAAGAGGCGGCTGGCGTGACCAAGTACAAGGAGCGCCGGCGCGAGACCGAGAACCGCCTTGCCGATGCCCGCGAGAACATTGATCGCGTCGAGGACATCCGCAACGAACTGGGGCACCAGATCGAAAAGCTGGAAGGCCAGGCCGAGGTGGCGAAGCAATACCACGAACTGCATGCCCAACTGACGCGCCGGCAGAACCTGCTCTGGCTCTACAAGCGCAACGAGGCACGCGATCAGCGCGAAAAACTGGCGCGCAATGTCGAACAGGCTGTCACCCGGCTGGAAGCCGAAACCGCCAGCCTGCGCGACCTGGAATCCCGCGTCGAGACGGCGCGCAGCGCCCACTACGCGGCCAGCGATGCCCTGCACGCGTCGCAAAGCGAAATGTTCGCCGCCAACGCCGAAGTGGCGCGCTTGGAAGCCGAGCTCGGCCATATGCGCGACCTGCGCCAGAAAGTCGAGTCGCGCCTGGCCCAGCTGAGCAACGAGGACGGCCACTGGCGCAGCCAGGCGGAGACGCTCGACCGTGACGAAGCGCGCTGGAATGAACTGCTGGAAAACGCCGCACAGCGCGTGCAGGGCGCCACCGCGCGCCACACGGAAGCCGCCGCCCGGCTTCCCGAGGCCGAGGCCGCGCTCAAGGCCGCGGAAGAAACCGCCAACGCCCTGCGACGCGAGCTGGCCCAGGCCGAGCAGAGCCTGCGTGTCGAGGAAGCGCACAAGAGCCACGCCGACAAGACCCTGGAGTCCCTCTCGCAGCGCCGTGGCCGTTTCGAATCCGAGCGCAGCCAGATCGCGCAGCCCGACACCGCCGCGCTGGCCGCCCTGCAGACGCGTGCGGCTGAACTGAATACCCAGGTCGATGCGCGGCGCAACCGCGTTGCCGAACTGCAGCGACGTCTGCCCGAGCACGAGGCGCAGCAACGCGAGGCCGCCGAAGCCCAGGGCAGCGCACAAAAGCGCCTGACCGAGACGGTCGCCCGCCGTGACGCCCTCAGGCAGTTGCAAAGCCGCGTCCAGCAGGAGGGCAAGCTGGGCGACTGGCTTAAAAACCACGAACTGGACACGGCCGAACCCATCTGGTCCAGCCTGAAGGTCGAGCCCGGCTGGGAGACGGCGCTGGAGGCGGTGTTGCGTGAGCGCCTCACCGCGCTGGCCGGCGTCGACCCGTCGGCCGCCGAGCGCGTCATGGCCGATCCGCCACCGGCGACGCTGGCCTTGGTATTCGCCGGAGATGTCGCCGCGGTGGGCGAGAGCGCCGGCCTGGACGCCGATACGCCGCTACGCGACAAGGTGCGTTGCAGCGATCCGCGCTGGGAGCCTGCGCTTACGGAATGGCTTGCCGGCGCGTATGTGGCGAACGATCTCGGTGGTCTGGCGGCGCGCCGTGCCAGCCTGCCTGGAGGGCGCATTTGGGTAAGCCAGTCCGGCCACATCGTCTCGCGTCACAGTTTTGTACTGTATGCGCCTGAAGCCCGCACCCATGGCGTCATCGAACGCCAGCGCGAGATCGAGCAACTGCAAGGCGAATGTGTCGGACTCGAGGACGAGGCCCGCGTTGCGGCGGCGACGCTGGCGGCGGCCGAATCCGGCCTGGCGGGGCACCGCAGCCAGCTTGCCGAGGCTCAGCGCGATGCGCAGGAACTGCAGCAGGCGGCGCACACCGTGCAAGTCGAGGCAGTCAAGCTGGGCGAGGCGGTGCAGCGCTACGAGGCCCGCATGGCGCAGATCGACGCCGACCTTGCGGAAGTCGCCGCCGGAGAAGAAACCGAACGCAACCGTCGCCAGATCGCCGACGGCGTGGTGGGGCGGCTGACTTTGACGGCCCAGGAACTGCGCGGCAAGCTTGAAGCGGCGATCGAGGAGAGCCGCAAGCGCGATGCCGCGTTGCGCGAGCAGCGCACCGTCGAGCAGGCGCTGGCCCGCGAACTGCAGGAATCGCACTTTGCCGAACGCGAGTGTTCCGGCAAGCTGGAGGAAATCGGCCGTTCGCGCGAAGTGGCGCGCGAACAGATCGAGCGCATTTCAGCCGAGACGGCCGCGCGTCGCCAGGAGGGCGAATCCATCAGCGAGGGCACCATCGAGCAGCGATTGCAGGATGCGCTGGCGGCGCGCCAGGGACGTGAGGGCGCGCTGTCGTCGCATCGCGACGCGCTGGAAGGCGCCGCCGCCGAACTGCGCCAGCTCGAGGAGGCGCGGCTGAAGACGGAACAGGGGCTGAATCCCTTGCGCGAACGGATCGGCGATCTGCGGCTGAAGGAGCAGGCAGCCCAGCTCAATGAAGAGCAGTACGCCAGCCGCCTGACCGAGGCCGGCGCCGACGAGACGGAACTGACGCCCGAACTGACGCGTGACGTCAGGGAGCCTCTGCTCGCCGGCGACATTGCGCGCCTGTCCAGCGAGATCGAGGCGCTCGGCGCAGTGAATCTGGCGGCGCTCGATGAACTCAACACCTCGCGCGAGCGCAAGGGCTTTCTTGACAGCCAGTCCGAGGATCTCAACCAGGCCATCGCCACGCTGGAAGACGCCATCCGCCGCATCGACCGTGAAACGCGCGAGCAACTGCAGGACACCTACAACAACGTGAACCGCCAGTTCGGCATTCTCTTCCCGCAGCTCTTCGGCGGCGGCGAGGCGAGGCTGATACTGACCGGGGAGGAAATTCTCGACTCGGGCATCCAGGTGATGGCACAGCCGCCGGGCAAGAAGAACAGCTCCATCCACCTGCTGTCGGGCGGCGAGAAGGCGCTTACCGCCATCGCCCTGGTGTTCTCGCTGTTCCAGCTCAATCCCGCCCCGTTCTGCATGCTCGACGAGGTGGATGCGCCGCTCGACGACAGCAACACCGAGCGCTTCTGCGAGATGGTCAAGCGCATGTCCGCGCAGACGCAATTCCTCTTCATCACGCACAACAAGATCACCATGGAGATGGCCCGCCAGCTGGTAGGCGTCACAATGCAGGAGCAGGGTGTCTCGCGGGTGGTCGAAGTGGACATCGAGGAAGCCCTGCGCATGGGCGACGAGGCCGTGCCAGCATGAGCGACCTGCAACTCTCCCTCATCGGCCTGGGCGTTGCCCTGGTGGCGGCGGTGTTCGCCTACAACAAGTGGCAGGAGCGCAAGCACCGCAAGCTGGCCGAGCGCGTCTTTCGCGGCAACCATCCGGACGTGCTGCTCGGCAGGCAGGCGGAACTCGCCGAGGCCGGCGAGGAACGGATCGAGCCCGGCATGCCGCAGCCGGATGGCGAGGCGACGCGGGACGCCGTCGCGGCCGCATCGGTCGTGGCCGACGAGACGCCTGCCGACGTGCGCGGCATGGGTGGGGCGGCGGAGCCGCCGGATGAACTGGCCGATCCCGCCATCGATTGCGTCGTCCGCTTCGAGTCTGCCGAACTGATCGGCGGCCCCTATCTCTGGCAGGCGCAGCATCAGGCCATGGGCCAGTTGTCCAAGCCGCTATACTGGTGCGGCCTGAACGAACGCACCGGTCTCTGGGAGCGGGTGACGGCCAACGGCGCGGGCGACTACCGCCGACTGCGGGTGGCCCTGCAGCTGGCCGACCGGCGCGGCCCGCTGGCGGACGCCGAATTGACCGTCTTCCTCAACGGAGTGCAGCGCCTTGCCGACGAGTTCCTCGCCGTGGCCGATTTGCCGGCGCGCAACGACGTGCTGAAGCGCGCCGAGGAGATCGACCGCTTCTGTGCCGGCGTGGATATCCAGATCGGCGTCAACCTCGTCGCCGCCGGCGTCCCCTTCGCCGGCACCAAGCTGCGCGGACTGACCGAAGCCGCCGGCATGTCATTGCGCGAGGACGGCATGTTCCACACCGCCGACGACGCGGGCACCACGCTGTTCATGCTGTCCAACCTGGAGGCGGTGCCGTTCGCCGCCGACGAGATGAAGGCGCTGTCCACCCATGGCGTCACCTTCACGCTCGACGTGCCGCGCGTTGCCGGCGGCCCGCGCGTCTTCGACCGCATGATCGCGCAGGCGAAGCAGTTTGCCGGCAGTCTCGGCGGCACGCTGGTCGACGACAACCGCGCCCCGCTGTCCGACAGCGCCCTGGACGTCATCCACGACAAGATCGTCGAGGTCGAGCAGCGCATGGCGGAGCAGGGCCTGGTCGCAGGCGGGACGCAGGCGCTGCGCCTCTTTTCCTGATGAGTGCCTCCGCCGGGCCGCCCGAAGAGGGTGCTCAGCCAGCGACGAGGAGCGGGCGCAGCCCGCGAACCCATGTCACCTCCTTCCCCGGGAAGGGGGATGGGGGGAAGGCCGTTTCGTGAGCGCACCGCGCGAGGCCGCCGAAAGGGTTCGGACGCTGCGCGAGGTGATCGAGCGGCACAATTACGCCTACTACGTGCTCGATGCGCCGACCGTGCCGGACGCCGAATACGACCGCCTGTTCCGCGAACTGCAGGAGTTGGAACGGGTATATCCGGAACTGGTGGCAATGGACTCACCAACTCAGAGAGTCGGTAATACTCCATCATCTGCATTCCCACCTGTAAGGCACGCGGTTCCCATGCTTTCGATTAGGAATGAAGCGGCCGACGCTTTCGTTGAGCGTTGTAAAAAAGTGTTAGGGGACAGTCCGATTGAGTTTGAGGTGGAACCGAAGTTTGACGGCCTCGCGGTGTCCCTTACTTACGTAGATGGAATTCTCATGCAAGGGGCAACAAGGGGTGATGGTGAGAATGGAGAAGATATTACGTCAAACCTGCGCACGGTTCGGAATATTCCGTTGCGGCTGCGCGGTTCTCCTGTACCTAAGCTGGTTGAAATTCGGGGTGAGGTACTCATTCCGCTAAATGATTTTGACAAGCTAAATGATCATCTGATTTCTCAAGGGGAACTTCCTTTAAAGAACCCGAGAAACGCCGTAGCGGGCTCTGTGCGCCAGCTTGATCCGAAGGTTACTGCTACAAGACCGCTCAGATTCTTTGCCTATGCGGCAGTGCGAGGCCTTTCTGGCGTAACGAAGCATTCTGAAGCGCTAGACAAGTTGGAGGAGTGGGGAATTCAAGCGGCTCCCGGCCGCAGGGTCGTGATTGATTTGAGCGGTCTATTGACGTATTACCAAGAAATTGGAAGCCAAAGGGACGGTCTTCCGTTTGAGATTGATGGTGTTGTTTATAAAGTCAATTCGATTGCCGATCAAGAGCGGTTGAGAGGGAAGTCTATACGCGAACCAGATTTCGCGGCGGCACATAAATACCCTGCTCGTGAAGAGCAGACCACGTTGATTGAGATAGGCGTCCAAGTGGGACGAACGGGTGCCCTCACCCCGGTGGCCCGCCTTAGTCCAGTTGAAATTGGTGGGGTGACAGTAACCAGCGCAACTCTAAACAACGAGGACTTTCTCAGAACACTTGAAGTTAAGATTGGTGACGTTGTTTGGGTACGCCGTGCTGGAGATGTGATTCCACAAGTAATGGCAGTCGATAAGAGTCGGCGCACGGGAAACGAGGTCGATTTTCAGATGCCAATCCGCTGCCCCTTCTGCGATTCTCCCATTGTGAGGCAGCAGGGCGAGGCGAAATCGTACTGCTCGGGCGGGTTGTTCTGCCCGGAGCAGCGGAAGCGAGCAATCATTCATTTCGCAAGTAGAAAGGCCCTAAACATAGAAGGACTAGGGCAGAAGCTGGTGGAACAACTGGTAGATCGAAATATTGTGCAATCGCCAGCAGACCTGTACTGGCTTCAGACGGATCGCCTGCTTTCCCTTGAACGAATGGCCGACAAGTCCGCGAATAACTTAATTCGGGAAATCCAGAAAAGTCGGTGTGCTGCGTTGAATCGGTTCGTTTTCGGATTAGGTATCCCAGGGGTCGGAGAATCCGCGGCAAAGCAACTATCGAAGTTTTTCCGCGGGCCGCAAGCACTACTGGATTCGGGCGAAGCAACCCTTCTGCTAGTCCCGGAGATTGGCCTAGAGACGGCACGGGCAATTCATACCTTCTTCGCTCAACAACATAATCGTGAGGTAGTCGATCGACTATTGAATAAGGAATTCGGAATTACACCAGTAGTCGAAGCGGATGCTACCCCGCGTTTATCAACGAGGGATGTGTTGTCCGCCTCTCGTGAAATTCGAGAAAACTCCAAAGGTCGGCTTGAGTTTGTTCCAGATGGTCTTGGTTTGTCGCGTGAAGAGTCAGTAGAGAGTGCGTTCCCAGATCCACGGAAATTGCCAGAGATCGATATCGAGATACTTGCGTCAAGTGCGAATATTCCAATCGAGGCGGCCAAGATTGTATTAAATAGGGTGTGCTCAAAACGGGGGAAAGAAATATTTTCTGATCTGGAAAAAATTGGAGTCGAGTTCTATAGCAGCTTGGATCTGCAGCGGAGGATTGGACCAGCGGGGGGGAAGGTATTTGTGCTGACTGGGACGTTGCCCAACCTTTCCCGTGAAGCGGCAACGGCACTAATCGAGCGCGCTGATGGGCGAGTCAGCAGCTCAGTATCAGCAAAGACGGATTATGTCGTGGCGGGTACAGATGGCGGAACGAAGCTAGATCGTGCTCGAGTCCTCAATGTGCCGATCTTGTCGGAAAGAGAGTTGCTTGCGCTGTTGAGCTCTACGGAGGGAAGAAAGGGTGGCTGACGAGAGACAGTTCTCTGTGATGAGCAGTGATGGCACTACACTATATTCGATTATATTTATACGAGAAGGGGCCGCAATAAGAGTCCGGTGTAATTGCAAGGCCGGAGCGATGGGCCAGATGTGTAAGCACAAGGAGGGGCTCCTTCTCGGCGATGCTGCCCTTCTAGCAGATCCCCAGGAGACCCCTGAACTACGCGAGATACAAGCATGGATCGCACAATCTGAACTGAAAGCACTTTTGAGTGCTATCAGTGAAGCAGAGGATGCTGCTAAGACGGCGCAGGGACGCGTCAAGCAACTACGGCAGCAGTTAACTAGGACCATTAGTGGCTGATTAGTTGGGTTTAACTAAATGAAGAAAATCACCAAGGCCGTCTTCCCGGTCGCCGGCATGGGCAGCCGCTTCCTGCCCGCCACCAAGGCCAGTCCGAAGGAGATGATGCCCGTCGTCGACAAGCCGCTCATCCAGTATGCCGTGGAGGAAGCGGTGGCCGCCGGCATCACCGACATGGTGTTCATCACCGGCCGCAACAAGCGCGCCATCGAAGACCACTTCGACAAGGCCTACGAGATGGAGGCGGAGCTGGCATTGCGGAGCAAGCACGAGTTGCTGCGACTGGTGCAGGAGATCGTGCCCAAGCATATCAACTGCATCTACATCCGGCAGACCGAGCCGCTCGGCCTCGGGCACGCCGTGCTGTGCGCCGCGCCGGTGGTGGGCGACGAGCCCTTTGCCGTGCTGCTGGCGGACGACCTCATCGATGCCGATCCGCCTGTACTGAAGCAGATGGTGGATGCCTTCGAGGAGCATCATCGCTGCCTGCTCGGCGTGCAGAATGTGCCGCCCGCGGACACCGGCGCCTACGGCATCGTCAGCATCGAGCCGGACGGGAACGGCATGCAGCGGGTGACCGACATCGTCGAGAAACCGGCGCCCGAACAGGCGCCCTCCAATCTGGCCGTGATCGGCCGCTATGTGCTGACGCCGCGCATTTTCCATCACTTGCGCCGGGTGCAGGCGGGGGCCGGCGGCGAGATCCAGCTCACCGATGCCATCGCCGCGCTGCTGGAGGAGGAACCTGCGCTGGCCTTTCCTTTCCACGGCATTCGTTACGACTGCGGCTCCAAGCTCGGCTATCTCAAGGCGACCATCGCCTACGGCCGCAAGCACTTGGAGGTCGGCCAGGCCTTCACCGAATATCTCGCCAGCCTGAACGTTGGGGGCCGCCCTTGATGCTCTCAGCCGGGGAGGCGCAGCGAATCTATGACGAAGCCGAGCTCGTCGTCTCCGCGCAGGACGCGGCCGTGGCGGTGCGGCGCGTCGCCGGCGAGATCGTGACGGCGATGAAGGATGCGCATCCCCTCGTTCTGACCGTCATGGGCGGTGCGGTGATCTTCACCGGCCAGTTGCTGCCGCTGTTGAATTTTCCGCTCGATTTCGACTACCTCCATGTCACCCGCTACGGCGACACCACGACAGGCGGCGAACTGTCATGGATCGTGGCGCCGCGCGTTCCCATCGCAGGGCGCAGCGTGCTGGTGGTGGACGACATCCTCGACGAGGGCATCACGCTCGCCGCTGTGAAGCGGCGCCTGACGGAGCAGGGCGCGAAGGATTGTCGCATTGCCGTCTTCGCCGACAAGGATCTCGGCCGTGCCAAGCCGGTCAAGGCGGACTTCGTCGGCGTGCGGCTGCCGGATCGATACGTCTTCGGCTTCGGCATGGACGTCAAGGGCGCCTGGCGCAACCTGCCGGCGGTGTATGCGGTGAAGGGATTGTAGGGCGCTATCCGTAGATCTTGCACATCAGCGGCGCGGCCGTGCGCGGGGCCGTGGCGCCGAGGAGGAAGAAGAACAGGGCGACCGCGGCGAGGATCAGCGCCAGGCGGTGCCGGCGAATGAATCCCCGCATTGCAATCAGGCCGCCTCGCGCCCGGCGCGGCGGCGCTCGTGTTCCTTCAGGTGGCGCTTGCGCAGGCGGATGGACTTCGGCGTGATCTCGACCAGTTCGTCGTCGGCGATGAATTCCACCGCACTCTCCAGCGTGATCTGGATCGGCGGCACCAGCACGATGGCATCGTCCTTGCCGGAAGAGCGCACGTTGGTGAGCTGCTTGGTCTTGACCGGGTTGACCACCAGGTCGTTGTCGCGGCTGTTGACGCCGATGATCATGCCTTCATAGAGGGCCTCGCCCGGGCTGACGAACATGCGGCCGCGCTCCTGCAGCTTCCACAGGGCGTAGGCAACGGCCTCGCCCTGCTCGGCGGAGATGAGCACGCCGTTGCGCCGCTCGGCGATGTCGGCCTTCATCGGGCTGTAGTCATCGAAGACGTGGCTCATGATGCCGGTGCCGCGCGTCATGGTGAGGAAGTCGCCCTGGAAGCCGATCAGCCCGCGCGCCGGGATGCGGTATTCCAGGCGCACGCGCCCCTTGCCGTCGGGCTGCATGTCCTGCAGGTCGCCGCGACGCTCGCCGAGGGCCTGCATGACGGCGCCCTGGTGGGCCTCCTCGCAGTCCACGGTGAGGAACTCGAACGGCTCGCATTTCACGCCGTCGATTTCTTTCAGCACGACGCGGGGGCGCGAGACGGCCAGTTCGTAACCTTCCCGGCGCATGTTCTCGAGCAGAATGGTGAGGTGCAGTTCGCCGCGTCCGGAAACGAGGAACACGTCCGCATCCTCGGTCTCTTCGAGTTTCATCGCGACGTTGCTCATCAGTTCGCGATGCAGGCGCTCGCGCAACTGGCGGCTGGTGACGTACTTGCCTTCCTTGCCGGCAAGCGGCGAGGTGTTGACCTGAAAGTTCATGGTCAAGGTCGGCTCGTCCACAGTCAGCAGGGGCAGGGCCTCGGGCTGGTCCGGCTCGCAGATCGTGACGCCGATGCCGATGTCCTCGATGCCGTTGATCAGCACGATGTCGCCGGCCTCGGCGACGTCGGTGAGGACGCGTTCGAGGCCCCTGAAGACCTGCACCTGGTTGACGCGCGCCTTGAGCGGCTCGTCGTCCTCCGGGCCCTTCATGACCAGCACGTTCTGCAGCGGGCCGATCTTGCCGCGCGTGATGCGGCCGATGCCGATACGGCCGACGAAGCTGGAATAGTCGAGCGAGCAGATGCGCAGTTGCAGCGGTCCTTCGACGTCGACCTCGGGCTGCGGCACATGCTTGAGGATGGCCTCGAAGAGCGGGCGCATGTCCGTGCCGGGCTGGCTGGCGTCGAGCATGGCGTAGCCGTTCAGCGCGGAGGCGTAAACCACGGGGAAGTCGAGCTGCTCCTCGGTGGCGCCGAGCTTGTCGAAGAGATCGAAGGTGTGGTTGATGACCCAGTCCGGCCGCGCGCCGGGGCGGTCGATCTTGTTGATGACGACGATGGGCTTCAGGCCCAGCACCAGCGCCTTGCGCGTGACGAAGCGCGTCTGGGGCATGGGCCCCTCGACCGCGTCGACCAGCAGCAGCACGCTGTCGACCATCGTCAGCACGCGCTCCACCTCGCCGCCGAAGTCGGCGTGGCCTGGCGTGTCGACAATATTGATGTGGGTGCCTTCGTACTCGATGGCGCAGTTCTTCGCCAGAATGGTGATGCCGCGCTCCTTTTCCAGGTCGTTGGAGTCCATGACGCGCTCCTCCAACTGCTGGTGGGCGGCGAACGTGCCGGACTGCCTGAGGAGCTTGTCGACGAGGGTCGTCTTGCCGTGGTCGACGTGGGCGATGATGGCGATGTTTCGAATGGCGCGTGTCATTGTGCGGTGCGGCAATAAAAAAGTCCGTCAGTATAACACCTTAGCGCATCCCGCCTGAGCCCCATGTTAGAATTCTCGGCAGGATGGTTCCCATGCAAACTTATTGAAATCATATGCTTGCGATAATCGGCGGCAGCGGCCTGACGCAATTGGCCAATTTGACGGTGGAGCGGCGCGAAGTCGTGCGCACGCCCTACGGCGAACCTTCCGGGCCGCTGACCTTCGGCCGCCTCTGTGGCCAGCCGGCAATGTTCATCGCCCGCCACGGCTACGGCCACACCATCCCGCCGCACGAGGTGAACTACTGCGCCAACCTGTGGGGACTGAAGCAGGCGGGCGCGACCTGCATCGTTTCGATCGCGTCGGTGGGCGGCATTCGCGCCGACCTCGGTCCCGGCGCGATCGTCATCCCGCACCAGATCATCGACTACACCTGGGGCCGGAAAGCCACTTTCCACGAAGGCGGCGACGCACAGGTGGTGCACATCGACTTCACCCAGCCCTACGATGCGGAACTGCGTCACGCCCTGCTGGAGGCCGCGCGCGATGCCGGACAGGCGGTTGTCGATGGCAGCGTGTATGCCGCGACGCAGGGACCGCGCCTTGAGACGGCGGCGGAGATCAACCGCCTCGAACGCGATGGCGCGGACATCGTCGGCATGACGGGCATGCCGGAGGCCGCCCTGGCACGCGAACTGGAACTGCCTTATGCCGCCCTCACGGTGGTGGCCAACCACGCCGCCGGGCGCGGCGACAGCAAGCAGGGTATCCAGTTCGCCCGCCTGGAAGACATCCTGCACGAATCCATGGGGCGGGTGCGCCGCATCATCGAAATGATCTGCATCGAGGCCAAGTGATCCGGGACATCCTCAAGATGGGCGATCCGCGCCTGCTGCAGCCCTCCCGACCGGTGGAGGCGTTCGGCACGCCGGAACTGCTTGCTCTGATCGGCGACATGCAGGACACCATGCGCGCCGCCAACGGGGCTGGACTGGCGGCGCCGCAGATCGGCGTCAATCTGCGCGCGGTGATCTTCGGCTTCGAGTCGAACCCGCGCTACCCGCAGGCCGAGCCGGTGCCGTTCACCATCCTGCTTAATCCGGTCCTGACGCCGCTCTCCGACGCGCTGGAGGAGGGATGGGAAGGCTGCCTGTCGGTGCCGGGCCTGCGCGGCATGGTGCCGCGCTGGATCCGCCTGAAATATCGCGGGTTCGACGCCGAGGGGGCGTTGATCGAGCGCGAGGCCAGCGGATTTCACGCCCGCGTGGTGCAGCACGAGTGCGACCATCTCGACGGCATCCTCTACCCGATGCGCATCCGCGACTTCACGCGGTTCGGCTATACCGACGTCCTCTTCCCGGACGCCGACATTCCCGAGGATTGATTACAGGAATATGCAGGACTCGAGGTGTCCGGCGAGTTCCTTGTCGGCGGCCTTCGTATAGTCCTTCTCGAAGCGATCCGAGACGAGATTTGCCGTCGGGCCGTCGAGCTTTTCATTGAGCAGGCCCATGAAGGCGGGCGGGGCGACGAGAATCAGTCGCTCGACCTGGCTGGTGGTACGGCCATGATTCAGTTCTCGCGCCAGTTCCTGGGCGAAATTGCGGGCTTCGTTGGTCTTCGGGTCGGTCTTGGGCTGGCTGGCACGATGGCCCGTGCCCGGACTATGCATCTGGCCGGGCCGATCGCTGACGAGATCGGAGGCTTTCTCGCGGCTTTCCGGATGCGTCAGTTCCTTCAGAAGCTTGAGGCCTTTTTTCGGCCCGGTATTGGAATACAGCTTGGCTTGGCTGGCATTGGCAACGAGGATCCAGGTGGTGGCCATGGGGGTACTCCCTTGAAGATGCTAGACTTATTGAGATTGGATAGATATCCAGCTTCAGTTTGTCACAAATAGCCGTTTAATGCGACCTGGCCATAGTCTGCAATAGGGTAGAGGGAGTAAGGACCGTCATGTTACTTTTCAGTAATAACGAAGATTCGCCACGCCTCAAACAGTTGAGGGCGCTGTCGCTGTTTTCGACCCTGAGTCCGCGCGAGTTGAAGACGGCGGACAATCTTCTGCACGAACGCAGTTACCTGCAGGGCGAGGTGATCTTCGACCAGGGCGAGGAAGGCCAGGCGCTTTACATCATCGAATCCGGCAAAGTGCTGATCTGCCGCCAGGGGCAAGCGACGGGCGGGAAAATTGCAGAGCTGGGCCCGGGCCGGCTCTTCGGCGAACTGGCGCTGCTCGACAATTCCCCGCGCGCCGCACAGGCGCGCGCGGCGGAGAACTGCACGCTCGCGGTGCTGTTCCGCGCCGACTTTCTCAGCCTGCTGGAAACCCACGCCGTCATCGCCTCGAAAATTTCCCTGCAGCTGGCACGCCACATCGGCCAGCGCCTGCGCGAAACGGTCACCTCGCCGTGGAGCCAGTCGGAATGAACCGCAGTTCCGGGCCGATCGTGTGGATCGGCATCATCGTATCGACCTGCCTGCTGCTGTTTCTGTTCAAGAAAATACTCTGGCTGGTGGTGCCATTCCTGCTGGCGCTGATCATCTATTACTTCCTGCAGCCGGCGACCCACAGGCTGTTGCTGCACGGCTTCAGCCGCAAGTCTGCTGCGGCCATCACCGGCGGCGGTTTCATCCTGCTGCTGCTTGTCTGCGTGGCCCTGCTGTTCCCCTGGATTAGTTCGCACGCGGTCGGCTGGCAGGCATCGCTGGCACGCTACGTCGAGGGCGGCAGCCTGCTGCTGCAGAAGACGATGGCGGGGCTGGAAGCCCAGTTCTCCTTTCTCGAGCGGGCTAGCCTGAGCCGCAATGTCAGCGAGCAGATTGCCGATTTCACCGAGACCTTCGCCCAGCGCCACCTTGCCAATTTCGTCGTGACGGTGGCCGCCTGGCTGCCCTCGCTGCTGCTCGCGCCGTTTCTCGCCTTTTTCTTCCTGCGCGACGGGCGCCGCTTCACCAAGTTCATCGGCAATGCCGTGCCCAACGCCTTCTTCGAGCGGACGCTGTACTTGTTGCACGAAATGGACAAGACGGCGCGTGCCTATTTCCAGGGCCTGATCAGCCTGACCATCCTCGACACGATTGCGCTGGCAATCGGCCTGTGGGTAATCGGCCTCTCGGGCGCGTTGATGCTGGGCCTCGTTTGCGCCGTCCTTGCGTGGGTGCCCTATGTCGGCTCCATCCTCGGCTGCCTGCTGGTGGTGCTGGTGGCGGCAACGGACTTTCCCCTCGACCCGTGGATGGCCTACGGCGCCATCATCGTCTTTCTGCTAGTGCGGCTGCTCGATGATTTCGTCTTCATGCCGCTCACCATCGGCCGCAGCTTGCGCATGCACCCGCTGCTCACCGTGCTGATGATCTTCATCGGCGGGGCGGTGGCGGGGGTGGCCGGGCTGATGCTGGTGCTGCCGCTGCTGGGCATCGCGATGGTGGTGGGCGAGACGGTCGGCTTGATCGTTACCGACCCGCGCCTTCAGGCGCGCTATGCGCATGCGCGCCGTCTCAAGGTGCAGCAGGCGGCGGCCGATCTTCAGGCCTGACTGGCCGGCAGGCTGACGCGGGCGACCATACCGCCGCCCTCGCGAGGCAGGAGGTCGAAGCTGCCGCCGTGGCCCAGCGCCACACGGTTGACGATGGCTAGGCCGAGACCGGCGCCGGAAGCGCCGGTCCGCGCCGCCTCTAGGCGTGTGAAAGGCAGCTTGAGGCGTTCGGCCTCTCCCGGGGGAATGCCCGGACCGCGGTCTAGCACGTCCACCACGATTCGCCCCCCCTCGCGACGCGTTTCCACCTCGACCGGCGCGGTTCCTCCGCCGTGGCGCAGGGCGTTGTTGATGAGATTGGAGACGAGGCGTAGCAGGGCGAGCGGCCGCAGCATGAGCGGTGGCAGCTCGGCCAGCCGCAGTTCGATGCGGGCGCCGCGCCGCTGCAGCGGCGCTGCAATGTGAGTCACCACGGCATTGAGGTCGGTCGGCTCCGGCGGCTCGCCCTCGGTTTCGCGGGCGAAGTCGAGGAACTGGCCGATGATCTTGTCCATCTCGTCGATGTCGGCGCCGATGCCCTCCCGGGCGTCCGCGTCGGCACTCATCTCGGCGGCAAGGCGCAACCGGGTGAGCGGCGTGCGCAGATCGTGAGAGATGCCGGCAAGAATGAGGGCGCGGTCGTCATCGAGACGGGCCAGGTCGCTCGACATCTGATTGAAAGCGTGCGTCACCCTGCGGATCTCGTCCGGACCGGTTTCCGTCAGTGGCGCAGGCTGGCGGCCGCGGCCGATGTCGCGCGCGGCATCGGCCAGCGTCTTGAGCGGGCGCGTCACGCGGAACATGATGAGATAGGTACCAGCGAGCGCCAGCAGCAGAGCGGCCGATCCCCAGCCCAGCCATTGCAGCGGCAGTTTTCGCTCGATGCGCTCGCGCGGCAGCATCAGCCAGTATTCGTCTCCCTCTATGCGGAAACTGACCCAGAAGCCGTCTTCCTCGTCCCGTGCCAGGCTGAAGCGCGTGTCGGCGCCCAGTTTGGCGCGCACCGCCTGCGCGACCAGTTGGAGGTGCGGGGCATTCTCGGGCAGCGGCGCGACGACCTCGTCGTCATCGACCGGGTAGATGCGGATACCCTCCCTGTCGGACAGTTCCAGGAGCAGTTCGCGCCGCTTGTCGGGCTGGGCTGTGACGAGGGCGCTCCGGCTGAGGTTGACGATGCTGACCACCATCTGGGCCAGCTGCCGGGCGCGCGGCTCGCGCTGCAGGCTCGAAAAGATTGCCGCCCAGGCAACGACGGCCAGCACCATCAGCAGGGCAAGGAGTAGGAAGGTGCGCCAGAGCAGGCTTTGCGGCAGCAGCCTCATTGCTGCTTGCCGTCTGGGACAAACACATAGCCGAAGCCCCAGACGGTCTGGAGGTAGCGCGGCTTGGACGGATCGTCCTCGACCAGCTTTCGCAGGCGTGAGACTTGCACGTCGATGGCGCGGTCGAAGACTTCGTATTCGCGGCCGCGCGCCAGTTCCATCAGCTTGTCGCGCGAGAGCGGCTGGCGCGGGTGCAGCAGCAGCGCCTTGAGCACGGCGAATTCGCCGGTTGTCAGGGCATGCTCTTCTCCCTTACGGATCAGGTTGCGGGTGGCGAGGTTGACGCAAACCGAGCCGAAGCGGACCTCGCCTTCCTCCGCAGCGGGTGCGCCGGCCGGCAGCGGCGCGGCGCGGCGACGCAGCACGGCATGGATGCGCGCCACCAGTTCGCGCGGATTGAATGGCTTGGGCAGGTAGTCGTCGGCACCCATCTCCAGGCCGACAATGCGGTCGACGTCGTCGCCCTTCGCGGTGAGCATGATGATGGGAACAGCCTCCTTGCCTCCGCGCAGGCGGCGGCAGACAGCGAGTCCGTCCTCGCCGGGCATCATCAGGTCGAGCACGATCAGGTCGAAGCCTTCCCGGGTCATCGCCTTGTCCATGGCGACCGCGCCATCCACGGCCTTGACGGCGAAACCCTGTTCGCCCAGGTAGCGGTTGAGCAGCTCACGCAGCCGCTGATCGTCATCCACGACGAGAATCTTCTGTCTGTTTTCTGCCATGGGCGAATCCTACCGGGAGCGCCCCCGGCTTTCCAGTCGGCGGAACTCGGTTGGTAAGCGCATGTTGCCGGCCGTGCCGGCCGAAACAAAGATTTACAAACTTCCCCGGATACTACACAGCCCTCTTACAAACGCCGCCTAGGATGCTTCCAACGCCTGAACGAGCGGGCGTCGAGCAGCGGAATATCCATCAATCTTGAGGAGAATGAAATGAAACCCATGTTCGTCATGATTCTGGCCGGCCTATGGCTGCCGCTGTCTGCGCAGGCCCGTCCCCAGGACCCCGGCGTCGAAGCCCGACAGCAGCATCAGCAACAGCGCATCGGCCAGGGCGTGCGTTCGGGCGAACTGACCCGCGGCGAGGCGAATCGCCTGCGTCACGAGCAACGCGATATCCGCCAGGAGGAGCGCCGCTACATGGCCGATGGGCATTTGTCGCGCGCCGAGCGCGCCGACCTGCATCACGACCAGAATCGGGCGAGTCGCCACATATACAATGAAAAACACGATGGACAGCACCGCCAAGGCTGGCAAAATAACGCCAGGCGCGATCCGGGCGTGAATGCGCGCCAGCACAGCCAGCGCGATCGCATCCGTGACGGCATGCGCGACGGCAGCCTGACGCGGCAGGAAGCGAAGGAACTGCGCGGCGAACAGAAGGCCATCCGCGCCGAGGAACGCCAGTACAAGGCGGATGGCGTGCTGACACGAGACGAGCGCCGGGATTTGCGGCAGGATCAGCGCGTGGCGAGCCGGCACATTTATCGGGAAAAGCATGACGCAGAGCAGCGTCCTGGACGCAACTAGACCATATACGGGCGGCCGTCCGCGCAATGAAGGGATGAACAAGTGAACTTCCTGGCATTGTGCGCGGGCGTTTTCCTGACGCTGACTGCAAGCCTTCCGGCCCAGGCCCAGTGGGCCGGAAGGGATCAACCGCGGCGCATGGAACGCCAGCAGGTGGATCGCCAGCAGCAGGGCGAATTCCGGCGCCAGCGCGAATTCCGGCGCGATGAGGAGTTGCAGCGCCGGCGTGACGAGGATGAAGGACGGCAGGGCCGCCTGACACCCGAGGAGCGCCAGCAGCTGCGCCGGGATATCCGGGAACATGGTCGCGACGTCTACCGCGACCGCCCGCGCCGCTTCTGATTATCCGCTTCGCTATACCCGCACCGGGAGAGGCCCATGAATCGTACCCCCTGCATGTTCATCTTGGCACTGGCTGCTGCATTGGCACTATCCGGTTCTGCGTATGCCGCTGACGGAGCCAAGGGCCAGGATTCGCAGCAGGCACTGAAAGGGCGCCTGATCGAGCACATTGATGCCAAGATCCGTATATTGCAGTCGGCCAAGTCCTGCGTGCGCGCGGCAACCGACATGAAGGCCATGGCCGTCTGCCATGAGATCGAAAGAAAACAGACGAAGGAACTCAAGAATCAAGCCCGCTCGGCCATCAAGGAGCGCAAGGGACCACTACCGGCTCCTGCGCCAAGATAGAATCCATTAAAGTCTGTCCCCCCATTTTTTAAAACAATGCAATTGAGAACAGACGCCAGGGTGTGGGAGGCGATATGGAAATGAAGCAGGTCAATGCCGGCAGGCTGCGCGCCATCGGCTACGATGCCGGTGCGCGTACCCTGCGCGTCGAGTTCGACGACCGCAAGCTGGTTGATTATGCCGGCGTGACGCCGGAAACCTGGCGACGGCTGAGCGCTTCGGGCTCGATGTGGAGCTACTTCAGGGACAACATCGAGGACGAGCACACGGCCAGGCGCGTGAAGTAGCAGCAGAGGTTCCCGATCCCCGGATGGGTTAAGGGCAGCCGATGTTAAGTGCCGCAGGCACGGCCGGAACCACAACATCGAGGACGAGTATGCGACTCGTCGTATCAAGTAAAGTCATCCTTGGGGAGGGGATGCGTCGGGTAAAATCCCGTTCGTGAAACTTCTCGCCCTGGAATCCTCCACGGATCTGCTCACTGCCGCGCTCTTCCTCGACGGACACGTCGTCGAACGGGAAGGCGCTCGCGGCGTATCCCATTCGGAGACCGCACTCCCGCTGGTCAAGGCCTTGCTCGACGAAGCGGGCGTGAAGCTGGCGGGCCTGGACGGCATCGCCTTCGGCGCCGGCCCAGGCGCGTTCACCGGGCTGCGGCTGGCCTGCAGCATGGCGCAAGGCCTCGCCGTCGGAGCCGATCGGCCGGTCATCGGCATCGGCAGTCTCGAGGCGCTGGCCCTGGGTGCCGGGGACGGGGCGGTGTACGCCTGTGCCGATGCGCGCATGAACGAGGTGTACTGTGCGGCCTACCAGGTGAGCGGCGAGACCGTCGAGACCGTCGTGTCCCCCGTCGTTTCCGCGCCCGGAAAGGTGCCGGTGCCGCCCGGCCAGGGCTGGCTGGGTTGCGGCAGCGGCTTTGCGGCCTATGGCGATGCCCTTGCAGGGCGGCTGGGCGCGTCGATACAGCGGGTGGATGCCGGTGCACGTCCGCGGGCTGCGGCCCTGTTGCGGCTGGCAGCGCCGCGTTTCGCGCGGGGCGAAGGCATGGACGCCGCGCGGGCGGCGCCGTTTTATGTACGCGACAAGGTGGCCATGACCATCCGCGAGCGCATCGCGCAGGGCGGGAAGGCATGAGCGCCGTGCTGGAAAGTGCGGCGAACTTCACGCCGATGCGGCCGGAGGACATCGAAGCCGTGCTGGCCATCGAGCAGGGCGCCTATCCCTTTCCATGGACACGCGCCAATTTCAACGACTCGCTGGCAGCCGGCTACAGTGCCTGGTGCTGCCGCATCGGGGACACACTGGTCGGCTACGCCGTGATGATGCTGGTGCTCGACGAGGCGCACCTGCTCAATGTCACCGTCGCGCCGGACTGGCAGCGCCACGGCTACGGCCTGCTCATGATGCATCACCTGTTCGGCACGGCGCGCGTCCACGGGGCAAAGCGCATGTTCCTCGAGGTGCGCCCCTCCAACACGCCGGGGCAGGGGCTTTACAAGCGGCTGGGGTTCGAGACGATCGGCCGGCGGCGCGGCTACTATCCGAACGATGAAGGGCGCGAGGATGCGGTGGTGATGGCGGTGGATTTATGACGCGGCGGGAGCGCATCCTCCGCGAAATGGGCCTGGCGCCATTGTGGCGGCTGCGCGACCGGCCGGAAGCGGCTGGGCCGACGGAAACCGTGCAGCCGGCCGCCGCATTCGACGCTTCGCCGGCAGACGAGCGTGCGCAGCGCATCGCCGCCATGGGTTGGGACGAGCTCGAGACGGCTGTGGCCTCATGCCGCGATTGCCGCCTGTGCGAGCAGCGCAAGCAGGCCGTGCTCGGCGTCGGCGATCCCGATGCCGATTGGCTTTTCGTTGGGGAGGGTCCGGGCGCAGAGGAGGATGCGCGCGGCGAACCCTTCGTCGGCCAGGCCGGCAAGCTGCTCGATGCCATGCTGGCGGCCATCGATCTCAAGCGCGGCAGGAAGGTGTATATCGGCAATGTCGTGAAGTGCAGGCCCCCCGGCAACCGCACGCCGGAGGCGGAGGAGACGGCAGCCTGCTTTCCCTACCTGCAGCGTCAGATCGGACTGATCCGTCCCAAGCTCATCGTCGCCTTGGGAAAGCCTGCGGCGGAGACGCTGCTCAACGCCGAGGTCAGGGTCGGCGCCGCGCGCGGCCGGCTCTTCGACTATCGCGGCATTCCGCTCATCGTCACCTACCATCCGGCCTACCTGTTGCGCAACCTGACGGACAAGGCGAAATCCTGGGAAGACCTGTGCTTTGCGCGCACGACGATGGCCCATCAATCCGGTGACAGCTGATATGTCCGCCCACAACGAAGGTTCGACGCGGGCCATCCTCTACGCGCTGGGCGCCAATTTCGGCATCGCCGTGTCGAAGTTCGGCGCGGCGTGGTGGACGAATTCGGGCTCCATGCTGGCCGAGGCGATCCATTCGACGGCCGACTGCGTGAACCAGCTCCTGCTGCTGCTCGGCATGCGCGAGGCGAAACGGCCGGAAAGCGCCGACCATCCGCTCGGCTACCACCGCGTCACCTATTTCTGGTCGATGATCGTGGCGCTGCTGCTGTTCTTCATGGGCGGTGCGTTTTCGGTTTATGAGGGCGTCGAGCGCCTGCGCCATCCGCATCCGCTGGAGAACGGCCTGGTGGCCCTGGCCGTTCTCGGCGTGGCCGTAGTGCTGGAAGCGTTTTCCCTCGCAGGGGCGATGCGGGAGATCCGCAAGGTCGCGCGCGGCAAGCCCTTTTTACGCTGGTTCCGCGAGACGCGCGAATCCGAGCTGATGGTGGTGGCCGGCGAGGACATCGCCGCCCTGGCAGGACTGACTCTTGCCTTTTTCGCGGTCGGTGCCGCGCTGGCGACGGGCAATCCGCTGTGGGATGCGATGGGAACACTTTGCGTCGGCATCGTACTGATGGTCATCGCGGTGTTCATCATGATCGAAGTGAAGGGGCTCATCGTCGGCGAATCGGCCTCGCCCGAGTTGCGGGAGGAGATCCAGCGCTTTGTCGCCGACCAGCCCGAGGTGGCCGAGGTGCTCAACGTCATCACGCTGGCCTGGGGCGACAAGGTGGTGATCGCCGTCAAGGCGCGCATGGCGGAGGCGGAGGGCATCAGCGGCGCGCAGCTGGTCGAGCGCATCAACGCCGTCGAGGCGCGCATGCAGTCGGCCTTCCCCCGGGCGAAATGGGTGTTCTTCGAGCCGGATGTCCGCTGAGCGTCTTGAAAATGCTGCAATCACCCTAAAATAGCCCACCAGGAACAACATTCAAGGAGACCGTCATGCGCCTCAAGTTG
>WBZL01001540.1_pt1 | contig 24018 bp, 19 predicted proteins | sample 5204291 | NCBI WGS metagenome assembly WBZL01 (sample SAMN12344345, study PRJNA552823) | activated sludge metagenome | biome: Activated sludge suspended growth; feature: Nitrification reactor; material: Wastewater; isolation source: activated sludge from nitrification reactor of wastewater...
CCGATCTCTTCCTCGGCGTGCCGTTCAACCTCGCGAGCTACGCGGCCCTCACCCACATGGTGGCGCAGCAGTGCGACCTCGAGGTCGGCGACTTCATCTGGACCGGCGGCGACTGCCACCTGTACCTCAACCACCTCGGGCAGGTGGACGAGCAGCTCGCGCGCGAGCCGTTGCCGCTGCCGCGCCTCGTGCTCCGACGCAGGCCGCCGACGCTCTTCGACTACGAACTCGGCGACCTCGAGGTCGTGGGCTACCGCCACCACGCCGCGATCAAGGCTCCCATCGCCGTCTGAAGTCCCGGGCCGCGCCGGGCGATGGATCCGGAGCGAGCCGCCCAATTCGCCGTCACTCCGATCGCCGGCCGGTCTCCGGATCCGCCGCGACGATCGTCCGGATCGGCGTCAACCAAGGGGGAGCCTGATGCCGACGGTGAGTACGTGCTTACTCGGCAGGGCAAAAAGAAGCCCGCCGGGAGGAGTGGGCGGGCAAGGGGGATTCCGATAGAGGAAGCGCGGGTGCCCCGCTTCCGGAGGGCACGGCCAGCCGGCCGCAGGAAACACGGTTACACGATGCTGCGCGCGGCGACGACCCGCTCGGCGAGTTCCGCCAGCGCCTCCTCGTCCCCGCCGGCCGTCCGGTCGTCCGTCGTCGAAACCTGCTCGACGCTGGCATCGGCCGTTGCAGCCCAGAAGGGCACGAAGTCGGGGGAGAAGGCATCCATGCGAAGCTCCGGCAGTGTTCGCCAGTGACCAAGCACGCGCCATGCCAGACAGCATTACTGCATGTAACTTGCAGCGTTCGTCCCGTCAACGTCTGTCAATTCGTATGTCATGGGCCTGTTCCTGCACGCACTCAGCTCGACTGGCGACACCGGGTTTGTCGCATTTGCACGACAACGCAGCGCGATCAACGCTTAAGTGATTGATCCAAAGCACTTTCGTGTGTCGCTTCTTGCCGACAGCTCGCGGAAGGATCCGACGGCCGGAGATCGCGTCGGTGCGGAGGTCGAGCGATGGCCTCGTTCGATCCAACGAGGTGGAGTGGTCCGACACACGCCTGCGCACCCGATCCGACCGCTGACATGGAGCGCGAACTGCGTTGCCATGCGGCCACCGGGATTCCGATGGGCGGTCCCGGCCGGTGCATCACCGCGTCCTGCGGTTCAGGAGGACTTCGACTCCTTGAACATCGCGGGCTCGAGCCGATGCCGCTGCAGGAGTTTGTAGAACTCGGTCCGGTTGCGCTTCGCGAGCTGCGCCGCCTGGGTGACGTTGCCCCCGGTGATCTTGAGCAGCCGCACGAGGTAGTCGCGCTCGAAGGTCTTCCGGGCTTCCTCGAACGGGATCAGCGCCGCGGCGTCCTCGCGGAGTGCGCCCTGCACCAACGTCGCCGGGATGACGCCGGTGGTGGTCAGCGCCACCGCCTGCTCGAGGAGGTTCAGGAGCTGACGCACGTTGCCGGGCCACGGCGCCGCGACCAGCGCCTGCATCGCGTCGGGCGCGAGCGACGGCACCGCCTTCCGGTAGCGCTCGGCCAGCCCGCGGAGGAAGTGGACCGCGAGGAGCGGAATGTCCTCGCGCCGCTCGGCGAGCGACGGCAGCCGCAGCGACACGACGTTGAGGCGGTAGTAGAGGTCTTCCCGGAACAGGCCCGCGGCGCGCTGCGCCTCGAGGTCGCGGTGGGTTGCGGATACGACGCGCACGTTCACCGGAATCGCCTGGGTCGAACCGACCGGCCGCACCTCGCCCTGCTGCAGCACGCGCAGGAGCTTCACCTGCAGCGGCAGCGGCATGTCGCCGATCTCGTCGAGCAGGAGCGTGCCGCCGTCGGCGGACTGGAACAGTCCCTTGTGCGCCTGCACCGCGCCGGTGAACGCGCCGCGCGCGTGGCCGAAGAGCTCGGACTCGAGCAACTCGCCGGGGATCGCGCCGCAGTTGACCGCGACGAACGGCCGCGCGCCGCGCGGGCTCGCGCGATGGATCGCCTGCGCGAGCAGCTCCTTGCCGGTCCCCGATTCGCCGGTGATGAGGACGGCGGCGTCGGTGTCGGCGACGAGCCGGGCCTGCCGCAGCAGGTCCTCCATCGCCGGACTCCGCGTGATGATGCCGGCGCGCCATTCGTCCTCGGGGCGGGCAGCCGGATCGTCGCCCGAGAGCGAGACCGCGGCCGACACCTTCTGCAGCAGTTCCTGGCTGTCGAAGGGCTTGGTGAGGAACCCGAACACGCCGCGCTGCGTCGCGTTCACCGCATCGGGGATCGTGCCGTGCGCGGTCAGGATGATCACCGGGAGCGCAGGGTGCTGGCGCTGGATCGCGTCGAAGAGCGCCAGTCCGTCGATGCCGGGCATGCGCATGTCGCTGATCACCAGCGCGGGCCGCCTGACGGCGATCGCGGCCAGCGCCGCCTCGCCGCTCTCCGCGGTCCGCACGCGGTAGCCCGCGGAGGTGAGCCGCAGGCTGATCAGCTTGAGGAGGTCGGGGTCGTCGTCGACCAGCAGGAGATCGCCGTTGCTCATCGTTCGCGCGTGCGGAACGCTCGCTAGCGCCCGCCGCTTCCTCCTCCGCCACCGCCGCCACCGCCGCCACCGCCGCCGCCGCTGCGAACGCGGTCGCGCAGGAGGCTCCGCTCCATCGCGCGGAGCGCCTCGAGTTTCTGGACCGCTTCGTTGCCCTTCACCTGCTCGTCGCGGACCGCCTTGACGCGCTCGAGCACCTGCACGTGCAGGATCGCCGCGATCACCTTCACCGGCGTCGGCGCTCCGCCGCTCTTCGACACGTTCTCGAGCAACTGGAGCGCGCGCTGGTCGTCCTGCGGATTCGAGTGCGAGAGCGTGTAGAGCACGGCGAGCCGGACCCGGTTTGCGTCGGTCCGGTCGCGCGTGAACGCGGCGGACGCGATGCCGAGCTCGCGCTTCACTTCGTCGGGGCCGAACCCGTTGTAGCGTCCGAGGTCGGCGATGAGCGCGAGCGCGACGACATCCTCGACCGGCACCGGGGGAGCGACGGGAATCGTGCTCGGCGCAGCGGCGGCGACGACGATCGGCGGGGAAGCCGCGGGCGGCGAAGCGACGGATCCGGCCGGCGCCGGAGCAGGCGTCTCGCCGGCGGGAAGCGACGGGGACGGCGGCACCGCGACCACGGACTGCGGCGCGGGCTGCAGCGGGGGCAGCAGCGGCGGCGCGGGGAGCGGCGGTTCCACCGGCTCGATCGGCGGCGAATCCATCGACGCGGTCATTTCGGCCACGACCGGATCGAGGTCCTCGTCGTAGTTCGCGAGGTCCTGGGGCAGGGGTGCCGGCAGCGAAGCGCAGCCCGCGACGAGCGCCGCGAGCGTCGCCGCGAGCGCCGGACGCGCGAGACGAAGGTGCCCGATGCCGCGCCGCGCCCGCATCACCCGACTCCGGCCGTGAGGCCGCGCCGCGCGGCGGAAGGCTGCCTCCGGCCCGCCGCGAGCGGCAGGACGAAGCGCAGGCGCGCCCCGCGCGCGCCGTCCTCGCGGTCGAGCACCTCGATGCGCCCGCCGTGCGCGGTGGCGTACTCGCGCGCGATCGCGAGGCCGAGGCCGCTGCCTTTCACGCGCCCCTCGGCCGGCGGCGCTCCCTGGTAGAACGACTCGAACACGCGCTCGCGCTCCGCGGACGGCACTCCAGGTCCCTGGTCGACGACCTCGAGCACCGCCTGCCCGCCGCGCGCCCTGAGCTCGACGCCGATCGCGCCGGAGCGCGGCGAATACTTGATCGCGTTGGACACGAGGTTGTCGACCACCGTCCGCAGGCGCTCGGCGTCTCCGGTGACCACCGCCGTCTCGAGGCGCGTCTCGAACGCGATCATGCGGCCCAGAGCGGCGAGCTTCTGCTCGCGCAGCACGCGCCGCACGAGCTCCGACAGGTCGACCGGCCCGACGGTCGCCGGCTCGACGTCCTTCGTCTGGTGCCAGCTCAACAGATCCTCGATGAGTTTCTGCAGCGACAGCGTGTTCTCGCGCACGATGCGCACGATGTCCTGCTGCTCGCGGGTGAGCCTGCCGCCGACTTCGTCGCGCAGGAGTTCGGCGCCCTCCCGCACCGCGGTGAGCGGGGTCTTCAGTTCGTGCGACACGTGCCGCAGGAAACGCGTCTGCTGCTCCTCCAGCTCGCGCAGCCGCGTCCTCAGCCACTCGAGGCGCTGTCCGACGTAACGCAGGTCCTGCGGTCCGTTGACGACGATCGCGTGGGTGAAGTCGGCGGTGCCCATCTGCCGGATCGCGACGTCGAGCTGGCGGATCGGCCGCGAGATCAGCACCGCGAACAGGATCGCGAGGCCGAGCGCGATCCCCGCGGTGGCGAGCGCGAGCCACAGCCAGCTCTCCCGCGCGCGCGCCGCGGTGTCCTGCAGGCGCTCGATCGCCCGCTGCGTGAACTGGGCCGACGCCGCCACCATCGACTGCGAGCCGTCGACCAGCGAGGCGAAGCCCTCGGCCAGCTCGGCGGCGCCCTGCGCGCCCGGCCGGGGTCCGGCGAGCCGCTTCGCGAGCCGATCCTCGCTGTCGAGCAGGCGCTCCAGCATCGCCCGCTCGGAAGCTTCCAGCGGAAGCGCCGCGAGCTGGGTGCCGGTCGCGCGGAAGTCCTGCCGCAGCTTGCCGTAGTCGTCCAGCAGCGCCGGGTCGTCGAGGATGATCTGCTGGCGCACGATGCGTTCGAGCGTCGTCGCCTGCTCGAACAGCAGCCGGCTCGTGCGCGCGGCCTGCGTGGCCTGCAGGACCTCCTCGCGGCTCTGCGTCGCGAGCCGGTCGACCGACAGCAGCAGTTCGGCGAGCGCGTAGAGCAGCGGCAAGCTCACCAGCAGGAACGAGAGCAGGATGAACTTGAGGAAGGAGCGCGGGTAAACCACGTGGGGCGCGGGCTGCTAGGATCGGGGCGATTATGACACCGCCCCTCGCGGGGCAGCATCGCGTTGCCCGCCCGTTCGAAAGCCACCCCCGACCCTTCGGCGCCCGGTTCCCCGCGGCAGAAGCTCGCGATCGTCGCGGCGGTCGCGGCCAACGGGGTGACGGCGCGGACGGCGGCCTGCCCTGGCGGCTCGCCGACGACCTCAGGCACTTCCGTGCATTGACGCTGGGTCACGCGGTGATCATGGGGCGCCGGACCCGGGAGTCGCTCGCCGGCCCGCTCGCGGGTCGCCAGAACATCGTCGTCAGTTCGCGGCCCGACTATCGGCCTCCGGGGACGGAAGTGGCGGCCAGCCTCGAAGAGGCACTCGCCCGGGTTTCGCTGCCGCCGCCCGCGTTCTGCATCGGCGGCGCCGTGCTCTACCGCGACGCGATCGAGCGGGCCGACACGATGCACCTCACCGAGATCGACCGCGAGTTTCCCGGCGACGTGCGCTTTCCGCCGTTCGACCGCGGGGCATGGCTCGAGGTGCGGCGCGAGGATCGCCGCAGCAACGAGGGGTTCGGCTACGCGTTCGTCACCTACGAGCGGCGATCGCCCGCGCGCGGGTGATCGCGGCGCCGGCCCGGGTGCGGCCCGCGAATTTGCGATAATCGGGAGGCGACGCGCGACCTGCGACATCGGGCAGCGCCGGGGTGGCGGAACGGCAGACGCAGCGGACTCAAAATCCGCCGGTGGCGACACCGTGAGGGTTCGAGTCCCTCTCCCGGCACCATGTGCGTCCGTGCGACGATGCCCGACCGCAAGCTCACGCTCGACGACTTCGACTACGCGCTGCCGGCCGACCTGATCGCGCAGGTTCCCGCGCCGGTGCGTACCGGCAGCCGGCTGCTGCACGTCGACGGCGACGCGCTTTCCGACCTGCGGTTCATCGACCTCGAGACCCTCGTCGCGCCCGGCGACGTCGTCGTGGTCAACGACACGCGCGTGGTCCGCGCGCGCCTCTCCGGCACCAAAGAGAGCGGCGGACGGGTCGAACTCCTGATCGAGAGGGTCGTCGGCGACGACCTCGCCTGGGCGCAGGTTCGCGCGAGCCACCTGCCCCGTCCCGGCAGCGAGATCCTGCTGGCGGGCGGCGCCACCGGCGTCGTGCTCGAGCGCGACGGCGGGTTCGTGCGGCTGCGGTTCGAGAACACCGGCCCGCTCGAAGTGTGGCTCGAACGGCACGGGGCTACACCGCTCCCGCCCTACATCGCGCGCGCGCCGGCGCCCGAGGACGCGGAGCGCTACCAGACGGTCTACGCGGCAAGCCCCGGGGCCGTCGCAGCACCCACCGCCGGGCTCCATTTCGACCGGCCGATGCTCGGGCGCCTCGCCGGCCGCGGCGCCGCGATCGTCACGCTCACGCTGCACGTCGGAGCCGGGACCTTCCTCCCGGTGCGCGAGCGCGACCTCGAAGCGCACCGGATGCACGGCGAGCGCTACGCGATTCCCGACGCGACGGTCCAGGCGATCGGCGAGGCGCGCGCCCGCGGGAACCGGGTGCTGGCGGTCGGGACGACGACGCTGCGCGCGCTCGAGGCCGCATCCGCCCATGGTGCCCTCGTTCCCGGCACCGGCGAGACGGACCTCTTCATCCGGCCCGGATTCCGGTTCCGGGTGGTCGACCGGCTCCTGACCAATTTCCACCTTCCGCGGTCCACGCTCCTCGTGCTCGCGAGCGCGTTCGCAGGCGCGCAGGCCATACGCCACGCCTACGCACACGCCATCCGGCAGCGCTACCGGTTCTTCAGCTATGGTGACGCCACGCTGCTGGAAAAGGGGCCTGGGACCTCCCCGTGACCCGCGTTCCGTCGCCAAAAGGCGACAAAATGCACCGTTCGGCGGCAATTTCACCACTTTTCATCGCCGTCCACGCCTCGGATGCCCGTTCCGGCTTGGCAAGCGATCCGATCCAAGGCTAAGCTTGGCCAACGTCGAACCCTTGGCCGGCGCGGCAGCTGCACGCGGCAGCGTGATCGTCGACCCTTACAGATTGAACAACCCGTTCAGGCGGCCCCGTGCCGCCAGCGCAGGATCGTCTTTCGGCGAATGCCGCCGTCTTTGCGGCCCAGGTGCCGGATGGCTCCGTATCGCGCTCGTCCTCGCGATCGGCGTACTCGCCACGCCTGCCGCGCTCGCCGGCTGGAGCGGCGACCGCGGCGAACCGCTTCCTTCGACCAAGCTGATCGACGACGCCCTGACCTACTCGTCGTTCTCGGGCCAGTGCTCGCAGACCGCGTTCGAGGTGTTCGCCACAGGCAACCTCGCCGTGGTCGGGGGACCGGTCCTCGGTCCCGGCTCGACCACGCTCGACGGCCTCCCCTACGACACCTACACGCTGAATCTCGGGTCCGGTCCCGCCACCTTCTCGACCAAGTTCGACCGGGTGTTCGCGGCCCCCCTGCCGTCCTCCAGCTACGAAATGGTCTTCACCACCCGCGTCCTGCTGGGGAACGTCGAGCAGGGCGTGTCCGTCACGACGATCCGCTGCTCCAACGGCGTGGCCTCGGCCCGGAACCAGGCGATTCCCTCGGCTCCGTCGCCGATACCAGCCGGCGGCACCGCCGCGTGGCTCGTCCTCGCGCTCGCGCTGGCCTCGGCCGCCGCCGCGCGACTCCGAACGCTCCGCGGCTGACGCGGATTCCCCGATGATTTTCTCCGTCCTCGCGACGGACGGTGCCGCGCGGCGAGCGCGACTCGAACTCGCGCACGGCATCGTCGAGACGCCGGTGTTCATGCCGGTCGGCACCTACGGCACCGTGAAGGCGATGTCGCCCGACGAACTCACGGCCGCGGGCGCGTCGATCGTGCTGGGCAACACGTTCCACCTGTGGCTCCGGCCGGGGACCGACGTCGTCGGCGCGCACGGCGGACTGCACCGCTTCATGAACTGGCCCCGCCCCCTCCTGACCGACTCGGGCGGCTTCCAGGTGTTCAGCCTGGGCGCGCTCCGGAAGATCTCTGAGGAGGGCGTCGCGTTCGCCTCGCCGGTCAACGGCGATCGCCTGTTCCTCACGCCGGAGAAGTCGATGGAGATCCAGCGCGCGCTCGACTCCGACATCGTCATGGCGTTCGACGAATGCACGCCGTGGCCCGCGTCGCGCGACGAGGCCGCGCGGTCGATGGCGCTGTCGATGCGCTGGGCCAGGCGTTCGCGCGACGCGCACGAGGGAAACGCGAACCGCCTGTTCGGCATCGTGCAGGGCGGCATGTACGAAGACCTGCGCGACGAATCGGTGGCCGAGCTGGCCTCGATCGGGTTCGACGGCTACGCGATCGGCGGGCTGTCGGTCGGCGAGCCCAAGCCCGACATGCTGCGCGTGCTCTCGCACACGGCGCCGAGGCTGCCCGCGGACCGGCCCCGCTACCTGATGGGCGTAGGCACGCCCGAGGACATCGTCGCGGGCGTGGCCGCCGGCGTCGACATGTTCGACTGCGTGATGCCGACGCGCAACGCCCGCAACGGCTGGCTGTTCACCCGCTACGGCGACCTCAAGATCCGCAACGCCCGTCACCGCACCGACACGGGACCGCTCGATCCGACCTGTCCCTGCCCGACCTGCCGGGGCTATTCGCGCGCCTATCTTCATCACCTGCAGCGCGTGGGGGAGATCCTGGGCGCCCGGCTCGCGACGATCCACAACCTCCACTACTACCTGACGCTCGCCGCCGAGATGCGCGAAGCCATCGCCGGGGGAACGCTCGCCGCCTGGACCGCCCGGTTCCGGGCCGATCGCGCGCGGCTCGAACCGCCCGACCCGGCGCAGCCGTAGCGCCGTGCCGCAGGGTCGACGACCGGTGCGTATCCCCGCATGGTAGAATTTCAGGTTCGCTCGACCCGAAAATCGACGCGATGCGCCGATCCGCCGCCCCGGCCGCGGACCGGTGGATCGTTCCGGGCGCCGGCCCCCGACGCGGAGCCGCGCCCAACTTCCGGAGCCCCGACCCGTGCTGATCTCTCCCGCTTACGCCCAGGCCGCGTCGTCCGGCGGCACCGGCGACCTGCTCGCCACGATGCTGCCGATGGTCGCGATCTTCGCCATCTTCTACTTCCTGATGATCCGGCCGCAGCAGCGCAAGCAGAAGGAGCACCGGGCGATGATCGACGCGCTCGAGAAGGGCAACGAGGTGGTGACGGCGGGCGGCATCGCCGGCCGCGTCTCGAAGATCGACGACCAGTACGTCACGGTCGAGATTGCGCAGGGCGTCGAGATCCACGTGCAGCGCCACGCGGTGTCGCAGCTCCTGCCGAAGGGCACGCTGAAATCGCTGTGATGGCAAGCGTCCCCGCGCCGGCGCCGCGCCCGGGACGAGCCTCCGGAATCCCCCCGCCATGAACCGCTACCCGCTCTGGAAGTTCGTGCTGATCGGCTTCGCCGTCACGATCGGCCTCGTCTACACGATCCCGAACTTCTTCCCCGAGGTTCCGGCGGTCCAGATCTCGTCGTCCCGGGCCGGCGTGAAACTCGACACCGCCCTGCTCGAGAGCGTCGAGCAATCGCTCAAGGGAGCGTCGATCCCGTTCCGCGGCGCCTCGCTCGACGCTACCGGCGTCAAGGTCCGCTTCGACGACGAGGACACCCAGCTTCGCGCCCGTGACGCGCTCGGCGCGAAGCTCGGCGGCGACTACATCGTGGCGCTCAACCTGCTGTCGACCTCGCCCGGATGGCTTGCGTCGATCGGCGCGCTGCCGATGTTCCTCGGCCTCGACCTGCGCGGCGGCGTCCATTTCCTGCTGCAGGTCGACATGAAGGCCGCCCTCGACAAGGCCGGCGACCGCTACGTGGCGGACCTGCGCAGCCTGATGCGCGGCGAGAAGATCCAGTACTCGGGGATCGCCCGCGAGGGCGGCGGCGTGTCGATGCGCTTCCGCGAGGAGGCCGAGCGCAACAAGGCGGTGGGCGCGATCGACCGGACCTTCCCCGACCTCGTGTCGCGCACCATCGACGCCGGTCCCGGCGACTTCCGCATCGCCTCGACGCTCAAGCCCGAGGCGCAGAAGCGCCTTCAGGAAGGCGCGATCCAGCAGAACATCCAGATCCTGCGCAACCGGGTCAACGAACTCGGCGTGGCCGAACCCATCATCCAGCAGCAGGGCGCCGAGCGCGTCGTCGTGCAGCTGCCCGGGGTGCAGGACACGGCGCGCGCGAAGGACATCCTCGGCCGCACCGCGACGCTCGAGATCCGGATGGTCAACGAGGAGCCGGGCGCGCTCGAGCAGGCGATGGCGGGCAACGTGCCGTTCGGCAACGAACTGCTCACCGAGCGCCGCGGCGGCAAGGTGCTGGTGAAGCGCCAGGTCGTCTTGACCGGCGACCGCATCAACGACGCCCAGTCCGGATTCGACCAGAGGACCAACGAGCCGGCGGTCCACGTGAACCTGGACGGCACCGGCGCGCGGATCTTCAAGGAAGTCACGCGCGACAACATCGGCAAGCGCATGGCGATCGTGCTGGTCGAGAAGGGCCGCTCCGAGCTCATCACCGCGCCGGTGATCCGCGACGAGATCGGCGGCGGCCGGGTGCAGATCTCGGGCGCGATGACCACGCGCGAGGCCAACGACATCGCGCTGCTGATGCGGGCGGGCGCGCTGGCCGCCCCGATGGAGATCGTCGAGGAGCGCACCGTCGGCCCGTCGCTCGGCAAGGAGAACATCGACAAGGGCTTCCACTCGGTGCTGTGGGGCTATCTCGTGCTGGTGGTGTTCTTCTCCGCCTACTACATGCTGATGGGCGTCATCTCGACCATCTCGCTCACGGTCAACCTGCTGCTCCTGATCGCGATCCTGTCGATGCTCCAGGCGACCTTGACGCTTCCCGGCATCGCGGCCATCGCGCTGACGCTGGGCATGGCGATCGACGCCAACGTGCTGATCAACGAGCGCATCCGCGAGGAGATCCGCTGGGGCGCGACGCCGCACGCCGCGATCCAGGCCGGCTACGAACGCGCCTGGGGCACGATCCTCGACTCGAACGTCACGACGCTCATCGCGGGCATCGCGCTGTTCCTGTTCGGCACCGGCCCGGTCAAGGGATTCGCGGTGGTCCACTGCATCGGCATCCTGACCTCGATGTTCTCCGCGGTGTTCGTCTCCCGCGGCATCGTCGCGCTGGTCTACGGGCGGCGGCGCAAGCTCGACCGCATCTCGATCGGCCAGATCTGGAGGCCCGGCCCGTCGGCCGCGACGCCCGCGAAGGGCTGACCCGCGCGCGAGGCCCCGGCGAGCGATTCCCGGCACCAGCCCCGTCGGAGCGCCTGACCCGCTCGCCGACGGTGGCCCTTCCCGGCGCGACCTTCACCCCGAACCCACCGAGCTCTCGAGACCCGCATGGAATTCTTCCGGTTCAAGCGCGACATCCCGTTCATGCGGCACGCGCTGGTGTTCAACGTGATCTCGCTGGTCACGTTCCTCGCCGCCGTGTTCTTCCTCGCGACCCGGGGACTCAACTTCGGCGTCGACTTCGTCGGCGGAACCGTGATCGAGGTCAAGTACGCGCACGCGGTCGACTTCAACCGGGTCCGCGCCGCGATCGACAAGCTCGAGGTCGGCGAGTACTCGGCCCAGGCGTTCGGCAGCGCCAACACCGCGCTCGTGCGCCTGCCGCTCAAGCCTGGCGTCTCGTCGGCGCAGCTCTCCGAGCGCGTGATGAACGCGCTCCGGGCCGACGACCCGACCGCCACGCAGGTGCGGGTCGAGTTCGTCGGGCCCCAGGTCGGAAAGGAACTCTACGAGAACGGCGCGCTCGCGCTGCTCCTGGTGGTCGTCGGCATCGTGGCCTACCTGGCGATGCGCTTCGAGTGGCGCTTCGCGGTCGCGTCGATCATCGCGAACCTGCACGACGTAATCATCATCATGGGCTTCTTCGCCTTCTTCCAGTGGGAGTTCTCGCTCCCGGTGCTGGCGGCGCTGCTCGCGGTGCTGGGCTACTCGGTCAACGAGTCGGTGGTGGTCGCCGACCGGATCCGCGAGAACTTCCGCAAGATGCGCAAGGCGTCGGTTCCCGAGGTGATCGACAGCGCGATCACCAGCACGATGTCGCGCACCATCATCACCCACGGCAGCACGCAGGTGATGGTCACCTCGATGCTGATCTTCGGCGGCGAGACGCTGCACCACTTCGCCCTCGCGCTCACGATCGGCATCCTGTTCGGCATCTACTCGTCGGTGCTGGTGATGGCGCCGCTGGTGATGTGGATGGGCGTCTCGCGCGAGGACCTCGTCAAGCCCGAAAAGCGCGGAACGCTGGGCGACAAGATACTCCCGTAGGCAGGAATCAGGAGTCAGAAGTCAGAAGCCAGAGGCGCCGCAGTGGCCCGTGGCCGCGCATTGAGCGCGGCTGCAAGGTTGGCGACGCAACGTCGCAACGGCGGTCGATCCGCCGCCACCGGGAATTCGGGGTCAGACTCGATTTTTGAAGCCGCGTCGTCAAGGTCGTTGCCCGTCGGAAAAATCGAGTCTGACCCCGAATTACCCCAATTGCCCTGACCCCGGATTCGCCCACTCGCCGACGTGCTGACGACCCTTTTCTACTCGCTCCTTGCGCTCGACGAGACGCTCGCGCAGTTCGCGGTCCAGTACGGGCCCTGGCTCTACGCGCTGCTCTTCGCGGTGATCTTCGCCGAGACCGGGCTGGTCGTCTTCCCGTTCCTGCCGGGCGACTCGTTGCTGTTCATCGCCGGCACGGTGGTCGCGGTCGCCGGCCTCAACGTCCACGTGCTGGTGCTGGTGCTCTCGGTGGCCGCCATCCTCGGGGACTCGGTCAACTACGCGATCGGTCGCTACGTCGGGCCGAAGGTGTTCAGCCGGCCCGACTCGCGCTGGATCCGGCAGGAGCACCTGCGACGCACGCAGGCGTTCTACGACCGCTACGGCGGCGTCACGATCGTCATCGGTCGCTTCGTGCCGATCATCCGCACCTTCGCGCCCTTCCTCGCCGGGGTCGCGCAGATGGCCTACCCGCGGTTCCTCTCGTACAACGTCGCGGGGGGCGTGCTGTGGATCGCCTCGCTCACCTACGCCGGCTACCTGTTCGGCAACATCCCCTGGGTCAAGAACAACCTCGCGTTGATCGTGCTCGGCATCGTGGTCGTGTCGCTGATCCCCGCGGTGACGACCTTCATGCGCGAACGGCGGGAGCATGTCCGCTCCTGATCGCGGCGACGGCGGAGACAGGAAGCCGGTATCCGGTTTCGCAGGGCCTTGAAGCACGCGGCGAAGAAGTCCGCCGCAACCGGATCCGCCGCCCCGATCGCGGGCGGCGTCGCCTCAGACACTCCGCGCGAGTTTCTCCGCCAGGCCGACGTAGGTGGCCGGGGTGAGCGCCTTGAGGCGCGCCTTCGCCTCGGAGGGAAGCTCCAGCCGGTCGATGAACGCGTGGAGCGCCTCGCGCGTCATGCCGCGTCGCCCGCGCGTGAGTTCCTTCAGGCGCTCGTAGGGCTCGGGCAGGCCGTGGCGGCGCATCACGGTCTGGATCGGCTCCGCCAGTACCTCCCAGTTCGCGTCGAGGTCGGCGTCGAGGCGCGCGTCGTCGACTTCGAGCTTCGACAGGCCGCGCCGCAGCGACCGGAAGCCGATCAGCGCGTGGCCGGCCGCCACGCCCATGTTCCGCAGCACCGTCGAGTCGGTGAGGTCGCGCTGCCAGCGCGAGACCGGAAGCTTGTCGGCCAGGTGGCGCGAGAGCGCGTTCGCGACGCCGAGGTTGCCTTCCGAGTTCTCGAAGTCGATCGGGTTGACCTTGTGCGGCATCGTCGAACTGCCGACCTCGCCGTCCCTCGCGCGTTGCCGGAAGTAGCCGAGCGAGACGTAGCCCCACAGGTCGCGGTCGAGGTCGATGGCGATCGTGCCGATGCGCGCGAGCGCGTCGAAGTACTCGGCGACGCAGTCGTGGGGCTCGATCTGCGTCGTGTAGGGATTGAACGCGAGGCCGAGCGAGGCGACCACGCGAGCCGCGAGGGACTCCCAGTCGACCTCCGGGTAGGCCGCGACGTGCGCGTTGTAACTCCCGGTCGCCCCGTTCATCTTGCCCAGGAGTTCCACCCGCTCGAATCCCGCGGACGCGCGCTCGAGGCGGGCGACGACGTTGGCGATCTCCTTGCCCAGCGTGGTCGGCGTCGCCGGCTGGCCGTGCGTGCGGGCGAGCATGGCGCGGCCCGCGTGGGCGTGCGCCATCGCGCGGAGGTCCGCCGCCAGCGCCGCGAGCGCCGGCAGCAGGATGTCGCGACGCGCCTCGGCGAGCGCGAGCGCGTGCGACAGGTTGTTGATGTCCTCCGAAGTGCAGGCGAAGTGGACGAACTCGAGCACCGGCGCGAGGCCGCGGACCGCTCCGAGACGCTCCTTCAGCCAGTACTCGACCGCCTTGACGTCGTGGTTGGTGGTCCGCTCGATCTCCTTGACGCGGGCGGCGTCCGCGACAGAGAAAGCGGCGAGCGTGGCCTCGACTTCGCGCCGCGACGCATCGTCGAGCGGCGCCACCTCGGCGATGCCCGGCTCGGTGGCCAGCGCCTCGAGCCACGCGAGTTCGACCCTGATCCGGTTGCGGATCAGGCCGAACTCGGAGAAGTGCGCTCGAAGCGTCTCGACCTGCGCCGAGTAGCGCCCGTCGAGCGGCGACAGCGCGACGAGCGCGTCGGCTTCGCTCATCGCGACGGGCGGCCCCCGGACTCCCCGCGGCTCACAGCGAGTGCTTGAGCTGCTCGAGGATCGCGGGATTCTCGAGCGTCGAGACGTCCTGCGTGATCGCTTCGCCCTTCGCGATCGAGCGCAGGAGCCGCCGCATGATCTTGCCCGAGCGCGTCTTCGGCAGGTTGTCGCCGAAGCGGATGTCCTTCGGCTTCGCGATCGGGCCGATCTCCTTGCCCACCCAGTCGCGCAGTTCCTTCGCGATCTTCTGCGCCTCGGCGCCTTCCGGCCGCGGTCGCTTCAGGACGACGAAGGCGGAGATCGCCTCCCCGGTCATGTCGTCGGGGCGGCCGACCACCGCGGCTTCCGCGACGATCGGGTTCGCGACCAGCGCCGACTCGACCTCCATCGTGCCCAGCCGGTGTCCCGACACGTTCAGCACGTCGTCGATGCGACCGACGATCATGAACGCGCCGTCGTGCGCGTCGCGCACCGCGCCGTCGCCCGCCAGGTACAGGTTCCCGCCGAGTTCCTCCGGGTAGTAGGTCTTCCTGAACCGGTCCGGATCGCCCCAGATCGTGCGGATCATCGACGGCCACGGCCGCTTGATGACCAGCATCCCCCCCTGGCCGTTCGGGACGTCCTTGCCGGCCTCGTCCACGATCGCGGCGTAGATCCCCGGCAGCGGGCTCATGCAGGAGCCGGGCTTGCAGTGCGTGATCCCGGGCAGCGGCACGATCACGATCCCGCCGGTCTCGGTCTGCCACCAGGTGTCGACGATCGGGCAGCGCTCGTTGCCGACGTTCTGGTAGTACCACATCCACGCTTCCGGGTTGATCGGCTCGCCGACCGAGCCGAGCAACCGGAGGCTCGACAGGTCGTAGCGCTTCGGATGCACGTCGGGATCGACCCCCGCGATCTTGATGAGCGACCGGATCGCGGTGGGCGCGGTGTAGAAGATGTTGACCTTGTGCTTCGCGATCGTCTCCCAGAAGCGTCCGCCGTTGGGATAGGTCGGCACGCCCTCGAACACGACCTCGGTCGCGCCGGCCGCGAGCGGTCCGTAGGCGATGTACGAATGCCCGGTGACCCACCCGATGTCCGCGGTGCACCAGAACACGTCGGCCGGCTTGAGGTCGAACACCCACTTCATCGTGAGCGCGGCCACCAGCAGGAAGCCGCCGGTCGAGTGCTGCACGCCCTTGGGCTTGCCGGTCGACCCCGACGTGTAGAGGATGAACAGCGGATGCTCGGCCCCCACCCAGACCGGCGGGCAGGTGTCCGCCTGCTTCGCCGTGAGGTCGTGCATCCAGATGTCGCGTCCGGCGGTCATCGGAACGGCGTTGCCGGTGCGCCGGTAGACGACGATGTTGCGGATCGCCTCGCAACCGCCCATCGCGAGCGCTTCGTCGACGATCGCCTTGATCGGCATCGCCTTGCCGCCGCGCACCTGCTCGTCGGAGGTGATCACCAGCGTCGCGCCCGCGTCGATGATGCGTTCCTGCAGCGACTTCGCCGAGAAGCCGCCGAACACGACCGAATGCGTCGCGCCGATGCGCGCGCAGGCCTGCATCGCCGCGACGCCCTCGATCGACATCGGAATGTAGATCAGCACCCGGTCGCCCTTCTTCGCGCCCAGCGACTTGAGCCCGTTGGCGAGCCGGCACACGCGCCGGTGGAGTTCGCGATAGGTCTCCTTCGTCACCTTCCCGTCGTCGGCCTCGAAGATGATCGCGGTCTTGTCGCCCAGCCCGCGCTCGATCTGGAGATCGAGGCAGTTGTACGAAGCGTTCAGTTCGCCGTCCGCGAACCAGCGGTAGAACGGCGCGTTCGATTCGTCGAGCACCTGGGTGAACGGCTTGTGCCAGGCGAGGTGCTCGCGTGCAAGGCGCCCCCAGAAGCCGGTGAAATCGCGCGCGGCTTCGGCGTGGAGTGCGTCGGCGTCGGCCTTCTTGAGCGTCGCCTGCGCGGCGAACGACGCCGGCGGCGCGATGCGGCGGTTTTCCTGCAGCACGGATTGGATGTTCGTGGACATGCGGGAAGGCTCCTCGGGGTGGCGCGGGAGCGTCGCGGGCAGCGCCGCGGCGTTCCTCTTCTGGGGGAAGGGTCGAGTCTACCGAAGGCGAGAGCGCTGGCGCAATGCGGGCGGCTCGATCCGGGGCAAGCCGCAGTTCCCGCCGATCGGGACCGCCCGTGCCGGGGCAGCGAACGCGCGACGTCCCTTCCGGGGAGGCCTGTGCTGCAACGATGCTAGACTGGCGGGTTCGATCTTTGGCTTCCCTTCCCATGTCCGTCCATCTTCCCGCCCCGCACACCGGCAGGCCGCGTCCGATGCGCCCGATCCCCAATCTCATCTTCCTGTCGCGCTGGCTGCAGCTACCGCTCTACCTCGGTCTGATCGTCGCGCAGGGCGTCTACGTCTGGCACTTCTGGGTCGAACTGATCCACCTGGTCGAGGCCGCGATGGGCGACCAGGAAGCGGTCCGGAAGATCGTCGCCGCCGTGACGCCGGCCGGGCAGGCGGTCGCCCCGATGACGACGCCGTCCGAGACGGTGATCATGCTGGTGGTGCTGGGCCTGATCGACGTGGTGATGATCAGCAACCTCTTGATCATGGTGATCATCGGCGGCTACGAGACCTTCGTGTCGCGCATGAAGCTCGAAGGCCACCCCGACCAGCCCGAGTGGCTCTCGCACGTGAATGCGAGCGTGCTCAAGGTCAAGCTCGCCACCGCGATCATCGGGATCTCGTCGATCCACCTGCTGAAGACCTTCATCAACGCCGCGGCCTACGACGAGAAGACGCTCCTGTGGCAGACCGCGATCCACATCACCTTCCTCCTGTCGGCGATGGCGATCGCGGTCACCGATCGCCTGATGCCGCAGCCGAAGCCGCACGGCGCCCGCCACGCGGGCGGTCCGGTCCCGGCCGAAGCGCACTGAAGGAGGCACGACGATGTCCAGGATCCGTCAGGACGACCTGATCTCGAGCGTCGCGGACGCGCTGCAGTACATCTCGTACTACCACCCGGTCGACTACATCGAGGCGCTGGGCGAGGCTTACGCGGCCGAGGAGTCGCCCGCCGCGAAGGACGCGATCGCGCAGATCCTGACCAACTCGCGCCTGTGCGCCGAGGGCCACCGGCCGATCTGCCAGGACACCGGCATCGTGGTCGCGTTCGTGAGAATCGGCATGGACGTGCGCTTCGAGGGCGCGACGATGTCGGTTGCCGACATGGTCAACGAGGGCGTCCGCCGCGCCTACACCCACCCGGACAACCCGCTGCGCGCATCGGTGCTCGCGGACCCGGCCGGCCGGCGCGCCAACACGAAGGACAACACGCCCGCCGTCGTCCACTTCGAACTGGTCCCCGGCGGCACGGTCGACGTGCGGATCTCGGCCAAGGGCGGCGGCAGCGAGAACAAGGCGAAGTTCGCGATGCTGAACCCGTCCGACTCGATCGTCGACTGGGTGATGAAGACGGTGCCGACGATGGGCGCGGGCTGGTGCCCGCCCGGCATGCTCGGCATCGGCATCGGCGGCACGGCCGAGAAGGCGATGCTGCTCGCGAAGGAGTCGCTCATGGACCCGATCGACATCCACGAGCTGCGCCGGCGCGGACCGAAGAACCGCGTCGAGGAACTGAGACTCGAGCTCATGGACAAGGTCAATGCGCTCGGCATCGGCGCGCAGGGCCTGGGCGGCCTCGCGACCGTGCTCGACGTCAAGATCCTCGACTATCCGACCCACGCCGCGAGCCTGCCGGTCGCGATGATCCCCAACTGCGCCGCGACCCGCCACGCGCACTTCACGCTCGACGGCTCTGGAGCGGCGGGCTTCGAGCCGCCGGACCTCGCGCGCTGGCCCGACGTGCACTGGACACCCGCGCCGGAATCGCGCCGGGTGAACCTCGACACGCTGACGCCGGCCGAAGTGGCGTCGTGGAAGCCCGGCGAGCGGCTCCTGCTCTCCGGGAAGATGCTCACCGGCCGCGACGCCGCGCACAAGCGCATCGTCGACCTGCTCGAAAAAGGCGAGAAGCTGCCGGTGGACTTCGCCAACCGCGTCATCTACTACGTCGGGCCGGTCGACCCGGTCCGCGACGAGGTGGTCGGCCCCGCGGGTCCGACGACGTCGACGCGCATGGACAAGTTCACCGAGACCATGCTCGCGCGCACCGGCCTCATCGCGATGGTCGGCAAGGCCGAGCGCGGCCCGGTCGCCATCGAGGCGATCCGCCGCCACAAGGCCGCGTACCTGATGGCGGTCGGCGGAGCGGCGTACCTGGTCGCGAAGGCGATCCGCGCCTCGCGCGTGGTCGCGTTCGCCGACCTCGGCATGGAGGCGATCTACGAGTTCGAGCTGCGCGACATGCCGGTGACCGTCGCCGTCGACGCGGCCGGCACCTCGGTGCACCAGACCGGCCCGCGCGAGTGGCAGGCCCGGATCGGCAGGATCCCGGTCGCGACCGCCTGAACCTGCGGTGACCGTGGCGACCGTGGCACGCCGGTTGCTCCGGTGGAAGGATCCGAAGGCGTGGAGGGGGTTCCCTGCGCCGGGGCGGGAGCCCGGCGCGTGAACCTCCGCGCGCCCTGAAGCCGATGCCCGCGCCCGACCGCCGACCTCCCGACCGGACCAGCCGGCGATGAACGATTCGGCTTCCGACGACGTCGGGGAGGGCGTGAAGCGGCGCCTGCTGCGCCGCCTGCGCCGGCGCTCGGAGCCGCTCGCGGCCGACAGCCTGTCACCCGGCGAACCTCCGCCGGTCCGGCTGGGCCTCCTCGCCAAGTTCCAGCTCCTGACCGCGAGCCTCGTGTTCCTGACCGCGGTCGCCATCACCGGCTACACGCTGTGGCGGGAGTGGGCCGGCGGCGAAGAGGACCTTCGGTCGCAGGCCGCCACGTTCGCGACCATGCTGGCCGAGATCGTCGACGAGCCGCTCGCCGAGGGCGACGTCGCCGCGATCGAGAAGGTGCTCTCGACGCTGCAGCCCGGCGCGAACCTGGGCTACCTGGCGATCTTCGACGCCAGGGGCGGCAGGCTGGTCGAGCGCCGCTACGGCGATGCCGCGTCGGCCCCGACCCTGCCGAGACCCGAACCGCTCCGGGACGGCTCACGCACCGCGCTCAGGCGGACGGTCGGCACCTCGATGTACATGGAGACGACCGCGCCGATCACGGCCGGACCTGCACTCGCCGCGCGAACCTCCCATGCGGCGGGCGAAGTCATCGGGCAGGTGCAGGTGGGTCTCTCGCTCAAGTCGCAGACGGCGCGGTTCCGCGGCTACGTCACCGGCGTGCTCTCGGTCGTCGGACTCGTCCTCGTTGCCGCGATGCTGATGGCGCTCGTCGCGACGCGCAGGCTGGTGGCGCCCATGCGGCGGCTCATGCGCGCTGCCCGCGCCGTGGCCGGCGGGCGCCTCGACGTGGTCGTGCCGATCCGCTCGCGCGACGAACTCGGGCTCCTGACCCACACGTTCAACCACATGACCGCGCGCCTCGCGCGATCGCAGGCGGAGGTCGCGACGCACCAGCGCACGCTCGAGGACAAGGTCGCTCAGCGCACGCGCGAACTCGAGGTCGCGACCGCCCACGCGTACAAGCTCGCGCAGCACGACATCCTCACCGGGCTGCCCAACCGCTCGCTCCTGAACCAGAGGCTGCGGCAGATCCTGGCGAGCGCCCAGCGCGACGGCACGCAGGTCGCGTGCCTGTTCCTCGACTTCGACCATTTCAAGCGCATCAACGACACGCTCGGCCACGACGCGGGGGACCTGCTCCTGCAGTCGATCGCCCAGCGGCTCGGCGGCGCGGTGCGCGAATCCGACACCGTCGCGCGGCTTGGCGGCGACGAGTTCGTCCTCGTGCTGCCGGGACTCGATCCGGCGCACGCGACCTTCGAGGTGATGAGCGTCGTGCACCGCGTGCGGGAGTCGTTCCTTGCGCCGTTCCGGATCGCCGACCAGTCGCCCACGCTCACCTGCTCGATCGGCGTGTCGATCTTCCCGCTCGACGCGCAGGATCCGGCCACGCTGATCAAGCAGGCGGACACGGCGATGTACGCCGCGAAGGAGGCGGGCCGCAACGCGTACCGCTTCTACACCGCCGACATGAACGCGCGCGTCCAGCAGCGCCTGCAGATCGAGACCGACATGCGGCGCGGCCTGATGGACGACGAGTTCTTCCTCGTCTACCAGCCGCAGGTTTCGACCTCGACCGGGCGCGCGTTCGGCGTCGAGGCACTTCTGCGCTGGCGCGACCCCGAGCGCGGGATCATCGGCCCCGCCGAGTTCATCCCGATCGCCGAGGAGTCGGGCATGATCCAGGCGCTCGGCGCGCGCGTGCTGCGCGAGGCGTGCAGGCAGGTCGCGGAGTGGCACCGCGCGGGGATGCCGATGCGGCTCTCGGTGAACCTGTCGGTGCAGCAGCTCCAGCACGACAGCTGGCTCTCGGTGGTCGAGGACGCGCTCGCCGCCTCCGGCCTCTCCGCCGGCGAACTCGACCTCGAGATCACCGAGAGCGTGATCATCACGCACCCCGACAAGGCGGTCGCCACGCTCGCGAAGCTGAAGCAGATGGGCGTGTCGGTGACGGTCGACGACTTCGGGACCGGCTATTCGTCGCTCTCCTACCTCGCGCGGCTCCCGATCCAGGGACTCAAGATCGACCAGCGCTTCGTCCACGGCATCGAGCGCAACCGCAACGACGAGACGATCACGCAGGCGATCGTCGCGCTGTCGCACTCGCTCGGCCTGCGCTGCATCGCCGAAGGGGTCGAGACCCATCCGCAGCTCGAGTTCCTGCGGCGGCACGGCTGCCCGTTCGCGCAGGGCTTCCTCGTGTGCCCGCCGCTCGAGGCCGCGGAACTTCGCGTCTGGTGGTCTTCGCGGGCGAGCGACGCGGCGGCGGCGCAGCCGGAGCTGTTTCCCGCCGCGCGCTGACCGGACGGGCGGGCCGCGGGGGCGACCCCTCAGGGCCGGAAGATCGAACCGATTGCGAGGCCGGCGAGCGCGGCCGCCATCGTCACGCCCAGCGTCTGCGCGATGGTCCGGCCGCGCGGGCTGCCGGTGATCGCGCTGCGCGCCCATCCGAGCGCCGTCATCATCGCGAGAGTGACCACGAGCGACGCGGTGCGCGCGGCATCGACCTCGAGAAACGCGAACGGGATCACCGGCATCGAGGCCGCGAACAGGTCGGCGACGAACATCCAGGCGGCCTGCGCCGCGGGGCTCGCGGGAGGATTCGCCGCGGCGGGACCGGCAGCGCGCCGCAGCGACGCCCAGGCCTCCGGGTTGCGCTTCGCAAGCGCCACGATCACGTCGACCGACGCGGGCTCGGCGCCCTGCGATGCGAGGCGCTCGCGGATAGCGGCGAGCGTGCCCGCGGGGTCGCGCTCGAGTGCCGCGCGGTCCCGCTCGATGTCGGCGGCCGCGACGTCGCGCGAGGCGGTCGCGTCGAGCCACGCACCCGCCGCCATCGACGCCGCCGCTGCCGCGGCCCCGGTTGCGCCGGCGATCAGCACCGTGTGCGCGTCCTGCCCCGCAGCCGATACGCCCGCCACCAGACCGAAGATCGACACCGCGCCGTCGACCATGCCGAACACGATCGTGCCGAGCGAGGCGCGGAACGACGCCGCCACGCGCGATGTCCATCGCCCGGCGGCAGCGAGGTCGGTCATCCGCGGAGGTCGCAGGGCCGGTCGACGTCGCGCAGCGCTCCCGGATCGTCGACGTCGATGCGAACGACCCCGATCCGGTGCGCGGCGACGACGTTCTTCGCGCCCTCGTCGCCGCCGAGCGCGAGGAGCGCATCGCGATGCACGCGAGAAAATCCCACCGGGTGGCCGCGCTCGCCGAGATGGAACGGCGCCGCGATCGACGCGCCCGAGACGATGGCGTCGGCCACGCGGCGGATCGTCCGGGGTGCGATCCAGGGCATATCCGCGAGCGCGACGACCCAACCGGCCGCGTCGCGGCTCGCGGCAACGCCGCAGGCGAGGCTCGCCCCCATGCCTTCGTCGGCGCGCGCGCAACGAACCACCGTCGCGCCTTCGGCCGCGAGCGCGGCTGCAAGAGCGTCGTCGCCCGGGCGCACGACGGCGATGGTGCAAGGAAGGGCCGCGGCCATGGCGCGGCACGACGCCACGCCGACCGGTGCGCCATCGGGCAACGCCGCGAGCAGCTTGGCGCCGCCGAATCGGCGCGCAGCGCCTGCCGCGAGCAGGATCCCGACCGGGAGCGCGCCGCTCACCGACGAACGCGACCGTGCCCCGCGGCAACGGATCGCGCGAGCGACACTGCGGCGTTGCGAATCACCGTCGGCTCTCCGTCGGGATGGCGTGCGTCGATTCTAGCAGCGGGCATGACGGTGCGCTTCGCGCGCCATGTGCGCTGCTCACCCATGTCGCCGCACTTCGCGCGGCGGTGCGGTTCCGACATGACCGACGAAGGCCGCACCGCAGCGGCCGTCGTCTCCTGATCCGCGGGAGCGGATCACGTGGGTGCAGTCGTCATCGACCGCGCCAGCGGGCGCTCAACCGAAGAACGCCTTCAGCTTGTCGAAGAAGGTCTTCTGCTTCGGACTGTGCGCTTCCGGGTCCTGCTGGTTGATTGCCTCGAGCTCGCGCAGGATCTCCTTCTGGCGCGCCGTGAGCTTCACCGGCGTCTCGACGGCGACGTGGCAGTAGAGGTCGCCGGTCACCGAGCCGCGCACCGGGCGGATGCCCTTGTTCTTCAGCCGGAACACCTGTCCGGTCTGCGTCTCCGCCGGCACCTTCACCTTCGCGTGGCCGTCGAGCGTCGGGATCTCGATCTCGCCGCCGAGCGCCGCGGTCGCGAAGCTGATCGGCATCTCGCAGTGGAGATCCGCACCCTCGCGCTGGAACACCGAGTGCGGCTTCAGTTGCACGACCACGTAGAGGTCGCCGGTCGGGCCGCCGTTGACGCCTGCCTCGCCTTCGCCGGAGAGCCGGATGCGGTCGTCCTGGTCGACGCCCGCCGGGATCTTCACCGACAGCGTCTTGTGCTTGCGCACGCGCCCGGCGCCCGAACAGGTCGCGCAAGGGTCGGCAACGTACTTGCCGGTGCCGTGGCACTGCGGGCAGGTCTGCTGGATCGAGAAGAAGCCCTGCGAGACCCGCACCTCGCCGCGGCCGTGGCAGCTCGGACACTGCTTGCTCTGCGTGCCCGGCTTCGCGCCGCTGCCGTGACAGGTCTCGCAGGCCTCCATCGTCGGGATGCGGATGCGCGCCTCGGTGCCGCGCGCCGCCTCCTCGAGCGAGAGTTCGAGGTTGTAGCGGAGATCCGCGCCGCGGAACACGCCGCTGCCGCGCCCGCCGCGCCCCTGCCCGAAGATCTCGCCGAAGATGTCGCCGAACGCGTCGGCGAAGCCGCCGAAGCCCTCCGGACCCGCGCCGCGCGCGCCCGCGCCGAAGCCCGCCGCGGGATCGACGCCCGCGTGGCCGAACTGGTCGTAGGCCGCGCGCTTCTTC
>WBZL01000655.1_pt4 | contig 24004 bp, 13 predicted proteins | sample 5204291 | NCBI WGS metagenome assembly WBZL01 (sample SAMN12344345, study PRJNA552823) | activated sludge metagenome | biome: Activated sludge suspended growth; feature: Nitrification reactor; material: Wastewater; isolation source: activated sludge from nitrification reactor of wastewater...
ACCTTGCTCGGGATTTTTTCGAGGGGGTCTTTAGAGTCGGGGAGGCCATCGTCCCCGGTGACGGCGGCCATGAGGGCGAGGTGTCCGCCGGAGGAGCCGCTGGTGATGCCGAGGTGATCGGGATCGCAAGCTACGACATCGGGCATGGTTTCCAGGGTTATGTCGGCGTTTTTCTCCCGGATCAAAGTTTGGATATCCTTCAGTTTTTCGCGGATGACCAATTCGGGAAGCGCATTCCCGGGTTTAGTCGCGTCCTGGTCCAATCTGGCGAATTCAAGCAATTTCTGGATCAGATTTGACATGCGATACGTGCCCTCCATGGCAAACCGGATGTATTCCTTTCCTTCATTATCCAGGACCCTGTTGTAGCGCCGGTCGATCAAACGGACATAATTCCCGATCATCCTCAGGGGTTCCTGCAAATCGTGTGATGCCAGGTAGGCAAATTGTTCAAGGTCTCTGTTGGACCTGCGGAGCGTTTCCACAGATTTTTCCAGCAACAGGGTTTTCTCCTTCATCCGCTTTTCAAGCGAATCCTTCTGCCGCCGAAGATCCCGGATCAGGGTCGTGATGGTCGCATCGCTGGACCTCAGTTCCCGGTCATATACCAGCATAAACCCCAGAAACAGGCCCATGCCCAGGAATCCTTTATAAAAATACAGGAAAACGGCATGCGGAATCGGAGCCGGGTTGAAATAGGGCGAAAGCAAAATGATCAGGGCGGATATCATGAACAAACCGCTGTAATACCAGACGACTTTCCTGCCTTTGAAGATATACAGGGAAATGATGAAAAAAGAAAGGACAATAAAGGCGCTGGTCTGTACGGCATGCCCCCAAAGGGTGTAAACACTGAACAAGGCGGCCGGACTGCTCAGGCCGATATGCCAGGCCGGTTCATTGTAGCCCAACCGGTTGATCCAGAAAATGAGGACCAGCACGCCGGCGCACGTCAGGTTCATGACAACAGAAGGTACAGAACCCGCCGCGACGTACACAAAATGACCGGCGGCGCACGTGCCGAGCATGGAGATGACCAGCACATTCAAAAGCCGGACTTTAAATCCGTCCACAGCCTTTTTTTGTTGGCCTAACCCCGAGGTTAATACCTTCTCCAACAATTCTTGTGTCTTGTCCATAGCAAAGGGGGCCTGGAATCTGAATGTGTTCTATCTCAAATACGGAATTACGGCCAAAAGGTTATGGTATACCGTTCAAATATTTAATTATTTTTTAATTCATAAACGGGATTCGGCCGTTGGGGCCTGACCCGGGGGTAAGCAGCCCGGATTTTGATCCGGCCGCAAACGGTCCGCAGGTTTTATTGCCATCAAGTGCGCATTACTTCTTAACTTTGTTTGATTCAGCCGGAGCATTTAAAATCATGAATCGCCTTAAAAATCCTGCCTGTTTGCTCGTTCTTTCACTGGTCTGTTCCGTCAGCATGACGGCACAAACCGAAAACTTCCGCTTTGAGCAACTTCCCGAAGAAACCGGCCTCAGCAGCGGGAGCATCAACGACATTTTACAGGATCACAAAGGCTTCCTGTGGTTTGCCACCTGGACGGGCCTCGTGCGTTATGACGGATACGCCGCCAGGATCTACAAGCAGGACCCCGGCAATAATTTTGCCCTGAAAAGCAACAAGGTCACCGCCATTTACGAAGACCGGCACGACCGGCTCTGGATCGGCACCAATTACTCCGGCTTTTACCTCTACGACCGGGAAAAAGAGGGCTTCATCCGCTTTTCGCACGACCCCAAAAACCGGAACAGCCTGAGCTCGGACAATGTCTGGTCCATACTGGAGGACAGCGAAGGCATCCTCTGGATCGGCACCGAAGAAGGCCTCAACCGGTTTGACCCCGTCAGGAAAACCTTTATTTGTTATGAAAACGATCCGAAGGACAACCGAAGCCTGAGCCACAATTTCGTTTACTCCCTCATGGAAATGCCCGATCACGCCATCTGGGTCGGCACGGAAACCGGGCTCAACCGGCTGATAAAAGGCAAGAACGGCGGCGACGATTTCTTCATCCGGTATTCCCTTTCGCCCTACGGGCTTTCGCAGGAAGATTATTATTCGCATAATTTCATCAAATCCCTGAAGCCCGCCGTCCACCGGCCCAATGCCTTTTGGGTAGGCACCAGCCTCGGTTTGAAATTGGTGGAATACGACAACGAGGACCTGAATAACCTGGAGGTAAAAACCTGGTACCACAATGCCGCCGACCCGACCAGCCTCAGCAACGGGTTTGTCCACGCCGTACAACCAAAAAGCAAAGACAGCTTGTGGGTAGCCACCATCAACGGCCTGAATCTGCTGGATATCCCCTCCGGCAAATTCGAGCATTTCACTTCGGAAAGCAGGATCCCCTTCAGCCTCAACAACAATGGCATCCGATCCCTGTATCAGGACCGGTCGGGCATTCTTTGGATCGGCACGGAAAAAGGCGTGAACAAGCTCAACCTCAACGCCAAACCGTTCAAAAGCCTGCGCCTCAACGAAAGCGACAAAACCGACCACGTCATTACCTGCGTCATCAATACGCCGGATAAGGAAGGCCTCTGGATCGGCACCCGCGGCGGCGGGTTGAACTTCGTCCCGCTCGGCCCCGAAGGCCTCGACCGCAAAGGGCTGCGCTTCTATCGCCTGTCCCCGCCCCGGTTCAGCGACCAGTCCGACATCGTTTCGGACATCATGATCGACAGAAACGGATGGCTCTGGATCGCTACGCAAGGCGCCGGCATCCTGAAGGTCAAAACCTCGGAAATCCCCAGGGAAAGCGGCCCGCTCAGCAAAATGACCCAGTACATCAAGGGCGGAGAGCGGCATAACCTGAGCGACAACTACATCATGTCGCTCCTCGAATGCCGGTCGGGCGATATCTGGCTCGGCTATTGGGACAGCGGTCTCGACCGGTACGACCCGGTCAGGGATACCCTTTATCACTACGGCGAAACCGCCGGATTTGAAGTGGATCTGAATGCTTTTCCCGTCGTCCACCTGATGGAAACCCAGGAAAACGGCCGGTCCTTCCTCTGGTTGGGCACCCGGGGCGACGGCGTGCTCAAATTGCAGTTCGATGAAAAGGAAAACAAGCTCCGGCTCATCGACAAATACCGGTACGACGAAAAAGATCCCTACAGGCTGAGCAATAACTTCATCAACAGTTTTCTCCCCGATCGGCAGGGCAATATCTGGATCGGAACGGAAAACGGCCTGAACCGGCTGACCCCCGACGGCAATCCTTCACTCTATTTCTTTGAAAACAACGGCCTGGCCAATGACGCCATTCAATCCATCCTTTGCGCGGATGACAAAGAGGTCTGGGTCAGCACCCTGAAAGGGATTTCCAGGATACAACTGACCGGGGGGCAGCCCAAAATCAAAAATTTCGACGCCTTTGACGGCTTGCTGGACAATTTCTTCGACGACAATTCGGCACTCCGGACCGCCAACGGCTACTTCGTCTTCGGCGGCATCAACGGGCTGAACTACTTCAACCCCAAAGCCATCAAAAAGGATACCGTACCTCCGGCTATTGTCATTTCCGACTTCAAGCTGTTCAACCATTCGGTTCCGGTCGGCGATTGGGCCGGCAGAAAAGCCATCCTCCAAAAAAGCATTTCCGAAACCGACCAGATCACCCTCTCCTACCGCGATAATGTCATCGCTTTCGAATTCACCGGCCTCCAGTTCAGCGAACCGCAAAAGATCCGCTACGCCTACAAGCTCGAAGGGTTTATCGAGGATTGGGTCTATACCGATGCTTCCCAGCGCATTGCCCAATATACCAATCTGCCTTACGATGATTTTGTATTCAAGGTGAAAGCCGCGAACCAGGACGGCGTATGGAGCGAACCGGCCAGCATCCGCCTGACCATCCGGCCGCCGTTCTGGCTCACCACCTGGGCTTACGCTGTTTATTTTCTGCTGTTTGCAGCTGTGCTGCTGGGGGTGCGGCGGATCACCAAACTGCGCGCCGAATTCAAACACAGCCTCGAACTCGAACGGCTGGAAAGGGAAAAGCTCGAAGAGGTCAACCGGATGAAACTGCAATTTTTCACCAATATCTCCCACGAGTTGCGCACCCCCCTGACCCTTATCCTCAGCCCGCTGGAGCAATTGATCCGCAATCCGGATGAAAAGCCGCACCTGCACCGGATCTTCACCCGCATGCATTTCAACGCCAACCGGCTGCTGACCATGATCAACCAGCTGCTGGACATCCGGAAGAACGAGGCCGGTCTGATGAAACTCAGGGTAGGCAAAGGAGACCTGGTCAAATTTGTAAAAGAGATCGCCCTTTCTTTCAGGGAAATGGCCAAACAGCGGAATATCCGTTTCCATTTTACCGCCGATCATCCCGAACTGCCCCTCTGGTTTGACCCCGACCAGATCGAAAAAGTGCTCTTCAACCTGCTGTCCAACGCCTTCAAATTCACCCGGGACGGCGGCGAGGTCCGGATCTATGTCGGATTGAACGACGCCGGGTCACACGCCCAGATCCGGGTCAAAGACAACGGCGCCGGCATTCCTGAAGGGGATGCGGAGCATATTTTCGATCGCTTTTTTCAGGTGGAGAACAATGCGGAATCCTCCCGGAAAGGCGGCACAGGGATCGGGCTTTCCCTGGCTAAAAGCATTGTCGAAAAGCACAAGGGCGCCATTGAAGTGACCAGCAAGGAAGGCCAGGGCGCCTGCTTCACGGTCACCCTGCCGCTGGGAGAAGACCACTTCACCTGGGATGAAAAACGCCGCGGCCAAACGAATCCCCCGGTGGAAGGCAAATCGGAAAGCATGAACTTTCTGGATCCGCAGGAGGAAGCGTACAGCCTGCCGGCCAACCCGCTGCAGACTGCTGCTCCGAAGGACGCCCCGCTGATCCTGCTCGTAGAGGACAATCCGGATATCCGGGCCTACCTGCGGGAAAATTTCGAAAGCGAATACCGGATCCTGGAAGCCGCCAACGGACTGGAAGGCTTGCAGATCGCCCGGGCGGAATGTCCCGACCTGATCATCGCCGATATCGCCATGCCAAAAATGGACGGCATCGAAATGTGCGCCAAGGTCAAATCCGAAATGATCACCAGCCATATCCCGGTCATCCTGCTCACCGCCCGAACCTCCATGGTTTTCAAGGTGGACGGGCTGGAAACCGGCGCCGACGACTACATCACCAAGCCATTTAACATGCATTTGCTGGCGCTGCGGGTCCGCAACCTGATCGAATCCAGAAAAAAATTGCGGGAAAAATTCGGCAGGTCCTTCGATCTGAACCCCACTGCAGAAAACCTCAATACCCTCGACAAAGAATTCCTGGAACGGATCCGGGCGGAGGTTGAAAGCCACCTGGAAGATGAGCATTTCTCAGTCGACCAGCTCGCCGCCACCCTCTGCATGAGCCGCATGCACCTCTATCGCAAGCTGAAAGCCCTTTCCGGTCAGAGCCCCAATAAGGTCATTCGTTCGATCCGGCTCAAAAAAGCGGCTCAACTCCTGCTCAGCGGGCAGTACAATGTATCGGAAGTCACCTATATGGTAGGCTACAACGACCTCAAATCGTTCCGCGAACAATTCAAAAAGGAATTCGGCGTCAGCCCCTCCGATTACAACGGGGATTGATCATCGGACTCCGGATGAAGGTCCATTTTGACGGACAAATGCTGCGACGGACAAATGCTGCGACGGACAAATGTTGCGACGGACAAATGTTGCGACGGACAAATGTCCGTCGCTATTTAGGTTTCAACCCATCCAGCCATATCTTCAACCGGTTCATCCATTTGTCCCCGGTGGTGGTATTGAACATGCCGAACCCGTGTCCTCCTTTCGGATAGATATGCATTTCGGCGTCCACGCCGTGGTGCAGGCAAGCCAGGTAATAGGCAATGCTGTTTTCTACTTTAACGGTTTTGTCGTCCCCGGCATGCACCAGAAAAGCGGGCGGAGAATCGGAGGTCACCTGCAGTTCATTGGAATACAATCTGATCTGATCTTCCGAGGGCGACGGCCCCAGCAGGTTCTCCCTCGACCCCATATGCGCGAGGCTGTCGGTGAAGCTGATCACCGGGTAGATCAACACGACGAAATCGGGGCGGAGATTGGTTTTGTCCTTGACATCGGGGTCTGCCGGCGTTTTATAGTGCGTAGCGGCTGTGGAGGCCAGGTGCCCCCCCGCGGAAAAGCCCATGATACCGACCTGATCGGGGTTGACCTTCCATTTGACCGCATTCTGGCGAACCAGCCGGATGGCCTGCTGGGCATCCTGAAGCGGCGCCAGCGATTTGTCGACATTGCTGCGGTCGTCGGGTATGCGATACTTGACCACCACGGCCGTGATGCCTACCGAATTCAGCTCCTTCGCCACCAGGTACCCTTCCTTGTCGATCGAAGTGCCGCGGTACCCCCCGCCCGGGCAAATGACAACCGCCATACCGTTCGGCCGCTTCGGTTTGAACAGCGTATAGGTCGGTTGGGTGGTATATGAAATGAAACGTTGGCCGTTGGGCCGGGTTTCTACCTGTTCGAGCGGTTCGGAAGCCTTGAAATTCGGGATCTCACCTGTGTAAAGCGGAAAGGTTTCTCCTCCGTCCTGACCGGAGAGCAGGGTCATTTTTACCGTTACGGCCAAAAGCAGCAATAGTTTCTTCATTTTTGGTTGGTTTATTCTATCTCCAAATATAACGGTATTATTTACTTGCCCAAGTCTGCTTCTGCAAAACCGGCGAATTGATACCCGATTCGTCTACCGGAATTTGATCCCTACGGTTTTTTTAACCCTTGATTCGCATAAACAATCACCTTACCACACCAACCGCCTGCGCCCCCGATCTCCCCGAATTTTCCAGGACAACCCAGTATATCCCCGCCGGCAACGCCTTGCCCAGGGAAAGGTCCAATTCATGATCTCCTGCGGCTAACGGCCCCTCAAACAATTGCTTTACCGGTTTTCCGGCAGCGTCCAGCAGGGAGATCCGCGATAGCCCGGACCGGGGCGCTTCAAATTTCACGCGGGTCGTTCCACTGGTTACCGGATTGGGATATACGTCAAAGGCGACGGTTTCCCGCGCGGGGGTATGGATACCCGTTGTATTGCCGTCCAGCAGAAAGGCAAGGTCCCAGGTTACGGCCGGGATGGGAATGACGAGGTTGCCGTTCTGCACGGTTACCGCATCCGACAATTCCTCGGCGCCGGTCAGGCAATTGAACCAGCGGACCTGGTAGTCTCCGTTTTTCATCCCGCCCAGGTTCAACGTCGCGCCCTGTACGGCATTCGGCGCGCCGTTTTCCTTGACGTAAACGTGGTTGTACCGGTGATTGAGCACCCAGCCGGCCAGTTTCCGGTCGTCATCCGATTTCAGGGTATAGGCGTCGAGGGCCTGCCCCAGGCCGGAAAACTCGTAGGCCGCGATGGTGATCCAGTCCGTGCCTGTATTGTCCACTTTGAGGGTATGCGCCCCGGCCGGTACCGCGATGCTGAAGGTCTGGTTGGCGCCGGCCGGTTGGTCGAGCTTCAGCACCCCGTCCAGCCAGATGGCGATCCGGGGCATGGTGCCCACTTCCGATGCCGTTTTTACCTTGAAATCGCCGGCTGCCGGGTAATTCACGGTGAACGTCGGCGGACTGCGGAAACCGGTATTCCAGGACGAACCGTACAGGTATACGCCCAGTTGCGCCCCCGCCGGTAGTACGCTGCCACCCGGGCCAATTGTTATATCGCCATCAGCAATAATGCCCCAGCCCAGCGAAGGAGTCAGTTGCAGGTTATCCGGCGCGTTCTGTACCTGGGCGGCAACCGGCCGGAAATCGGCTGCATGCAGGTCGATCTGCGCAGCCACTGCCGAAACGCCGGCATAATGCGTGTACAGGTTGCGCTCTTCCACATAGCTGTCCCACCACCACTGCATGCCCGTGCCCAGGCCTCCGGAGAACAGGCCGCCCCACAGGCAGTTGTGGACGTGTATCCCGCCGGGGTCGAGCGTGCCCAATCCGGCAGCCGACCCGCTGAGGCCGAACTCGCCGTTGAGCGTCGGTTTGCCGTAATCGTTGAGAAAGGCCGTATTGCCGCCGGCGAGCACCCGCTCGATATTGGGCGTGGGCAGGTAGTAGTGGGTCTGGGTAAAATCCATATCGGGATGGCTCCAGGCTTCCTGATAGCGGTCGTCGGCATAGCTGGTGCTCACCAGGTGACTGCGCACGTCGAGTTGCTTGAGGTAGGCGGCCATTTCGCCATGCCAGGCGCTGATCTCGGCCTGGTGGTCGTCAAAATTATCCGTCCAGCCCACTTCATTGAACAGCTCCCAGTTCATGATGCTGCGCTGGAATCCCCACCGGGCGACGGTGTACCGCAACCTGTTTTTGATGGCCGCCCTGGCCGCCGGATGGGTGAAAAAATCCCAGGTGTTCTGGCAGGGGCCGCCGTTGGCGGAGTTGTATGGGCTTTCGCTCCAGTTGGGGTTGACCTGCGAGGAGACCTGTCCGTGGTGGTTGAGGCAAAACATGACATAAACGCCGTCCTGTGCACAGCGGTCGAACAGCCAGTCGAGGTAATAGGCGTTGTTCTGTTTGTATTTTCTAAGGCCCTGGTAGCCGTTGTTGAGCCATTCCAGACCCAGCCCCCAATGGCACATCCAGAGGCGGATGAAGTTACCGCCGTTGGAGGAGAGCTTGGTCAGCCAATTGGAATAATCCACCATCGGGTTGCTGGTGTACCAAGCCATGTTCTCGCCGACGGGGATGAATTGCCCGCCTTCATCAAAATACAGGAAATTGGTCTGGTCGCTTCGGATAAACCCCTGGTTTCCGGCCGACGGGGCAACGCATTCGAAGGTTTGGGCCGGGAATGTGCCCGTCCCGGAAGCATTGGTGCAGGATAGCGTATAGGTCCAGGTTCCGGTTTGATCGGGCGAAAACCGAACCTTGAAGCCGCCTGCACCGGACGGGACAATAGCGCCGGTCTGCGGGTTGGAAACGGTATAATCCTGCATGAAAAAACCGTCAACCGTTTCGGGGATGCCGTCGGGGCCGGTGAACACGGCCTGTACCCGGACATCGTCGTAGTCGTACGGGTTGGCGTAGGTTGCGGTCAGGTTCAGGGCTACCTCGAATTTGCCGTACTGCTCCACCTGGACGGAAACCGGGGTGGCGCCGTTAATGACCGGGACCTGGGCGTTCAGGGCTGTTTGCAAGGCAAGGAAATTTATGGCCAAAAAAAGCGGGTAGAATTTTTGCTTCATGGTGTTTGTTTTGGTAGGATCGGTGAATTAATAAGTGTCGCTTTCGACAGGCGAGGGTTCACGAGCTTAGCCATAGCTAAGTGAGTTGGTTCCTCAACGCTGGGTAGGGTCAAAAGCCCTCCTGGAAAATCTGACAGTTATTATTTCAGCGGTCCTTTAACCGTTCAGAAACAAAAATGCCGGCACACAAAGCGCCGGCGCAAATTAGTATGAAACTTGTCAAGTTGGTTTATCGATTCCAATAAATCATTTTTCACCGGCAGGGGTTGGCGTTGACATGTCCCGAAGGGTGATCAGCGGCGGTCCGGTCGGCGCTGTCTTCCTGTTTTTCCTCATTTGCCTGTTCAGCGGTTTGACCTCCTTTTCAAACACGGTGACCGGATGCCGGTAAAATGCCTGGAAATCCGCCGCGCTCGCCTGGTTCGGATAAGGACCGAAATAGTGGTGGTCGTTGGCGTTGCGCCAGAACAGCACGTAGGAGATCGATTTGGCGCCGGGTTCGGGCAGGATGCCCTGCAGCAGTACCCGGGTCCACCAATCGGGTTGCGGAATCCCCATGTAGCCGGTTTCCGCCAGGGCGATGGGTTTGCCTTTCCGGTCGGCTATTTCGCGGAGGAGTTGCAATTTTTGTTTCAGGCGTGCGATCCCCTCCAGGTCCTTGACGCTGCCGTAGCTGTCCATCGTCAGCATGTCCACCCATTCGTCGCCGGGATAAAACCGGAGGTAGTCTTCCTCCGTCCGGAAATTCTCATCCGTATTGAAGACGTAGATCAGGTTGTGCAGCCCTTTGACATCCCGCAGATACCGGACGGTGAATTGCCAGAGCGCTTTATAGTCGTCGGGCGTGACATGGGTATTCCCCCACCAGAACCAGAACCCCGAATGCTCGTGAAACGGCCTGAACAAAATGGGGATATTCCTGCGTTTCAAGAAACCGCCCGCTTTCAGGTCGCCCACAAAATCGGCGAACCGGTCGAGGCTGGCCGTATAGGTGTCGTGCCGGGGGCCGCCCGGCAGGATATCCCGGACCGCGGCCGTCGTATCCCAGGCGGAGCCGCCCGTATGGAAATTGTCCATATGCCAGCTCAGAGTGATGATACCGCCGCGTTTGTAGCCGTCCTTGATCCACCCTTTCATTTTTTCAAAATTGACGGTATCCAGGTTTTGTACGGCGTCCGCATGTTCCAGGTCGCCGAGTTCCCATCCGTAAACGGCGGGGTAGTCGCCGCACACCCCCTTCACATCGGAGCCGCCTTTGACGTCCTTCCAGCCCACGCCGTAAGCCAGGTCGTCCTGGTGTCCGATCAGGACCTTTCCTTCGTTTTCGATTCCCAGGAGGAATTGATAAACCTGCCGGGTATTTTTCTCCGCCTGGCGATCGACCAGCTGGGGGGATTGCGCGGAAGCGGCCATACCCGTACACAACACGATGGCCGCCGATAAAAAGAAAGGTTTCATAGCAGTAGGAGCAGACATAGTTAGGAGGATTTTGTGAAGTCCGGCGTCAGTATGGCCGGCTTACAAAGGTAGAATAATGGCGTGAAGGAAGGTCTGTAATTCTTCCTATGCCTGATTCCGACACGCCAAAATTCCCCGAATTGGTCCAGCTTACACCGCTTCCGGCGTTCCGGAAGTCCGGTGCGCTCTCACTCATTAAATTCTGAAGTTCCATAGACAGGCAGGTATGGAACCGATATTTTGACGGGATTATGGATTTGCAATGACAGGACAAAGATGGCCCAAAAGGCAATGTGCAACCGTCCGTGTTCTTTTCAAAATGGGGGGGTGAATGTTGCGCGATTGAGAGAAATGCGAAATGTAAAAGTAATAAAGGCAAAATGCAAAGGGTCGCCCGGGATTGTTCAAAACAGTGTTTTCACGCAAAGACGCAAAGATCTGATTTTTAGCAAGCTGCGCATGCTAAAAATCCGGTTGACACAAAACGCTGAACAGTCCCGGTCGCCCCGGCCGCCGAAGCCCAAAACGAAGCCGGACTCTCACCCTCTCACATCCTCTCACTCTCTCACTCTCTCACCCCCTCACTCTCTCACCCTCTCACATCCTCTCACATCCTCTCACCCTCTCACCCTCTCACCCTCTCACCCCCTCACCCTCCAACCATGTTACATCCTCCCCCCGCAATCGCCAAAAAACCCGTTTGCAGCCCCGTTTTTTATCCCTTTCTTTGTAGGAACAAAACAAGACGGGACCATGAAATTAGGCATGCTCGACCTCGGCGTAATCATCGCCTATATTGCCATTACGGTGGTTATCGGTTTCTGGATCTCCAAGCGGGCGTCCAGGAATATCCAGAGCTACTTCCTGGGCGGCAATGAGATTCCCTGGTATATGCTGGGGCTGTCCAACGCGTCGGGCATGTTCGACATCAGCGGCACCATGTGGCTGGTGTACCTCCTGTTCATTTACGGCCTCAAAAGCGTGTGGATCCCCTGGCTCTGGCCGGTGTTCAACCAGATCTTCCTCATGGTCTTCCTGTCCATCTGGCTGCGGCGCTCCGGCGTGATGACGGGCGCCGAATGGATCCAGTTCCGCTTCGGCAAGGCCCGGGGGGCCAACCTTTCGCATATCATCGTTGTGGCTTTTGCGCTGCTCAATGTACTCGGCTTCCTGGCTTACGGCTTTATCGGCATCGGCAAATTCGCCGCCGTGTTCATCTCCTGGAAACTCTCTGCCGATCCGTACTGGAACGAGATCCTTTACGGCCTCATCATTACCGCGGTCACTACGCTGTATGTGGTCAAAGGGGGCATGTTCAGCGTGGTCTTCACCGAGGTGCTGCAATTCCTCATCATGACCGTTGCCAGCATCGCCATCGGGATCATCGCCATGAACAAGGTGTCCCCGGAATTGCTGCAAAGCATCGTTCCGCACAACTGGTACAATATGTTCTTCGGCTGGAAACTGGACCTCGACTGGTCGGCTACCCTCCAATCGGCCAACCAGAAGATCAGCGCCGACGGGTATTCCCTGTTCGGCATCTTTTTTATGATGATGCTCTTCAAAGGGGTGTTGCTGAGCCTCGCCGGCCCGGCGCCCAACTACGATATGCAGCGCGTGCTGTCGGCCAAAACGCCCAAGGAAGCCGCCAAGATGAGCGGGTTTGTGAATGTAGTGCTGTTCTTCCCGCGGTATATGCTGATTGCAGGGCTTACGGTGCTGGCGCTCGCCTTCTTCATGGACGACCTCCGGGGGATGGGCGACAAGGTGGATTTCGAACTGATCCTGCCCTTTGCCCTCAAGAATTTCATTCCGGCGGGCCTGTTGGGGCTCGTCATTGCGGGATTGCTGGCGGCGTTCATGTCCACTTTTGCCGCAACGACCAATGCCGCGCCGGCCTACGTGGTCAATGACATCTACAAGCGTTATTTCAAACCCGACGCGCCGGCGAAGCAATACGTCCGCCTGAGCTACCTGGTGTCTATCCTGTTTGTGGTGATCGGCACTTTTATCGGGCTGTTCATCCATTCCCTCAACGAGATCATCGGCTGGATCGTTTCGGCGCTGTACGGCGGTTATACGGCTTCCAACGTGCTGAAATGGTACTGGTGGCGATTCAACGGATACGGCTATTTCTGGGGCATGCTCACCGGAATTATAGCCGCCATGATCATTCCGTTCCTCATTCCGTATACCAACGGGTTGTACGCTTTCCCCGTGATTGTGGCCATTTCGCTGGTCGGGGCCATTGCCGGCAGCCTGCTCACGGCGCCCGATGACCAGGAAGTGCTCAAGAATTTCTACCTGCGGGTCCGCCCCTGGGGTTTCTGGAAACCGGTTTACGAAAAACTGAAAGCCGAAAAACCGGACCTGCAGAAAAATACGGCTTTCGGCCGCGATATGCTCAACGTCGTCATCGGCATCATCTGGCAAACCGGCATGGTGGCCGCCGCCATTTTCCTGGTCATCCGCCAATTCGACTGGCTGGGCGTATCCGTTGCCGCCGTGGCGATCTGCAGCCTTGTACTGAAAAAGACCTGGTACGATAAGATGGAGAATTATCCCGCAGATTATTAAGCTGTTTCAAAATTGAACCGAATTATGCCGAAGAATCTGAATATTTCGATTACCCTGACCAAACGCTAAAATTCGAATCAATCGACTACGCCGCGGCGTGGCGGATCAATCCAATCAATCGAATCAATCAAAAAATGAACTCAACCTTTCAATCCCGCATCAAAAAACTGGTCGCCGACCACGAACAACTGCTCTCCCGTCCCAACGAACCCAAACCGGGCGGCAACGGGATCTATATCCGGTATAAATATCCGGTTGTAACAGCGGCTCATGCCCCCGTGATCTGGCGCTATGACCTCAATCCGGATACCAATCCCTTCCTGCTGGAACGCCAGGGTGTGAATGCCGCCTTCAATTCGGGCGCCATCCACCTCAACACCAAATACCTGCTCATGGTGCGCGTGGAAGGCGCCGACCGGAAATCGTTCTTCGCCGTAGCGGAAAGCCCAAACGGGGTGGATAATTTCCGGTTCTGGGATTACCCGGTGGTGATGCCCGAAACCGGCGATCCCGACACGAACGTATACGATATGCGGCTCACCCTGCACGAAGACGGCTGGATCTACGGCCTGTTCTGCACCGAGCGCAAGGACAAAACCCGCCCCGACGATACCTCGGCGGCTGAGGCGCAATGCGGCATTGCGCGCACCCGCGACCTGGTGACCTGGGAACGGCTCCCCGACCTGATCACTTACTCAGGGCAGCAGCGCAATGTGGTCCTGCACCCGGAATTCGTCGACGGCCAGTACGCGCTGTATACCCGCCCGCAGGACGGCTTCATCAGCGTCGGCAGCGGCGGCGGCATCGGCTGGGGGCTTACCCGCTCCATGGAAAATGCGGAAGTGAAGGAGGAGGTGATCGTTGACAGCAAAGTATACCACACCATCAAGGAGGTCAAGAACGGCCAGGGTCCGGCGCCCATCAAAACGAAAAAAGGATGGCTGCACCTGGCGCATGGCGTGCGCAACACGGCCGCCGGATTGCGTTACGTGCTGTACCTGTTCCTCACCAGCCTGGAAAGACCCTGGGAGATCACCCACGCGCCCGCCGGTCATTTCATCGCGCCGGAGGACGAAGAACGCGTAGGGGACGTCTCCAACGTGGTGTTCAGCAACGGCTGGATCGCCCGCGAGAACGGAGATGTCTTCATCTATTACGGCTCCTCCGATACGCGGATGCACGTGGCGGTTTCTACCGTCGACCGGCTGCTCGACTACGTGCAAAACACCCCGCCCGACGGTCTCAGGTCGGCTGCCAGCGTCCGGGCCCGCATCGAGCTGATCGAAAAGAATATCCGGTTCCTGAAAAATGCGTCGTTATGACGGGCCGCATCGAGATCACCATCAACGACCGGGAGGACCGGTTCGCCATGAATACCGAACTGGACCGGATACTCGAATGGTGGGTCAAATACATGACCGACCGGAAGAACGGCGGCTTTTTCGGGCGCATCGACGGCCATGGCCATCTCCACCCCGATGCCGAAAAAGGGGTCATCCTCAACAGCCGCATCCTCTGGGCATTCAGCGCGGCAGCCCGCAAGCACCCGGGCTACCGGCAGACGGCAGACCGGGCATTCAATTACCTGAAAACGCATTTCTGGGATAGCGGGCAGGGCGGCTTTTTCTGGTCGCTCGACTACCAGGGCCAACCCCTGCACACCAAAAAACAGGTGTATGCCCAGGCTTTTGCCATCTACGCCCTTTCGGAATACTACCTCCTCACCCAGGACCCCGAATGCCTGGAACTGGCGCTGGAAACCTACTGGCTGCTGGAACGAAACGCACTGGATAAAAAAGTCAACGGTTATTTTGAGGCGTATTCCCGCGACTGGCAACTCCTCGACGACCTTCGCCTGAGCGATAAGGACGCCAATGAGGCCAAAACCCAGAACACCCACCTGCACGTACTGGAAGCCTATACGACTTTACTGCACGCCTCGAAATCCGAGTCCGTCCGGGATTCGCTCAAAAACCTGATCGAATTGTTCCTCGACCGGTTCATCGACCCGGAAACGGGCCATATCCACCTGTTTTTTGACGAAGCCTGGAACCTGAAGTCGGATATCATCTCTTACGGCCACGACATCGAGGCGAGTTGGCTTTTGTGGGCAGCTGCCGAAGCCGTCGGTGATCCGGCATTATCCGCCCGGGTCCGGGAAACCGGCCTGCTCATCGCCGAAACGACGCTCAAAGAGGCTATCGACCCGGATGGAGCGGTAATAAATGAAGCATATTACAACAACTCCAGGGTCGACCGCGACCGCATCTGGTGGGTACAGGCGGAGGCCGTGGTCGGTTTCTGGAACGCATACCAGCTTTCAGGGCAGGAAAAATTCAGGGATGCGGCGCTCGCCTGCTGGGCTTTTATCCGGGATCACATGATTGATCAGGCCCGCGGCGAATGGTTCTGGAAGGTGTCGCCTGCGGGCATCCCGTCGATGGAGGAGGACAAGGCCGGTTTCTGGAAATGCCCGTACCACAACGGGCGGATGTGCCTGGAGATGATGGCGCGGTTAGGGTAATAGATCCTTTACAGGCAAATCTAGGAGGGTATCCTTTCTTGTAAAAGTTTGGGCGGTTTGATAGCCGTCGGGTGAAGGGTTCAGGTATTGCTCAATCGTTTCATCGATAAGATTTACAATCCAGACTTCCGGAATTCCGGCCTGAGCGTACAGCGGCAATTTGACATTCCGGTCTTTCTCCAGTGAAGTGTCTGAAACCTCGATCAAAAACAAAACATCTTGTGCTGTCGGCTTGGTTGCCGCATAAAAATCCGCCTTGGGTTTAAGTACGGAAATGTCCGGTTCCGGTTCGGAAAAACCATCAAGGGTAACCGGATCCTGCACACCGATCATCCAGTCGTCAGGCAGCGCCTTCCCAAAAAATTTCCGGATTTTTTTTACGCAGGCAGCATGCTGTATTTCAACTGGGCTCATTCTGATTATTTGGCCGGCCAGCAATTCAATTTTGTCATCTTCTTCCAATATACCCTCTTCCGCAAGCCGGTGATAGCGCTTGACGGTCCATTCCAGAATGGGCAGGTCTTTGATGGAGGTTGTGGTCATTGTGATTGTAAATTTAGCACAAATTGACGATATAATCAACATGGATCGTTTTTATGGCGCCCGGCATGTTTAGAGACTTGCCGGGGTCGCATTGAGGCAAAGCCTTTCGCGGGCGGAAAATTGATCCGATTAAGTCGATTATGCCGAATGATACCCTGCCGGCCGGCAGGCGGGGATTAGGTTGACCAATTAACGAACGCTAAAAATCGGGGCAATTCTTTAATGAGGAATCGAGGAATCGAGGAATCGAGGAATCGAGGAACTGAAGGCAGGACCAATCGACGGACGCCCCAATCGAATCAATCGAAAAATCGGAACAATCGGACAATTGAATCGATTTTTGGAATGATCCGAATGAATCGATTATGCTGACCAACCGACGGACGCTCAAATTCGAATCAATCGAACAATCGGAACAATCGGACAATTGAATCGATTTTTGGAATGATCCGAATGAATCGATTATGCTGACCAACCGACGGACGCTCAAATTCGAATCAATCGAAAAATCGGAACAATCGGACAATTGAATCGATTTTTGGAATGATCCGAATGAATCGATTATGCTGACCAACCGACGGACGCTCAAATTCGAATCAATCGAACAATTGAATCAATCGAACAATTGAATCAATCCAATCAATCGGATCAATCACAAAACCACCACCCGCCCGTCCTGAAACACGGACAGCGGCCGCAGCAAGCCGTCGTCCCACTCGCCGAATACGCTGATGGGGTGGCCGCCGCTCAGGGCGAGGATCGGCCAGGGGCCCTTTTCGCCGCTGATCACCCGGGCGGATACCCCTTCTTTGTCTACGAGATGGAGTATTTGCCCGTGCATGGCCGGAATGACCCCCTGGAGGAAAGCCGGAAAAATGCCCGTCCAGGGGTTGGCCGCCAGGGCCAGGGCCAGGGTTTTCTGAAAAGCGCGCCAGCCGGCATTGCCCGCAGGCGTTTCATAGGGTTGGTCCGAATAGCCGAACCCTTTGACGATGGCCCGGATGGGATAGCTCCCCGGGTAAAAGCAGAGTTCGCCTTCCAGCACAGAGCCCGGCACCCATTGAGTATCGTAGGCCGGTGGATTACCCCAGGCGAAATCGAGCAACAATGCGCTCCTGCCGGTCTTTTCACCCAGCAGCCAGGTTCGCCGGTAGTTCAGTTTTTCTTCGACGCCGGTCAGTTGCCCGGCTACCAGCCACTTATCACTGACGGCTGGCTGGGCCCAGACCTCCTCCCGTTTGACATTCACGCCGGCCGCGATCAGCACATCCCGCTGCAGGGCGGGCGGCAGGGTTTCCATCCGGTTGAAGGCCTGGCACAACAAATGGAGGTCGGCCGTTTCACCCAGCAGGAATTCGTGCCAGTCGTCGCGGCGCGAGCGTTCGCCCCATAACCGGATTCGGCGGGCAACTCCCCCGAGCTTGGCGTCCACCATGCGGGAGGCGATGCCCTCCCAGGCATTGCCGGGGCCATCGGCGAATGCGGAAAAACCCTGTTTGATCAGGTTCTGGAGCCATTCTTCCAACACGCCGATTCCGGCCTTCATCTGGTCAATTCTTTTGGCGTCGAACTGGAAACCGGGATCGCGGGCAGGCGTGACGGGTTTGACGGCGGGCGTCGAGAAAGCGGCATTCACCCAGGCGGGCGGTTCGTCCGTGACCCGAAAAATATCGTTTTCGCGCTGCAACAGGAAAAGCAGGCCGATGACGTGTTTGCAGGGCGAGGGCGCCCGGCAGGTGCAGTGGAAGCGGGGTTCTCCGGTCAGTACGGCAACCCGGTAAATACGGTCATTGCCGCCTTTGTACTCCCCCCAAACCAGTTTCTCATTCCCTTCCTGCGACATCCATCGCTGGCGGGCAAAGGAGATCCCCCGGCCACGGCTGAGTACGGCGGCATCGGGCGAAAGGGCCGCTATCTGTTCATACGTCCATACGGGCATGAGCCACCGGCGATTCGGCGTACAGCGGGAAATTCTCCATGTAGGCGTTGATCTCGCGACGGGTATCTTCGATCCGGCTCTCGTCCTGGATATTTTGCAGGATACCGTCGATCCAGGCCACCGTTTTGCGGCAATCGTCTTCCCTGAAACCCCTGGTGGTCGCGGCAGCTACGCCGACCCGGATACCCGAGGTGACCATGGGCGATTGGGTATCGAAGGGCACCATGTTCTTGTTCACGGTGATGTCGGCCCGGACGAGGGCATTTTCAGCATCCTTGCCGGTAACGCCTTTCGAGCGGAGGTCGATGAGCATGAGGTGGTTGTCGGTACCGCCGGAAATGACCTGGTAGCCATGGTCGATAAAGGCCTGCGCCATGGCCTGCGCATTGGCGATCACCTGTTTGCCGTAAGCTTTGAACCCGGGTTGCAATGCTTCCCAGAAGGCCTGGGCTTTGGCGGCGATCACGTGTTCGAGCGGTCCGCCCTGCATACCGGGGAACACCCCGCTGTTGAGGATGGCCGACATTTTGATGGGCGTCCCCTTCTGCGTGGTGCGCCCCCAGGGGTTGTCGAAGTTGCGGCCCATCATGATGATGCCGCCGCGCGGGCCCCGAAGGGTCTTATGCGTAGTAGAGGTAACGATATGGCAGAATTCCATCGGATCGTTCAGCAGGCCGGCGGCGATGAGGCCGGCGGGGTGCGCGATGTCGGCGAGCAACAGGGCGCCCACTTTATCGGCGATCTCGCGGAAGCGCTTATAATCCCAGTCGCGGGCATAGGCGGAAGCGCCGCAGATGATCAGTTTGGGTTTTACTTCCAGCGCTTTGGCCTCGACCTTGTCCATGTCGATGCGGCCTGTTTCCGCTTCAACCCCGTAGAAATGGGGTTCGTAAACCTTGCCGCTGTAATTGACGGGAGACCCGTGGGAAAGGTGGCCGCCGTGGGCCAGGTCGAAACCCAGGATGCGGTCGCCGGGCTGGAGTACAGCCAGGAAAACGGCGGCATTGGCCTGGGCGCCGGAATGGGGCTGCACGTTGGCAAATTCGGCGCCGAACAGTTCTCTGAGCCGGTCGATGGCCAGTTGTTCGATCTCATCCACGACCTCGCAGCCGCCGTAATATCTTTTTCCGGGGTAGCCTTCCGCATATTTGTTGGTCAGGCAGGAGCCCATGGCATCCAGGGTGGCCTGGCTGGTGAAGTTTTCTGACGCGATCAGCTCGATTCCCTTGCGCTGGCGTTCCAGCTCTTTTTGGATCAAGCTAAAAACCAAAGGATCTTTTGCCATTTGTACAAAATTTCTTGAAAAGATGAACGTAATTCGGGCAAGGGCTGGAAAATCCGGGGCAAAGGTACAATATTTCCATTAAGAAAATCTTTATACCCAAACGCAAATAGCGCCTTCTTTTTAAATTTGGCCGATTAAACTCCTCTTAATGGCAATACCTAACCGTGGACTTTGGATTCTGATTTTATTTGTCTTCTGTCTATCTGAACCGGCAATCGGCAGGATCAACCGCCTGAGGTGCATGTGGCGGGATGACCCGGCCACTTCTATGGTCATAGCCTGGGATCAGCGTTCCGGCACCGAACCTGCGTTGCTTTACGACACCGAAGATTTCGGGCAGGTTGCGCGCAGTTACCGCATGCGGCAGCGCCCCGACCGGTCAACCAACGCCAAGGGGATGAACACGCAATTCGTCCGCCTGACCGGGCTCAAGCCCAATACCGTGTACTATTTCGTCATTCTCGACAGCGAGGGCCTCAGCAAGCGCTTCTCCTTCCGAACGGCCCCCAACACGCCCGATGTGCGCCTTTCCGTCATAGCAGGCGGGGATTCGCGCAACCACCGGGAAGCCCGCGTGGATGCCAACAAGATCGTCAGCAAGATACGGCCCAATTTCATCATGTTCGGCGGCGACATGACCGAAAACGATTCGCCGAAAGAGTGGCAGGACTGGCTCGACGACTGGCAATACACCATCGGCAGCGACGGCCGCCTATTTCCCATCATCACCGCCCGCGGCAACCACGAATCCCAGAACGCCAGCATTACCGAACTGTTCGATTCGCCTTCGCCGGACGTCTATTTCGCGCTGACTATCGGCGGCAATCTGCTGCGCGTTTATACCCTGAACTCCCTGATCCCGCCTTCCGGCAACCAACGCGACTGGCTCCAGCGCGACCTGGCTGCCAGCCAGCAGTTTACCTGGCGTTTTGCCCAGTACCACCACGCCATCCGGCCCCATACCCTCAACAAAAATGAAAAGGACGAACTTCTGATCAATTGGGCTACGCTGTTCCACAAATACAAGGTCCACGTCGCCGTAGAATCCGACGCCCATGTGGTGAAATGGACCTGGCCCATACGCCCTTCCAAGGAGCCGGGCAGCGATCAGGGGTTCATCCGCGATGATGAAAACGGTACGGTTTACCTTGGCGAAGGCACCTGGGGCGCGCCGTTGCGGGTCAACAATGACGACAAAAACTGGACGCGGGCCAGCGGCAGCTTCAACCAGTTCAAATGGCTGTTCGTCGACCAGCGCAGCGTAGAGATCCGCACCATCCGAACCGACGGAGCGGACCGCGTCCGGGAGATCGACCCCAATACGCCGTTCGAGCCGCCGCTCGGGCTTGTTTTCTGGAATCCGCCCACCGGCGATGTGGTCACCATCAAAAACAAGAACTGGCGGCCCACGCCCGGCCCTGATTCGCCGGTCGCCAATACGGACCCCGGGGTGGACCTCACAGGCATTGTCGCCCTGGTCCGGGACAAGGATGTTGTGCTGAGCTGGACCGTCAACCGGGACAAGACCGGCATGACCTACGAGATCCTGCGGTCGACCGACGGCGGCACAAAATTCTCCCCGCTCGCCAGGGCATCCTGCAAAGGCGAAGGCAAACAGCAATATGAATTTCCCGATCGCGGTTTCGGCGCTTCCGGCCTGCTGGCCAAAACCATCTACCGGGTCAAATGTATTTATCCGGACGGCGACAACAGTTTCCACGATGCACGGCCCGAGGCGGCCGAACCGCCGCCCGCTGAGCTGCCCCCCATCAGCAGGCTGACAGCCGACGACAAGGGCATGGTCAACATCGATTTCACCCTCGGCGAGGCCAGCGATGTGGACATCATTTTGCTGACAGAGGACCTCCGGGAAGTCGCCAGGCTGCCTTTCCCCAGGGAGCCCAAAGGCGATGTATCCAAAACCATCAACCTCAGCAGGGCCCCGGCGGGCAAATACATCCTCGTAGTGAAGGCTGCGGGAGAAGTTATTCGCCGTTATGCTTTCAATAAATAACCGGCATATCCGGTAAAACGAGTAGCTTTACCCTGCAAAAAAAGTATCATGTCTCATTCCCTTCGCAGCGTTCAGTCGGTCATTGAACAGGAGCTCAAAGAGTTTGAAACGCGATTTCGGGAGGCAATGCGCAGTTCAGTGCCCCTGCTCGACAGGATCACCTATTATATCGTCCGGCGCAAGGGAAAGCAGATGCGTCCGATGTTCGTTTTCTTGTCCGCCAAAATTTGCGGCGGCGCCAACGAAGCCACCCATACCGCCGCCAGCATGGTGGAATTGCTGCACACCGCTACGCTGGTCCACGACGACGTAGTTGACGACGCCTATGAGCGCCGCGGTTTTTTCTCCGTCAACGCCCTTTGGAAAAATAAAATCGCCGTTCTGGTCGGCGATTATCTCTTCTCCCAGGGGCTTCTGCTGGCGCTCCGCGACGGGCAATACCGCTTCCTCCACATCATTTCTGACGCTGTAAAGGCTATGAGCGAGGGAGAATTGCTGCAGATCGAAAAAGCGCGCCGGCTGGACATCACCGAGGACATCTATTTTGAAATCATCCGGCAAAAAACGGCCTCTCTTATCGCTTCAGCCTGTGCGGCAGGCGCTGCCTCTGCCACCCGGGACGAGGCCGTCATCAGCAAAATGCACCTGTTCGGCGAAAAGGTCGGCATCGCCTTCCAGATCAAGGATGACCTTTTTGATTTCGGGGTCGACGACGTCGGCAAACCGCTCGGCATCGACATCAAGGAAAAAAAACTGACCCTCCCGCTCATTTACGCCCTCAACAACGCGGGCCGCAGCGACCGGAAGTATATCCTCCGCCTCATCCGGAAACACAATGAAAAGCCGGATAAGGTTCGGGAAGTGATCGACTTTGTCCGGGCAAGCGGCGGCATGGATTACGCCCGCGAGGTCATGCTTCGCTATCGGGACGAAGCCTTTGCGCTCTTGAGGGAGTTCCGGGAAAGCCCGGCGCGCTCGGCACTGGAAGAATTGGTGATCTATGTGACCGAAAGGAAAAAATGATGCGAATAACTTAATTCTGTAATTGGCTGATTTTCCAAATTGTTTTGGCCTGATTTGCCATCCATGACTGTAATTGACTAATTCTGCTTGTTTGCCACTCTTTGTTTTCAGCCGCTACTTTTTTTGCTATCATAAACTCACTTTTTTCAAAAGCTTGCCTTTTTATATCAAAAGGCTTGTTCTTAAGTTCTCTGTTGGCTTTTTCATTCAAAAGAATCATATTACCAAGCCGGTAAACGAACTGCTCATGGTCATTGTCACTGAACTGATCCCATCCATCCTCCGGGTTTTCCGGTAAAATAAGTTCAATTGAATAAAGTTCACTATCCATATCATAATCCTGGGTTGAAAGATATTTCTCTAATTCGAATAGGATGTATCTGACAATTTTCTTATTTCTGGACTGGGTTGTTTTCAACTGTTTGTCTGAAAAGGCCTGTTCAAAAGCTTTGTCCTGGGGGTAGACGGCCCTTAGCCCATGAAATATGTCCGGCATATTCATAATTTTTCCATTTGCTATTTGTTCTGCCAAGGATGTGTAAACCCTTTCCTGTTCGTTGGCCGGCAAGTTCATTATGACATTATACCTGAATGAAATTACGGCGCAAGCCTTCAGAATTTTGGTGAAATTTTCTGAAGAAAGTGTCCGTTTCGCAGTAAGTAATAAGGGATAAGCTTGACGCACATTAAACATCCTCATCTCTCGAATGTATTGTTGCTGTTGTTTGTCCCATAAAGTATCCTCTGGTTTTGATAAAGCAACATAAGTATCCGCATCTGCTTCAAGATTGCGAATCAATTCAAAGACCTGTCCTCTACTTTTAATTGTATTTCGGATTGCCTTGAACAATTCGCTATGCCGGACAAATCTATTTTTGCTGTTCCAATAGGTACGAAGAAAATCCGGAAAACTCTCACTACCAAGCTTGCTTACCAATATTTCCCATTTTTCATCTAACGCATTCAGCTCTCTTTGATCTTGAATCTCTCTGTGAATGACAGAAAAAAGGTAGTTCTTTAATAAATCTGTCGAAGATAACTTGACCCCTCTTGCATTAAGGGTTTCAAAGACCTTATATGCGTTTAATTCGTCAGTTACGGTTATCACTGTAAAAAAAAGCCTGTCGGATAAGGAATCAAGAACCTGAGCTAAAATCGCCCCATCCTTTTGGACTCCATATTGATTAAATATCTGGGTATTAAACCACTCAAAGGCTCTTCTCATCTGATGCTCGGTCGCTTTCAAATTTCTCAAAGGCAATTTTTGAAGCGGTACCAAGTAATTTTGATAAAAAGAATCCGCTCATCCCCTTTTTAAGGTGAAACGAGCAATTCGAGCCAATAATCCGGGCATACAAAAAGCCTCATGGCAAAATGTACATGTTCCTTGAAATTATG
>WBZL01001541.1_pt1 | contig 23999 bp, 16 predicted proteins | sample 5204291 | NCBI WGS metagenome assembly WBZL01 (sample SAMN12344345, study PRJNA552823) | activated sludge metagenome | biome: Activated sludge suspended growth; feature: Nitrification reactor; material: Wastewater; isolation source: activated sludge from nitrification reactor of wastewater...
CCTCGGTTGACGGGTTGATCTTTTTGATGAACAGGTCCTGATCCACGAGGATGAGCATATTGGTCATGGCGCCGGTAACCAGCTCAAAGGTGGACTCGGGTTTTAATTCGAACAGCCTGAAGTCGGAAACGCCCCAGCCCATGACCAGGATGGCCAGTGCAAAATTGACGGATTCGTTGAGGGGCTGCGACTTGCCCTGGAGCGGCAGAATATAGTTTTTGGAGACCGTGCTCACGATGACAAAGGCAAAAAACAGCAGCAGCAGGGCAAGCCATCGCTTCTTTTTGGGAATGCGCTCTTTTCTGTAGACCTGATAAATTAAAAAAAGGCAGGAACCCATGATCAGAATGGTCCAGATGCCGCGAAGGTAGGTATAGACATCGCCTTTGATATCCAATCCCCAACGCCCGTTCTGCAGCAGGGTGACGGCGCCGTGGCCGTTGGGCGTGAACAGTTCAAGATAAGCGAAATAGATACCCGGCAGGATAATGAGTGTGAAGAACGGCGTATAGATCCAGGGGGATATCCTTTTCTGGTGCATTTCCGCCAGGCGCCAGCTGCCGTACACCAATAAGGGATTGTTGAGCGCCCAGACGAACTGCAGCTTCCTGTAGAATTGCGCGGTGGCCAGATCGCCGGTTTGCTCCATTTCGTACCAGCAAAAACACATCCAGGAAAGGTTGACGCAAACAAGCCCGAAGGCCTGGTAGGCTGCGTTGTTCCTTTCCATCAGGTAGATCCTGAATCCGGCCAGCAAAATAACAACCGCACTCAATAAAGTGATTATTGCATACAGCGGCATTGCCTTCAGTCTGGTTTATAGCGTGTAAGCGGCAGGATTGGTGACCAGGACAAATGTAAAAAAAATGAATAAATATACCTTTGAAATTGAAATAATTTTATTGAAAAGAAGATAAATTTATTACCGCTGCAAAATCAGTTCAATTCGGCTGGCCCAAAGCTTTGAGCAGTTTTTGAGCCTCCGCATAGCGGTCGGCGCCTTCCGGGATATTGCTCAGCCATTCTGCGCACTCCTCCTTGTTGTTGTTTTTCAGGGCCAGCAGGGCAAGGTTCCAGCGGGCTTCATTCTGGTAGCTCGGATGGTTGAGCAATTGCTTGAACAAGGAATTCGCTTCGGACGAACGGCCCTGTTCCATTCGGCAGATCCCGAGATAGAGGGCGGCTTCGGAATGGTCCGGGTTGTCCTGCAGGTAGGCCTGGAGGTTGTCGCCTGCGGTGGCATAATCCTGTTGGTTAAAGGCTTGTTCGGCTTTGGTCAGGAGCTCCTCATTGGCGCCCATTACGGTAAAGGAAGCGGGGTAGTGGTGGGCATAATTGGCGTAGACGGGCGCCGGAAGGTTATTTTTTTTCGGCCCGAAAACGGCAAATGCGATGAGCAGCAGTACGGCAGCGGCGGCGGCCAGTTGGAAGAAGCGGGTCCGGTAGAACGGCATGCGGACAACGGGTGTTTCTTCCCTTAAAAAAAAATCGCGGCCGGTTTTTTCCAGGGTGGCCTTCAGTTCGGTTTCGGCGGATTCCTGTTCAACGAGTACGGAGAGGTCTGCGAGGGTTTTGCGGTAGGCCTCTACCTGGTCTGCCAGTTGCTGATCCTGCCGCAGCGCGGCCTCGAAAGCCTGTTTGTCCTTTTCTTCCAACTCACCGGATAAGTAATCTGTGATCCATTCGTAGTAGTTTGTCATATCGATTCCTTTTTTGCGCTGGTTTGCACAGCAGTGACCAGCTTGTCCATACACTGACACCGTCTCTTACGGGCATAGCCGTAGGTGATGCCCATTAGTTCGGCAACTTCTGATAATGAATGGCCTTTTAGGGGAAGCTTAATGAGTTGTCGGCAGTCTTCGCCAAGCGAATCCAAGGCTTGCTGATAACGTTCGAATTTCTGGTTTTCGCTCAGGGTTTCTTCGGCTTGTGCGAACGTATCTTCTCCTGCTTCCTTGTTATATCCGTCATCGTCGAGGCTTGTTACCCTATGCCGCTTCCTTTTTTCGAGCTCGTTGATCCAAAGCGACTTACAGACGATGAACAAATAACCGCCGAACGGGCAGGTGAGCGTGAAATCTCCTTGCCGGGCCCGGCGCAGGACGGCGATCAGGCCTTGCTGGAACAGGTCGCGGGCGTCTTCTTCGTTGCCGTTGTTTTGGTGGACGTAGCGCAGGATGGCCTGCGAATGCTGTTCATAGATTTCCCGGATCAGGCGTTCGTCGTTGTTTAAAAGGGCCTCGATGTAACGTTGGTCCTGATGGGGTTGGCGTTCTTTCATGATTTTGTTGTGTTCAATGGATTAGGCTGACACATAACCCCAAGTTGTGTGAAACGGATTGATCTTGCTAATTTTCTCGATGAAGGTAGGGAAAATGGCGGTAATGGTGAGGATTTCATTTTTAAGTTGATTGAATCGGATGAATTTTTTAGTATAGACGATGTTCTATACAGCAGCATAGCGGCATACCCAATGGGACCGTTCAGGATTTTGTGTCAACCGGATTTTAAACGCGCGCAGCGTGATGAAAATCAAAGCTTTGCGTCTTTGCGTCTTGGCGCGAAAACACTTTATTGAACGGTCTCTACCCAATTGTGAAGTTACAAAATATAGATTTTTCCTTATTTTGACCCTGATTCACCGTAATAGCAAAACAATATGTCCAGATCATGTCTGCTCCTATGGTTTACTTGCCTGTTTGCGAGGTTTAGCTCGGCCCAGAACATCATTCCCAACGGTAATTTTGAAACTATGTCGAGCTTCACCTGTGCCGACAACCCCATATCGGGTTTCCAACTGGTCAGCGATTGGTATTCTTACGATACCCCGCACCTGATTACCCGCGGATGCCCGTACGATCCCGCTGTCTGGCATTTTTATAATCCTTCGGCACTGCCCGTGGACGGCCTGAACACCGTCGGCCTGACCGGGCAGCTTTTTGTGGACGGGGTGTACAGCTCGGTGGCCATGGGTGTGAAGTTGACGACACCGATTCGGGCCGGCCGGGAATACTACCTGCAGTTTAATGCCCGCAACCGGGGCCTCTGGCACCGCATCCCCGATTCGCTGCGGGTTTGTGATACCGACCCTCCCAGGCAGGTGCAGGTTTATTTTGGCGATCAGGATTTCCTCTACCCGACGGAATTTATCGGCCGGCCGGCAGACTTCACTTTCTCATCACCGGAATTGCAGGGATCGGAACCGGGGGGGTGGGTGCCCTTCCATCAATGTTTTACGGCAACCGGCGATCATAGTGATTTTGGGATCTCCCTGAATCGGGGCGCAGTCAATATGAGCCCTCCTTGTGTATTTCGGGAGAGCGGGGATGCGCTAAACTACCTCATCTATCATTTTGATCTGGACCAATTGATCCTGTATCCGGTACCGGATAGAATTGATACCATCTTCAGCAGTTGCGGGGGGAAAACGTTTGACGTCGATCTTCGCGAACTGGCCGGGGTGCCGCCAGAAGTACCCGTCGTTTTTGACTGGGCAGACGGCTTTTCGGGGGCGCAACGCAGCTTATCAGCGCAAGGCAGTTACGAGGTTACCGCAAAATTGCCCTGTACCTCTTTCCCTGTAAAACTCACCATAGCGCTGACAGACTGTGCGCCGGACACCTACGTGCCCAATGCCTTTTCGCCCAACCGGGATGGTGTGAATGATACTTTCGCGCCCTTTATCAATTCGCTTTATCCGATCCAAAATTTTTCCCTGCAGATCTTCGACCGTTGGGGAACAAAGCTTTTCGAGACCCATCAACTGGGGTCGGGCTGGGAAGGCAAGGCGCACGGTCGCGAGCTTGGCACGGGTGTTTATGTCTGGACGATGCAATACGAATTGCTGGTCCAGGATGAGGTCCAGCGGATTACGGATAGGGGAGAGGTGGTGCTGATAAGGTAGCAATGCAGGCGCCTGATGGAGCGTTTGCCGGATTTGGTGAGATTCATTTTTGATAATACCATTCTTCTTCGACCGACAGGAATATCCCTTCGGCAGGGGCTCCATCAATATGTTCGTGCCGGCGATATGGATTTTATAGATCCGCAACTTGCACCGATTTCCTATCTTCACCCCGAACCAGTATCAAAAACTCAAAACATATTCCTGCATGAAAACCCGGATACTAACCGCTTTTTGCCTGCTCATTGCCTGCACGGCCCTCAACGCGCAAGACCGCAAACTCGAACCGGAATCGGAAGTGACCACCAGTCACGATGTCACCATCAAAGGGCAGAAAGTGCCCTATACCGCCAGTTGCGGCACGCAGCCCGTATGGAATGAGGAAGGTAAACCCGTCGCTGCCCTGTTCTATACCTATTACGAACGGACGGATGTCAAGGACCGCGCTTCCCGCCCCCTGGTGATCTCTTTCAACGGCGGGCCCGGCTCGGCCTCCGTCTGGATGCACATTGCCTACACCGGCCCGCGCATGCTGGAGATCGATGACGAAGGCTACCCCGTTCAACCCTACGGCATTCGCGAAAACCCCTATTCCATCCTGGATGTGGCCGATATCGTGTATGTCAATCCGGTGAACACGGGGTATTCCCGCATCCTGGACAAAGAGGCCAAAAAGTCGGATTTCTTCGGGGTCAACGCCGACATCAAATACCTGGCTGAATGGGTGAATACCTTCGTGACCCGCAAGAGCCGCTGGCGCTCACCCAAGTACCTGATCGGCGAAAGTTACGGCACGACCCGGGTGTCCGGCCTGGCGCTCGAACTGCAGAACGCCCAGTGGATGTACCTCAATGGCGTGGTCCTCGTTTCGCCGACCGACCTGGGCATCAAACGCGACGGACCCGTGGAAGCGGCCAACCGGTTGCCGTATTTCGCAGCCTCCGCCTGGTTCCACAAAGCGCTCAGCCCCGAATTGCAGGCCAAGGACCTGGAAAAAGACCTGCTGCCGGAAGTGGAGGCCTATACCCTGAACGAATTGTTGCCGGCCATGGCACTGGGCGGTTTCCTGGACGAGGCGCGGAAAGCGGAGATCGCCCGTAAAATGGCCTACTACTCGGGCCTGTCGGAGACCGTGATCCTGCAACACAATCTCGACGTGCCCACCAACTTTTTCTGGAAGGACCTCCTCCGGGATGAAGGCGGATTCACCGTCGGCCGCCTCGATTCGCGGTACCTGGGCATCGACCGGGAAGATGCCGGCGAACGCCCCGATTATGCGGCCGAACTGACCTCCTGGCTGCATTCCTTCACCCCGGCGATCAACTACTACTTCCGCGAACACCTCAACTACAAGACGGACATCAAGTACAATATGTTCGGGCCGGTCAACCCCTGGGACCGCAACGGCGACCGCACCGGCGACAACCTGCGCCAGGCCATGGCCCAAAATCCGTACCTGAAGGTCATGATCCAGTCGGGATACTACGACGGGGCCTGCACCTATTTCAATGCCAAATACAGCATGTGGCACCTCGACCCCAGCGGCAAGATGAAGGACCGCCTCAGCTTCAAGGGTTACCGGAGCGGGCACATGATGTACCTGCGCAAAGAAGACCTTGAATCCGCCAATGAGCATTTGCGGGAGTTTATCCGGGCAACGCTGCCGGTTAAGGGCGCTCCGGCTAAGTATTAGTCGTAAGTCAGTAAGTCGTAAGTCGTAAGTGGGCCTGTTGGGGTATTTACGACTTACTGACGATCATTTCGCATAAGGATAACTTTACTTCACCGATCATTCACCAACTTCCAAGTGAAGTCAAAGTGGGCATTTTCTGATAATTGCCTGAACAGGGCATTGCTAATAACGCAGATTTGAATGAACCATCGTTATTTTGAAACCAAGGCTTATTTTTACCACATCAGAATCATAAGAACACATAAGAAGGACCCATTGTAATTGCGCCTTTGCGCAATTGCCATGAAAAACTGATGTGAACTCATGTGCCTTATATGGTGAAAATACAAGCCGAACCAGAATGGTTTGGCAACCGGAATGACTTCGTGTCTTAAAAATACGGTCTCGTCCGACAACGAATTCAGAAGGGATCAATTTGGAGCGTGGAGGTAGAACCTCCCTGGAGTTTTATACGCGAAACCTCCGTCGTAAATGAGCCCATTGGGGGACTTACGACTTACGACTGGCCGACTTACGACTAAAAACATCAATCCAACCGTCTTCGATCCGGTAGGTGCAGCCGGGGGCCTTGTCGCGGACGACCTGGGCGCCCACGAAGTCCAGGATCTCCTCACGGCGGGTCAGCGGGGTATGGGTGGCGGCCTCCCATTGGCCGGGGTTGGGGACGAAGATGTACACTACGCTGTTTCCGGCCGCGAATTCCCAGTCAAACGCAATGCGAAGGTCCTGCTCGCAGTAAGTGATGATCCCGGCCCGGCCGGATTGCCCGTATTCCAACCGGCGCCCCGAACCGGTGATCTTGTCCAATATCTGCTGACGCAGGTCCTCCATGCCGGAGCGGATCTCCACCCCATTGGAATCGAACAGGCGATAGGTATGGTCATCCTGGACCATGCGCACATTGCCCGGCGGATGACTGTAGGCTTCCTGCGGGTACCCGGGGATCATCTTGATGAACCGGATCCGGTGGGTCCACCCGTCGGGCCAGTCGGCCTCAATGGTGTAAAAACCGGGCTTAAGGAGCAGCGTATCCCAGATGATCATGGTGCCGCCGCTTAATCGGTCCGAAACCTTTGATGAGGATAATGCGGTACCGCTAACCGCGTCCATCAGCCGGAGTTGCCCGGCGTCCCAGGCGTAACGCGGCATATGGAACACCAGTTGCTGGCAATCGGGGTAATGGATGACCCGCACCTGTTCTTTACGTACAATGCCGATCTCGGTTTCCCCGCTGGCGTTGTCGCCTGTTCCTTCCGGATAAAAATTGGTCACCTGGGTCAGGAGGCATTTTCCGTAGTAGGCTTCGGCCGGTTCGGTCGGCGGGATCACTTCTGCAAAATCGGCGGGCAGGATGCCGGGCGTGCCGTCGCCGGTATCGGGGATTGCGTAGCCGGTTACCTTCTCCCCGTAGAATAAACCTTCAATAGTGGCGTGTGACAGCTCAAGTTCATTGCCGGTCTGGAAGATGTAGGCGGTTTGGGTGAGGCGGAGGTGGATGGTCGGCATAGCAGGATATTGTCGGTCTAGGGGATGCAAGGATGGGGTCATTAACTGCAATCAAAATAATCATTTTTTGCGATGGTAAAGGTAAGATTAGATCTTTGTAAATTGTTATCCCATTTGCCTGCCAAATGGCGTTTGAAAAAAATTATGACGGATTTGTATCGCTATTTCCAAAATCGGAATTGATTGAATGGTATGAAACCGGATATGGCTTAAATTCAATGGGCCGGCATCTCTATACCGAATTGGAAAACTCGGATCGGCTCATTCAAAAATACTTGACCGATGGATAAGGACCAGGAATTGTACAAAAAATTGAAGGCGCAATATACCGAAGAAGAATTGGTTGAGGCTTTTGTTTTTCCAGGCGATCATTCTCCGGAAGAAGAAGCGGAGGCGCAGCGGCAAATGGCTGAATTCCGGAAAAAAAGGCTGGTGGAAATGACCGGGGAAGAAAAGGTCTTTTCCAACCTGGTGCGGATCAAATACCAAATGCAGCATTATGTCGGCTCTCCGGGGTATGACGATAACCGGAAATTTGCCAATTTTCTCGAAGATTACCTCATTGCCGTCAACCGGAAGCAGAAAGAATTTGCCGAAGATATCGACATTCATCCCGCACGCCTGAGCAGGATCATGAACGACAAGGAAAAAATCGGGAAATCACTTGCGTACAGGCTGGAAAAACACTCGGGAAAACTTATACCGGCTATCCTCTGGTGGAAATTGGCGCAGAAAGAAGTGGAATATGAAATTCAGACCGATTCCGTCAACAGGGAAAAGGAAGGGAAGAAAGTTAAAAATGTCGTTTTTTTGAAAAATGACCCCGGCAGGTAGCAGGCGTTGATTTTGAAATTACAATTTGGTAATCTTGTAAACCCGGCTGCTTTCAGACCGTGCAGCAAAAGGCATAATCGGCCCTGGAAAACATTGGAAAGAGAGGGGGGTAGTGGATGGTGGCTGCGATTGGAAATGAGGATCCATATTTGGCAAATTGATTGACTGATGGTCGGTTTGATAAAACCAGGTGTTACCGTATTAACCAACTCCAACGTTTTGCCCAGTCTTGCAGAATATCACTTCGCCATTTCAGGATAGTCGTCCCTCCTTGTATTTCGCCATCATAAAGACCCTTGTCGGATTTGTCGGTATACCAATTATTTCCCAACGGATAATCAGTCGGGTGCTTTTTTCCAGGCCAGAAATTGTCCACAACGATGCTGCCATTCAGCTCATTTATTTTTGAAATGTGCGAGGTGAACCGGTATCTTAATGTTTCAGCTTTTTTGGGGATATACCTTATGGCATAGTCCTCGTTTCCAAGGTAAAAGCCGGGCCATCTTTGAACTGATTTACCGTATGGGACTTCCATCCAAAAACAAATGGAGTCCGATGGAATATCGACTTCAGGCCCTTTCAGGTGAAATTCAAGTATGGAGCAAAATGCTACGGTATCTTTCGGGCTCGTGGTGCTGTTAAGTCCTTCAATTGCGAATAAATCGCTGTACATCAGCAAATGGACCATGGATTGATTATCATCAGGGTCCGTACCGCCTATATCTGTACTGATTAAAATTCTGGGTTTGACAGGTACAGGATTTTGTGCTCCAACTGCGATTGTTAAAAAGCAAAATCTGATTATGAAACATGAGTCATCCCAAATTTTTACACTGAAAGATTTTTGACCACATTAGGCACATTAGAACACATAAGCAGGACCATAAAATGGCGCTAAAAGCGCCATTTTATCGTATTTAACTATTGTGTTCTAATGTTTCTCATGTGGTTCAATAAAAAACACCCCGTACTTACCGTGTTACAGAATTCGGGATGACTCATATTTAGCATGGACATTTTTTTAGTTCGTTTGGTGGCTGTTAAAATGACCGTCAAACCGGCAACTGTTGTGTTATGGAAGATAATATTCATTTTGGGTATGATCTGGATGGATGCAGGGTAAAGCCGCCAAAGGTTATTATATCGCCCAAGCCCCGGACCACCTGCATTGACCCGCCTTATTTATTCGCCGTACAAACCTCCGGACGGTCTCCGATGCCGTTTTCTTCCATTAATTCTTTCAGCCTGGCGTCCACCGAGTCGGGCGCCTGAATGCGGGCCAGATTCTTCAAGGCATCATAACGGCAATCCCATACCTTGGCTTCCAATTTCTGCACCCTGCACGCCAGTTCCTTATCCAGGCTGAACTCGAAGGTGGAAAGGAACGCCTCAATCTTCTGCAGATACCGGAATCCTTCCTCACAGGTGCCGGAAAGACCCCTCATCGTCAGATCCTTGACCAGGTGGATATTGTCGCAATAGAATTCGGCCGACTGGTAGGTTTCCGTGAGTTTATCGCCTTGCGCAACGAACTTGTTCCACAGCCGTTCAATTTTCATGGCATCGGCCTGCTGTTGCTGGGTGACCGCAACCAACTCATTGATCTTGGTCCTGGTGACGCCGTCCAGGGTCAGGTTCTCGGCCCGCTGGAGGGAGTCGATTTTCAGCAGCATTTCACCGGCCAGGTCGCAGGTGAATGTGAACCCGTCCATGATATAGGCCCGGATGAGCGGCTCCGGACGGCAATAATCATACCCGTACCTGTACCCGGATTTCACTTTGTTGTCCGGAATGAAGGCTTCCCACGCCTTGTTCAAGGCAGCCAGATTGGCCTCATTCTGTCCGATGGCCGATTCCAGTTCTTTCACTTTCCCCGCCAATTCGCGGTCGAGGGTTACGCCGCTTTGGGATTGCAGTTTTTTAATCTGATCAACCGTACCCGGCCCCAGGTGGCATACGTCCAGTACGCCTTTCAGGACCAATTCCTTCATCTTCGGAACGGGGTTGCAGGGAAAAAGCGGCAATTCGAGGTCAAAGCCGGGAGAAACGCCGGTTTTCACATAGGACTTCCAGGCTGCATCCAATTTGGCCATATCCTGGTACATGGTTTTCATTTTGGCCACTTCCGGGGCCAATCCATCCACATCCTGGATGCGCAAGGTGGTTTTTTCCGCCAGTTGGAGGGTCCGGTTCTCGAAAATGTCCTTTGATTTCGCAATATCTCCCTTGCAGAAATAGTCATAAGCCGTCATGTAGGAATACTTGGCCAGCGTTTGTTTCTCACAGCTTGTTTTAGCTGCTGTGATCGCTTCCAGTTCATCCGAGGGGACTTCCTTGGTCCGCAAGAATTGTTTCCAGATGTCGTCTATGGTATGAAAGGCTTTGATCTTCGTTTCCAGGTCGTACAATTTTTCCACATAACCCGGAATGGCCTTATGCAATTGGGGGTCCATCTCCTGGATTTCCGCCATCAGGTTTTCAGCGCCGTCCACCCGGCTCTGACAAAAATTGGAATTGGTGTTCATCAACAGATATTTGGCGTAATTCAGGCGGTCGCGCTCTTTGTTCGGCTTGATCAATTCGCTCATGTTGGAGATCTTGTTGTTCTCCAGGAATTCCTTCCAGGTTTCGTCAAAGTTGCCGGTCTGGGTGAAAGCGGGGGTGGAAATGAAAAAGAGGCTGCTAAAAAGGCAGAAGAAAAGATAGTTCGTTCGCATTCTGTTTTGAAATTTAAAGCATGTTCATTTGGGCCATATGCGGATCGGAGCTTAAACGCTTTTTTAAGCACAATTATTCCATTGCAAAACCTAAAAAAGTTTTGCTAATCCGCCTTCAGCAAAACCACCCGCGCCACCTGCAATATTGCTCCCTGCCGGACCTCCACCCAGTAAACGCCGTTTGCGAGGTCTGCTGTACCGATGCGCAGTGTTTGGTCCGGAAAGGGGACCGTCCGCGCCTCAGCCAGCCGCCCCGTTCCGTCAAATATCCGCAGTTCGAGGGGCGCCGGGTCAGCGCTCAGCCTGCGCAGAAAGAAGTCGCCGGCTGCCGGATTGGGGAAGAGTTCCACCAGTTGCGGCCGGTCATGCGGTTGTACGGTACCCACGGGCGGGCCGTCCAGGTCAGTCTCGTAGATGGTGATGCCGCCCCGGAAATTCCCCACTGCGATTTCGAGTTTGCCGTCGTTGTTGATGTCGGCCAGGGTGACCTGCGTGCGTTCGCCGGCGGCGATCTGGCCGTATGTTTCGGTGTCGGTGGTAAAGACGCCGCCCAGGTTGCCGTCGATGTTGGAATAGGATTCGATCCGGCCCACTTCGGTACCCGTAAAGAGGCGGTACTGTCCGTTGACCTCCTGCACCCAGGGGGCGCTGTAGCCGGTGGTATATCCCATGATCCGGGTATCCACCTGGCCGAGGAAGAAGTTGTTGGGCGCCGACTCCGGGTCGGGGTTGAACTCCGGGTTTTGGGCCGTCCCGGTATTCTGGAAATAATTGATGTTGCCGTTCCGCTCGCCGACCAGCAGGTCGGGCAGGCCGTCGCGGTTGAGGTCGATGATCTGCGGGACGCTGGCTTGTCCGACATTGATGCCTTTATAATCGTACACGGCGGGTTTGAACGCCATGGGCTGCCCCGGACCCGCCGTATTCTCCACAAAGAACAGGTGCCCGAATTGTTCACCGACCAGCGCGTCCAGGTCGCCGTCGCCGTCAAGGTCCCCGAAGCAGGGGGTAAAGGCAAAGGACGACGCGCTGAAGGCGTTCATGCCCATGAAGTCGCTATTGGTCAGGGTGAAGGCGGGCTGGGAGGCCGTCCCGGTGTTCCGGAAGTAAAAGACGCGCGGATCTTTGGCCCCGAACGGCGCGTAAATGCTGTAATTGCCGGCTACGAGGTCGGGCAGCCCGTCGGCGTCGACATCCACGAAAACGGGCCGGGCGCCGGTACCCAGGTCGATCATGCCGTCTACCAGCCAGTTCTTTTGTTGCAGGCTGAAGGCCGGGGCATTGTCCTGACCCGTATTCTGATACAACCAGAAACAGTTCTGGTCGATGGAGCCGAGTTTGTTGTTGGGCGCCGCCAGCAGGTCGCGTTTGCCGTCGCCGGTGACGTCGAGGTAAAAGGCGGCCGGAAAAAGCGGGATCTCAGCCAGTTGGGCGGTGTTGGGAAAAAGAGCGTTCTGGTCCGTGATCCAGGCCTTCTGGCAATTGCCGCCGTTGACCAGGTAATTGAGGTTGGAAAAACTGAGGTCGCCCAGCATGAGTTCCTTGTCGCCGTCGCCGTCGCCGTCAAAGGTGACGAGGGTAGAGCCGGAATGCCGGAATTGCAGCGGCGTATCGTCGGGATCCCAGAAATGATCGGCGCATTCGCCCATTACCGGCGACAGGGTGACCTCCACCTGGAGGCCGCTTTCATAGATCCCGCCCCAGCAGCCTTCGGCCAGCTTGTAGATCAGGCTGTCGCGGCCGTACCCCATTTCAACCGACCGGTTGGTGTACAGTTCGATGATGCCGCCGGCTACGTTGAAGGTGAGGATATCGAGGTCGCCGTCGCAGTCCAGGTCGTCGACCGCCGGATAGTCGATGGTGCTGACGTACAGCTGGGTCGGCCCGGGGATGTAGATCACATCGGCCGGCCCCTGGAAGTGGAAGCGGGTAAAGGCCAGCTTGCCGGCCTGATAATGGCCTTTGTAAACCATAACGGCATCGAAAGCCTGGTCGGAATAAGAAAAGATATCCTGTATGCCGTCGCCGTCGTAATCCCGCAACAAGCACCAGTTATGGATCACCGGGAAATTGAGCGCGTATTCGGGCGCCAGCACAAAATCCGGATGGCCCGGCGTGCCCTGGTTGATAAAGGTGAGGTGGACATCCCCCACCCGGTCAAAGATGTACAGATCCTGCAATCCGTCGTTGTTGAGATCCACGGCCGAGGGTTGGGGGCAATTGAGCCCGCCCGCCCACGGATTTTTCAGCAAGACGCCGCCAACCGTTACCGGAATGTCGGCTGCGGGAAGGGGTTGGCCGAAAGCAACAGCGCTGTAACAACAGAGGAGCAAGACCCACAGAGACCGATATTTTCGAAAATTCACAATCACTCATTTGAAATTTTACCGGGCAATGGTATTTTCACCCGATATTGCGATCCTGCAAAATAACGAAGAGAAGATGAACATCCGCAAAATTTTGGCCTTTCTGGTCATTTGTTTTACACCGACCCTTGTTTTTTGCCGGCAGGACACCCTGGTTCTGGCTCCTGCCCCTGCGCCTCCGCCCATTCCTCAGGTGGTAGAAAACCCGACCGTTACCCTGGAGAACGGTCAGCCGGTCGTTGTGGCATCCGGCGTGGAAGGCCCGGGTATCGTGGTCATCAATGAAACGGAAGATACCCTGGATTTCCGGAACGGACGGGCTGCCTGGTCTCCGGGTGTCGACCACCGCGGACAACTCTTTCTGTTCAGCGCGGGCAAAGGACACCGGATGTACCACGTGGCCGCCAGAAAGGACGGCACTACCCGGTTGCGCCATATCCCGCTGTGGCTGTCCGTCTTGCCGCCCCTGATCGCTATTGCACTGGCGCTGATCTTCAAGGAGGTGCTGGTCTCGCTGTTCCTGGGCATCTGGGTAGGCGCCTTCATCGCCGGCGGTCTGCGGATCGAATCTTTATACTACTTTTTGCTGAGCATCTTTGATGCCATCCAGAAATACGTGATCGAGGCGTTAAACGACTCCGGACACCTGTCCATCATCGTGTTCTCGCTCATGATCGGCGGCATGGTGGCGGTCATCTCGCGCAACGGCGGCATGGCCGGGGTGGTCAAGGCGCTGTCGCGATACGCCCGTTCTTCGCGCAGCGCGCAGTTCATCACCTGGCTGTTGGGGGTGGCCATTTTCTTCGACGATTATGCCAATACGCTGATCGTGGGGAATACCATGCGGCCTGTTACGGACAAGTATCGCATTTCGCGGGCCAAGCTGGCCTATTTGGTCGACAGCACGGCGGCGCCGGTGGCGGCCATCGCGTTCATTACTACCTGGATCGGCGCTGAACTGGGGTATATCGACGACGGCATCCACAACATCGCCCATTTTGAGGAGCAGAACATGACGGCTTATGCCATCTTCATCGGTTCGCTGAAATACGCGTTTTATCCGATCCTGACCCTGGCCTTCATGCTCATGCTGATCTATATGCGCCGCGATTTCGGGCCTATGTTCAAATCCGAAGTCCATGCCCGCAATACCGGCGAAGTGCAGCCGGTCAGGGCCGGCGGGCATACCGAATCTGTGGAGGACCTGAGCCCGGTGGAAGGTGCGCCGCTGAAGTGGTACAATGCGGCCGTTCCGGTATTGCTGGTGATCCTGGTGACCATCTTCGGCCTGCTCGATACCGGTTTGCTGAGTTGCTATAACGAACTGGTGGAAAAAGGCCTGCCGGTTGCTTCCTCCGGCTGGGGCGACACCTGGGCTGGGTTGAGCGCCCTGATCACCGACGAGGGGTCCGGGTTCTTTGTCAAACTGGGCAAGGTCATCGGCGCTGCCGACTCGTATGTGGCCCTGCTGTGGGCTTCCCTGACCGGGGTGATCGCTGCTATTCTGCTGACCCTTCGGGCAAAGGTGATGCGGATCGGTCCGGCCATTTCCACCCTGATCACCGGCTTCAAGACCATGTTGCCGGCCATCATGATCCTGACGCTGGCCTGGTCGTTGGCGGCCACCACCGAAACCCTGCATACGGCCACTTACCTTACCGGCGCCCTGGCGGACAGCCTGAACCCGTTCCTGTTGCCGCCCATCGTCTTTGCACTGGCAGCGGTGATTTCGTTTTCCACCGGCTCCAGCTGGTCGACCATGGCGATTTTGTACCCCATCGTCATACCGCTGACCTGGGCGATCTGCCACCACAACAACGGCCTCCCGCCCGAGATGAGCACGGAATTGCTGCTCAATGTCATTGCCGTCACCCTGGCCGCCTCGGTACTGGGCGATCACTGCTCACCGATATCGGATACCACTATCCTCAGCTCCCTGGCGTCGGACTGCAACCACATCGAACACGTGCGCACGCAGTTGCCGTACGCGCTCACGGTAGGCGCTGTCAGCCTGGTCGCCGGCGGCGTTACGACCGGCCTTGGCGGCGGATGGGCCATTTCCTTTGTGATGCTGCTGGCCAGCCTGGGCGTGCTGTTTTTGATCGTGCGGCGGTTTGGGAAGCGGGTGGAGTGAGGCTTGTGCTGGAGGCTTGATGCTGGATACTGGATGCTTGGGGCTGGATGTCGGATGCTGGATACTTGGGGCTGGATGCTGGGAACTGTCCGCTGTACTTAGGTACTAAGGCAGGCGGGGCGAACAACGAAGCTTAAGTTCAAAAGATCCTTATTTTCAGGCAAAGGATGGTTTCTGGATAGGCTCTTAGCTCGAATTTTCACGGTAAACCATAAAAATTAGCGCTAATTTTTATGGTTTACCGTGAAAATTATAGTTTTGTAGAAAAAATGATACCCAGATTTTTGGAACATACCCTTCGCGACCGTTTGCTTCAATCCGGTAAAGTATTAATTCTTTATGGCGCCAGGCAAGTTGGAAAAACTACGTTGGTCAAAAAAATTATAAGCAATCTGGAAGGTAGAGTGCTGGAAATAAATGCAGACCGACAGCCGTTCAGTGAAATTCTTTCCAGCAGAGATTTCGAAAAATTGAAGGGCCTGGTCAGCGGATACCAGTTTGTTTTTATAGACGAAGCTCAACGAATTCCGGACATCGGCATCAACCTCAAGATATTGCACGATAATCTCCCCGATATGAAGATTATCGTTACGGGATCATCCTCACTTGATCTTGCCAATCGAATCAAAGAACCGCTCACAGGCCGTACGTGGACTTACCGGTTATACCCCTTCTCAGTTAGCGAATGGCAAAATTACGAACATCTGAATACGCTTGAAATCCAAATGAAACTTGAAGAGTGGATGCGTTTCGGCATGTACCCCGAAATCCACCAATTTGAGAATTTTAAAGACAAACGCCAATACCTGGAAGAATTGACCGGGGCGTATCTATATAAAGACATTCTTGCGTTGGCCAATATCCGGTATCCGGAAAAATTGCGACAATTGCTGAAGCTGCTTGCCTTTCAGATCGGCAGCGAAGTTTCTATTCACGAATTGGCAATTTCCTTGCAGGTTAACAGGGAAACGGTTATTAACTATATTGATTTACTGGAAAAGGCTTTCGTAATTTTCAAGTTAAGCGGATTTAGTCGCAACCTCAGAAAAGAAGTGACCAGCATGGATAAAATCTATTTTTATGATTTGGGGGTCAGGAACGCGCTGATTGAAAACTTTAATCCGCTCGATAGTCGGGAAGATACCGGTTCCATGTGGGAAAATTTTCTGCTCGTAGAACGACGAAAAAAAATGGAATATGAAAGGATCTTTGCCAATATCTATTTCTGGCGGACCTACTCCGGTGCAGAGTTGGACTACATAGAGGAAAGGGATGGAAATTTATATGGTTTTGAGTTCAAATGGAAACCTAAAAAAGGCAAAGCGCCCGCTACCTGGCTCGAAACCTACCAAAATGCCTCCTATCAATTGATTAACCGCGAAAGCTTCACTAGCTTTATTTTGTAAAAGCTTCAGTTCGTCTACCGGCCGAGCGTCCGGCCTCATAACGACCGCCAGCCATAGTCCGCAGTTGGCAGTTCGCAGCCTTTACAACGAACGCCCAACCATGCAACAGTTGTCAGTTGTCAGTCGTCAGTTGTCAGTTGACAGTGGGGTGTGGGCGAGACTTCGACTTTTCAACGAACGCCCAACAATGAAACAATGAAACAATGAAACCCTCAAAACACCCGCCGCGCATCCACATTATTCCGTTCATAGGGAATCTTGATAAAGTCAAGGGTGCCGGGTTTGACGCGGATGGAGAACTGATAGGTACCCCGGGTAGGGGCCCAGCTCATGCTCATGGCCCAGCAATGGAGGTCGCGGCTGAAGGTGAGGTAGGGGTAGGTCAGGCGTTTGCTGACAAAGTCGTAGCCGATGCGGGAAACGCCGATGTTCCATTTTTTGGTCAGCTGGATGTCGCCCCGCATATCGATGGAGTTGGTGGTGATGGATAGGGTATCCTTGCCGGTAGGTAGCCGGTCCAGGCCGAAATTGATGGTGTGGCTGATCGAGAAATTGCCGAACAGGCTGAGAAAGTCGGTTTCCTCGATCCGTTTGAAATCTTCGTCCTCTTCGGGCAGTTCCTCCACCACCTCTTCTTCCTTGCCCTGGAAGATGGCCCGGATCTTGTCGACCGTCATGCGGGTGCTGATGCTGAAATCGGCGCTGACGAACTCGATGAGGTTGCCGTGCGCCCGCCAGGTGGTCTGGTCGATGCGGCGGATAACGCCCGTCGTCGGGTCTTTTTCCCGCACCAACGGGTCGAAGATGGCGCTCGCGCTGAGGGTGGTAGCCCCTTTGAAGAACCGGGTCGTGCCCCGCATGGAGACGGGGCTCCATTTCAGGGAATCGGCCGCGAAGTTGTAGTTGCCGTTGATATAGATATTGTCGAACAGCTTCATCTTCTTTTCCGTCGAATCCTTTTTCGACCAGAATTTGGCTTCGAAGATGTTGTTGATGCTGTAGCTCAGGGCCATTTGCTGCCCGCTGGCCGGCGGGCTCCCGTAAACCCCCTGATCGAAGATGCCGTAGCGGGTTTTGACCAGGGTATCCCTCGGGGTGGGGACGTAGCGGTAATAACCCAGGTCCTCATTCAGGTAATCGGGTGCATAACCGATGGAGACCGACGGCTTGATGACGTGCCGTACGCCCCGCAGCCATCCCGACCGGAATTTGGCGGTACCGAAGATCTGGGTGTTCAGGCTCAGGGCGGCGCTGTAGGTCCGGAAGGCCTTGAAACCGGGCAAGGTATTGCTTTCCACATAGCCGTAGGTATTGACCTTGATCTCGTCTTCGCCGGTTGCGGGGTTGTAAATCGTGTCGTAATCGATTTCCTTGATGAAATTCTTTTCCAGGGACTTGAAATTCCAGACCTCCCGGTAGCTGGCGCTGGGGTTGAGGCTGAAGTATTTCAATATCTTGAAAGAAGTGCCGGTACTGACTTCGTGTTTGGCGCCGTACTGCGCTTCGTCGAGGGTTGCCTGGGAGAAGAACGTGGTATCCGGCCCGGTGAAGGTGCTTTTGGCTTCGCCCTGGTAGCGCAGCGTTATGCTTTCGTACCACCGCTCCTTGCCGCTCCGCTTTTGGCTCCTGAACGGGTAGAGGGTCTGGGTCTGGAAATTGACCACCGGAAAATTGACGGTGATCTGCCGGGAGTTGGTATTCTGGCTGTGGCTGAAAGCGACGTTTAGGCTTAGCGGTTTGTCGGTCCAGTTCTTGGAAAAGCTGAAGTTGGAGTTGATCTGGTTTTCCAGTACGCTGGCGGCGTCGTTGTACACCCGGCGCTGGTAGTCGTTGGTCTGGAAGCGGATCGACCCGCCTACGAGAATGGACGGGTGCGCTGCCCGGTCCTGGTTATGGGTCCAGTTGACGCTGAAGGACCTGGGCCTGGTAATGGAGCCGTCGCTGTTTTCCTGGCGGCGGACGTCGAACCCGACCCGGAAATTGCCGCGGTATTTGTAGCGTTTCACGTATTGGGATTCGGCCGAGAGCCCCCAGGTTCCTTTGACATAGATGTTGCTTCGAACCGAGAGGTTGACGTGTTCGCCCAGCGGGAAGAACCAGCCTATGCCCTCCAGGCCGTATCCCCATTGTTCGGAATAGCTGTAATCGTTGGGGAACAGCAATCCGGTGCTGCGCCCTTTGTTGATCGGGAAAAAGCCGAAGGGCAGCCAGAGCGGGGTAGGGACCCCCATGATCTCCAGGTTGGAAGGCCCTACGACGACGATCTTGTCGGGGATGAGCTTTTGCTTGCGGCTGCGGATGCCGAAGTGGGGTACGGGAGCGGTACAGGTGGTAAATATGGCATCCTGGTTGTAAATGATGTCGGTGGCTTTTTGGGAAGTGTCCTGCGGCGGCTCTCCGCTGATGAACTTGGCTTTTTCGCCGTGGACGATGATGTCGTTGTATTGGGATTTCACATCGTACACGATACCTTTCCGGGACTGGAAATTGTACCGCATCCGGTTGGCGGTGAAGGTCTGGTCGCCGTCAGCAAACTCGGGCAGTTCGGACATCCGGCCGAGGCTGTCCGGGATTCCTTCCGCCGTGACGATATTTGTCTTCCAGTCAAAAATGATATGACCCGCTTTCAGCGTTATGGTATTGTATTTGACCTCCGCCTGCCCGTAAAGGTGGATCTTCTCGTCGGCGATATCGTAGATCATGGAATCCAGGGCGTTGTATTCGACAGGCGCATCCAGGGAGTCTTTGGAGAGCTTGATGCCGAGTACCGGGTCGAGCAGGGGCGAGGGCGGCAGGGAATCAACCGCCAGATTCAGGCTGTCGGGCCTGGGAATGGTATCCAGAATGACCGGATTCTGTCCGGCAAGCGGCAGACATCCCAGCAAGAAAAAGAAAATACTATGCGGTATATTTGTTCCCAAGGGTTAAAATCCTTTATTTTTGCCAATTCGATGATGATTCGATTTTCCCAAAAAATGAAAATGAGAAAACCACTGCCTTGATGACTTATCCAATAAAGACCCTCCTAAAAACGATCTTTTGCTGTCTGGCGCCAGTGCTCCTTAACGGATTTAACTTTTCATTTTCAATTCCCACAGGTGAATTGGCCTTAGGAAGCGGCAAATTTAGCGATCCCGTTCCAAACCCGGAAGGAACTTACCGGATTAAAACCGTTGTTGTCGATGCAGGGCACGGCGGCCATGACCCTGGTTGCCTCGGCGGGCATTATAAAGAAAAGAACATTGCGCTGGCAATCGCCAAGGCTGTGGCTGAACAAATGAACAACCGCTATCCGGGCATCAAGGTCATTCTGACCCGCGACGACGATACGTTCATCCCTTTGTACGAACGGGCCGCCATCGCCAACCGCAACAATGCCGATCTCTTTATTTCCATCCATTGCAACTATATGCCCGGCAGCAAAGCCACCAAGGGCACCGAGACCTATGTGATGGGCCTGCATACCGCGGAGCATAACCTGGATGTGGCCAAACGGGAGAACGAATCCATTTTCCTGGAAGAGAATTACGAAAAAAATTACGATTGGGACCCCAATTCGCCGGAAGGCCATATCATGCTGAGCATGTATCAGAATGCCTATCTGGAACAGAGCATCCTGCTGGCCAGCAAGATCGAAGGCAAATTCGGCGGCGCCGAACGCAAAAGCCGCGGCGTAAAACAGGCCGGGTTCGTTGTGCTCAAGGAAACCACCATGCCCAGCATACTGGTAGAAGCTGGCTTCCTCAGCAATGCCGCAGAGGAAGCCTTCCTGAATACGCCGGAAGGTCAGGCCACCATCGCAGGCTCCATTGTTGACGCCTTCGGCGAATACAAGATGGAAATGGAAGGCGGGGGCAATGCGCCGCTGGCGACCTCGGCGCCGGTTCGGACCGAACAACGGGTCGTCAATCGCAGTCCTGATCTGAATATCGCCGACCGGGCCGCCGCCCAACCGGCGTCAAACCGGGCTGTAATCGGGGCCGACAGACCGACTCCGGTCAATGTGCAACCCGTTGAAACCAAACCGACGCCCAGTTACAGCGCCCAACCGCCCCAAAAGGAACGGATGATCATACCGATGCAAAACCAGGCCCAACCCGCGCCGCAGACGGTAGCCATGCCCAACGATTATGAAAGGCCAGTGGCCGTCAATGCCGTGATCAAATCGGGGCTGCCCGGCGCCAATCAGGAAATCCGGTTCTGCGTTCAGCTGGCTGCCTCCCCCAAACCGCTGGATACCAACGCGCCCAAATGGAAGCAGATCAGGTACCTGGTGGAAATGGTACGGGAAGATAATCTGTTTAAATACCAGGCCAGGAATTTCGACGACCATCTGCAGGCCTTCAATGCCCGCCTGGAATTGCAAAAACAGGGATTTTCCGACGCCTTTATCGTCGCGTACAAAAACGGCAACAAAATTCCGGTTGAGCAAGCCAAAAAGGAACTCGGTATCGATTAGTCATTTCAACCTTTTCAAAATCAGGATGTTTTTTTCCATTATCAAACTTTCCGGCAAATCCCTAGCTTTGCGGGCTCGCTTTTAATAGCTTAAAAACCAGAAAATGAACATTTCGAAAGAAGTAAAGGTCGGCATTCTGGCCGTGGTTGCCATAGCGCTTTCCTTTTGGGGGTATAATTTCATTGTCGGCAAGAACCTGTTGACCAATTCGGATTACTATAGAATCGTGTATAACAACGTCGAAGGTCTGCAGGTCGGGACCCCCGTCCGCATCAGCGGCGTGGAGGTAGGCAGCGTTACCGGTGTCGAGTTCATGAACAACGCCGAGAAACAGGTGACCGTTACGATCACGATGAACAATAACCTGCCGCTGCCCAAAAATACGGAGGCCGTTATTGTCGCCGTGGGCTTTATGGGCGGCAAAGCCATCCTGCTGGAATACGGGAATCCCTGTTCGGGCAGCGACTGCGCTGAAAGAGGCGCCTACCTGACGGGCAAAAGCCGGCCCATGCTCCTGTCCATGCTCGGCGCCGACGACCTTTCCGGCTATATGAAGGACCTTCGGGATATCCTTCAGGGTATGGTGGATACGCTGCTGAGTTCCAATAATTCACTGGGCAAAACCCTGGACAACCTGGAGGGCATGTCTGCCAACCTCAAATCGACCACCGCCCAGGCCGATCAGCTGATGCGCCAGTCGTCCGGTAACATCAAGGAATCCATCGCCAGTTTCAAGAACCTCGCCGCTACCCTCGACGCCAAAAAAGACAAGATCGGCGGCATCATCGATAACGCGGAATCCGTTACCGGCCAGATCGCCGAATCCGACCTGAAAGGCACCATGGAGGACGTGAAGAAAACGGTGGAAGAACTCAAGGCCACGCTGGCAACCGCCCAAAAGGCCCTGGACGGCGTGTCGGGCGCAGTCGGCAAGATACAAAGCGGAGAAGGCACCCTTGGAAAACTCCTCAACGACGACGGCCTGTATTACGATATCAAAACGCTGAGCACGCGTGCAGATTCCCTGCTGAACGATATCGAGAGCCGCCCCTACCGGTATATTCCGTTAAAAAGCCGGAAAAAGGTGCAACGGTACGACCGCCTGGACGGGAAGAATTGATTGGATGTTTCCGGACTGTTGATTTGTTGAGGTGTTGATTTGTTGATTCGTTTTTCAAATCAACAAATCAACAAATCCTCAAATCCTCAAATCAACAAATCAACAACCCTTCACTTCAATTCGACGGACTTGCGGATCAAACCCGTAAAGGACCGGAGTTCGATCTCGTACTTGCCTGCCTGATATTTGGTCAGATCCAGCTCGTAGATGGTATTGACGGGAAGGTCGAACACTTTTTCCTTGAAGACCACATCGCCTGCAGCATTTTTCAGGATCACATCGCTGATATTCACCCGGAGGCTTTCAAAGTCGATGTAATACACGCGATTCGTCTCGTCGGCGTAGATCGTCCAGTCATCCTGCTGGATTTCCGGTAGATCGGTAACCTTAGTCTCAACGCCTTTAGCCGTAAAGGAAGGCATGGAAGCCAGAGACTGGGAAAAAAGAGCCGGTGCGGATGCCAAGAAGGCAAAAACGAAGGGTAGAAAAACCTTGCGGTGCATGATTTTTACAGATTTTAAATCGTTCACGGGATTATTCAAGGCGCAAAATTATAACAAACCGCTTAAAAATATTGTAATGAACGGCCGGTTTTTTTTTGTGCAAATTAAAAAAGACGGCAAAACGTCATTCCGTTTTGCTGAACGACGAAATATTTATTTTATTTTTCAGAAAGGGCAGAATTTTTGAAACGGCAGCGATTTTTTTGTTTTTTGGGTATAACATTCAGGATACGGGCTTGAGGCTTGTCTCTGGATACTTGTCTCTGGTAGCTGGATGCTTGAGGCTTGTCTCTGGGTGCTGGTAGCTGCCCGCCTTCGCCTTAGGGCTATGGCGGACGGAGGATGCTGCCACGCCCGGCGTGGTGGATGCTGGATACTTGTCTCTGGTAGCTGGATGCATATGCAGGAAGTAGGCTGTTTCTTACGCGAAAACCCCATTACGACTTACGACTTATGACGCAGCTTTCGCGTAAGGAAACCCTTCCTTCATGACAAAACAGTTGTGTGGGCCTTTAGGTCCGCCAAATCAAGGTTAAAGGATAAAGTAGAAAGGTTAAAGAAACTAAATGGCAGCTGCACTTGTACCAAAGAACATATGTTTAATGGCTGCCGGCCCAAGGTTAAAGATTTTAGAACTCCCCTGTCTGAAAAACGTCCGTGCGGGCCGTCAGGTCCGTCTTGTTGGTAGCGGTTTGAATATTGGGTTCCCGGCCTGTAGGGCCGGTATGTGATTGCTCCAAACCGGGAACATCCGTATCGTTCGATTCCGAGCCGGCCCCATTAAATATGGATAGCATGGATTTCAACGGGCGTCGCAGATCTTCATATACCGGCCCTACAGGCCGGTGGCTTGCGTGTTGCCGTGTTGCTACAGGTATTGCGATCCTAACGGACCGCTGTACCGGGCAGCTCAATCAGGGAGAAAGGCATCCGTATTGCGAATGCAAATCGGAGAAGTCCATTTTTGTTACGCGCAAGGGCCGTCGTAAGTCGTAAGTGGGGTAAGGCGATGGGTCGGCTAAACAACGGGAGCGCGGGCTGTCAGGTCCGGGAAGTTGGTAGCATTCGGGGTGCATTTTGCGATTCCGGCCTGTAGGGCCGGTATGTGGACCGGAGGTGGTTCAATAAAGTGTTTTTCTCGCGCAGCTCCATCCAGTTTCCAGTCTTTCAGTTGGCAGTTTTCAGTCTTCAGGGCCAACCATCCAACGCGCCTCGGCCTGGCAGCATCCAGCATCAAGTATCCAGTATCCAGTTTCCAGTCTTTCAGTTGGCAGTTTTCAGTCTTCAGGGCCAACCATCCAACGCGCCTCGGCCTGGCAGCATCCAGCATCAAGTATCCAGTATCCAGTTTCCAGTC